>ENA-UOVV01000993-UOVV01000993.1-compost-metagenome-genome-assembly--contig:-NODE-993-length-25860-cov-12.324046_pt1 | contig 25860 bp, 20 predicted proteins | sample MGYA00238155_ERZ761577 | MGnify/ENA primary metagenome ERZ761577 (study PRJEB28898, sample SAMN06268775) | compost metagenome | isolation source: Emeryville, CA | place: USA:Emeryville, CA | collected...
AAGTAGCTACCACTACAATCGTGGATCATCTTTCTGCCGAAGGCTTTACGGTAGAATCCAGTCCGAATACCAAGATTGCTGGTGAGCAAATTCGTGTGCTGGCGGAGGAGTTTGATTCGGACGAATTACGTGCCATTTTAAAGCCTGCCGAAGAAAGCATCGAAAAGGAAGTTACACCGCCGTCATCCACATCTTCGGATGAGGATGTAGTGAGGTATTTCAGGGATGAGCCAAAATCTGAACCTGCCCGTACTGAATCTGAAAAACCTGCTCCCGAGAAAGAAGCTCCTAAGTTGGAGACTCGTTTACCGGGTGTAAAGGTCGTGGGAAAGGTAGAATTGGACGAAAAGGGCAATGTTATTCGGCCTAAAGCACCGGAACCTCCAACGGTGGAATCCACTCCCGAGCCCGTCGTTGAAAGTAAATCCCAAGAAGAAGAGGAAATAGTAAGTTCAACACCTGAACAAACCCCCGTAGAAGAACCGGTCGCTGAAGTTCAATCACCAGCGGTTCCTGAAGAACCTGTTGAAGAGGTGCAACCAGATGAACCCACCGTGGCAGAGCTACCTGTCGAAGAATCTCCAGTAGTAGAATCAGAACCGGAAATAGCCAAGCAGGAAGAAGTAGCTCCCACCCCAGAACCGGAAAAACCTGCTGAAGATAAAGTAATCGAGGCTAAAATTGATAGACCGCTGAAAGGTTTGACGGTAGTGGGTAAGATTGAACTACCCGTAGAACGGACAAAAAAGAAAGAAGACTCACCCTCGGAAGATAGTGATCGGAAACGGAAACGGAAACGTAAACGAATTCGGGGTGAAGTTAAAGTTGATGGTAAGCCTACTACTACTGAAACGAGTACTAGTACCAGCCCATCTACACCTGCTTCTGGAAATCGCCCAACGGGAGGTGAAGGTAATAAGTTTAGAGGAGGTCGTAGAAGAGAGAAAAAAGAAGAAGTTTCGCAAAAAGAAGTTTCTGAAAATATTAAGGCGACGATGGCTCGTATGAGTGGCGGTACCGGACGTGGTGCTGCGGCGAGTTCGAGAGCCCGGAGACGTCGCGAGCGCAATGAAGAACTCGAAGGCGCTTTGGATGCAACTGAAGAGAAACTATTACGGGTAACCGAGTTCGTCAGCGCTAATGAGTTGGCGTCCTTAATGGATGTTTCCGTGCAAGAAGTCATCTCGGTTTGTATGAATATGGGGATGTTCGTTTCGATTAACCAACGTCTTGACGCGGAAGCCATTACTTTAATCGCCGATGAGTTTGGTTTTGAAGTACAGTTTATTTCGGCCGAGGAAGAGATAGAAATTGCAGAGGAGGAACAAGTTGACGATGAAGCTGACTTGGTTGAACGTGCCCCCATCGTTACTATCATGGGTCACGTAGACCATGGTAAAACGTCGCTTCTCGACTATATCCGTAAAGCAAACGTGGTGAGTGGAGAAGCCGGTGGTATTACCCAGCATATCGGTGCATACAGTGTAAAAACACAATCAGGTAAGCAGGTAACCTTCTTAGATACGCCTGGTCACGAAGCGTTTACAGCGATGAGAGCCCGGGGTGCTAAAGTGACCGACGTTGTAATCATCGTAATTGCGGCCGACGACAATGTCATGCCGCAAACGAAAGAGGCCATTAACCACGCGCAAGTGGCGGGGGTACCTATCGTATTTGCTTTTAGTAAAGTAGATAAACCGACGGCCAATCCTGATAAAATCAGAGAAGAGCTGGCACAGATGAATTTATTGGTTGAAGAGTGGGGTGGTAAATATCAAGCGCAAGAGATTTCTTCAAAAACCGGCCAAGGAATAGACGATCTACTGGAAAAGGTGCTTTTAGAAGCAGAATTACTTGAACTGAAAGCCAATCCGAAGCGTCGCGCATCCGGAACAGTCATTGAAGCCTCTCTGGATAAGGGCCGTGGCTATGTCACTACCCTGTTGGTGGAGAACGGAACGATGAGAGTGGGCGATGTTATCCTCGCTGGCGCTCATTTCGGGCGGGTAAAAGCAATGACCGACTATTTGGGTAATCGCCAAACCGAAGTGGGACCTTCCACGCCGGTTCAATTACTTGGGTTGAATGGTGCCCCACAAGCGGGCGACAAGTTCACCATCATGGAAACTGAACGTGAAGCTCGAGAAATTGCAACAAAACGAGAGCAAATTCTCCGTGAACAAAGTATCCGAACTCGCAAACATATTACGCTCGAAGAAATCGGTCGTCGGAAGGCAATTGGTAACTTTAAACAACTTAACCTCATCGTCAAGGGTGATGTGGATGGTTCTGTTGAAGCATTATCCGACTCGTTATTACAAGAATCTACCGAAGAAGTAGAAGTTAACATCATCCATAAAGCGGTAGGTCAGATATCTGAATCGGATGTGAACTTAGCCATTGCGTCTGATGCCGTGATTGTAGGTTTCCAAGTCCGCCCTTCTCCAAGTGCCAAAAGGCTGGCGGAACAAGAGCAGATCGAAATTCGACTATACTCCGTTATCTATCAGGCTATCGAAGAAATTAAGGATGCGATTCAAGGTATGTTGGCGCCGACTATAGAGGAAGTGGTGACGGGTAATATCGAAGTACGCGAAACCTTTAAGATCAGTCGCATCGGTACCATCGCAGGTTGTTATGTTACGGACGGGTATGTGAAACGGAACAATAAAATCAGAGTGATCCGTGCAGGAATTGTGATCCATACCGGTGAAATCGATTCCTTGAAGCGATTTAAAGACGACGTACAGGAGGTTCGATCGGGCTACGAGTGTGGTCTGAATATCAAAAACTTCAATGATATTGAAGTGGGCGATATCATCGAAAGCTTCGAACTGAAAGAAGTGAAAAGAACCGTCTAGATTTTAGTTTTAAAGAATATAAATCCCAAAGAAATCCCTTAATGAAAGGGAATCTTTGGGATCTTTTTTTTTAAATCAAAACCCTACTGACAAACCCTTGTCACAGGTCGCACTTAACATTGCATCATAAAGAAATGTTTAACACAAAAAATCTATTTCATTATGAGCGATTCAATCATCACACCAGAGGAACTATTGCATCATTGGCAAGGACATCGGGCCTTAACCCGTAGGGTAATTCTTGCTTTCCCCGAAAAAGAGCTTTTCGAATTCACTATAGGCGGTATGCGGACTTTCGCCGAACTCGCGAAAGAACTGCTGGCCATCGCCGTTCCCGGTTTACGTGAAATCGTCGAAGGCAATACCAAATCCTTTGATGAGTCAAACCTACAATTCAAATCCAAAGAAGAAATTCTGAAAGCCTGGGATGAAAGTACCCAACTCATAGACGAATACTGGCACCAGCTATCCGTACCCAAATTTCGCGAGATGAACAATCTATTCGGACAATACAATTTCCCGGTAATTGATAATATCCTTTATTTCATCGACAATGAAATTCATCATCGGGGTCAGGGATATGTATATCTACGCGCGTTAGGCATTAATCCCCCATTTTTCTGGGAACGGGAAAGAATGGTTGAAACCAATTAGGACACGGTATAGGATTTGAATTTGATGTAGTATCTCAGCGCTGTTTCTAAAAGGCACATAGTGGTTCTGTTCGATGAGGACCTAGAGCCGTTTATGTGCTTTTTAGACAGCGTTTTTTCATTTCGGCAGAGGGGAATGCTGACGATCCACCATTTCGGAAAGTAAGGTTTGAACCCGTCGTTTCAAGTCTAGGGGTTCCAAAATATCGGCAGAATCGGCAAACATCATAAACCACCGTTCGAACATATTGATTTCATAATCGGTTTCAAAAACCATCTCTACCCTATCCCCTTTCGTTTCTTCTGATACAAATCCGAAGCTATCCCTTTCCCATTTCATGTAGCGAGCCACGTCTTTGTCAACGCTGATTCGTATCTTTTTGCGGTTGGGGTGCCGATCTTTTTTCAAATAGTAATCGAGGGGCTGATGAGGCACTTCGAAGTCGAATTCAGTTCTACGAATACCAAATATTCGATCCGTTCGAAAGTTCCGATAATCCTTTCTTAAATGGCAAAATGCAAGCAGATACCAATGACTATTGGCTTGGAGCAAGCCAACGGGTTCTATTTGACGATCCGATGGTTGGTCGGCATTTAAAGCTTGGTATTTGATGATGACCTGTTTTTTCCTCGAAATAGATTCCAAAAGAATTTCGAGCACGTCGGGTACATTCTTATTAAAAAGTCGGCGTGTGGGCATAACTTTCAAGTTCGGTTGGATCGTTGCCAACTGGTCTTTTTGATCCTCTTTTAAAACTGCCTTTATCTTGGCCATCGCTGTAAGAAAATGACGACCTAAGTGCTCGTCCATATACTTAAGCATCAACTGTTCGGCTGCAATAAAGGTGGCTGCTTCTTCCTCTGTAAACATCACAGGAGGGAGTTTGTAGCCTTCCGTGAGCGAGTAACCGATGCCCGCTTCGGCATAAATGGGGACCCCAGCCGCTTCCAACGCCCGTATATCGCGATAAACAGTTCGAAGGCTTATACTAAAATGATCTGCTAACTCCTGGGCTTTGACCACCCGCTTCGATTGCAGTTGGATTAGGATTGCGACGATACGCTCGAATCGTTTAATGGAGTCATCAAAAGCCATACGTTCTCGTTTTGATTATGAAAAAGTAGCTAGGTTCAACCCCTAATATCGATCGAACTGGTCCCATCGGCGGCTTTGTCCACTAAAATTTGTACAGGTATTCGCTCTTTCATTTCCTGTCGGTGGGAAATAACGCCGACCAACTTACTACTTTCATCTTGCATCTTCTCCAGGATTGTCACCGCCGATTCCAACATTTCGCCATCCAGGGTACCAAATCCTTCATCAATAAATAGGCTTTCGATTTTTACATTTCGAGAAGCCAAATCGGATAATGCCAAGGCTAAGGCCAGGCTCACCGTAAAAGTTTCTCCCCCAGAAAGTGTACTCGTTGATCGTGCAGAATTACCGTAATAGGTGTCTAAGACAAACAAGTGGTCGGAATCCGATTTCGGTTTATCTAAGAGGTACCGATCTGAGAAGTTTTGCAGGCGAGCATTCGCTAAACCAATCAGATTTTTTAAGGTGAGACTTTGAGCAAAGCTACTAAACCGATTCCCTTTAGCGTCTCCAATGTATTTTGCTAAAAGCTCCCATTTTTGGCTTTCCTTTTTCAGCAATCCAAGTTCCAATTGAATCGCTTCAAATTTAGCTCTTTGTTGTGCATCGTTTTGGAACTCATTTTCTATAGTAGCTAATTCTGCTACCGTTTGATGAAATGCGGTTTTGAGTTGAGTTAACCTATCTCGTACTTCATCAAAAACCATTTCAGGATATACCCTTTGTTGGATTTTTTCCGCCAGGGACTTTTCGTTTTCAGTTTCCTGAGTAGCCAGTCTACCCGCCCACTCCTGTAAACGGTCCTGCTCTCTTTTCAGCTGCTCATATACCTTAGGATCCAGTAGCAAACGCTGGGCAACTTCTAGGGATTCTATACCCTTCTCGATCAAGGCGGATTCAAGTTCACTCTTTAGCGTATGTAGTTCCGTCTCCAAATTTTTTAACTTTTCTTGCAGCAACCTGGATTGACGTTGGTTTTCTACTTCCGCATTTAAAACTTGCTCCCAATTTCGTAGGAGAGACTTTACATCTGCTCTAACATCTTTCCCCTTATAAATTTTTTGTTTTTCACCCTCCAAACGTGCTAGTTCCTGATCGATCGATTCAAGTGAGCTGACATTTTCTAATAATCTTGAGGCAAGTTTCATTTGATCGCGACTGGCAACCCATCGGTCAATATTCGCCTTCTCTTTTTGAATTTGACCCAGTTGTTGGTCAATAGCTTTAACCGTATGCTCGTCAAGACCACCCCATTGCAATGTCAACGCTTTTATTTGTTGTTCAATCGTTCGATATTCTAATCGCATTTGCGTCAAACGATCCGACAATTCTACCTTCTTTTTCCGCGCTGTTTCCAAATTCAACAAAGTTTCCTTCTCTAAGTTTTGTTTCGCGGCCAATTCATCTTTAAAATCCTTTAACTTTTGTCCTAATTCACTGACGTTGTTGATGTAAGTGTGGAGATACGGATGATGCGTAGAACCGCAAAGCGGGCAAGGTTCGCCTTCTTTTAATTTTTTTCGTTGGTCTTCCAGATTAATTTTCGTGGTTTCATACAACAGCTTGTCGCCATACTCTTCTATTTTTTTTGTCAACTCGGCTATTACTTTACGTACATTTTCCAGCTTAGGAACTAATTTCACTTCTGATTCGGTGCAAAGCGCTAAGTCCGACTTCGTTTTTTTACCCTCTGCTCCTATTCGGTCGCGATCCAGAATCAGTTTCTTCAATTCCGCTAAGAGCAATATCTTCTCATCCAGCTCCCTTAAACTTTCACTCGCTTTAAAATCGGTTGGAAAAGCTTCTAATAACGCAGCTAATTGTTCTTTCTTACTTTTCAATTGAACGAAGGTCTTCCTTAAGTCCTGAAAAGGAAGGGTCGTTACCCATTCATACTCGGCACGAGCGTATTCATGCCGCAGACTGTCTTTCAACGGCTGGGCTTGGGCTTTTAAATTACCAATGGTCAGTTCAAGCTGTACAACCCTGTGTTCAAACTCGTTGACCACCTTTGTTAGCTCGTCTTCTTTCAACGGGAGACCGGTGAGTTCGCTAGCATAGCGTAATAGTTCTGACCTTTTTACAAAGTGATGTTCACTATTTTGCCTGGTCTTCTTGAACTCGTCCTCTAATTGAAGCTTCTGTTTTTGGAATTCTACGAAACGCGTCATGGGAGCCACCAAATGACTTACCCTTTCATGATCTTGCAAGCGAGACTTTTCCACTCGAAATTTTTCTTCTTCCTGCAACAATCGTTGTTTATCCGCTTGTATACGGGTCCGGCTAATCTCTAGTTCCCTTATATCCGAACTCACCTTTGCTTCTCTTTCCCATTTTTCAACCTCGGCTTCCAATTGGGAGCGTCTATGTTCACTTAATTCCTTCTTAGCCTTCAGCGTTTCCAATTCCTCCGTGCTTTTTAACACAACGCCTTTTTGCTCAGCTTCTTTGAGTTCCACCTGTTTTGCCGCTGTTTTCGAGCGTTCAAATGCGCTGATACCCAGTTGCCTATAAATTTGGGTTCCCGTAAGGTCTTCCAATAGTTTTGCCCTCGTAAAACGATCCGCCTTTAAAAATTCGGCAAAACTCCCCTGGGCTAAAATGATTGACTTTACGAACTGTTCGTAGGTAAGGCCAATTAGTTCGGCATTTTTTTTGGGAATATCGACCTTTGACTTGATATCCAATAAGGTCTCATCGGGCAACTTTGCTATCTCCATCTGATAGTCATTCCAGTTGCCATTCCGGTTTTTTGCGATGGACCAACACGAGCGATAACGGCCCGACCTAACCTCATATTCAACCTCCGCATAGGCCTCACAACGAGGTTCCTCTATGGCTTTGGAGTTGACAATAGACCCGAGGCTTTCAATCTCTGAGATTGATATCTTCTTAAAACGAGGTATACGGTTATACAAAGCAAGCGTGATTACATCAAGCAATGTTGATTTACCTGCTCCTGTTGGTCCGGAAATGATAAATAAATGGGTATCAGAAAGTGGCGATTGCGTAAAGTCAATAGTATAAAGTTTCTGATAAAAAGAATTGATGTTCTTGAACTTAATTTTCAGAATCTTCATGATATTAACCTTACTCGCCGATCGAAATTTCTCCTAATAATTCATCAAAAGCAGTACGTAGCAATTCCCTTTGTTCCGTTTCCATTTCTTCGCTTTCCAAGCGTCGTAGGAAAACCTGTCTGGGCGACAAATCTTCAATTTCAACACCGGTAGCAAATAGATCTGCAGCATCTTTTAGTCGATTTTCGAACGTTAATCGGGGTTTGATGATTCGAAACCTAGCATTCTCATATTCCTGTAACATCTGCTCAAATTGCAGATGGATTTGCGGATCGTAATTGGCTTCCGTTACATGTACTTCGACGAAAGGCTCCAAAATCGATTTTGGATCGTATTTATCCAGCTGCTCCTTAACTTCGATCAAGTTACCTGCAAACGAACGAAGCTCACGCCATTGAGGAATCTTAATGAGGTTTTGGCTTGTTAAAGCTCCCTTGTCAAACTCCAGTTCAACGACAAATTTCGGATCCTCTCGCTCACTGAAGCTCAAGGGGATTGGAGAACCCGAATAGCGAATCCGATCGGCTAGCTTTTGCGGTTTGTGAATATGCCCTAACGCGATGTATTCATAGCCCTTTGGAAAGTGATTAAGCTCAAACGCTGCTAAATTCCCCACCACATGTACCTCTCGTTCACTTTCGGAGGTTTCAACACCCGACACGTGCAAATGCCCCATGCCAATAAGGCCGAATTCAGGATAATTTTCCTTATGAAATTCCAGGATATTTTGATAGTACCTACTAATACCTTCCCGTATTTGGGTAAGTCGATCGGTGTAGTTCATACCCGACACCGATTTTCTTAGGTCTGCATCCCTTAAAAAAGGAATTGCAGCGACCGCTAGATTCGATTCGGGTAGAGCGACATAACATCGATCCGGAAAGGATGATACGTCGCCTACGACATTGATGTTCAAGTGTGACAAAATATCGCTAGGCGCATTGAGCACTGCCGGGGAATCATGGTTCCCTGCGGTAATAACGATTCTACAGTTTACTGCGATTAGGCTTGTAAGAAACTGGTAATATTGGCGAAGAGAAGTGGCAGAGGGGAAAGCGGTATCAAATACATCTCCCGATACCAGCAACAAATTTATTTTTCGGCTTTTGACGTATTCGATCAACCAATCGAAGAACAGTCGGTGATCTTCCTCCAGACTGTATTTATGAAGTTGTTTACCAATGTGCCAATCGGCTGTATGTAAAATTCTGACCCTATCGGATGTGATTTGGTCATTTGTCAATTCTCTTTTATCCATGACAACCATTTTCCCTGAGCTTTCAGGACCTGTTCAATCAGATCCCTTACAGCTCCATCCCCTCCTTTTACGGGTGAAACGTAGGTAGCTATTTCCTTAACTTCCTCAACAGCGTCTGCCGGACAGGCACTTACAACGCCGTCGATCATCATTACTTCGTAGTCAGGGATATCATCCCCCATGAAAATGACCTCGTCTTTTTGCAACTGGTTTTCTTCCAAATATTTTAAATAGATGGGTAACTTCCCGTCGGGGGAGACGCCTAGAAATACATCAGTAACCCCCAGGTATTCCATTCTTTTACGTACTCCTACTTGATTTTGCGCGGAAAGAATTGCAATTCGATACCCTAACTTCAGAGCTCTATTGATCCCGTAACCGTCTCTAACATTGAAGGTTCTGGGTTGCTCTCCGCTTTCTAGGGCTAATACATCCCCATTAGTCATCACACCGTCGATATCGAATATGAAGGTTGTAATTTTTTCAAAAACCGTTTTATTCTCCACGTAGTAACAATTTTGATTTGCGTAAAAGATTTCAGCTATCCGTTAGCTGTTTACATTAATACGATAATTTTTACTCCAAATAATGCTTTGTTCGTATTTGGTCACTCATAAATCTATACAAATTTGCCCATTCAGGGTTAATTTCCTGCAAAAGTTTCAAATGTTGAGCAATGATTTCCCAATCACCCCGTACCGCTAATCCAGTTTGACCCTTGGAGGGATCCCCTATGGCAAAAGCTTTCTTAACTGTTTGTTCAAGAAGGGGTTGAAGGATTTCAAATTCGATTTGATAGTTATCCAGCAAATCGTGCGCTACTCCATAAAGGTAGTTTGAAAAATTATTGGCAATCGTAGCAGCTATATGCAAGATCCGTCGTTCATCAGAGTCGATACGATAAACGACATTACTGATGGTCTGTGCTACTTTTACTAAGACATCCTCCATATCCTCGTCTGCAGCTTCTATGCAAAAAGGTACTTTCTCGTAATCTATTTCGTCGTCTTTAGTAAAAGTTTGTAATGGATACATGACGCCGACGCGTACAGGAACATCACTGTATATTTCTGTTAGTTGTCGAAGTTTTTGAAGTGCTATGGAGCCCGATGTATTCACCAGCATAATTTTGGGTGGCAAGACAGCTCTTTCTAATACACTTTCCAAAGCGTGGTCTGGGACGGCTAAAACAATAATCTGTGCGTCGCTATCCGCAAAATTCAAATCAGGTTGGATATGTGTATCATATAATTTTGAAACTAGTAGCCGGGCATTTTGTGGATCCCTGCTATAGACTTCGGAAATTACGTGACCGGCGTCCTCCAGTGCCTGAGCTAAATGCCATCCCACATTTCCAGCTCCAATAAATGATATCACCATACAGGATCGGTTTTAGGTATTGGACTTGCAAATTTAGGAGTGAATATATGGGATTTATTACATATGGAAAGGGGTTGAACACAGAATTCAGTAGATTTCAATAACCACCTAAGCAGCAAAGGGACGTTGCGAATCAATTTTCAGAAAAATAAAGAGCAGGATTGTGAAACCCCATAGAGACGACCCGCCGTAACTAAAGAACGGTAAGGGTATACCAATTACCGGCATAAGGCCAATCGTCATTCCCACATTGACCATAAAATGGAATAGGAAAATACCTGCCACGCAATACCCATAGACTCGTCCGAATCGCGTTCGCTGTCGCTCGGCGAGAAAAACGAGCCGGGTGATGAGGCCTATGAATAGAAATATCACAATAGCCGCACCAATGAATCCATGCTCCTCTCCAACGGTACAAAAGATAAAGTCAGTTTCTTGTTCAGGCACAAAATCGAATTTGGTTTGTGTTCCCTGCAAGAAGCCTTTCCCCATGATGCCCCCCGATCCAATCGCTATTTTCGACTGTATGACATTCCAACCTGCTCCTTGTGGATCAGCATACGGGTCTACCAATACCATGATGCGATTCCGTTGGTGTTTTTGAAGTATATTATTGATAAAAAAATCAACGCCTAATACGGTTATGATCATTCCTACCCCAAAAAGGATACTGGTCAATGCCCCTCCCCTACGTCGGATCATTTTGGGCATCAACCAGATTACCAAACCCACGAGTGCAACAATTCCAACGATCACCAACCATTTATCGACCAGCAGCGTGATCACCAACAATGCGGCCATCACCATGCCCAATACGAGAATTATGCCCGGCAAACCCTCCCGGTAAAGCATAATTAAAAAGGACACAAAAACCAGTGCAGTCCCAGTTTCATTGGAGAGAAGTATTAGAATAATGGGAAGACCAATGATCAGGGCTACGACCCGATAATCTTTCCACGACTGCAATCGCAGAGTCGGGTCTCCCAGGTATTTAGCTAAAGCCAAGCTGGTTGCCAATTTTGCAAATTCGGCAGGTTGTATGGAAAAAGTGCCTAATTTTATCCAAGACCGGGATCCTTTGATATCTCCTGCTGTAAACAATACCGCAATTAAAGCCAAGATGACGGCGCCGTAAATGAGGTAGGCAAAGGTATCGTAAAACTTATGATCCACCACCAAAATAGCGATAATCAATAAACTTGAGGTGCCTATCCAAAGTAATTGCTGCCCTGAACGATAGGACAAATCGAACATACTCATGGGGTGATCGGGCGTATATACCACTGCGTAGATATTCAACCATCCCATCAGCACACAAACGATGTAGATCAGCAGTACGACCCAGTCAATTTTACCTATTACGGAATTTCGTTCTGTCATGATCTTTATTAGTTGAATCCGTTTGTGGGCTCAGTCCGTCTCAAACTTATCCTATGTGTTGTATCGGGTTGGGTCGCCAAGGGAAGGGAAATCGGTTTGGACCGCTCGACCGTGTCCTTCTTTGGTTTTTGACTCGGTATCACCGTACCTCTTGGGAAAATGTAATTTGGCAGATAGTTCTTTCTTAGTACATAATCCTCTACTGATTTGCTCACTGTCTTGCGTAAAATGTATCGTTCCATTAGCAAATTGGCTATAGGGGCGGCGTGAGACCCACCAAAACCCGAATATTCAACAATCACTGCAATGGCAATTTTTGGATCGTCCACCGGTGCAAAAGCTACGAAAATCGAATTATCTTCTCCTTTTGGATTTTGCGACGTTCCCGTTTTACCTGCCGAAACTATTCCACTGGTCAATTGGGCAAAGGCAGGAACTGTGCCCCTGACGACGGCATTTTTCATCCCTTCAATGACCGTTTCAAAATGCTCACGAGCAATTCCTGTTTCGTGCTTAACCAGGTATTGGCTTAAGGGTTCTCCCTCTTTATCCCCGATGGCAGCCACAATATGGGGGGTATAGTAATAGCCACGATTCGCGATTATGGCAGCGAGGTTGGCCAATTTGATGGGATTTGTCAACAGTTCACCTTCCCCGATACTAATCGAATAAATGTTCGAAAATTTCCATTTCCCCTTGCCATATCGTTTGTCATAGTATTCATCATCGGGTACATTTCCCTTGAACTCACTGGGTAAATCAACCCCTAGCCTGTCTCCCATGCTGAATTTCTCTGCCCATTTATGCCACCTTCTCAACCCATAAGCGGATGCGGTATAGGTATTACTTTCATCGTTGTCGTACAACAGTTTTCGGAAAACATGGTAGAAATAGGGATTACAGGAATGTTGTACCCCCATGGCTACGGACGCGATATGCGGATGCCCATGACATTTCATAGGGGCGTTTCCGTGTGCAAAACCGGTTCCCGGTGTAATGATCCCCTCTTGCAAGGCAACCAATGCCTGAATTAACTTAAAGGTTGAACCGGGTCGATAGCTTGACATGACAGCCCGGTTAAACAGAGGTCGGTAGGGATTTCGATATAACTCCATGTAATTTTTGGAGAATGATCGACTCGACAACATTTGCGGGTCATAGGTGGGAGAGGAGGCTATTGCTAATATCTGCCCTGTTTTAGGTTCAATGGCAACTACACTCCCCACCTTATTAACGAGTAAGCTATCGGCATACTGCTGCAACATCAAATCGATTCCCGTATGGAGGTTCTTACCTACTACCGAAGCGGTGTCCAACGTACCGCCTTTCCACGATCCCATGTGAATACCGTTTACATTCACCATTACAAATCGGGTACCTCGTTTTCCCCTCAGTTCCTTTTCATAGAATTTCTCCAAGCCCGTTTGCCCAATATAGTCACCCTGCCGATAGTAGGGTTCTTCCTGATTTTCGAGTTGTCTTTTTGTTATTTCACTTACATAACCCAATGCATTTGCCATGCTTTTGGTTGTATACGTCCGTACCGAACTACGTTCAAATTCAAAGCCGGGATAATCAACCATCACGTCTTGAATCTGCGCGAATTCTTCCTTCGACAATTGTCTTAGGAAGGGTGACGGCTTAACGCGGGAGTAAGCCTTTGCGACATTCATCAGGCTATCAAACTCCCAGCGCTCAATGCCCAACGTTCTACACAAACGAAGTGTATCTTTAACTCTTGCTTTAGATGGGGTTACCAAAAGGTCATAAACGGTCGTATTATACACGATCAAGTTGCCGTACCGATCGTATATTTCACCTCGAGGGGGGATTTCGATGATCTTTTTTATGGAATTACTGGATGATTGTATGGCATAGCTTTCATCCAATACTTGCAACGAAAAAAGCCGCATCAAATAGATGATGCCCAAAAGTAATGCACCCCAAATAATGTACAGATGGCGATTTTCCTGCATGCAGCTCTACTGAACCCTGATCTCACAATTAACCTTATGCAAAATTAGGTTACTTTGACGAATATACAATCGAAGTGGTTGGGCAAATATTCATTTCCAACCTGCTCCTTTCGTGCGCGTTTGAATGCGGCAAAGATAACTTTGCGCAGTAATGTAAAGCACGGTACCGTCGTCCCCCCAGGCGCAATTCGCGGTTGGGCGCCCGGTATCAATTCTACCTAAAAGTTTACCCTCTGGGGAAAGCACTAATACCCCACCTGGCCCTGTAGTCCAAATGTTTCCATCCTTGTCGGTCTTTAGTCCGTCGGGAAGTCCGGGTAAACCTTGCTTAACCATAGGTGTAGCATCAAAAAGAATTTTTCCATTTTCTAGACTTCCATCAGATTGCACTGGATAGGCCATAATATGCGCTTTTTCTGGATCAGAAACGGCTACATACAAAATGCTTCCATCGGGTGAAAATGCTACCCCATTGGGTCGTGTTAATTGATCTGTCAGCAACACGGTTTGGCCATCGCTGGTTATACGATAGACACCGCAAAAGGGAAGTTCCCGGGTAGGGTCGTTTGCACCTTTTTCTAGTCCATAGGGAGGATCCGTGAAATAAACTTCCCCTGATGCCGGATGTAAGGCTACATCATTGGGGCTATTAAACCGCTTTCCCTGATAATTATCGCTCAAGGTACGTTTCCCTCCTTTTTCCAAGGACATGATGCTGATTCTTCTATCTCCGTGTTCACAGGATATGAGATTCCCCTTTGGGTCAATGGTCAGTCCGTTAGAACCCGGCTCCCGGCTATAATTTCCGAGTCCAGTGTAACCTGAAGGTTCTAAAAATACCGTTATTCCATCTTTAGGCGTCCACTGATAAACTTTGTTTTTGGGCACATCACTAAAAAGCAGGGATTTGTTCCCTCCGTGCCAAACCGGTCCTTCCGTCCATACAAAACCACCCGCTAATACTTCAATGACCGCATCTTCGGGAATCAACACTTTCATCTCGGATTCATTGAAGATCACTTTACCTAAAGTTGGATATTGTGCATAAGTTACAGGAAATTCGCCCATAATCATGATAAGTGTCAAAACACTAAGTTTCCAAAAGTGTGCAGCTTGGATCCTCATATTTTATAAATTGTAGTTAAGTTGGACAACGATTATCGCTCCTCTCAGCCTAAAACAAAACCAAAACTGGTTAAAATCTACTGATTTTCAATCCATAAGCCGTCATGCAGTACTATCGGTGCGTAGTGCTCCCAAAAAACGAACGCTATAGCTATACGTCACTTACCTATTATTGTAGTCGCTATATAGAATTTGTTGATAGGCTTTACTCAGGTCAATATCTTCGGTGTTACAACCTTCATTTAAGATGACGCTATTTCCGTCATTGTCATAAACCAGGTGTTTTTCTGGGAGTAAAAATCCGTATCCATTTTGAAAGAAATACGCTGCAAAAGGTATCGAAGAGGGGTTTAGCAAGTCTTTACTAAATTTAAACTGCTTTTCGGCCTGGTCGATTTGACCTAGGATTGTGTTTGCAATATCGGTCTGCCCGCCCAATTTATCGATGCGTTGGGGCTTGTCGGATAGCGCTCCTCCAGTCAAGAGCAAGGGGATTCGGAAACGTTTTTCGTCTTCGAGTTTTTTATTATTAGGATGTCGATGCCCGTGATCTGCTGTTATAATCACCAGTGTCGAGTCCCACCAAGATTGCCGGCGGGCGTGGGATAGAAAGTCACCCAGCCAATAATCGGTATAGTAGCACGAGTTCAGATAAAGATCTTCCTCAGATTTACCTGTAATGTACGGTTCCATCGGCACATCGAAGGGTTCATGGCTACTCAGGGTTAGAATAACTTTGAAAAATGGGGTAGGTGTTGACGTTAATTCTAGCTTTGCTCGATCGAAAACGAATTGGTCATGGACTCCCCATTTCGACGTATTAAGCTCACTGGGGAAGCTATTAATGTCAGTAATTTGATCAAAGCCCATATGGGTGATATAGGAGCGTAAATTGGCAAAATTGATATCACCCCCATAAAGAAAGGAGGTATGATACCCTCGATTTTTAAGTGACCCCGCCAAAGAGGGGAGATTTGCTGTCTTAGCCGGAGCTTTTGCAATGGAGGTTTTTGGTTGCGCCGGATAGCCACTCAGAATCGTCACTAACCCTTTGTCGGTGCGATCTCCACTAGCATAGAATCGTGTAAATAGAATACCTTGTTCTGCTAATTGATTTAGATTTGGAGTGATGCTGTCGAGCCCCCCCAAAGGTTTAATGATGTCAGCCGTAAATCCTTCCAAAATGATCAGTAGTAGATTGGGTTTTTCAACGGTCGTTATTTTGGGGCTATCCTGAGTTTGGGGATAAAGTGATTCGAATTTTTGGGAAGCTATATCGGGTTCTACAAAGTCTTCAGGATATCGCGTAGCAGCCGATTTGGTCAGACTGGAGAGAAAATTCCAAATCACATTGATGGCTGCATGATTGGCGTATGGCTTTGAACCGTGAAAAAAAACGAATCCCACATTCATGGGTGCAACGGTTAGGCTTCCTCTGATGGGGAGAATAAGCAGACTGGTGATTCCCAACATGGCAGCACTATTTAATTTGGGGACGTGACTTACCACGGCAATTGTATGAGGTTCTACCCATTTTCGATAAGCAAGCCATCCAGTTCCGACCAAAAGGCCCAAAACGATCAACCCTTTAATCCATACGATGAGCGTAATGCTTCCCCATGCCCCGGGGCCTGCATAAAAAAGCGGGGTATTATTAAGTCGGAAACCCCAATGTCGATACAATTCCATATCGACCACGGTAATAATTGCTGATAGAACTAGCAGGAATATTGTGTAACCTTTCAGTAGGGATCGAAACTTTGAAGTGGGATGAAGTATTGAAAAAACGAAAAGTAGACCGTAAAGTACAAGGTAGTAGCCCATCAGGCTCAGGTCCATCCGAAACCCATTTAAAAACACTCTACCGATTTCTGAAACCGTCAGTTCAGCTGTAAGATCGTGATTGTAGGTCATGAACACCAGCCTGATCAAGATAAAATAAATCAGCCAGTAGAGACCTAATATTCCTAATAATTTGAAACGTGAAATCATCTCAAAAATTTAACATTTCAAATTTACGATTATCCAGCTAATTAATCCCGAATCCCTTTTAATTGTTCGGAAATGGGAGAAGTGAATTGGAGATCGAAAAAATATGAGAGGACTTGTAATTGTACTTTAATTACTCTAAAAAAAACTAGGCTGTCGTACTGAAAATTATTATTTTTACCGTTCATACCTCTGGTACTAAACTTGTAGTTGATGATTCTGGCTGTCCTTGCGGGCTTCATAGCGGCGTTTTTATTGGCTTTTTTGGGGAAATTTTTTAAAGGTCGGCTTTCGGTCTTGCTCGGCCTTCTTCCCTTGTCAATTTTCAACTATTTCCTCTATTTTTTTCCTTATATTACTGAAGGCGAAACGCTTACCTTTAGCTACCAATGGATTCCATCATTAGGGATCAATCTTGACTTTCGGCTGGATGGTCTTTCTATGCTTTTTGTGATGCTTATCACGGGCATTGGAGCACTAGTATTTTTCTATGCTGCAGCCTATTTGCAAGGCCATAAGTACATAGATCGCTTTTATGCTTATCTCAGCTTGTTTATGGGCTCAATGCTGGGGTTGGTGTTGGCCGACAACATACTTTTAATTTTTGTATTTTGGGAACTTACCAGTGTCAGTTCTTTCTTTCTAATCGGCTTTAACAACGACAATGCAGAGTCACGAAAAAGTGCCTTATTGGCCTTTGCCATTACGGGTTGTGGGGGCTTCTTTTTGCTGGCGTCTTTCGTATTAATTGGGAGCACTGTTGATACTTTCTCGATCGAAAGCATGCGTTTAGCCGCTGACTTACTCAAGCGTGACGAGCTAAACTACGTACTTATACTAGCATTTTTGTTTATTGGAGCTTTCTCAAAATCGGCTCAATTTCCATTTCATTTTTGGCTCCCGGGCGCTATGAAAGCCCCCACCCCTATATCCGCCTACCTTCATTCGGCGACAATGGTGAAAGCTGGGGTTTATTTGTTAGCACGTTTCGCTCCTATTCTTGGAAACCATGTTTATTGGAATACGACATTGACGATTGTGGGTGGATTTACTATGATTTATGCCGCCTTCCATTCCATCTTCCGGAAGGATATGAAATCAATCCTAGCCTACTCTACGATATCCGCACTCGGAATTTTAGTCTTTCTAATTGGTTTAGGAACCCAATTTTCCATAGTTGCTCTGTCTGCATTTATCTTAGTTCATGCTTTATACAAAGCGAGTTTATTCTTGATAACAGGCATTGTGGACCATGAGACAGGTACCCGAGATATTGACCAACTTGGCGGATTGAGAAAGTGGTTCCCATTAGTGGCATTGGCAGGCATGCTGGCAGCTTTGTCAAATGCAGGGGTTCCACTAACCATAGGTTTTATTGGGAAAGACTTAATTTACGAAGCTACGCAACACTTATATGGCAATCTATCCTATATCCTAACCGGGTTGGCTGTCCTTACCAATGTCTTTTTACTGTATGCCGGATTTATTACAGGGATAAAGCCTTTTGCCGGATCTATTCCCGAACATCTTACGAAAGGCCCCCACCATGCGACACTTTCCCCATTGATGTGGATTCCGCCCTTGCTATTAGGTGTCGCCGGCATCCTATTTGGTGTATTACCTGCCATTCCCAACAATCTCCTCATCAGTCATGCGGCGAATAGCGTATACGGATCAACGCTTTCCATTCCATTAAAACTCTGGCATGGCTTCAATGTGACGCTTATGCTGAGTGCGGGAACATTGCTAGCGGGTCTTTTACTCTATTTTAAGTTTAGACCTCAAGCCATGTCTGCCGCTACGGAGTACTGGTCGCATAAAATCTCGCCCCAGGGTATAACCGAGTGGGTGGGTGTACAGACAAGATTGTTAGCCTACAATTACACCCGATTAATGCAAAACGGGTTTCTGAGAACCTATGTGATGACCATCGCAGTATTCATAATCGCTTTAATTGGATATCGGTTTTTTTCCACGGTGGATCTTCGGGTAAATACGTCCAATTTTACCGAAATACGTTTCTTTGAGTTTATAAGTTTCACCATAATGGTCATAGCGATTATGGTGGCAGTACTGACCAACTCTCGACTTACTGCGATCGTCAGTATCAGTATCATCGGATACACGATCTGTTTGATTTTTGTTTACTACGGGGCTCCTGACTTGGCAATGACCCAATTTACCATTGACACCCTAACGGTGGTTTTATTTGTACTGGTGTTGTTCCGATTGCCTCAGTATCTAAATGAAGCGAACCTGAAGATAAAGTTAAGAGATGGCTTTATATCCCTAATGTTTGGTACTTTGATTTCGCTTATTACGCTTCAAGCTCTCATCTCGCCAGCGAATAAACAAATCAGCCGCTTTTACGCAGATAATGCTTATTTACTTGCAAAGGGTAAGAATGTGGTGAATGTGATTTTGGTAGATTTCAGAGGAGCCGACACCATGGTAGAAATAATGGTACTGACCATTGCAGCTTTGGGAGTTTATAGTTTATTGAAACTGAATGCGAAACCAACCGATAGAGACTAAAAAAATCGTATGCAATCGACCATATTAAAAACGGCAACTAATTATCTATTGCCACTGCTTCTAATGTTTGCGGTGTTTATTCTTTTGAGAGGGCACTATGAATCAGGAGGTGGTTTTGTGGGTGGATTGATCGCGTCCATCGCATTTGTTTTACACTCATTTGCCTACGGCTTAGACCAAACGAAGATCTTATTGAAATACCCGCCCATTACGTTCATCCCCGTCGGACTGTTGGTTTCGTTTTCAGCAGGTATTATGCCGATGTTTTTAGGCCAACCCTTCATGACCGGCCTTTGGTCCGAAAATCCATTACCAGTGTTAGGGGTGGTGGGCACGGCGTTATTATTCGACATTGGTGTTTTTATTGTCGTCATTGGGGTAACCCTCACCATACTTTTCACCATATCCGAATCGATAGAATAGATAAATATGGAATTTTTATTAATATTTTTAATTGGCCTACTTTACTCATCCGGCATTTATTTAATGCTTCGGAAAAGTATGGTTAAGCTCTTATTGGGGCTGATTTTGTTGGGGAACGGCGCCAATATTCTCATATTTTTGATGGGCGATATTGCGAAAGGGCACCCTCCTATCATTTCCAAGGATGCCAGTATTTTTACTCAAATGTACGCTGATCCCGTACCACAAGCTTTGATTCTTACTGCGATTGTGATCAGTTTCGGCCTGCAATCCTTTGCCATTATTTTATTGAAAAGAGTGTATCAAATGACGAAGTCCGACAATTTGGACACGCTAAAACCCCATGAGGTGGATATTTGATGGGTTGGTACAATTGACCAAAATTAATTGAATTAAGGTAGTAGATCGACCTGCCATTGCCTAGTTTGACATAGAATAACTAATGACCGACAATCTTCTCATATTACCCATTTTTGCACACCTGCTGATAGCGGTATTGCTGATTTTTGCCTGGGGGCGTGTCAATATACAGAGGGTAATCAGTATTTTAGGCCATTTTCTGGTGCTTCTTGTAAGCATCCAACTCTTTCGTAAAACGTGGTTTGCGGGCATTCTCACCATGCAGGCAGGTGCATGGAAGGCTCCCTTTGGGATTACCTTTGTCTCGGACACCCTCAGTGCCACTTTTGTATTATTGACTGCCATTGCCGGGCTAGGTGTGGGAATTTTCTCCATGGTTGGTATCAGTCGTTCCCGTATGCAATTTGGGTATTTTCCCATTTCTCATTTTTTGTTAATGGGTTTGAACGGTGCATTCCTGGCAGGGGACATCTTTAACCTCTATGTCTGGTTCGAAATCGTCATTATTTCCTCCTTTGTGTTGATGACCCTTGGAGGAAAGAAACCTCAAATGGAGGGTGCCATTAAATATGTGGCGTTGAATATGTTAGCATCCACCGTTTTTTTAACGGCCATTGCTATTTTATATGGGTTGACAGGGACCCTCAACATGGCGGACCTTTCCCAAAAGGTAGCTCAAATCGAGAAAAAAGAGCTCGTAAGTGTCACCTCCCTTTTGTTCTTCATCGGATTTGGTATTAAGTCGGCTGTCTTTCCTCTGTATTTTTGGTTACCCTCTTCGTACCATACACCTCCGTCGGTAATTGCAGCCACGTTTGGAGGTTTGCTGACCAAAATGGGTGTATATGCCATGCTTCGCACGTTTACGTTGATATTTATCCCTGATCCTTTTACCCAAAACGTGCTTATAGCTTGTGCGATTATGACCATGTTTACGGGAGCTATGGGTGCTCTTAATAAAACGAGTATTCGCCGAATGTTCTCCTATTTGATTATTTGCCATATAGGCTATTTGATCGGTGGGTTGGGCTTACATACCCAGGTTGCCCTTTCAGCAGTGGTGTTCTACTTAATTCATGATATCATTATTAAAACTAATATCTTCCTCGCCACAGGGATCATCCATAAAATTCGAGGAAGTACTGACATCAGGAGGCTGGGTGGATTTTATGAAGAGTATCCCAAGCTATCGCTGTTAATGGCGATCATCTTTTTCTCGCTCATTGGGGTTCCCCCCTTGTCGGGATTCTGGCCGAAGATCGGTTTGTTTCAAGCAAGCCTAGATGCCAATGCCTATGTCTTACTGGGTGCCTTTATCATGGCAAGCTTTTTCACACTCTATATTATCGCAAAAATGTGGTCGGAAGTCTTCTGGAAAGATTTACCCAAACGCCCTGAAGAAACCAATGAATTCACCGAATTGCCGTTTTATAAACAAACATTACTGGTCGTCCCGGTGTTAGGATTAGCTTTGGTTTCCTTGTATATTGGGTTAGGAGCCGAAAATATATTGGCGGTTTCCAACAGGATTGCATTGAATATGATTGATACTGGCTACTACGTAAATGCCGTTTTAAATAAATAATCGCATGTTAAGGCAGTTTTTACTCAACTTGATGTTGACATTTGTCTGGGTTGCACTCACTGGAGATTTGAGTTTTGTAAACTTTTGGTTCGGATTTGCCCTGGGCTTCTTCATCCTTTACTTAAAGGAAAAAAATGATGGTGATATCGAATATTTCGTGCGGGTACCCAAGATCATTGGTTTTCTGCTCTACTTCTTCTATGAAATGGTGAAGGCTAACTTGCAGGTCGCCTATGATTTGATTACACCCAAATTTTTCATGAGCCCGGGCATAGTCAAGTACCCCCTATCCTCGCGTAACGACTTTGAAACCACCATGTTGTCGAATATAATATCATTGACCCCGGGTACTTTGATTCTGGACGTAAGTACAGATAACAAAGTCTTGTACATCCATGTCATGTACTTAAAGGATAAAGATAAATTTATCAGAAGAACGAAGGAGAAAATTGAAAATCGGTTGTTGGAAATCCTACGCTAATGTTACAGAATTACCTACTTTACGTCATTCTCCCCCTATTATCCATCTCGGGTATCTTGGTTTTTACCCGATTTTTAAAAGGGCCTTATACCATTGACAGGGTAGTAAGTCTGGATTTCCTGATCAATATCGGTATCGCAATCATTGCGGTTTACAGCATTGTGACCGATCATTCCTCGTTTCTGGACGTAGCAATGATCTTGGCACTTATCGCCTTCTTAGGCACGATTGCTCTATCTTATTATTTAGAACAAAGAGGGAAGAAACAATGATTTTAGACCTGGTAATAATTCTAATCACCTCAATAGGGACTTTATTCATCCTTATTGCGTCCATTGGACTGATTCGTATGCCTGACTTCTTCCTGCGATTATCCGTTACGGTAAAAGCTGCAACACTTGGCATCGGATTTGTCATGGGTGGTACGGCGCTCTATTTTTTGGAATTTCCCGTCACGGCAAAGGTAATGGCTATTATCTTCTTCCTTCTACTTACCGCACCTGTGTCAGGACATATGATTGGACGTACGGCCTATTTTACGGGCATGAGACTTTGGAAAGGCACTATACTCGATGAATTAAAAGACAAATACGACCGCAAAACCCATATCTTAACCAGTGACGACGATGATGAGCCCGACGAACAAATTATAAAAAACGAATTATAATTTACCGTTTCCCTTCTAACGCCCAGCGGAAAACTGAATAACACGACTTATTTAACCTAAAGCTCGTATCGTAGCCATCGAGTTTAGAAATCTCCAGTATTAAATTGACTTAGCAACCAGTTGATTTCGCTTCCCTCTCCTGTTTTAAAATGAATCGAGTAAAGCGCTAAGTCGTTCTTCTCCGGTAAGATAATTGGCAGGTCGGGGATGTTGATCATTAAACACACGTAAATCCGCCTCCGGAAGTACGGTTGCTAGACTTTCATCAAAATCGCCCTTTCTATTTTTCAACTTCTTTAAGTCGATGCCGATATGTTGGCCTAGGAATTCGTACATCGCTTTGCGTTTCGAGGGACCAAAGTCGTGGCCTTCTTCAGGCAAATGGACATTTTGAACGTTCTCTTTTTGTCCGTATAAATTATAAACCTTTTGCATATATGGATATTCAGAAACCGGATTATGTTGTGTCCAGTCCTTACCGTTGGAAATCATCAACATAGGGCGGGGGGCCGTAAGAGCAGCGATTTCAGCATTCGTAGTCTGGTATGACCCTTTTTTATGAATTGGCATCCCGCTTTCACAAACACAACCGCCAAAGAAATAGGCTGAAATCATGACACAGGGCACAGTTACTTTTACTCTATCGTCGAGGGCTGCCAACAGAAAGGTTTGTGTTCCACCGCCAGATTCACCTGAAACGGCGAGCCTAGCTGGATCAACACCAGGCTGTTCCAACAAAAAGTCAAGGGCTCTAATACTGCTAATGGTTTGAAGTTTAAGTGCTTTTGGCAATTTGTGGTCACTATGCTGGGAATCACCGTGTCCGAGCATGTCGTAGGTAAAAACGACGGCTCCGCCCCTAGCCAGCATAGCTGCCCTGATTTGGGTCTGTTCCATAAAACGCCCATCCGGATTACGACCGTGCCCATGGGGGGCAAGAACAGCGGGCATGGATTTACTCTTTTTCTCTGGTTGATATAAATTTCCGGTTACATAAACCCCTGGTAGCACCTCAAATGCAATGTTCTCAACCACATATCCCTGCATTTTTCGGCGACTATGCCGTATAATGGGAGAATTAGGCCGGGGAGGTACTTTTTCAAGCTCCATGCCCTTTTTAATTTGATCGAGAACCGCCATTCGCCTCTTTTCCCATTCAACAAGGGTTGCTGGTGTGACCTTCTGAAGAACAGCATGCCCTTCCTCAGGGGTAAAATACCGCCCGACACATAATTCATCTTGGGCAAAAAGGGGTTTAATCGAGATCGAAAGCAGAGCAACAGCCGAGATCAGGGTTATGCTTCGAAGGTTTTTCGGGTTAAGGCGTATCATAGGGAAATGTTTTTAATTATAATTGGTTTAAATAACCTTGCGAATTAAGGTTTTCTAAGCTACATTTGCAGTGCTAAAATAATACATGTTTATTCAGTATCATGCTAAGTGATTGTAATAACACTGTAACTTCGGAGCTCTTTCGCACCTCCAAAGGTTTTGCATATCAGTGTGATGTTACCAACCGAATTATTATCAAATTCGACGATTACGAATTAAGTCTTCGCATTCAACAATTCCAATGCTTACGCAGATCTTTGAATAATATCAATATAAAAGATAAGCTTTTTGATCTATCGGATGAAAGCGATTATCTAACCGTTGAAGCCCCCTCGCGAAGTTTTCAACTCACACTCTGCGAGACAATACAATTAAGAGAATTGGTAAATGGCACTTATTTCGCATTGCAACTCAACTCTATGCTTCACCAATTATTAGAGTCGAACGTGGGCGCTATTTATAGAAGTTCCAATTAAGAAGGCATTAACTTCCTCATTATTAGACTTATTACAAATTTATTTGAATACCCTACCGGCGGAACTAGTTTAGGTAGATTGGGTTTATCTTTGTATTGTTATTCAAATTTGAAAACCAAAGATACCTATGAAAGACCTGCTTAGACAAAGAACTTCCCTGAAGGAACAGATAGAGATATTGCTCAATAATCAAGTTAAAATGGAAGCCGAAGCTTCCGCCGCCTACTTAGCCATGGCATCTTGGTGCGACCGCAACGGTTACAAACACAGTGCCGGGTATTTTCTTCGTCAATCAGATGAAGAAAGAGCGCATATGTTAAAAATATTCAACTACATCATGCGTGTCGGCGGCACTGCCATATCTCCGACCATTAGCAAGGTAACGCAAGAATACCCCTCTTTCCGTAGCGTTTTTGAAGCTGCCCTGGAGAGCGAAATTGCCGTTACGCAATCGATCAATAGAATCGTTACAGCCAGTCGCGCTGAAGAGGACTATGCGACCGAGAACTTCCTTCAATGGTTTGTAGATGAACAAATTGAAGAAGAGGATAATGCTCGCCGTGCCCTCGAATTATTCGACGTAATCGGAGAAGAAGGTACAGGACGCTATCAGATTGATAAGGCAATCGGGAAACTAAACGATGAAGCCTAAGAGTACGTAGCAAAACTAATTACTCATTGTTAATTAATAAGTAAGAGCCGTCTCAGTTCATGTTCTGAGACGGCTACGTTTTTTTACCCTATTGGAACTAATAATTGCTTTGGGATGACAGCTGCCTTGTTATTGGGAGAATTCATTACAAAGTATCGAACACAATTCTATTCCCTTTGCTGACACTATTTCTTGTTTGAAAGTTAGATCCAGCTGTAATTTTGCTCGACTTCCCTAGATTAATGGATTAATAATGGTTTCATCTAACCTGCCGTCGAAAAACAATAGTCGAAGTTTCAGCCAGTTAACAATAATCAAAAAGTTTTTTTCCTTTCGATATTGCATTGTAATGACAAACCATTTAGATTTGCACCACAATTTCAGCAAATGAGATTGTTGAGCGGATGCCTCCATAGCTCAGCTGGTAGAGCAACTGACTTGTAATCAGTAGGTCGTTGGTTCGATCCCGACTGGGGGCTCTTGAAATTGAAGGAGTTACATGAAAATGTAGCTCCTTTTTTGTTGAGGTTGCAATACATTTCACGGATCAA
>ENA-UOVV01000994-UOVV01000994.1-compost-metagenome-genome-assembly--contig:-NODE-994-length-25788-cov-6.273618_pt1 | contig 25788 bp, 28 predicted proteins | sample MGYA00238155_ERZ761577 | MGnify/ENA primary metagenome ERZ761577 (study PRJEB28898, sample SAMN06268775) | compost metagenome | isolation source: Emeryville, CA | place: USA:Emeryville, CA | collected...
CCCGCCGTCCCCAGGCCGCGGCCCCGCCAGTCGGGATGCACCCATACGCCCTGGATCTGTCCGACCGACGGTGACTGCGAACCGACCTCGGCCTTGAACACCACCTCGCCGCGCTCGAAGCGCGCCCACGCCCGGCCCGCGGCGATCAGCCCGGCCACCCGGCGCCGGTACCCGCGGCCACCGTCGCCGATGCGCGGGTCGACGCCGACCTCCCCGATGAACATGTCGATCGCCGCCACAAGGTAGGCGTCGAGTTCGTCGGGCCGGACCTGGCGCACGGCGGGGTCGGTCGGGCACTGCGGCGCGGTGCTCAACGCCATCAGCGGCTGCTGGTCGCGCACGTCGCGCGCCGGCCCCCAGGCCTCCTCGAGGCGCTGCCACAACGGCAGCACCATCTCGGCCCGGCCCACAAGCGACGAGCAGCGCCGCGCGGTGCTCATCGCCTTGTCGGCGAACGCGTGCATGTCGGCGGGCCCGCCGCGCAGCGGGATCAGGTTCGCCCCTGCGTAACAAAGGGATTCGGTCGGATGCTGACGGGTCCACAGTTCACCGCCGATGGCCCCCGGTTCGACCCCGTACTCGGCCACCCGGGCGGCCACCATGCAGGTGCCGACGGGATCCTCGTCGAGCACCCGGCCCACCGCGGCGGCGTCGCGCACCACCGACACTCGTCGCTCATCGACGCGACGAAACAGCGGCGGTGCCGACATGGGGACTCTTCCTAATCCAGGCCGCTCACAGGGGCATCATCAGCTTACGGTGACGACGGGCGAACCGCTGCCATCCGCGGAACCTTCGCCGGACTCCGCCATCTCGCTGCCCATTTGGCCGGCAAGTCGCATCGCCTCTTCGATCAGCGTCTCGACGATCTGCGACTCGGGGACGGTCTTGATCACCTCGCCCTTGACGAAGATCTGGCCCTTGCCGTTGCCGGACGCCACGCCGAGGTCGGCCTCGCGCGCCTCGCCGGGCCCGTTGACCACACAGCCCATCACCGCGACCCGCAGCGGCACGTCCATGCCCTCGAGCCCGGCGCTGACCTCGTTAGCCAACGTATACACGTCGACCTGCGCGCGACCGCACGATGGGCAGGACACGATCTCCAGCGAGCGCGGCCGCAGATTCAGCGATTCCAGGATCTGGTTGCCCACCTTGACCTCTTCGGCGGGCGGCGCGGACAGCGAGACCCGGATGGTGTCGCCGATACCCTTGCTCAGCAGCGCGCCGAACGCGACCGCCGACTTGATGGTGCCCTGGAACGCGGGCCCGGCCTCGGTGACGCCGAGATGCAGCGGGTAGTCGCATTTCTCGGCGAGCATCTCGTAGGCGGCCACCATCACCACCGGATCGCTGTGCTTGACGCTGATCTTGATGTCGCCGAAGCCGTGCTCCTCGAACAGCGACGCCTCCCACAGCGCGGACTCGACGAGCGCCTCCGGGGTGGCCTTGCCGTACTTCTCCATGAACCGCTTGTCCAGCGAGCCGGCGTTGACGCCGATGCGGATCGGGATGCCCGCGTCGCCGGCCGCCTTGGCGACCTCGGCGACCCGGCCGTCGAACTCCTTGATGTTGCCCGGGTTGACGCGCACCGCGGCGCACCCGGCCTCGATCGCGGCGAAGATGTAGCGCGGCTGGAAGTGGATGTCGGCGATCACCGGGATCTGGCTGTGCTTGGCGATCTCGGCGAGCGCGTCGGCGTCCTCTTGCCGCGGGCAGGCCACCCGGACGATGTCGCAGCCCGACGCGGTCAGCTCCGCGATCTGCTGCAGCGTCGCGTTGACGTCGTGGGTCTTGGTGGTGCACATCGACTGCACCGCGATCGGATGGTCACTGCCGACGCCGACGTCGCCGACCATCAACTGGCGGGTCTTGCGCCGCGGCGCCAGCACCGGTGCGGGCGGTGCGGGCATACCCAGCCCGACGGAGGTCATGGGAATCTCCTACTGGAACGGTCTGATTGGGTTGATGAAGTCGGCGGTCACGGTCACCAGCATGTAGCCCACCACCACCACGAGCACCACATAGGTGGCGGGCATCAGCTTGAGGTAGTTGACCGGACCCGCGGCCACCTTGCCGCGCGCCGTGCGGATCATGTTGCGGATCTTCTCGTAGATCGCGATCGCGATGTGGCCGCCGTCGAACGGCAGCAGCGGCACCAGGTTGATCGCGCCGAGCACGAAGTTCAGCTGGGCCAGGAAGAACCAGAACGCCACCCACAGCCCCTGGTCGACCGCGTCGCCGCCGATGATGCTGGCGCCGACCACGCTGATCGGGGTCTCCGGGTCGCGTTCCTCACCACCGATGGAGCGCACCAGTGCGCCCAGCTTGGTCGGGATCTTCACCAGCGCCTTGCCGATCTCGGCCCCGAGGTCGGCGGTGAAGGTGAACGTCGCGGGCACCGCGCCGAGCGGGGTGTACTGCGTCGGGCCGACCCGCGCCGCGGAGATGCCCACCGTGCCGACCTGCTGCGGAACCAGCTCGCCGCCGTCCTGTTTGACGAGGCGCTGGGCCGGGGTGACGTTGACCACGGTGGTGAACTCGCGGTCGTCGCGCTTCACGGTGAACTCCGTCGGCCCGTCGAGCGTGCGCACCGCGGCCACCAGGTCCTCGAACGAACCGACCGTGGAGTCGCCGACCTTGACGATGACGTCACCGGCCTGGATCCCGGCGGCGGCGGCCGGTGACGGGGCCAGGCAGTCGCCGTAGTCGGTCTCGCTGATCTGCGACTTCACGCAGGAGGTCTCCCCGACCACCGCGGTGGTGGCCGCGCTCAGGTTGGGCAGCCCCCAGATCACCGCGATCGCGTAGATCAGCACCAGCCCGACGACGAAGTTCATCGCGGGTCCGGCCGCCAGCACCGCGACGCGCTTCCAGGTCTTCTGCTTGTACATCGCGACGTCGTGTTCGTCGGGCTCGAGCTCCTCGATCGAGGTCATGCCCGCGATGTCGCAGAACCCGCCCAGGGGGACCGCCTTGACGCCGTACTCGGTGGAGCCCATCTCGTTGCGCCGGCGCGTGGACCACAAGGTCGGGCCGAACCCGACGAAGTAGCGGCGCACCTTCATGCCGGTGGCGCGCGCCACCCACATGTGGCCGCATTCGTGCAGTGCCACCGACAGCAGGATGCACAGCGCGAACGCGATGATGCCGAGGACGAACATCATTTGTTTACTAGTCCTTTTCTTGCGGGCTCCCGCTCGATGGCGTCCCTTGCCCGGTCGCGGGCCCAGCGTTGTGCCTCGAGTACGTCCTCCACGGTAGCGGGTTCGGCGGCCCACTGGTCGGCAGCGCGCAGCACGACCTCGATGGTGCGCACGATCGCCGGGAAGCTGATCCGGCCGTCGAGGAAGGCCGCGGCGGCCTCCTCGTTGGCGGCGTTGTACACCGCGGTCAGCGTGCCGCCGCCCTTCCCGGCCCGCCGCGCGAGGTCGACGGCCGGGAACACCTCGGCGTCCAGCGGTTCGAACTCCCAGCTGGAAGCGGAGCTGAAGTCGCAGGCCAGGGCCGCGTCGGGCACCCGCGACGGCCAGCCCAGGGCCAGGGCGATCGGCAGCTTCATGTCGGGCGGGCTGGCCTGCGCCAGCGTCGAGCCGTCGGTGAACGTCACCATCGAGTGCACGATGGACTGCGGGTGCACGACCACGTCGATGCGGTCGTAGTCGATGCCGAACAGCAGATGCGTCTCGATCAGCTCGAGCCCCTTGTTGACCAGCGACGCCGAGTTCAGCGTGTTCATCGGGCCCATCGACCAGGTCGGATGCGCGCCCGCCTGCTCGGGGGTGACGTCCTCGAGGCGTTCGGCCGACCAGCCGCGGAACGGCCCGCCGGATGCGGTCAGCACGATGCGGGCCACCTCGTCGGGGGTGCCGCCGCGCAGGCACTGCGCCATCGCCGAGTGCTCGGAGTCGACCGGTACCAGCTGGCCGGGCGCGGCGGCCTTGAGCACCAGCGGGCCGCCGGCGACCAGCGACTCCTTGTTGGCCAGCGCCAGCCGCGCGCCGGTGGCCAGGGCGGCCAGCGTGGGTTTCAGGCCCAGCGCGCCGACCAGCGCGTTGAGCACGACGTCGGCCTCGGTGTTCTCCACCAGCCGGGTGGCCGCGTCGGGTCCGACGTAGGTGACGTCGCCGACGCGCGCGGCGGCCGCCTCGTCGCTGACCGCGACGGCGCGCACCCCGGTCTCGGCGCGCTGGCGGGCCAGCAGGTCGGGGTTGCCGCCGCCGGCGGCGAGGCCGACCACCTCGAAGCGGTCGGGGTTGGCGGCGATGACCTCCAGCGCCTGGGTGCCGATGGACCCGGTGCTGCCGAGGATCAGCACGCGCACCCTGTTGCTCACCGACCCATTGTGCCGCGCCGGCCGCCCACCGGCCCACGCGCTGCCGGTGCCCGTCAGGCTGCAGCCGGTCGGACCGCGCGCCGCACCGCGATGTCGCCGGAGGTCGTGCGGGCCTCGACGACGAGCGTGTCGTCGCCGTCGGCGGGTCCGTCGGTGGGGGTCAGCGCGTTGCGCACCGAGCCCGAACGGGTGCGCAGGTCCAGCAGCGCCGCGGTCCCGTCGACGATGCCCACCGCCACGTCGCCGCTGCTGGTCTGCGCGACGATCTCGCCGCGCACCGCGGCCCCGACGGCCACGTCGCCCGACGCGCTCTGCACGCGGACCGATCCGTCGAGCCGGCCGACGCGCACCGCGCCGCTGGCGGTGCGGACGCCGAGGTCACCGCGGATCGTGTCGACACGGACGTCGCCGGAGGCGGTCGAGACGGCGGCGGCCCCGTCGACGGTGGCGGCCGTGATGCGCCCGGAAGCGCTGTCCGCCTTGAGGTTTCCGCGCACCCGCCCGACCGTGAGGGCGCCGCTGGCCGATCTCAGTACGCAGTCGGCGTAGTCGCCGTCGGCGAAGTCGACGCGGGTGTGTGCGGCGGCGCTGACGTCGTCGGGACACGCGGGGTCGTGCGGGCGGACATCGACGACCGTGTCGGTGCGGTCGGCGGCGGCCAGCCGCACCGTCCCGGCGGGCACCTCGACCGTCGCGGTGATCGGTCGGCGGGTGGTGAAGGTTCCCATGGCGTCCTCTCGGCCGGTCAGCGGACCCAGCCGCTGACGTGTGCGCCGGCGGCCCGGCTGGGTTTCGCACCGGTCAGCGCCGCGGTGACGGCGCGCACCAGCCACGCGTTGACCGACAGACCGGCCGCGCGGGCGGCCGCGTCCACCCGCGCGCGCAGTTGCTCGGGCAGCCGCAGCGTCACCCGCCAGGTCCCGCCGTCGTCGTCCTCGACCGGCACGGCCGTCGGGTCCTCGGGGGCCAGCACGGTGAACTCCGGATCGCGGCCGCGCAGCCGCAGGTCGACCGACGCGGGGGCCAGCTGCACGGTGATCTGCTCGGCCGCCGCCGACAGCGCCTCCAGCAGCGCCAGCCGCAGCGCCGACTCCAGCGGGGCGGTCAGCCGGTCGGCCAGCGCCTCGGCGTCCGGTCCGCCGGCCGCGGCCGCGACGGTCAGCTCGCGGCGCACCGCGTCGACGTACGGCTGCAGCTCCATGACGTCATGGTGACATCATTTCGATGTCACCACAAGCACCAGCGCGATGTCAGGCGCTGAGCTGGCGCAACAGGCCGTGCCTGGTGAACCGGCACCGGGAGATGCCGTGGGACCCGTCGACGAGGATCTGCTCGATGTCGTGGCGCCCGTCACCGAAGGCGGTCGTCAACTCGACGAGGTGCGCCCGCCATTCGGGCCAGCCGACGGGCCCGGCGCTGCCGGTCTCGACGACCAGACGCGGGTCGACGAGCGCCTCGACGCGCTCCCAGTCGCGGCGGTCCACCGCGCCGTAGCAGCACGCCACCAGTTCGCGGACGTCGTCGCCGCTGAGACTCACGGTCGGACCTTGCCGATGATCTCCTCGGCGAACCGCTCGATGGGTTCGCGGTAGCGTTGCGCGCCCTCCCCCGGCGTTCCGGCCCACGGGGCGCACATCACGGCGGTGATGCCGATGTCCTCGGCGCGCTTGTACAGATCCGGCGACGGCGGTTCCAGCAGTGCCAGCACGATCTCGAAAGGCTCACCGGCCGTTCCGTACTCGCGGCGCATGGCGTTGATCCGCTCGACGATGCGCACCGCGTCGTCCCACCCGTACGCGTAGCCGACCCAGCCGTCGCACAACGTGACCGCGCGGCGCAGCGCGGCGTCGGACTCACCACCGCACAGGATCGGGATCGGCTGCTCGGGATGGGGCTCGATCATCATCTCGGGCACCTGGTAGTAGTGCCCGTCCCAGGACACCCAGCCGCCCTTCCACAGCGCGCGCAGCGCCGGGATCATCTCGTCGAGGCGCTTGCCGCGGGTGCGGAAGTCCTGGCCCATCAGCTCGTATTCCTCGCGCATCCAGCCGATCCCGGCCGCCAGCGACACCCGGTTGTCCGACAGCACCGCGGCGGTGGCGACGACCTTGGCCACCTCGATCAGCGGGCGCGCCGGGGCGATGTAGACCGCGTTGGAGAACCGCAGTCGCGTGGTGACCGCGGCCATCGCGCCGATTTGCACCCACGGGTCCGGCCACGCGGTGTCGGGCGTCCACATCGGCTTGCCGGTCGGTGAATCCGGGTACGGCGAGGAGAGTTCGCGTGGATAGATCATGTGGTCCGAGCACAACATCCCGTCGAAGCCGGCATCGTCGAGCATCCGCGCCACCGGGATGATCTCCGACGTCTTCATGAACGCGGTGCCTGACCAGAACTGCATGGTGCCTCGCTATCGCTCGTCGCCGGTTCTCATTTGATGATCTGACCGCCGTCGACGGGCAGCGTCACGCCGGTGACGTAGCGACCGGACTCCCCGCACAGGTACACCATCGCGTCGCTGATCACCTCCGGCTGCACCGGCGGGTTGGCCAGCAGCGGCTGCTGCGACACGGCGAAGTTCGGGTTCTCGACCGACCACTGCGCCAGGGCCTCGTTGTAGATCATCGGTGTCGCCACCCCGCCCGGGTGTACGGAGTTGACGCGAATGTTCTTCTCCGCCAATGCGATCGCGAAGTGACGCATGATGCCGATGACGCCGTGCTTGGCCGCGGTGTAACCGGCCGCCCCGTGGCTGGCGCTGCCGAAGTCCACTGTCACCGGCTTGAATCCGGCGGCTGAACTGGTGATGACGATCGCCCCGCCCTCACCGTGCGAGAGCATCGCGGGCAGCGCCGCGACGATCGTGTGGTAGACGCCGGTGAGCATGACATCCACCGCGTCCGTGAACGCGGTGATCTCGCGTCCCTGCGGCCCGGCGGCGGGCAGGATGCCGGCGTTGGCGAGCACGAAGTCGATGCGCCCGAACGCCTCGACGCCGCGGGCGACGACGGCCTGCAGCCGCTCCAGGTCGCGCACGTCGGCGTGCTCGGCGACGATCCGGCGCCCGGTCTTCTCGACCAGGTTGACCGTCTCGTCGAGATCCTCGGGCGCCGACATCGGGTAGGCCACGCTGTCGAGCTGCCCGCACAGGTCGACGGCGATGATGTCGGCGCCCTCCTCGGCGAACCGCACCGCGTGCGCGCGGCCCTGCCCCCGCGCCGCGCCGGTGATGAACGCTACTTTGCCCGCGAACTGTGCCGTCATGTCGCAAGACCCTACGGGCGCTGGCAAAACCGGCACCAGAGGCGTATGCGAGAATGTCGGCAGTTGTCCGTCCAGCGTGAGGAGATGCGGTGGCCACCACGGAGGTCGAACGGCACAAGGGCGTCGATGTCGAGGATGTTCCGTCGGCGGAGTGGGGCTGGTCCTACATCGACCACCGCGTGATTCAGGGCGGCGGGATCGCGGCCATCATCTTCCTGCTGTGCCTGCTGCGCGGTAACCATGTCGGTCACGTCGAGGACGCGTTCCTCATCGCGTTCGCCATCGCCATCGCCGTCGTGCTGATCCGCGACTGGTGGCTGCGCCGGCGCGGCTGGATCCGCTAGGCGCGCACTAGACCGCGTACAACCGCCGCGACGATTCGCCGCCCAGCCGCAGCAGGGATTCGGTCGGGCCGGCCTCGACCGGCCCGCGGTCCAGCGCCTTCAGCGCGACCGTCTTGAACGCCCTGGCCGCCGCGCTCAGCACGTGCTCGGTGCGATCGCCGTCGTCGGTGCCGAACCCGGCGGGCGCATCACCGCCCCACACCGCGACGTCGACGGCACCCCGGTTCACCAGCACGCCGACCTGGTCGCGAAGTTGCTCGTCGGTGGCCAGCAGCTGCGCGTTGATCGCCAGGGTCGAGCCGGCGGACACCGCACGCACGGCCGCCGCGAGGTCGGTCTCGATCTGGGCCTGCGTCACGCCGAGGATTTGCAGCGGTCGCGGATCGCCGACACCGGCCACCGCGACCGTGACGTCCCAGCCGGCCCGGGCGCGGTCGAACAGCCATCCGCCTGCCGAGCCGACCGCGTCGGCGACGTCGGCCGCCACGACCGTGAGCCGGTAGCGCGACGCGGGGATTCTGATGGAGTCATCAAGCGGGAGGGCCACCCAACGAGCGTGACACTTCATCGGAGATCTGTAAAGGCCCAAATTTGTCCGGGCCCGCACCGGAACGTGACGCGGCGTCCGAAATTTGTAAAGCTTGGTCCATGAGCCTGGTGGCCGGTCGCGGACCCCTCAGCAAGGACCCCGCCGGATGGTTTTCCCCGCCCCTGTCCGGCGAGACCGTGTTCGTCGAGCCTCACCCGCGGCGGGTGCAGGCGCTGCGCGGCGACCGCACGGTGCTCGACACCGAACGCGCGCTGCTGGTGCACCGGCGCGATCACCCGCTCAGTTACGCCTTCCCCGCCGAGGCGGTCGGCGATTTACCGCACGAACCGGTGCCCGAGGCGCCGGGCTATGTCCGGGTGCCGTGGGACGCCGTCGACGTGTGGCTCGAGGAGGGCAGGCGGCTGGTGAACTATCCACCCAACCCGTACCACCGGGTCGACTGCCGGCCGACTCGACGCGCGCTGCGCGTCACGGTCGGCGGCACGGTCCTGGTCGACACCGACCAGACCGTGATCGTCTTCGAGACGTCACTGGACCCGCGGCTGTACGTCGCGCCGGAGTTCGTGCGCACCGACGCGTTGCGCCGCTCGGACACGACGTCCTACTGCAACTACAAGGGCTACGCCACGTACTGGTCGGCCGTCGTCGGCGACACCGTCGCCGAGGACGTGGCGTGGAGCTATGACGACCCGCTTCCCGAAACCCTGCCCATCAAGGGGTATTTCAGCTTCGACCCGGCACGCGCGGACGTGGTGGCCGAGCTGCCGGGGTGACACGCGTCACACCGCGGCCCACTACCTCGCGACCTACGGTTTCGTCACCGTAGGTTACGGTTGCGTACCTCATTTTCGCTCGGCCACACTGCATCCCAGATTGCCGAGACGAAGGGGAAAAGCGTTGGGGCACTACATCGCCAATGTCCGCGACATCGAGTTCAACCTCTTCGAGGTGCTGCACCTCGACGAAGTACTGAGCACCGGCGCGTACGGCGATCTCGACGAGGAGACCGTGCGCACCATGCTCGCCGAGGTGGCCCGGTTGGCGGAGGGTCCGGTGGCCGAGTCCTTCGCCGACGCCGACCGCAATCCGCCGGTGTTCGACCCCCAGACGCACTCCGTCTCGGTACCCGGTGAGCTGGCCAAATCCGTTCAGGCCGTGAAGGACAGCGACTGGTGGCGGGTGGGCATCGCCGAGGAGATCGGCGGTGTGTCCGCCCCTGCCCCGCTGGTGTGGGCGATCAACGAGATGCTGGCGTGTGCGAACCCGTCCGCCGGTTTCTGGTGGGCGCTGGGTCCCGCGCTGGCCAACGCGCTCTACATCGAGGGCAATGAACAGCAGAAGCGTTGGGCGGCAGTCGGTGTGGAGCGTGGGTGGGGTGCGACCATGGTGCTGACCGAACCCGACGCCGGTTCCGACGTCGGCGCCGGCCGCACCAAGGCCATCGAACAACCGGACGGCACCTGGCACATCGAGGGCGTCAAGCGGTTCATCTCGGGCGGCGACATCGGCGACAGCGCGGAGAACATCTTCCACCTGGTGCTGGCCCGACCGGAGGGCGCGGGCCCGGGCACCAAGGGGCTGAGCCTGTTCTACGTGCCGAAGTACCTGTTCGACCCGGACACCTTCGAATTGGGCCCGCGCAACGGGGTGTTCGCGACCGGCCTGGAGCACAAGATGGGGCTGAAGTCCTCGCCCACTTGCGAATTGAGCTTCGGCCTGCACGGCATTCCCGCGGTCGGTTACCTCGTCGGTGACGTGCACAACGGCATCGCCCAGATGTTCACCGTCATCGAGAACGCGCGGATGACCATCGGCGTGAAGTCGGCGGGCACGTTGTCGACGGCCTACCTCAACGCGCTTGCGTACGCCAAGGAGCGTGTGCAGGGCGCCGACATGACCCAGATGACCGACAAGACCGCGCCGCGGGTGACGATCATGCACCACCCGGATGTGCGGCGCAGCCTGCTGACGCAGAAGGCCTACGCCGAGGGCCTGCGCGCGCTGTACATGTACGCCGCCGCGCACCAGAACGACGACGTCGCGATGAAGACCTCGGGCGCCGATCCGTCGATGGCGCACCGGGTCGACGATCTGCTGCTGCCGATCGTGAAGGGCGCGGGTTCGGAACGCGCCTACGAGAACCTGACCGAGTCGCTGCAGACGCTTGGCGGCTCCGGCTTCCTGCAGGACTATCCGATCGAGCAGTACATCCGCGACTCCAAGATCGACTCGCTCTACGAGGGCACCACGGCCATCCAGGCGCTCGACCTGATCTTCCGAAAGATCTTCCGCGACAAGGGCGAAGCCCTCGCACACGTGGCGGGCGAGATCACCAGGACGCTCGACAACATCGACGCCACGCTCAAGGCCCAGGCCGAACAGGTGCGCACCGCGCTCGAAGACGTGCAGGCCATGACGGCCGCGCTGACGAACTATCTGATGGCCGCGGCCGAACAGCCGACCGCGATCTACAAGATCGGTCTGGTGTCCGTCCGCTACCTGCTGGCCGTCGGCGACCTGCTGATCGGATGGCGGCTGCTGGTGCAGGCCGCGGTCGCGCAGGCCGCGCTAGCGGCGGGCGCGTCGGCGGCCGACGAGGCGTTCTACCGCGGCAAGATCGCGGTCGCCTCGTTCTTCGCGGCGAACATGTTGCCTGCGCTGTCGGCGGTGCGACGCATCGTCGAGGAGGTCGACACCGACGTGATGGACGTGCCGGAGGCAGCGTTCTGATCCGCGTTCGGCTCAGCGCGCCGCGCTGATCACCGACTTGCCGAACCGCTCGATCGTCTCCAGCACGTGGGCCAGGCTGTCGCCGGGCAGGCTGACCTGCACCCAGCTGACGCCGAGTGCCGCCAGTGTCTTGAGCCCGGACAGATACGCGTCGGCGTCGAAATCGTCGCTGCCGGGCGTTCCGCCATCGGGGTTGGTGAACGTGATGTCGATCGTCGACCAGTCGCGGCCGGCCTCGTCGCAGCGCCTGCGCAGGTCGTCGATCGCGGCGCCGAGGGTCGAGACGTCCATGGCCGCCGTCCGCGCCGTCTGCGCCAGCCCGGCCGGCGCCGGGAACGGGCACCAGCCGTCGCCGTACTTGACGACCCGGCGCCTGGCCGCCCCGGTGTTTCCTCCGATCCAGATCGGCGGATGCGGTTCGCTGACCGGACGCGGATGCGCGGTGATGCCCTCGGCGGTGAAATGCCGTCCCTGATAGGAGAAGTCGTCGGTGGTCCAGATTCCGCGGATCACCTCGAGTGCTTCCTCGAACAGCTCCGCCCGCTCATCGAAGTCCACGCCGAGAGCGGTGAATTCGCGCTTGAGGTAGCCGACGCCGACCGCGAGGGTGAAGCGCCCACCGGACAGCAGGTCGAGCGTGGCCCCGGACTTGGCCACCACGAACGGATTTCGGTACGGCAGCACGATGATGTTCGGAATCAACCGCAGCGACGTGGTGCGCGCCGCGGCATAGCCCATCGCGACGAACGGGTCCACCGCGTCGTGCCCACCGGCCGTCAGCCACCGCTGCGTAGGCGCGGGATGGTCGGTGAAGCCGAACCCGTCGAACCCCGCCGCCTCGGCGGCCTCGGCCACCGCCGCGATCCCGGCACCGGTGACCAACTCCGGGTTGTACGGGTGGCTGTGCATCGGGTGGGTGAACGCAAACCGCATGCCGTCGCTCCTAGAACCTTCTTCTCGACTTCTGAGAATGTCGTTACCATGCGAGGCGCGGAAAGTACAGGGTCGAGCAAGGAGCCGCGGGATGAGCCAGTGGACGGTCACCCCCGCGCGGCACGGCCCGTTCGCCGGGCGCCTGGACCCCGACACCGTCGCGGCGTACGCGGCCGCGACCGGTGATCGCACCGCGTCGGTGCTGGCCGGATCGGCGGTTCCGGCGACGTTTCCCGCGCTGCTCGTCTACCCCGCCGAGAAGACGTCGCGCGCCGATCTGCCCGCGGGCATCTGGGCCCACGTCACCGGCGGGCTGCACGGCGAACACGACATCGTGCTGCACCGGCCGCTGGTGCCCGGCGAAGCCCTGGACACCTACTCCGAGATCGCGGCGGTGCGTACGACGCGGGCCGGCACCCGGGTCATCACCAGGTTCGTCCAACGCGACGCCACCGACGTGGTCGCCGTCGAACAGTGGTGGACCATGATGCTGCTCGGGCTGACGGGCGTCGCGGACCTCGGCGCCCCGCCCGCCGACCACCGCTTCCCCGACGACGCTCGCACCCGGCCGATCGGGTCGGCCACCGCACATGTCCCCGCCGAGGCCGCACACCGCTACGCCGAACTGTCCGGTGACCGGGCAGCGCACCACTTCGACATCGCGGCGGCGCGCGCCGCGGGATACGACTTCGTCTTCGCCCACGGCCTGGCCACGATGGCGATGTGCAGCCACCGGCTGCTCGCGCTGCTCGGCGTCGACGATCCCGGCCGGGTGCGCCGCGTCGCGGTGCGCTTCGCGTCACCGACCCCACTGGACTGCGACCTGACCGTGACCGCCTTTGGCATCTCCGAAAATTCGTACGCCTTCGAAGCGGCGGCCAACGGCACGCTCACGGTCACCCACGGAAGATTGGAGCTGCGCACATGAGCAAGCCCGAGATCGGGGTGTACCTGCCCCAGATGGGGTTCACCTTCGAGCAGATGCTGCACCGCACCCTGCGGTGTGAGCGGCTCGGCATCGACTCGGTCTGGCTCTACGACCATCTCTACGGCCCCGGCGTACCCGACTACCCGTCGATGGAGGCCTGGACGCTGGCGACGGCGCTGCTGGCCCGCACCGAGCGGATCCGGATCGGACACATGGTGCTGTGCAACCAGTTTCGCCATCCCGCGCTGCTGGCCAAGATGGTCACCACCCTCGACCAGATCTGTGCGGGACGCTTCACGCTCGGCGTCGGAAGCGGGTCCATCGAGGACGAGCACGCCCGCGCCGGACTGCCGTGGGGCACCTTCGCCGAGCGGGCCGGACGACTGGGCGAGACGCTGCAGATCCTGCATCAGGCCTTCGACGACGGGCAGATCGATTTCGCCGGCGAGCATTACACCGTCGCGAAGCTGCCGATCGCGCCCGGGCCCGTGCAACAGCCGCGGCCGCCGATCGTGGTCGGCGGTGTCGGCGAGAAGTACACACTGCCACTGGTGGCGCGGTACGCCGACGTGTGGAACGTGCCGACCTATGCGCTGGGCGAACTCGAGCACAAGATCGAGGTGCTGCGTGCGCTCTGCGCGGACATCGGCCGCGACCCGTCGACGATCGTGCTGTCGATCGAGGCGGTGATGGCACTCGCGCCCGACGACGCCTCGCTTCCGAAGGTTCGTGAGCTTGCCGAAAAGCGGTTCGGTGCACCGGCATTCGGCCTCAAAGAGGGCGGCCTGGTGGGCACACCCTCGGCGATCGTCGACCGGCTGCGGGAGCTGATCGCACTCGGGTTCGGCCAGATCGTATTGTTCACCCACGACCGCGGGTCCGACGAGACGCTCGACCTGCTCGCCGCCGAGGTGATCGGCGCGCTCTAGCCCGTCCGCTTGGCGGGGCGCGCATACGCCGGGCGCCCCAGCCCCAGCGCGTGCTGGGCGATCATGTTGCGGAACACCTCGAGCGTGCCGCCGTAGATCCCCATCGGATGGGCCAGCCGGAAGAGGTACTCCACCGCCCCGTCGTCGACCGCCCCCGGCGTCCCGATCGGCAGGGCCGACGCCGTGCCCAGCAGGTCCATCAGTTCGGGTGCGACCTCGCGCAGGGTCTGGGCGATGGCCACCCGCCCGTACATATCCGACGCGCTCATCGCCGCTTCCATCCGGGCGATGCAGCGGCCCAACCGATATCGCGCCGAGTCCTCCTCGGGCAACCGCGCCGCCATCTTGTCGACAGCTTCGGCCAGCAGCAGCGCGTGCTCGGTCATGGTGGCGAGCCTGTCCAGTCCGTCGTTGCGGCGCTCGACCGTGCCGTGCTCGTCGTTGAGCGCCTCCCGCAACACCGTCCAGCCCTGGTTCACCTCGCCGACCCGGTACCGATCGTCGACGCGGACGTCGCTGTAGAAGGTGATGTTGGTGCGGTCGCCGTCGACGGTGCGGATCGGCTGGATCTCAATGCCCGGGGAGTTCAGCGGCACCAGAAACATGGTCAGGCTCTGGTGTTTCGGCGCGTCGGGATCGGTGTTGGTGATCAGGTAGACGTAGTGCGCGTTGTGCGCGTTCGAGGTGAACATCTTCTGGCCGTTGATAATCCAGGTTGATCCATCCGCATCCCGCACCGCACGGGTCTTGCAGGTCGCCACGTCGGATCCGCCCTCGGGTTCGGTGTAGCCCAGGCACAGCCGGTAGTGCCCGGACAGCACCTTCGGCAGCACCTCCGCCTTCAGTTCGGGCGACGCGAACCGCCGCAGCGCCCGCGCCACCATCAGCGTGGTGCCCCCGTGGAACCACGGCATGTGCGCCCGCCCGATCTCCAGGTGCCAGATGCGCCTGCGCACTCGCGAGAAGCCGCCCTCGGCCTCGTCGCGGAAATCCGCGGCCAGATAGCCGGCCTCCCCGAGGGCCAGGTGCACGCCCTCATCGAAGTTCTCACCGGTCTCGCGGTCCCGCGCGATCACCTCGTCGGTGACGACGCGCGCCAGAAACGCGCGCAGCTCATCGCGGAACGCCCGGTCCTCGTCGGAGAGTTCGACACGCGAGAAGTCCACCCCGACACCGTGACACTTCTTGCGCGATCTGTAAAGTCTGGGCCGTGTCCGCGAGCATCGGTTCGTTGTTGGGCCAGCTCGTCGCGCCCGCGTCGGTGGTCGCGGTGTCGCCGTTGTCGATCATCGTCGCGGTGCTGCTGGTCGTGCACACCGACCGCCCGCGCAGCAACGGCCTGGCGTTCCTGGTGGGCAGGCTGGTCGCGCTGGCCGTGGTGACCGCGGTGTTCGTGGCGGCGCCGCGCCTGCTCGGCGACCCCGACCGTCCGGTTCCGCCTCGCGTGCTGCTGGTGGCCGGCGCGGTGTGTCTGGCGTTCGGCGCCTGGTTCTGGCTGCGCCGCGGCCGGATGACCGAGGAGCCGCGCTGGTTGCGCCGCCTCTCGGCCATCACCCCGCTGACGGCCGGGGTGATCGGAGTGGTGCTGGTGGTGTCGAATCCGAAGATGCTGGCAGCCAGCGCCGCCGCCGGGCTGTTGGTCGGCACCGGCCAGTTGGGTGCGCTCGGGCTCATCGTCGCGGTGACGTTTTACGCGGTGGTGGCCAGTTCGACGGTCGCCGGGCCGGTGCTGGCCTATGTCGCCGTGGGCGTCCGCGCGGAGCAACCGCTGACTCGGCTGCGGATCTGGCTGCACCGCCACAGCGGTGCCGTCTCCGCGGCGATCCTGGTGGCCGTCGGCGCCGCGCTGCTGGTCGCCGGGGCCCGGGGGTCGTGATGAATATCGATGCAGACAGCGAAGGAGCATCCCTGTGGGAATCGTGACGACGAGTTCAGAGACCACCTTCAACCACCCGCCCGAGGTGATCTACGACTTCGTGACCAACCCGGCGAACTGGACCAAGACCTATCCGGGTAGCGCCCACATCGGCGGGCTACCCGAGACGCTGCCGCTGCGGGTGGGTGACACCTGGACCGAGTCCGGACCGGACGGCAACCGAATCTTCACCTGGCACTTGGCGATTGCGATGCGCCCGACGATGTGGGTGTTCAACTCGGTCGGCCGGCTGGGCCACGCCGCCGACGGCTCCGGTGGCCGCGAAGGCCGCATCACCGTCGAGTACCACTTCACCCAACCCGGTGACGGCATCACGCTGTTCCGCCGGACCATGACCATCGAGGCGTATCGGCACGCGCCGCTGCCGGACGGGTTCTTCCGCACGGTCAACCCCGCGCACATCGACGCCTACCACGCGGCGGTGGCCCGGGAACTGGCCGGCTGAGGGGTCAGCCGTGCAGCGCCCGGCGCAACGCCGAGCCCTGCAGTTCGAACAACCGCTGGCTGATCTCCCAGTCGGGCAGCAGCGAGTCGAACCCGTGACAGGTGCCCGCGAACACATGCAGTTCGGTGGTGACACCGGCCCGCATGAGCCGCAGCGCGTAGTCGACGGCCTCGTCGCGCAGCGGATCGAGTTCGGCGCAGGTGATCAATGCGTCTGGCAACCCGGATAATTCGGTGGCTCGGCCCGGCGCCGCCTCGACGGGCACCGGCTGCCCGCCCAGGTAGTGCCGCCACATCATGGTGACCGCCGGTCCGTCGAACCCGGGTGTGGTGGTGAATTCGCCCTTCGACGGCGTCGGCCGGTCATCCAGCACCGGCTGGTGCAGCAGCTGGAACACCACCGGCGGCGCCGATCCCGCCGCCGCACACTGCGCCAACCTGGCCGCCAGCGCCGCACCCGCGCTGCTGCCCGCGACGGCGATTCGCTCGGTGTCGACGCCGAGCGCGGCGCCGTTGGCGACCACCCAGTCCAGCACGGCCGTGACATCGGTCAGCGCCGCCGGATACCGATGTTCCGGCGCCAGCCGGTAGTCGACGGACACCACCGTGCACCGGGCGCGCCGGGCGAACTCCAGGCATTGGCGGTGGTCGGTGTCGAGGTTGCCGAGCACGAAACCGCCGGAGTGGCAGTAGATCACCGCGGGTGCCGGTGACGCCCCGCCCCGGTAGATGCGCACCGGAACCGAATCCGCCTCGCGGTTCTCGAACTCGACGCCGATGGGATCGATGTCGCGGGCGGTCTCGGCCCTGCGCTGGTTCAGCGAGTCACGCACCACGCCCAGCACACCGGGCGACAGGTCGGTGCGGGCCTCGGCGAACTGGCGCAGCGCCGGATCGAGTCGGGCGGTGATGTCGGCTGGCACCGCGCTCACCCCGCCTGCGCCGGCTGCGGGTCCGGTGCGGACGTCACCGACTCGGGTTCGAAGTCGTAGTCGCGGGCCCGGAAGTGGCGCGTCATGGCCCAGAAGGCCCGAGCGCTGCGTGGCCACTGGGTCACCACCCGGCCGTTTTCAGCGCGGAAGTAGTTGCTGCAACGCGTCAACCAGACGGTGCCGGTCATCCACCTGTCGATCTTGGCCATGAAGTCCGACATCACGTCCGGACGCACCGCGACGTACGACTTGCCCCTGCGCCGCATGTACTTCAGCGTCTTGACGATGTAGCGCGCCTGCGCCTCGAGGATGAAGATCACGCTGTTGGAACCGACGTTGGTGTTCGGTCCGTACAGCATGAAGAAGTTGGGATATCCGGGCACGGTCATCCCGAGGTAGGCGTAGGCCCCGTCGGACCACGTCTCGCGCAGCCGTTTTCCGCCCTCACCGACGACAACGATCTGTCCCAGGTAGTCGGCGGCGGCGTAGCCGGTCGCGCACAGCACCACGTCGACGTCGAGTTCGGTGCCGTCCTCGGTGATCAGCGACCTGGTCCGCAGCGCCCGTGCGGGGCTGGCGACCACCTCGACGTGCGGCTGGGTCAGCGTGCGCAGATAGTCGTCGGCGAACACCAGCCTCTTGCAGCCGAGCGGGTGGTCGGGGGTAAGCCTGCGGCGCAGTTCCTCGTCGGCGACCTGGCTTTCGAGCATCTTCAGCGCGATCGCCTTGAACTCCTGCGTTTTGTCGCTGCCGTGTTCGATCACGCTGATGTTCGCCTCGCTGCGCAGCCACAGCCGGGTCCGGTAGATCCTGGCTGCCAGCGGAACGTGCCGGAAGACCCACTTCTCCCGCTCGGTGTAGGCCCGGTCGGGTTTGGGCAGGATCCAGGTCGGCGATCGCTGCACCGAGTAGACCTTCTTGGCGACCTTGGCCACTTGTGGGATCAGTTGTGCTGCAGTCGATCCTGTGCCCAACACCGCGACCCGGGCGTCGGTGAGGTCGACCGAGTGGTCCCAGCGCGCCGTGTGCATCAGGGTGCCGGTGAACGGTTCCTCCTCGACGAGCTCTGGCATCAGCGGCCGGGTGAACAGCCCGATGGCGGACACCACCACGTCGAAGGTGTGGACATCTCCCGTCGAGGTGGTCAATCGCCACGTTCTGGTGTCGGCGTCCCACTCCGCCGAGACGACCTCGGTGCGCAACAAGAGGTGCGGTTCCAACTCGTAGCGCTGTGCGCACCGCTCGAAGTACTCGAGGATCTCCGGCTGCCCCGACCACAGCCGCGACCAGTCGGGATTCAGGTCGAACGAGAACGAGTACAGATGGCTCTTCACGTCGCAGGCCAGCCCCGGGTACGTGTTGATGCGCCAGGTGCCGCCCACCCCGTCCTCGCGATCGAAGATCGTGAAGTCCCGAAAGCCCGCGCGGCGCAGCAGTATTCCCAGCGCGATTCCGCCGGGTCCAGCGCCGATGATCCCCACCGAGAAGGTCTTGCCCATCAGCTCATCCGATCCGCAGCGTCTGCCCGCCGTCGATGACGAGTTCGGATCCGGTGATGTAGGAGGCCTGATCGGAGACCAGGAACGCGATCGCGTCCGCGATCTCGTGCGGCTTGCCCAGCCGGCCCTTCTGACCCAGCCGCGCCTGGGTGGCCGCGTCCAGCATCGGCGTCTCGACCGGGCCGGGGAACACCGCGTTGACCCGGATGCCGTCGGGCGCGAGTTCGGCCGCCGCCACCTGCGTCAGCCCCCGCAGCGCCCACTTCGACGACCCGTAGGCGGCGTGGTTGGGAAACGCGCGGATCGCCCCGGTGCTGCAGGTGTTGACGATCGCCGCACCCTCGGCGCGGCGCAGCGGCTCCAGCGCCGCCTGGATGCCCAGGAACGGCCCCAGGCAGTTGAACCGCCAACTGGACTCGAACCCCTCGGGCGTCTCGTCGTCCAGCGAGGCGCGGTGCAGCACGCCGGCGTTGTTGATCAGCGTGGTCAGGCCGCCGAACCGATCGACCACTCGAGCGACCGCGTCGGCCCACTGCTGCGCCGAGGTCACGTCCAGCGCCACGTCGATCACGCGGTCGCCCAGCTCCGCGACGCTGGCCTTCAACTCGTCGACGCGCACATCGCACGCGGCGACCCGGAATCCGTCGGAGTGCAACCGCTTGACGATCGCGGCGCCCTGCCCGCGGGCCGCGCCGGTCACCAGGGCCACCCGGTCGGTCACTGCGCCTCCTTGAGGTGCTCCTCGGCGCCGCGGCGCAGCGCCTGCGACTCCGAAGTCAACGTCAGCATCCGAAAGCCACACTCGGCCATCGTCTTTCCGGTCACCCCGGAGCCCGCGTGGATCCCGGTGACCAGACCCGCGGCCGCCGCCCGGCGTTGGATATCGACGATCGCCTCCCGCACCGCAGGCGCCGTCAAAGCCTCGGCGGGGCGGTGGCCGAGCGCGAGGGCCAGATCGGCGGGGCCGACGTACCCCCCGGTCAGCCCCTCCACCGCGCAGATCTCGTCGAGCGCCGCGAGACCGGGCCGCGACTCGATCATCGCGAACACGCTCGCGGAGGCCTCGTGCGCGGCCGGATCGGCGCCCAGCGAGGCCCGCAGCGGGCCGTAACTGCGCACCCCGGACGGTGCGTAGCGGGTCGCGGCCACCGCGGCGGCCGCCTGCTGCGCCGACTCGACCATCGCGATGACGACGCCGTCGGCACCGGCGTCCAGGACGCGGCCGATCGGCGCGGGATCCGCCGACGGCAATCGCACCACGGTGCCGATCGGGACATGTTCGAGACGCCGCAGCAGCAGGGCCACGTCGGCGTCGTCGAGATAGCCGTGCTGGACGTCGAAGCCGACGTAGTCGTACCCGGCGCGGGCGAACTCCTCGGGGCCGATGATCGTCGGGCCCACCACCCAGCCGCCGAAGATGTGCGGCTTGGCGGCCAGCGCCTCCTGCAGCCTGCTGGCGGTCATATGCTGATCACGATCTTGACGCGGTCCGGCGCCGGGCGGCAGGCCAGATCGAACGCCGCCTGCACGTCGTCGATCCCGAAGGTGTGGGTCACGTAGGCGGGCAACAGTTCCGGATGCTCCCGGACGAAGTCGTTGGCCATCGTCAGCATCCGGCGGCGCTCCCGCGTCACCCCCGACTTGAGCGTCAGGTTGTTGCGCAGCATCGTCCGCATGCTGATCGGATAGCTGTCGTCGTCGGCCACCCCGAAGTAGAACACCGTGCCGCCGTCCGCCGCCGCCTCGATCGCGTGCCCGAGCGTGGCGACCTGATGTCCGACCGCCTCGATCACGACGTCGGGCCGGTCGTTGGGCTCCAGATGGCTGACCCAGCGGTCGCTGGTGGCGCGCACGACGGTGTCCACACCGAACTCCTTGGCGATCGCATCGCGGTCCACCGGGTCGACGCCGGTGACATGGCGGGCGCCCAAAACCTTTGCCGCATAGGAGAACAACAATCCGATCGAACCCTGGCCCAGCACCGCGACATGGCGGCCCCGCAGGCTGCCGAGCTGCTCGAGCGCATACAGCACACAGGCCAACGGCTGCAGTGCGACGGCGTGCTTCGGGCTCAGGGACATGTCGTAGGGAGCCAGTCCGTCGCCGTCGGAGACCACCGTCTCCATCAGGCCGTCGAACCCGGATGCCCAACCCACCACGCGGTCACCGATGCCGTGGCCGCGGTGCCGGCTGGCGATCACCTCGCCGACGATCTCGTGCACCGGGAAGCCGGGCATCTCCGCCGCGCTTGGCCCCCGGTCGCCGGGAATCTTGCCGCGCACGCCGCGAAACGGCGGCAGGTCGCTGCCGCACACCCCCGCCGCCGCGAACCGGACCAGCACCTGCCGGTCCCCGAGATCGTCCGGCGTCTTCTCCGGAATCTCGGTGCGCTCAAAGGTATACGGCGCGACGAGCCGATACGCCCACACGTCAGACCTCCACCGGTAGCGAGTTGAAGCCCCACTGGAAACTCGACGGCGGGCGCCACGCCCGGTCTTCCACGACGCGGAAGTCCGGCACCCGCTTGAGCCATTCGGTGACCAGCACCGCGATCTCCAGACGCGCCAGGTGTACTCCCAGGCAGAAGTGCTGACCGCGGCCGAATGCGAGCAGTCGATCGATGGGTCGGTTCCAGATGAACGCGTCGGGATCCGGATACTCCCGCTCATCGCGGTTGGCCGAGGCCAGCAGCGTGATGACCCGCTGGCCGGGCCGCATCGTCGTGCCGTGCAGGGTGAAGGGTTTGCGCAGGGTGCGCGCGAACCACTGCGCGGGTGCGCAGTAGCGGATCATCTCCTCGCGCGCGACGGGCACGTTGACGTCGAGATCGGCCCGCACCTCGGCCAGCTGGTCGGGTCGGCGGGACAGCTCCCACAGACCGTGCGCGACGATCTTCGGCACGGTTTCCGTTCCGCCGATGAAGATCCCGAGCAACTGAGTGGCCGCCTCGGTGTCCGACAGCGCCGAGCCGCCCGGCAACCGGTAGTTGATCAGGTTGTCGGCGATCGGATTCTCACCGGGCGTCTCCCGGCTGCGTTGGATGATCGGGACGAGGTACTCGAGGTATCCGGGGCGGGCGTTGGCGACCTCAACCCCGCTGCCCGGTTGCGCGAGGCTGCCGGCGTTGACGGTCGCCAACACCTCGGCGGCGAGCTCGACTGGCAGACCGAGCAGGTGGCACACCAGCGAGGCGGCGACGATGCCGCCGTAGTCCTGGGTCAAGTCGAAGGTGCCGCGCGGCAGCAGTTCGTCGAGCCGCTCGTTGGCCAGTGCCCGCACCCGGTCGGTCAGCCCGGTCACCGATTTGGGGCGGAACGGCGCCGAGGTGCAGCGCCGCACGGAGTCGTAGATCGGGGCGTCGAAGTTGGCGTGAAACGGCAACGGGTGCAGCGGCGGATCGGGCACCGGCCCGTCGTTGCGCTGCCCGAGCACCGCGGCCGACGGCAGCGTGCCCTCGGAGGCGACGAACGTCCCGTCGTTGATCTCCAAGACGGTCCAGATGTCCTCGAAGCGGGACAGCGCGAACGTGTCCCACTTGTCGATGTAGTAGACCGGGTACTCGTCGCGCAGCACCCGGTAATACGACGGCGGATCCGCCATCACCGCCGGATCGAACGGGTCGTAGGAGAAGTCTTGTGTCACAGGCACTGTCATTGCAGGGGCGAGGGCGGTAGTGCGGCCAGAATCGAGTCCTCCCATCCGTCGCGCAGTGCGGGCGCCACACTCATCCAGGTGACGATCTCCGCCGGTGGGTTGTCCTTCCACGACGGATAGTGGTTGGCAAAGCAGTCCCAGTCGTCCTCGAGCGCCCAGTAGTGGATCACCTCGTTGAACCGGAACGTGGTGATAAACGAACCGAGCCAACGCTTTCCGGTGCGCTCCGACCACGGCACATACAGCCGTTCCAGTTCTCGGATGTAGTCGTCCTGGCGGCCGGGCTTGGTCTCCATGATCTCCTGGATCACCAGTCCCGCCTTGAAGCCTTCCTCCTGTAGCTGGCTCAGCGTGCGATTGTATTTGCCCGCGTACATGATTCGGCCCTCGCCGGTGGCGCCGAGTTCGGCCAGGCAACCGGCCCACTTCGCCGCGGCCCGCGCGTGGCTGCCGCCGCGCGACTGGGCGGCGCCGATGCGCGCGTAATCCGAGAACGCGTCGATCTCCCAGATGATCGTCACCTGCGGCCAATGCCCGTTGTACGGCGTCGTCGCCCAGATCGCGAACAACCGCGCGCCCAACTCGGTCATCATCGGGTGATAGACCTCGTTGAACATCTCCAGGAAGCGCTCCTCGCGTGGGCGCGCCTGCGCATCAGCCGCTCCCAGCGCGATCGTCTCGTGCAGATACAGCAGCGTGTGGCCGTAGTACTTCTTCAAGGCCGCCACCTAGTTGACAGTCGCACCCTGCGAGCGTGACACTTATCGCGTGATTTGTAAAGGCGCCCTCGGGCTCACCACCCTTGCCGATGGGTTCTGCTTCGGTGAGGGGCCCCGGTGGTTCGAGGGGCTGCTGTGGTTCTCCGACATGCTCGGCGAGGCGGTGCACACCGTGAACCTGCGCGGTGACGTCACCACGCTGGCGCTGCCGGGGCACGCCCCCTCCGGACTGGGCTTTCGACCCGACGGCACGTTGCTGATCGTCTCCACCGAGAAGCGCCGGCTGCTGAGCTACGACGGCGAGCAGGTGGAGACGGTCGCCGACCTGTCCGACCTGGCGCCCGCCAGCCTCGGGGACATGGTGGTCGATGACGCCGGGCGGGCCTACGTGGGCTCGCAGGCGTTCGACGGCGGGGTGATCGTGCGCGTCGACCCGGACGGCGCCGCGGTCGTCGTCGCGGCGGATCTCGACTTCCCCAACGGCATGGTCATCACCGCCGACCGCCGCACGCTGATCGTCGCGGAGTCGGTCGGCCGCCGGTTGACGTCCTTCACCATCGGCGCCGACGGGTCGCTGTCCGATCGCCGGATCTTCGCCGACGGCCTAGACGGCCCACCGGACGGCATCTGCCTGGACACCGACGGTGCGGTCTGGGCGGCGATGACGCTGGCCCACCGGTTCGAGCGAATTGTCGAGGGCCACACCGTCACCGACCGGATCGACATCGGCGACCGCACCGCGATCGCCTGCACGCTCGGTGGTCTCGACGGCCGCACCCTGTTCCTGCTGTCCAGTACCGACGCCTACCCGCAGCGGTTGGTGGGCACCCGGCTGTCGCGGGTCGATGCGGTGACCGTGGACGTGGCACGGGCGGGTCTGCCGTGAGCGACGCCTACTACGAGCTCCTCAACCCCGACGACCCGATCGGCGAGAAGTTCGCCGCGACGGACCTGGTGCGCAGCACCTGGTCGGCGACGATCCAGCACGGCGCCCCGCCGTCGGCACTGCTGGTGCGGGCGCTGGAACGCTGCCAGGCCCGCGACGACACCCGCCTGAGCCGGGTCACCGTCGACCTGCTTGGCGGTGTCCCCGTCGAAGGCGATCTGTGGGTGACCGCACGAATCGAGCGGCCCGGCAAGCAGATTGAACTGGTCGCCGCCGAGATGCTGGCGGTCGGCAAGGACGGTGCCCCGCGGCCGGTCGCCAAGGCCAGCGGGTGGCGGCTCAAGACGCTCGACACCACCGCGGTGGTGCACGCCTCCGCGCCGCCGTTGCGCCCGCTGTCGGAGGCCCGCAGCCGCGACATGAAGAAGGACTGGGACCGCAATTACGTGCACAGCCTGGACTGGCGGTGGCTGACCGAACCGCTGAGCCGGCCCGGCGAGTCGTGGATCAGCCCGGAGGTGGACCTGGTCGCCGGTGAGCCGATGACCCCGCTCGAGCGGTTGTTCGCGGTCGCCGACTGCGCCAACGGGATCGGTTCGTCGCTGAACATCCGCGAGTGGACGTTCATGAACACCGATCTCACCGTGCACGTGCACCGCATCCCCGAGGGCGACTGGATCGGCATCCGCGCCGAGACCAGCTACGGCCCCGACGGCATCGGCACCACCGTCGGCACGTTGTTCGACGGACAGGGGCCGGTCGCGGCGATCCAGGAGTCAGTGCTGGTGCGCCCGATGCCGGGTCGCTGACGTCAACCCGCACAGGCGCCGGTCGGCACCGGTTCCCGTTCGCCGGCGCCGATCACCAGCGACGGGTAGACGTGTTTGGCGGTGAGCACGAATCCGGTGCCCGGATCGTCGGCGGCCGCACCGAAGTTGATGCCCAGCACCCGGCCGTCCCGGTCGACAAGCGGGCCGCCCGAGTCACCCTGTCCGACCTCGCCGTCGATGACGTACACCTCGCGCTCGACCGTCGTGCTGTGGTAGATGTCGGGCCCCTGCAACTGGATGACGTCGCGGATCCGCGCCGGCGCGGCCAGGAATTCGCCCCCACCCGGATAACCCATGACCACCGCATCCGTGCCCTTCGGCACCTGGGCCTCGGCGAAATGCAGTGGTGCAACCGCTAATCCGGGGACATCGAGAACGGCGATATCCAGTTTCGGATCGAAGAACACGACGCCGGCGTCGTACTCGGAGTCACCGACGGCGATCGTGAAGCTGTCGCCGCCCGCGACGACGTGCGCGTTCGACATCACCCGGTTGGGCGCCATCACCACGCCGCTGCCCTCGAAGATCTTCTGACAGCTGTGCGCGGTGCTGCGGACCCGCACCACGCTGTGGGTCGCCTCGACCACCGCGGGCAGGTGCACCACCGCGGGATCGGGCGGTGCGGCGGGTTCGAACTCGGCGGACTCGGCGGGCACCTCGGTGCTGTTCTCGCCGGACACCAGCGATCGCACCGCATCGCAGCCGGACAGCAACATCGCCACGGCGAGCAGCACGGCGGCCCGGCGAGTTCCTCTCATCGCCAGAACAATAGACGACGGGCGCGGCCTGTTCAGTCAATCAGCCGCAAGGCGGCCGCCGGGCACTGTGTCACCGCCCGCTGCATCCGCTCGCGGTCGGACTCCGGCCGGTCCGGATC
>ENA-UOVV01000995-UOVV01000995.1-compost-metagenome-genome-assembly--contig:-NODE-995-length-25748-cov-7.422022_pt1 | contig 25748 bp, 25 predicted proteins | sample MGYA00238155_ERZ761577 | MGnify/ENA primary metagenome ERZ761577 (study PRJEB28898, sample SAMN06268775) | compost metagenome | isolation source: Emeryville, CA | place: USA:Emeryville, CA | collected...
AACTCTCAAATATACGCAATGAATGTAGCAGTTTTTAATACGGCGTTTCCCCTTTACAAACCATTCCAGTCAAAGAGCAGAGCTGCACACAATACAAAATGCGCATTTCGTATTTTGTATTGTTTACCCAACATTTGAATCGTCAGCAATACAAAATACGCATATGATCTCCCCCAGGTAAAGGCGTAGTCAATTACTCCCCGGAACAGTGGTGTGTATATTACTTGAAGTCTTTGTTTGTTGGCGTCTCCGGACTCCGTCGCTGAGGTGGTGGTTCGCTGAACAACATCTATAAGGCTGTATAAAAAGTCCTCACTTTAGAAGGTCAAAGACCTGAATCCGCTACGCCGTAGTCAGAGACTACGGCGAACAATAATATCTGATACTCATCAGGCTACAACAAAAAAGCACCTGCGCAGATGCACAGGTGCTTCATATTCTTTCAACATAAAATTACTAATTGCCAAGCTTACCGCAATGAGAAGTCCAGCTACCTTTCCGGTATGGGGTGAAGATTGATTGCGAAACATTGCCTTTCAGCATCAGCTCATTGCCTTCCATTTTCACCGTGTAAGTAGGCAATCCGTACTGAGGTTCGAAGGTGATGATGTCGCCGCTGATGGTGCCCTTGTACAGACCTACACTACCTTTCCACTCGCACATCCATACCGCATTCGCAGGTTCTCCGGGTATGGTGCCTATCGCCAAATCGGTCTCATCGCCCGAAGCACCCAACTGACGTACCCATATACCCTTATAAGGGCTGCTGCTTCCGCCGCCACCCGTGCTCTTCACGTCAATCAACACCCTATTGATCGTTACGGTCGGCACCAAATCGCGGATATTGATATCTATTTTGTTGTAGTCGCTCTCGGGCGCCGTGAAAAGTTCGCGGGAGAAACTGCCGGTATATGTGTACAGTTCATCCGGGAATGCACCCAAAAAGATAGCTGATTTTTTCACCTTAAAACTGATCTCATTTTGGTCGGCGGCTGTAATCTCGGTACTTGTCATACTCAGGGGTGATACCGGTATACCGTTGATAGTAAAGTCAACAATAGACTGGTGATAGTCGCGACCGAAGGGGTCTTCATCGCTATACGATACTCTAACCTTGGGAGAGTGGGTGTCGGAGGTATCTCCTTTGTTACATGCAGTAACAAAGACCATAGGCAGCAATGCTGCGATCAATAGGAGCTTTCTCTTTTTTAATAGTGGGATTTTATTGATGAACAAAAGATGAACGCTATTTAGAGGAGGGATTCTGTAAGGAGGAGATTCAATTCAAAGCGTAGTATGTTTCATGCAAAATAATAGTGCAATATCACCGATGCAAGGATGGTGAAACATATATATTTTGAAGTTGCAACGATCTTAAAGCAGACGCTTTATTATAGGCGTTCCAGCCGGGACGCTCAACCAGATGAGAACATTTCACTAACCACCCTTCACTCCCCTTCCCCCTAACGTCGTCAAGAACGGGCATTCCTTTTCCGTATCTCGCGAAATTTTATCCATTTGTACACCTCAAACCACAAAACGGATACCCCTGCTATCAGAATAGAAAATCCTAATTCCTGTGTATTCAGGCTATTCAGTTTAAAGAATTCAGCAAAAGTGGGAATATATAAAATGGCAAAAAGCAAGAGTAAGGTCAGGCTTATAATCAGCGGAAAAAGTTTGTTTTTATTCCTAATGCTATCGAACACACTATAAACGAAAGAGCGATTGACCAAACTCAAAAATACATTGGCAAAGATCATGGTAGTGAAGACCATAGCTCTCGTTGACTTTTCGTCCTGCCCATGATGCACGGCATATTGATACACAAATAACACGCCGGCTGTAATAACCAAACCTTGTACGATACTAATACCAAGTTCTTTCAAGTTCAGGAATGTCTCTGTCATTTTTCTTGGTTTCTGGAGCATTGTATTTTTCTCCATCGGTTCGTTTTCATACACAATCGAGCAGGTGGGACCCATGATGAGTTCTAAAAAGATGACGTGTACGGGAGTAAAAATATTCGGATACACCCAGCCCAATAATACAGGGAGGGAAACCGTGAGGATAATCGGAATATGGATAGAGATAATATACTGAACGGCTTTTTTGATGTTGGTATAAATTCTTCTTCCTGCAGCAATGCCGGCTATCAACTTACCTAAATCATCGTTGGTAATCACCATGAGCGCAGCGGCTTTGGCTATCTCAGTTCCTTTGTTTCCCATGGCCACACCTATATGCGCCGATTTCAGCGCAGGAGCATCATTCACACCATCACCCAACATGGCTACAACTTCGCCATCCTGTTTCAGCGCATTTACCGTTGCCAGTTTTGCCTCCGGAAACATGCGTGTAAACAAAGTGGTTTTACGCGACAACGCTATGACTTCATTCGTTGAAAGCTGCACAATATCAACACCACTAGCAGCCGGTGCTTCATTGATGACACCTGCTTGTTGCGCTATGGCATGGGTAGTTTCCTCATTGTCGCCCGTAATTACTTTTACCTTGATGCCGGCATCGTAAATCTGTTGGAAAACTTTTTGGATTCCTTTTTTCGGGGGATCATAGAATACCGTAAAGCCCAACAACTCAAAACGGAAGTCTTGTTGTTTTTTCGGAAAATCACTGCCGTGAAATTTGGCTTTACCTACACCCAATACACGATAGCCTTGTTTGCCGAAATCCTGTATTTGTTTCAGCAACTTTCCTTTCTCTGTTTCTGAAAGACCGGAAACCTCCAGAAGCGCTTCGGGAGCCCCTTTTGCAGCAATGAGGCGATTCCCGGATGCATCTTCAAACACGTGTGTCATCATCGGAGGCTGGCCCTCTAACGGATATTCATGGATGAGATTAAACTCCTTTCGCAAATCTTTAATTTGTGTTTGTTCATATACCCGATGAATGGTTTTCTCCATGGGGTCAAAGGGAACCGGTTCGCTGCTCCACATAGCGTATTGAATCAGTTCGGTCAGTTCGGTAGCGTTAACTTCAGAAGGCTCAAAAACACGATTTGTTTTGACATCGTAGAAGGCTTTAAGCTCCATCGAGTTCTCCGTGATGGTTCCTGTCTTATCCAGGCAAATCACTGTAGTGCTTCCCAGTGTTTCAACAACACTGCTTCGTTTGATGATGATACCTTCCTGCATCAGTTTCCACGCTCCGAGCGCCATGAACGTGGTAAAAGCAACCGGGATTTCTTCGGGCAGAATAGACATCGCGAGGGTTAAACCCACCAGCAAACTTTCCATGAGATTGCCCGATTGCCAAAAGCTATATCCCCAAACAGTCAAAAAGACTGCGATACCAACCGCTGCCATCCTTTTGACAAATGTTGTAATCTGGTTATGCAGCGGAGAAGTCTCTTCTTTGATTTCATGGATGGCTTTTCCGATTTTTCCGAGTTTGGTCTCACTTCCTATTTGTTCCACTTTAAATACTGCCAATCCCGAAACAACCAATGTGCCGCTATAAACTTTCCGATCTTCTGCCTCAACACTTTTAAACACCGAATAACTTTCTCCTGTAAGGGAAGATTCATTTACCGAGAAGTCATTGCTGTGAACAATTTCACCATCTGCATTAATCATTGTTCCTTCTTCTACGATGCACAGATCGCCTACGGCAATTTCGCGTGTGGGAATTTGAAGGACATTCCCGTTTCGGATAACCCTACTGAGGGGTTCATTGAGCTTTTCTAGGGCTTCTAACGCCTTTTTACTTCGATTGTCCTGATAAAAGGAAATGCCCGATACCACGATAATTGCGCCGAACATAAAAAGCGCTTCGGAGTAATTGCCTACAATCACGTAAATCACCGAAACGGCAATGAGCAGCAGCAACATCGGCTCTTTTAAAATATCCAGCAACATGGTGTACCATGCACCTTTTTTAGGATCAGCCGGTTGATTAAAACCGTATGTACTTCGGGATTGATCGAGTGCTTCGTCGGTAAGTCCGGCGAAGTCGGATGGTATGTTATAAGGCATTAATCGTTTTCTTACAAAGTATATGTGATCAAATGCCTGCATGAAGGGTGAGGCATTCTATTCACCGATATCAAAAGATAATGTAAAACGCATGCCTCACAAATCATGAACCACTATTCTATGACCGCATTTCGCAATGCTGCTCATTTTTTCACCTGTAGTATTTCTGTCAACTCTTTTTCTTCGTGTGAGAGGTAGTAAGCAACAAATCTCATAGGCTCTGTTTCTGAGTAATTGTCGAAATGAACAATAGGAGTATCTGCAGGTTCATAAAAAGCATCACCGGCTTTCAATATCTGCGGTTCTTTGCCCTCCACCTGAACCAGACAGGTTCCGGCAATAATAGTTCCGACCACCGGACAGGGATGTTTATGATAAGGAGCTTTTTGTCCGGCTGAAAATTCTATCTCAACAACTTTCACGGATGAGATAGTTCTTTCTCCAATCACAGCATTTAGCAATTCCTTCCTATTAATGTTGTTTTGCGCATTTGTCTCCATTGAAAGTAGCATTAAGGTTGAGCCCAATAAGGCATGCTTCAACATGTCGGATATTAATTCCATGTCCCGCAATTTAGTTTGCAGGCAGAAAGAAAAATAATTTTTTATTCACCGGCGTTCAGCATCTTTTCAAAGCAAATACTGCTCTCAACGTTTGCATATTGTCCGTAATTGGGAATGATCTCGTAGCCGCTTTTCTTGTACAAGCCAATCGCTTCGAGCATTTTATCGCCTGTTTCCAAAATGCATTTTTTATAGCCGAGTTCTCTTGCCCAGTTTTCCAGTTCGGTTAATACTGCAACGGCAATTCCTTTACCACGAAATGCTACGGGCACATACATTCTCTTCACCTCCATTATGGAGTCGTCATATTCCTTGATGGCACCGCAGCCAACAGCCATATCGCCGTTCAAGGCAATAACCACATGCTGGATAAGGTCTATTTTATTGAACTGCGCAAAGAAATCATTAGCATCTCCGTTCTTCTTTGCCAGATCCTTATTGAGCTCAGAGACCAGCCTCTGAAAATGTTTGTCTTCTGAATTCGTTCTGTATAATGTTGTCATAGCTAGATACTCGCCTTTCACAAACATAATTCTTCAATTTCGTCTTTGATGTTGGGAAAGGATCTTATCAATTCGTTTTTGTCAGCTAACTCAAAATCTTCAAACTCAAAACCCGGCGCAACAATACAACTGACAAGTGTAAACCCTTTTTCCTCCTTAATCCGTGCTGCGAACCAAACATTTGCCGGAATGATAATCTGCGGCTCTTCATCTAAGTCCAGCCTATTGCCTAAAATTTTCGTTTCAATATTTCCATCTCCGGTGATCATCAGCAACTCTAAAGGCTCACCCTGATGAAACAGCCACAATTCGTCGGAGCCCACTTTGTGGAAATGTGATTTGTCGGCTCCTTTTAGCAAATAATAAATGGCAGTTCCCGTATTTCTCACCTTACCATTGTCGAGCGTAACGGACTTTTCGGCTCTGTATGTTTCTCTGTAGAAACCGCCTTCCGGGTGTCTGGTCAGGTTGAGTTTCTCAATGATCGTTTCTGCTGTCATTTTATTTAAGGGTCAATGTTGTTGTTTGTACATTTACTGTACTTCACCCACCGAATTAAGGGCAGGTTCTCAAATCATTACCCCAAAATACGATGGATTGGTTTGTTTTCGTAGTCGAATAGAAATACCATGATTTGAATTACCCTTCCTTCTTCATCAAATAAAAAACGCTCACACAGTTTCAGCGGCTCATTGCTACGTTTAACTTTTACATTAATGATTACAAAAACAGCATTTTTATCTCCATAAACATCTTCTACTTCAAGTTGACTAAAGTCATAAAAGTCTCGTACGTGAGGATAAAATTGAGTGTAAGCATCAAATCCCTTATAAGTGCCTCCAAACGGTAAAGAGGATGGCTCATATAGCATTAGTGATTGGCTTATGCGGTCGGGATAGTCTTCGAGTTTCTTTTTCGATGTAATCATTTCAAGGATGAAGTCTTTGTTACTCATATTTTCAGTATTTGATTTGCAGGAAATAAAACAGGCAAATAGAATTGCAAGTGCGTAGAAATTTCGTTTCATTATTTTGAAGTTTGCGATTTCGAAAGTATAAAGCGACAGAAGCATACCCACTATCATAGAGTATAGCAACAAGCATTTCCCGGCATATGATTCAGTATATTCCACAACCAGATGACGTTAGATATATTCAGGACACACTGTATGTAGTGGGAGGGAAATGGAAGCTGCCCATTTTATGCAGCTTGATGCAGGGTGTTACCAGATTCAGCGAAATTGAAGAAGCTATTCCTGATCTTACTGCAAGAATGCTTTCCAGGGAATTGAAAGAACTGGAACTAAATGGATTTATCGTAAAGAAATCCGTTCCCGGAAAGTCAGAGTACGAGGTAACAGGTTATTGTAAATCTTTTGAGGGGATTATTCGTGAAATGATTCTTTGGGGCAAAAAACATCGCGAGTTTCTGAAAAAACGATAGTGGTTTGCGAACTAATCGTTATGCGGACAAACTTCGAAATTCAGCTGCGGGGTAGATAATGTCAGCGTGTTTATAAACTCTTACTTCAAACACAAAAAAACCAACGCCCTACTCTATCTCAATCCATACCGGCGCATGGTCGCTGGTCTTTTCCCAGCCTCGTACATGGCGGTCAACGCCTGCGTGTTTCAGTTGTCCGGCTAATTGAGGACTTAGCAGAAAATGATCGATCCTCAGTCCCGCATTTCTTTCATAGGCATTGCGGAAATAATCCCAGAAGGTATAGATCACATCGTCGGGATATAGCTTGCGCAATGCGTCGGTCCAGCCTTGCTCCATAAGCTTCGCAAAAGCTGCGCGGGTTTCCGGACGAAACAATGCATCTTTTACCCAACGTTCGGGCTTGTAAACATCCAGTTCTGTGGGCATTACATTAAAGTCTCCGGTGAGAATGGTCGGTTTTCCGGAGGCGAGCAAACCGGCTGCGTGAAGCGTAAGCCGTTCAAACCATTGAAGTTTATAATCGAATTTCGGACCCGGTGCAGGATTTCCATTGGGAAGATATAGTCCGCCAATCACCAGTCCTGCGATCTCAGCTTCTATATACCGGCTGTGCGTATCGGCATCGTCGCCGGGCAGCGCACGTCTTATCTCCCGAATCTCCAGTCCTTTCGAGAGAATTGCTACCCCATTCCAGCTCTTTTGTCCATGCCAGATGGCATTATATCCAAGCTTTTCAATCTCCGACAGGGGAAATTTTTCCTGTGGTGCTTTCAACTCCTGCAGACAAACAATATCAGGTTGAGACTCTTCAAGCCAGCGAAGCAATACCGGCAACCTGCCGTTGACACCGTTTACATTATAGGTTGCAATCCTCATGAGCCTGGTAAATTTTGCTATGAAAAACACTAATCATCGTGCCGACAGTAAGGGCACAATCAAAACTGCATCGTTTCCGATAAGGAAGTTAATCTTCTTCAATGAAGTTCAGATCCTTTCCAAAAGTCTCTTCCGTAAAAATTGCTGCCACAACAGAGATCGCCATTACAATAATACCAGTAGAAGCAGCAGCTCCTACGTAAGTCTGTTGGGTCTGCAACCATTGGAACAACATGGTAATCAACGGCAGCGAACCCCTCACCATGTTGGGAACGGTAGTAGCCGCGGTAGCACGAAGATTCGTACCAAAATGTTCTGCCGCCATGGTGACGAATATTGCCCAGAAGCCTGTGCCGAAACCCAGCAATGCACAGATCAGATACATCTGCTGTGCGGAAGAACCATCAGACTGGCGGAAGAACAGAAAAATGGCAAAGGCTGTGATGACATAGAAAATATACAGCGCTTTCTTTCTGCTTTTCACAGCCTGACTGAGCAAACCTACGAGGACATCTCCTATGGAAATGGCTACGTAAGCAACCATCACTGCCTTTCCCGGATTTATCTCTTCTTCTATACCGAAAGCCTTTCCAAATTCTCTCGAAAAAGAAACAAGAACACCTATGGCGTACCAGGTGGGCAATCCGATGAGAATGCTCAGAAGATATTTGCGAAAGCGCGACCACTTTGTGAAGAACATAAAGAAATTACCCTTGCTTACCTGAGCCTTTTCTATGTCGCGGAACATGCCCGATTCAAATACACTGACGCGTAGCAGTAAGAGTAAAAGTCCCAGTCCGCCGCCGATAAAATAACAGGTACGCCAGTCGAAAAGCTGCGCAATAAAATAAGCCAGCACCGCGCCTGTCAATCCCACACCTGCTACCACCGAAGTCGCAACGCCACGTTTCTCCTTTGGTATCAATTCGCTCACCAAGGTAATCCCCGCACCAAGTTCACCTGCAAGTCCGATACCTGCAATGAAACGAGCTAATGAATATTGTGTGGCTGTTTGCACAAAACCATTGGCGATATTGGCAAGAGAATAAAGCAGAATAGAACCAAATAAAACAGAAAGCCTTCCTTTCTTATCACCCATCATCCCCCAGATGATGCCTCCGATAAGCAGACCAAACATCTGGTGCCCGATAATATCCATACCCTGATCGCGGATCATCTCGTCGGACAAGCCCAGACTTCTAAGACTTTGCACACGCACAATGCTGAAAAGAAGCAAGTCGTAGATATCAACAAAATAACCCAGTGCGGCAACGATAACTGGAATGCTGAAGAGTGAAATGGATCTTTGCTGCATAAAAAATGCGCCGATTGTAGCGGCGCATAATAATATAAAAACGATAGCAGATTTCGGAATCTGACGAGTGTCTATCTGTGATCGTTGCCTGAAAAAGTTTCTTCTACAATGTCCTTTCCAACCTCAAGTGTTGGGTCTTTCTTTTTAGAGAAGAACATTCTGAACAGAACGGGTCCGGTAGTAACAAGGATGATCGCGATGATGATCTTCTCCAGATTGTCTTTCACCCACACATTATTGCCCAGCAGATAACCTAGCACCATCATGCTCACTACCCATGCAAAACTTCCGATAACGTTATAGAAAAAGAACTTCCTGAAATCCATCTTCACAATACCCGCTACGATCGGTGCAAAGGTGCGGACAATAGGAAGGAAACGCGCCAACACGATAGCGCCGCCGCCTTTCTTTTCGTAAAACTCTTTTGCCTGAATAAGGTGTTTGCGTTTAAACAACCAGGTATCTTTCCGCTCAAAGAGCAGCGGACCGGTTTTCTTTCCAAACCAGTAGCCTACAAAATTTCCGATAATACCACAAAGAGCAATGACCACCATCCAGAACATCAGATCCACAGGACCTGCCATGAGTGGTGATGGCTGAGTTGAATTCGCGATGATCAGTCCCGAAACGAAAAGCAATGAATCGCCGGGAAGAAAGAATCCGACAAACAAACCCGTTTCTGCAAAAACGATTAACGCCACCAGATACAGACCACCATGCGCCATGATCCAGTCTGCATTCATCAGGTTCTTCAGAAATTCAATAATATCCTGCATAAAAATTTTAAGAGCCGTGAAAATAGGAAATTTGGGCGAAGTTCAGCCGTTAAAAACCAGTGCGTTCCGTTAAATGAACACGACTAAAGAAAAAACTGTATTGCGGCGAAGAAGTTAATCCTCCAACGCATTCTCCCATTTACTTACCACGGCAGTAGCCACACTGTTACCCACCACATTGGTTGCGCTGCGTCCCATATCAAGCAACGGGTCAATACCTAACAATAATGCAAGTCCTGCCTCGGGAATGTTGAAAGTTGCCAATGTACCGGCAATGACCACCAGCGAAGCACGTGGCACACCGGCGATACCCTTGCTGGTAAGCATCAGTACAAGCAGCATACTCATCTGCGTTCCATAGTCAAGGTTGATACCATAAGACTGCGCAATGAACAAAGACGCAAAGGTCATGTACATCATGGAGCCGTCGAGGTTGAAGGAATAGCCCAGCGGCAGTACAAAGCTCACGATACGGTTGTTGCAACCAAAACGCTCCAGTTCCATCAAAGTCTTCGGAAAGGCTGCCTCGCTACTGCTGGTACTAAATGCCAGAATGATCGGCTCTTTGATGCGACGAATAAGAGAGAAAATGCGACCGCGAATGAACACGGAACCCGCAAGTAAAAGCAATACCCAGAGCAGGAGCAATCCGAAATAAAATTCTCCGATGAAGATGGAATATGTTTTCAGAATACCAAGTCCCTGCTTGGCAATGATGGCAGTCATGGCGCCGAAAACTGCAACTGGTGCGAAATTCATTACATATCCTGTCACTTTAAGGATCACATGCGCCACGGCATCAAAGAAACGGATCACGATCTGTCCGGGTTCGCCAATGGCAGCGGTAGCCACGCCAAAAAACAGGGAGAATACAACAATCTGCAGAATCTCATTTTTAGCCATGGACTCTACCACGCTGGCAGGAAAAACATGGTACAGAAAATCGCGAAGGGAAAGTGCTGATTTAACAATACCGGTTTCATTAGTTTCCGGCAATGGCAGGTTCATGGCTATTCCGGGTTTGAAGAAGTTTACCAGCATCATTCCCAGCAACAGGCTCATAAAGGAAGCAGCAAAGAACCATGCTAAAGTCTTTCCACCGATCCTTCCCACGGCTTTCATATCGCCAAGTTTTGCAACACCCACCACTAAAGTTGAAAAGACCAAGGGCGCTACAATCATCTTAATCAGTCGCAGAAAAATATCTGCCAATAAAGAAAAAGGTTCCAGCTTACTATTACGCTCCGCTACTGCGGCGGCCCGGCTTGCAGTCAGTCTGTTTTTCGATTCGAGCATCGTCTGATACACAGCATCAGTACTATCGGGGTATGTAGCCATCTGCTTTTTCAACAATGCCAGACTGTCTTCTGCATGCGCCAGTTGAAGATTATCGGCTGCTACATAAGTGGAATTCAGCACAAATCCGAGGCCGATGCCTGCGATCAGTGCTATGATAATATATAGTGTAAGCCGGTTGCTTTTTGAGGGGGTAGTCTGTTCGTGCATGGTGGGTAAAAGTAAAAAAGCTTGATTAGAAAGAGAGAACAGGCACTTTTTCAGAATCTCTGTTTTAATACTCTAGCCGGTGCTGTATTGATCTGTTGCCCTGCAATCCGCCGGAATGTATACATACAATACGCGCATCTTTCTTGAAAAATCCCGTCAGGATCATTTGCTGCAAGCCGTAGATCATTTTGGAAGTATACACCATATCCAAAGGAATGCCTTGCTCTTTGTAAAACGTATTCATAAATGCAATCAGTTCATCGTTATGCTTTGCAAAGCCTCCGAAATGCCATTCATCGGTAAGCAGCCAGTTGTCGGTATACCCGCTTTCTAAATGCTGCCTGATTTTCTCGTGCAGATAAGCACCGCCACGCATGGGGGCAAATCCGATCATACGTGTTGTCGCAGGCAGTGCATTTCGCAACCCGCAGAAGGTAGTTCCCGTTCCCACAGCAGCACATACATCGGTAGTCTCTTCACCGATAAACTTTGCTATCAATTCTGCCCCTTCCCTGCCCGGCCGGTTGGCGCCGCCTTCCGGAATGATAAAAGTCCTTCCGAACTGACGCTTGAGTGCTCCGATAAATTTCTCATCATTCTTTTGAGCATATTCTTCCCTGTTTACAAAGACGAGTTGCATACCTGCAGCCATACAATCCCTCAGTGTGTCTGTAAGTACCTGTTCTGCATATTTGCCACGAACAATGCCTATAGACTTTAAACCCTGAGCCTTCGCCGCCGCTGCCGCTGCAACAAGATGATTGGAATGAGCTCCACCGAAAGTCAGGATGGAAGTATAGCCTTGCTTACGTGCATGTTGCAGATTGCGAATGAGTTTATACCATTTGTTGCCGGAGATCACAGGATGAATGAGATCGAGTCGCAGCATCGAGACGCTCTGCACGCTGCGTCTATACCAGTCGGGGTGAATTGGTTGCAGTACGACTTTGGTCTCATCAATTATATCCATACTCACGCAGATGATTTTCGTTGTCGCGCCATTTAGGACGAACCTTTACAAAGAGTTCCAGATGCACTTTTGCCTGCAGAAAATCTTCGATTGCTTTGCGGGCATTGATTCCCAGCTTCTTAATCATACTACCACCTTTACCGATGAGGATAATCTTCTGAGTTTCGCGGGTAACCACTATTTCTGCCTTGATCACATTCAGCGTAGGCTTTTCTTCGAAAGACTGAATGATGACTGCGGTGTGATATGGTATTTCTTCGTGATAAAGTTCGTAGATCTGTCCGCGGATCAATTCGCTCACAAAAAAGCGCACCGGACGATCACTGATGCTGTCTTCCGGATAATAAGGCGGCGCCTGTGGCAAAAATTTGAGAATTACGGGAACGACCTGTGTAATATCTTTTTTCAATGCAGACACGGCAAGTATTTCCCAGTTCGGGAACCGTTCACGATATAAAGCCACTGTTTCTTCCAGCTTTTTTTTACCATGAACCAGATCTGATTTGTTCAACAACAAAATCGTGGGCACTTTTAGTCGCAGGCTGTCGGCTATTGCTTCTATCTCTGCTATAGGCTGTGTGATATCATGCACGAGAATCGCTACATCGGCATCCTCAAGTGCGCTTTTTACATGTCGCATCATTTTCTCGTGCAACTTGTATTTGGGCTCGATGATGCCCGGGGTATCGGAGAAAACAATCTGGTAGTTGTCTTCGTTGAGAATACCCAGTATCCGATGTCTGGTGGTCTGCACTTTGGGAGAAGTAATCACCAGGCTTTCACCTAACAGTGCATTCATCAATGTGGACTTCCCGGCATTCGGCGCACCGAAGATGTTTACAAATCCCGACTGAAATGATTCGTTCATAAGTGTGTAAAAATAAGACACCATGGCGGGTTGACTGACTTTGAAAGCAGTTTTCATGAAAAGCTCCGAATTTCTATCCCAAGCTGCGGGAAAAATGTTGGTATCCTTTTTTGTAGAGACTATAACATGCAACAAAAGCTCACATTAAAAGGCATTTGGAAGATACTAAAAGCATCTGTGGAAGGTTTTATGGAGGATAAAATACCCAAACTCAGTGGAGCACTTGCTTACTATACCGTATTTTCCATGGCGCCATTATTACTGCTGATCATATCCCTGTGCGGATTGTTTTTAGGGCAGGAAGCAGTTGAAGGCAAAGTTTATGCTGCACTTTCTGGTTTTATGGGCAATGATACCGCCGCACAACTTCAGGAGATCATCCGCAACGCCTCACTTAGCGGAAAGGGAACCGTAGCGTTTACCGTAGGTATTGTGACACTGCTGATAGGCGCCACAACGGTATTTGCGGAAATACAGGATTCGATCAATACCATCTGGCGTATCAAACCAAAGCCGAAAAAAGGATGGCTCAAAATGTTGCAGAATCGCTTTCTCTCGTTTTCGGTGATCATCAGTCTGGGGTTTATCATGCTGGTATCGCTGGCATTATCCAGTGTCATTGATGCCTTTTTCGAAGGTTTGCAGGCAAAGTTTCCGGATATCGCCGTTATTGTCTTCTATATTTTCAATCAAATCATTACGCTGATGGTTACTACCCTGATCTTCGGGGTGGTGTTTAAAGTGTTGCCGGATGCGCGTATTCGCTGGAAAGATGTGATGGCCGGTTCTGTCGTAACTGCCCTGCTTTTTATGCTGGGAAAGTTTGGCATCTCTTTTTACATCAGCCAGAGCGATATTGGAAGCACCTACGGCACTGCCGGTTCCTTGGTCATTCTGCTATTATGGACCTACTATTCTTCTATCATCCTTTATTTCGGTGCGGAATTTACCAAAGCCTACGCATTGCAATATGGCGCTGAAATTCATCCGGCTGAGTATGCAGTTACCACAAGAGAAGTGGTGGTGGAAGAAGGAAAGAAATCTGTGCAGGAAGCAGAGGGTGTAAAGCGCGGTAATGACGAATAGAACGCTGATACCAATGATGGTTATGATAAACACAAACCCGTTTACGACAACAGCGTTCTATCTAATAAAATTTAAGGTCTTCGATCCTGAAGTTTATCCTTCGACTTGCGAACGATATTCTCCAGAGCGTCCACAGCTTCTACGATCGCCAGTTCCCAGGTCGTTCCGTTCTTCTTTACAAAAGGATCGTTGCCCGGCATTTCCAGCCTGATCTCACAATGCTTATTGTCGGGCTGGCTTTCGGGACCGATAAACAGCATCACATTTGCCCGTACCACTTCCGGAATCCGTTTATCCAGCTTTCCCAATTTTTCTGCTACATAGTTTTCCAGTTCCGCTCCTGCCTTAAATCCGAGCGATTGCACAATCACTTCCATGATCAGTTTTCCCAACTCAGATAATATTATCATACCATCATGACAGAGACGTTTGTCGTTAAAACAATCGTAGAACCGTAAGAAGGCTTATCTTAGTAGTCAGGCAAACAGAAACATTATGCTCGGTCAGCTCGATCCGGACGAAATTGAAGAACTGCTACGCAACAACATGATAGGCCGCATAGGATGCAGTGACGAAGGTCTGACATATGTGGTGCCCGTGAGTTATCTGTACGACAATAATACCATCCTATGCCACAGCCGCGACGGAATGAAAATCGCCATGATGCGACGAAATCCGAATGTATGTTTTGAAGTAGACGAAATCCGAGATTTCAACAACTGGCGAAGTGTGATAGCCTGGGGTGTGTATGAAGAACTTACTGAAGACGAAGACATTGAATATGCACAGCAATTTTTTACCGATTATATGCTTCAGATGAAGACCGAGGCCACCGCTCCTCCGCCTCATTTACAGGAAGACCGCTTTCGCGAGCAAATGCCCGATTATGTACCGGCAATCTACTACCGGATTCATCTGCAAAAAATTACAGGCCGATATGAAAGACCCCTTTAGTTGCTCTTCGTTTCATACAAAAGCTCAGGAACTGTTTTTGTGATTAGCTTTGCGACACCAATATGGCATTCGACATTTTCATAACTCTGTTTCTTGTGCTTTTGAATGGATTTTTCGTGGCTGCAGAATTTGCCATTGTAAAAGTCCGGTCGTCACAAATTGAAGTACGGGAAAACATCAATAAAAATATAGCGTCTACTGCCAAAAGTATTGTCAACAACCTTGACGCATACCTGGCAGCTACACAGCTTGGTATCACCCTGGCCAGTCTGGGCCTCGGCTGGGTGGGTGAAGAAGTAACAACCAATATTCTACTTAAGATATTCCCTGCAATAGGACTCGAACTTTCCGAATCAACGGCTCATAATCTTGCTGTGCCTATTGCCTTTGCTACTATCACGGTGCTGCATATCATTTTCGGCGAACTAGCGCCAAAATCTATTGCCATACGATACCCTTCCAATACAACCTTCAGCATTGCAGTACCTCTGAAAATCTTTTATGTGGTATTCCGCCCGTTTATCTGGCTGCTGAACGGACTGGCAAATTTCATTTTGCGCATTATCGGCATTCGACCTATACATGGCAGTGAAATCCATACGGAAGAGGAACTCAAAATGATCATTTCCGAAAGTCATGAAGGAGGTGCAATTGAAGAAACAGAACGAGATCTGATTCGAAATGTCTTTGATTTTGATGACCGACGAGTTTGGGATATTCAAACATTGCGAAAGAATATTACCGCTATGGATGTAAATCTTTCGCTGGATGATGCCATTCAGTTTGCCATCAAGGAAGGATATTCGCGCTATCCGGTTTGCGATGGCTCACTCGACGAAATTGTCGGCATCATCTATACCAAGGACCTGATGAAGACCATGGTCGCCACCAAGAAACCTGAGAGTATCCGTCCTCTGCTGCGAAAAGCGATCTTCATTCCTGAAAGCCGGCTGATCAAAGATTTGCTGAAAGAATTCCAGAAGAAACATATTCAAATGGGCGTGGTTACCAATGAGATTGGAGAAGTTTCAGGAATAGTGACCATGGAAGACATTCTGGAAGAACTGGTAGGTGAAATACAGGATGAGTACGACAACGAAACTCCGTATGTAGAAATGACTGCGCGCAACACTTTCATCGTAAACGCACATACCAATCTTTCCGATATCAATAAATATCTTCCCTACCGACTCGAGGAAAGCGATCACTACGAAACGCTTTCCGGACTTATAGCCTATCAGTTTCCGCAGGACTTAAATGAGCAGGACACCCTCACCATCGACCGTTATGAGGTTCGTATCCTGAAAATGTATCGCAATTCCGCAGAGACGGTCGAACTCACCGTTATTGAACCGGAAGGCGACGGGAGTATTCTGTAAATCCGCCCAATCCGTAAATGTTCATTGCATAAAAAAGCGCCGCTGGAAAACGGCGCCCCTAGCTGATATAGCAATGGAGAAAAACTAGTTGGTCGCCACGGACTTGTGTGGCGCAAAACGAATGACTTCGTTCGAAATAGGTTTTACTGTCCGAAGATATTGATATATCGAAGAAAGGTCACTTTCCGTCATATTACTGTACATCACCCAGGGCATTAAGGTGTTATAATCAGTCATTGCCAATTTCGGTGACTGATAAGCAGAGTCCTGATATTGCTTGAACGCCTGGATAAACTTCTCTCTACTCCAATAACCAAGACCGGTTGCATCGGGAGTGATATTAGGCGTGGTGAGGATTCCACCCGGCATTGGGAACTGTCTTCCGCCGCCAAATTCTGTGCCTGCAATCAGCTGTTGCTTCTCGTCAAATTTTGAATGACATTCTACACAACCGGCTGCTTTTACCAGATATCCACCATAGGCTACGCTGTCGGAAGGATCAGGCTTGGGGGTTGGTACGCCTTTGTGAGGGATGGTTCTCATAATAAGACTGAATGGAAAATCCGGGTCGTGCTCAGGCACATCGTTCTTTACACTCGGCAAAGTGCGGACATATGCAATGATCGAGTAAATATCTTCCTGATCGAGCTGACCATAATAATGGTAAGGCATAACTGGAAAAAGCGGCTCGCCATCCTTAGAAACACCGGCTGTGATAGCCCGATAGATTTCTCCGTCCGTCCAATCTTTCAATCCATAAGGTGTGATATTCCTGGAATAAAAATCGCCGGGGAAGCCCATTTTCCTATCGAAAGGTTCGCCACCACCGCCATCAGTACCAGGCACCATAGGACCCGCCCACTGGCTCCAGTCACGTTTTGAATGGCAATCCATACATACCGTTACGGAATTGGCAAGATAACGGCCCCGTTCTACCCGCTCCTGAGTTACTTCAATTTTGAGATCAGGCGCTTCACCTACATCAGGAAGCGTAAATCTGAGATAACCTAGCCCACCAAAGACAATAATGATTACGATGCCGAGCAATATACCCAGCCCTTTTAATAATTTGCGCATAATAGAGGATTATTGAAATATGGCAACAAAAATATATTTCGGCTATCTACATTCATAGAAGCCCGGCGATTTTTTTTTTAATGTTTCCAAACCCTCTATTGATGGTATACCTTTAGTCGTTTAAAACACAAACGGAAGAAAATGAAACTCAGACTACTAGCAATACTCCTTACACTGGGCATGATGTCCCCGGTATTCGGACAGGAAAAAAAGGGGAACAGCCGAAAAGGACAAACGCAGGCTCAAAGCCAGAAGTTGCCCGCAGCATTTCAGTCTAATAAACATCTTTACTTCCCCGATTATTATGCATTTTATGATCCTCAACGTGGATATATTTTCTGGAATGAGGAAGAAAAAGAGTGGAACAGTTCGCTGCAGGTACCAAAATTCATGAGCGAAGTGGACATGTCGAAAACACGGATCCAAATTCTGGAAGGACTCAGTCTGGACCTTCGCCCCGAACAGAACTATCCCAATTACATGAAGCTTTACCCTGCGACCCAAAACAATCCCAAAGTACCTGTGCCGAATAGCACTCGCTAAGTGCACGGAAAGCTCGTAGTGAGAACGCTGATGACGCCAGGATGAACAGCTGTGTTTCATCTTACCAGTGACCGCGTCCACCTCTCTTCAACACCCGGCTTCCTACTTCCCAATCACCAGTCTTAGTTTTTCGGATTTGCTGCAATATTTTTATTCCCAGTTATGATCCACAAAATCCTCGGCGACCGCCCTACCAAGCTTTTTCTGGGAATGTCGGCTTTTTTCGTTGCCAACGCGATGATAGCCGAAAGCATAGGCACCAAGATTTTCTCTTTGGAAAAACTTTTAGGTATTCCTCCGGCAGATTTTACTCTATTCGGGCAATCAGGACTAGGGTTTAACCTTACCTGCGGAGTACTGCTTTGGCCAATCGAGTTTGTCATGACCGATTTGGTGAACGAATATTATGGTCCTCGGGCTGTGAAGCGGATTTCCTATACCGCCGTCATTTTGATTTCCTATGCATTTCTTATGTTCTTCGCAGCCATTGGGGTACCTCCGGCAGATTTTTGGCGAACAATCGGGCACCATGAAGGCGTACCTGATATGCAGGCAGCTTTTCATGCCGTGTTTGGGCATAACCTGCGCATCATTGCCGGCAGTCTCACTGCATTCCTTGTAGCGCAAATGATTGATGTCTATGTCTTTCACCGAATCAAACGAATTACGGGAGAAAAGAAAGTTTGGCTGCGGGCTACGGGCTCTACAATCGTTTCGCAATTTATTGACAGTTATATCGTGTTGTTCATTGCCTTTGCGGGCGTATTCACCTGGCAGCAGATACTAGCCTTCGGCATTTTAAACTACACCTATAAATTCTCCATGGCATTGCTGCTTACACCCGTCATTTATCTGGTGGAAAATCGCATTGAAAAATATCTCGGTAAAGAAACAGCCCACCAGATGAAACTGGCTGCCATGAAAAATAAATAGTCACTTCTTTACCGTAAGGCTCAGGCGGCTTCTTCTTCATTCTCGCGATTAGGGTCTCCGGGAATATCCGGCTTCATACGTGTGCGCTGAATGTCGGTTTCCCAGTCTTCGTAGCGTATGACAGAAAAGCGAACACTTTCATATTGCATATACGTAATAGAAAGTATGTTTTCATCCACTACAAATTTTTCACGAGCTATAGTATTGATGGTATCGAGATCAATCTCTACAAGAGGCGTGAGCGACTGATCATTGAAAAAATAACGACTGTAAACTGAATTGTTGATGACGTTCCGCGCAAAGAACAGACGCTTGTGAGTCAGAATCAGTCTGCCATGCTCCGACAATTCCGTCGAACGGATCCACGTTGCGGGTTCATTTCTCACTAAACCCTCTTCCTTTAATACTTGTTGCAAATTCTCCTTTTCCATACGACACAGTTGACTTGGTACTTCACTCAGGTTCATGATAGTTCTCCGGTTTTACTCAATACCACCTTTCTCTCTGATATAGCCGGGTGAAACCTTCTGGGGGCTAAGCAGTCGCTTCATTTGAAAGGCTACAGAAAGGAGTATGAAAGCCATGCCAACGTAAAAACTCCAGCTCAATTCCTGATTTTCCCTGTAAAGAAGAAATGCTAAAATGATTCCGTAGAGGGGTTCCAGGTTTACGCTGAGGGTAGCAGTAAAGGAACTGATTTGCTTTAGGGCATTCAACGCCAGCGACTGCGCCCAGACCGTACAACAAAGACTCAACACCACCAGCCATAATAAATCACTAGCAGAGGGCATCATGCGTGTTTCCGGAACATAGAATAGTTGCAGCGGGAGCAAAAGCGTGATGAGCAGCCATCCAGTTCCCATCTCATAAAACACCATTGTCCGGGCGGGATACTTGCTCGCGATACGCTTGTTCAGCACGGTAAACAAAGCGCTGAGAAATGCTGCTGCAATACCCGCTAAAATACCCAGGTTGCGGTACGGCAGCGGATCATCCTTTGCCATACCGGCACTCCGTCCTTCAAGTTCCGGTATCAGATACATCAGAAACACACCCAGCAGGGCTAAGGCACCTATGAATAGTTCCTTTGCATCGATACGAATTTTATGGATCAAAGCATCGATGATAGTGGTGAAAATGCTTGCAGCGGAAAGGCAAATCAGCGCGATGGAAGCATTTGACAGCTTGATGGACCCGTAAAATGCCACCCAGTGGATGCCCATCAGGCAGCCTACCAGCGAAAGCTGCAGCATATCCTTCCGCTCAATCCGGCTCCATTGCTTTCGGTAATACAGGATCACAGCCATAAAAAATGCGGTGAGCAGCATCCTGTACCATACCAGCACTGGTGCATCAAGGGCTATCGCGCGTCCAAGTACTCCGGTAAAACCCCAAAGCAGTACAGCGAGATGCATTTGCAATAGTGCCTTCTTCATACAATGATGAGCAAACATAGGTGAAAGCCCCGGCTTATTTCACCCTTTTTTCCCCCGTGAACGCCCCTGCTGTCGTCATAACTTTGTAAAGCTCACGCGCCAGTTTTCTTCATTCTGTAAGGTGTATCTATTTGTTCACCTTAAAACTTTGGATTATGAAGAAAAGCGTTCTGGCATTAACGGTATTACTGGCTTCTCTCTTTTTTTCCTGCAAAAAGTCTTCTTCTGATGTAGATCCCTGTGGACCCACTCGTGTTAAAGAAAAAGAGTTCACCCAAACATCTGCCATCATAACCAACAGCGAGCATTGGACAGAGGACAATATCCTAACCGCACTTTATGGTACGGAACGGACATTTAGTGTTATGTGTGATCTTTCGGAACTGTGTCCGGGAAAACCCGGAGATCTAAGCTTCGAGGTGAAAACCACGGCCGGGCAAACGGGACTGGTTGTGGCAGATATCGAGGGAAAGGCAATTTTGGGAGGATCAACCAAAAAGACTGAACTCTGCAGGAAGTCTGAAGGTAACATCAAGCTCAACCACAGCTACGATTCCTACCTTTCCATCGACTTCAAGCCAACCTTTGGCAGCAATCCCGCTAATGTAAAAGCCGTGCTGACCATTTCCTTCCATTCATTGGGCAGTACCGATCAGGATATAGCCTTCTTTCGCAGCATTTTTAAAGAACTGCGGGTTGGAATTGCAGGCTATGCTTATTAATCCCTTATCCATTATAGCCCTATTAACGCTCGCCCTGAAAAAGGGTGAGCGTTTTGCATCATCAATATCCCCGGAAAAAGATTCCGCCCTTTACAAAATCCGTGCTGTTTAAGGGAAGTCAAATATATGTCCCCTCATTTACGCGTATCTTGAGCAAAAATTGTTAACCAGGGTATAAAATCAATAGACTACCACCCAACGTCTGACCCATAGACGCAGTCTATTACATCGGAACATTTTAAATACCCATTTATTCTTGCCGATAGCTTTGGCATATAGCGTAACAGGACAGACGAGCGAGTTGGAGGAACTCATTCAGGGTTGCATTCGGAATGAACGAAGCGCACAGGAAAAAGTGTATAAACTTTTTTACCCTAGGATGATGGCTCTGGTAAAACGATACATAGATCAGGATATGCAGGCAGAAGAAGTGTTAAACAATGGGTTTCTGAGGGCGTTTCAAAAAGTAGAACAATACACTTTTCAAGGTTCCTTCGAAGGCTGGCTCCGTAAGATTGTTTTTCACGCTGTCTCAGACTATGTGAAGCAAAACACCAAATACAACGAAAAAGTAGTATTGGCTGAAAAAGACCAGCTTATCCATAAAGACCATGCAGACCGTTTGTATTACAATGAGTTGCTGGAACTGGTGCAAAATCTGCCGGGAGCTACCAGAGCAGTTTTTAATATGTATGTGATGGAAGGGTTTTCGCATAAGGAGATAGGAAAATGTCTGGGCATTAGCGAAGGAACTTCCAAATGGCATTTGTCAGAAGGAAGAAGAATATTAAAAGACAAGATTGAACGACTCAATCTGCATTTGAAAAAATAAAATTTTATCCAAATGGATAAAAACATGATTCATATCGATGACCTTGTAAAGCAGCGGCTAACGGGCGGCGAGGAGCGGGAAATGCCCGGTTCCTGGTCGCGCATGCGCGATCTGCTGGACAAGGAGATGCCGCAGAAAAAGCGGGTGGCGGGGTATTACGACTGGCGCAGGATACTCAGCGCGGCTACAGGTATGTTGCTTCTTTCAGCACTGAGTGTTGGTGGCTACCACGTGATTTCCACAAAATTCCGCGATGACAATGCCATTGCCAGGTCGGCAGCCAATAGTCCTGTAGCAAGCCAGAAGCCATCTACCATCTCTGGTCGGTCAAGCCATACCACTCCGGCAAAGACTCCTACAGTTGCATTGGCAAAACCTTCAGGTGAACAATCATCCACATCAACCGGCAAGAGTGCTGTCGAATCTGTAAAACCGGCCAATACAGCAAAAACAAACAACACCGAAAAGACTGTTGCAATATCCACTCAAAAAGCAAAGACTTCCGATGTTGCAGTATCAAAACCCAATCCTGCTCCGGTGAAAACCCTGCAAGAACAGGATGCACCGGCAAATACAAGCCATAGCGTACCAGTGGTTGCTGTTGCAGAAAATACTATCAGCAACTCTTCAAATAACCCATCGAAATCTGATGAAAATCAAAACATTAACAAAACAAAAAACACCCTAAATCTGACGTCAATTCTTCCGAAAGAAAATGCCGAAAGTAATGAACCCGTTGCCGTAAACCCTGCACAACAAAGGCTTGCGGCTTCCGGAAAAGAACATCGTAATCTTTCATTACAACCTAAACCCACCAATAATTTTGCTTCTTCTGTAAAACCGGAAGGAACAAAATCGCAAATGCCAGCCCCTCAAAAACCAGATCTGCCTAAAGATTCACTGAGCAAACTTAGCATTGTACAGCGAGTGACTATCAACCCGCTCACTTTGGAAAGAAAACTGAATGCTGACACTATATCTCTTGAACGTGTGGCCATAGACAGGCCGGCGCTGGCCTCCAACACTTCAACAGAACCTGTAGAAGCGCCGGCAGCCTCAATTGCCCTGACCGCAACCGATGCTTCAGAGCAGGCTTTGGTGCCACTTTCTAATTTCAAGGTGCAGTCAAGAAAAACAAGCAAATGGAACACCCGCAGTTTTGACGAAGTCGTGCGTGATGTAAAATTCAACCTTGCACAGACCAAGTTTTACACCGGCATTTCTGCAGGAGGCAACTCTTACATGTTTGGACCAAACAATATCGGCGGCTTCCAGTTAGGTCTGTTCGGTCTATTTATGTTCGGAGACACCTGGGGTGCGATGGCAGAACTTAAGTATGTTCACAGATTTAATGGCGGTTCTACGCTAAAAGACGACTATGTGAACACAAAGCCAGCGACAAGTGGCGGCTATCTGCAGGCGAATGTTGAGCACTTCTTCAAGTTCACTACGCTGCAGAGCATTGAAATGCCAATAGCCCTACGCTATGCGGCAGGCCGGCTGAATCTGTTTGGAGGTCTAAACTTGGCCTACCACTTTGGTATCAATGCTGATGAGGTGACGCTGAATCCTGTTGACAGTGCCTTTAAGCCAGCAACTTCAGGCATGCAACTTAAAGGTTCTCAATCTGTCCACTACAACGATTTCAGAGCGCGATTTGCTTTGGGTGGTGTCGCAGGTATCAGTTATGAAGTGAGCCCGTCCATTCAGCTGGATCTGAGAGCAACTAAAAATTTCTGGGACAACGCATACGGATTAGGAGCAGAGCAGGTGTCGCGTCAATACTACAATGCGCCATCCATGCAGTTCTCGATCTTCTACAGATTCAGTCAGAAAAACCAGATACCTAAAGCCAAATAATAATTCAGATAAAACAAAGAGAGCCGTTTCCAACAAGAGATGGCTCTCTTTTTAGGTAAAATCCCCGTTTACTTCTAACGATCTGAAAGAAACCATTTTCGTGTTTCAAGGACACACAGATATGACTAGATAAGATGCGGATGACTACATTCTTTCCTTGTGACAGAAAGTAGAGAATCCTCCAAGCTTTTTGTATTTTCCCCATTCAGGGAATTACCTTTGTAGTTCATTCAACCGGATATACATTTATGCTGATGCAAGAGTCTACTATACAGGCAAACAGCCGTCTATCATTCGAAGAGTTCAGACAGGAGGTACTGAGTGATTATCGTCTTGCCATTGCCAGCCGTGAAGCCAGCCTTATCGGACGTCGTGAAGTACTTACCGGTAAAGCCAAGTTTGGAATCTTCGGCGATGGAAAAGAATTGGCACAGATAGCAGCAGCCAAATGCATGCAACCAGGCGACGTCCGTAGTGGATACTATCGCGACCAGACCCTGATGTTTGCCACAGGCATGAGCGATATAGAGAAATTTTTTGCCCAACTATATGCCAACCCCGATGTGACAAATGAACCGGCAACTGCCGGACGGATGATGAACGGGCACTATGGCACCCGTTGGCTGGATGACAATGGTGAATGGAAAGACCTTACCACAGCACCTCAGTCGTCAAGCGATATTTCACCCACCGCCGGCCAAATGGTACGCGCACTGGGGCTTGCTTTTGCATCTAAATGTTACCGCAATATTCCGGAGCTTGCAAAAGGGTTTGAGAAATTCACCAAAAAAGGAAACGAAGTAGTTTTCTGTACCATTGGCGACGCTTCTACCTCGGAAGGATTGTTTTGGGAAACGGTGAATGCTGCCGGTGTTTTGCAGGTCCCGCTGGCCATTTTCATCTGGGACGATGGTTATGGTATCTCTGTTCCCAGAAAATACCAAACCACAAAAAACTCCATTTCGGAAGCGCTTGCCGGAATGCAATACGACAGCAAGAAAGGAGGTATCAATATCTACACCGTAAAGGGCTGGGACTACCCCAACCTTATGCAAACCTTTCAGCATGGCATAGAGCGCGTGAGAGAAACGCACATACCCGCGATCTTCCATGTACAGGAGGTAACACAACCGCAGGGACACTCTACGTCAGGATCGCATGAACGTTATAAAAGCAAAGAACGCCTTGAGTGGGAAAAAGAATACGACTGTATTGTAAAAATGCGCGAGTTTTTGCTTGAAAACGAAATTGCCGACGAGGCACAACTGAGCGAAATCGAAGATGAAGCTCGTCAGGAAGCACGCGAAGCAAAACAACGTGCGTGGGAAAACTTCATTTCCCCCATAAAACAACAAATACAGCATACCACACAACTCTGCAATCAACTGGTATACGAAGGCGGCACACAAGCATCGGCTATCGCCGATCAGGTGCAAAAACTCAATGCGATCAAAGAACCTATCCGCAAAGATGTGATGCAAACCATCAACCGTGTGCTGGGCATGACGAGTGGTAACAGTGAAGCAGTTCGCGCATTGAGAAATTACTATGATTACCTCAAAGAAGAAAACCGCAGCAAGTTCAGTTCGCACCTGTATTCGCAATCGCGTTACTCCGCCATGAAGGTAAAAGAGGTGCCTGCAGTAAACAGCGGTGAAGTTGCCAACGGTTATGAAATTCTCAACAGGTTTTTTGATCTCACCTTTGCCAACAACCCTGCTGTTGTTGCCTTCGGAGAAGACCTCGGCAAGATTGGCGACGTAAATCAGGGCTTTGCCGGTTTGCAGGAGAAATATGGCGAGCAACGGATTTTTGACACGGGCATTCGGGAAGCAACGATTATCGGTCAGGGTATAGGTCTGGCAATGCGTGGGCTCCGTCCGATTGCTGAAATACAATACCTCGATTATCTGCTGTACGGTTTACAACCCTTAAGCGACGATGTAGCTACGCTGCTCTATCGCACTCGGGGCGGTCAGAAATGTCCGCTTATTGTACGCACGCGCGGTCACAGACTGGAAGGTATATGGCACAGTGGCTCTCCCATCGGCATGATTCTCAACAGCATCAGAGGTATGTACCTATGCGTTCCCCGCAACATGACACGG
>ENA-UOVV01000997-UOVV01000997.1-compost-metagenome-genome-assembly--contig:-NODE-997-length-25708-cov-142.187191_pt1 | contig 25708 bp, 22 predicted proteins | sample MGYA00238155_ERZ761577 | MGnify/ENA primary metagenome ERZ761577 (study PRJEB28898, sample SAMN06268775) | compost metagenome | isolation source: Emeryville, CA | place: USA:Emeryville, CA | collected...
GGACTTTTATAGAAATTGTCTCTGCTCTGTTTATACTGTTGTTTTTGTATACGGCCATTAGTAAGAGTTTTAAAGTTGGGAGTACGGCAGGTGCCCTCAAAAAAACACCCTTATTGTCAGATGTTGCTTATCCAGTAGCATGGGCAGTAGTAGTCGTTGAATATATTGTTGCATTCTTGCTTTTCTGGCCACGCACAAGAAAGATTGGGTTATACGCCTCACTGGGATTAATGTCCATATTCACTATTTATATCGGCCTTATGATGGTGTTTGCCCCAAAATTGCCCTGCAGTTGCGGGGGCGTTATATCCAAAATGACATGGGGATATCATTTGGTTTTCAATACATTTTTCGCATTTCTTGCCCTCATCGCTATATGGTTAGATAGAAAAAAATCGAACGATGAAAAAGAGAAATTACCGCCTGTAGTATTCACCTAAAATAATTTGTACGTACAAGTCGCTTCGTCAATTTACGAATTGGTGGGGTGTCGGATGTTTGCCTCCGAAAAAAATTGACAAACAGGTTTGAAGCCGAAAAACCTAAAAATGAGTAGGCACCATTGTTATCATTAAACTGTTTTTTATGAAAAAGTATTTATTGGGTTTGTTCGCAATTGTATTGGCAATTGGATTTAGCGCTTTCACAGCTAAGAAATCTACCTTCAGTCTGCCGGAAGAGTACAAATATTTTGAATTCATGGGAACGCATGGTGACGAAGCCATTGAAGCACTGTGGCAAGAAATTAGTGAACAACGATATTTGGGTGAACTTGAATGCGATTTTAACGAGGAAGGTTGCAAGATTGTTGCCAAATTTAATCCAGCTATCCCTTCGCGTCCCCTGGAAGTAACCGTTAATCCAAGCACTACTTTGCCGATAGTGGATCCGAATGCCACTGCCTATGTTATAGAAGTATTTAACCGACCAGAATAAGTCAGTTGACGCAAAAGGATGTGCCTGTACAGGCACATCCTTTTTTATTAATTGAAGGATAATACAACTAGACTAAACTTTATAATGTCTTCTTTGAAAATGCAGCGAGATTAGTTTTGCGGCATTCCGGTCATTGAAATAACCTCAAGAGGAATTGGTAAAGCGAATCTATCGTCGTTTGGAGCAAGAGAATATGTTTGCCCATCAACTATTCTAGTTAGGCTAATGTTGTACCCCTCTAAGTTGAGACGTTTTATATCCATCCATCTAATGTCGCGAAAGGCTAACTCTTTCCTTCTTTCAGACAGGATTATTTCTAGCGCCTTTTCAGCAGAATTTGCATCAAAGGGAGCAAAACTTGTACTGTCGTAACGGTTCTTCGCAAGTTTGTTCAAATCTGTCATAGCCTCAGTGATTTTCCCCAATCGGGCATTGCATTCAGCCCTCGTCAAATAAATCTCATCCGTCGCAATTCCACCAAAAAAGGTAGACCCACTTGAAGTATAGTTGCCTTTGAATGTGTAGGTTCCGTTTGCCCTTGACGCAAAAAATCCAATTTTCCTTAAATCGGAATCTGCGTACGAACTAAAAAGCAAACTGTCTACATTATATCTAGTTGAGGTTAAGGTACCTGCCGCTAACATGGCAAAATAGGTAATAATTTCAGGATTTGTCCGGGTAAATGGGGCACTTGGGGTTAGACTCATTGCGTTGTAGTCCATCAAATCATCTTTCAACATTAAGCATGAATCGCTATAAAGCTTTGCCTGCTCATATCGACGCATAGACAAATATACTCTTGCCAACATGCCGTACGCTCCAGCTTTAGAAGGCCGCATTACATGACTGGGCAGGTCCGGCAACAGTGGAATAGAGCCCTTTAGGTCGGAGATTATCTGGTTGTAACACTCGGCTACAGTATGCCTGACTGATTTTTCGTTAAAATTTGAGTTCAACCTGAGGGGAACACCAAGATCTGTCGAACTACTAGACTCGTCGTACGCTTTAGCCCAGGTTTGAACAGCGTTAAAGAAGCATCTACCCCGATAGAAAAGAGCGGATCCTTTAACGTTATCCCATGCGTAGGCCTCATTACTCGTACGTTCAATATTTTCTATGCTTTCGAGGACTATGTTAGATATATAAACTGGGCTATAACAGTACGACCAGGGAGAAACAGAACCGTCTCTGGCATTGTTCTCTTTCCACAAATACAAATTCCGATACTCATCATAAGGTAATGAATAATACCCATCAGTAGTCAAATAGTAATTATCAGAAGAAGCTTCTCCATATCCCGGGTCTTTAGTATTCATAACCTGGTTATTATCAAGCAAAGCCTGCAAATCTTGAACTTTGGAAGGTATTACTAAAGCCTTATCAGGCTTGGCATCTAAATATTTTTTACAGCCTCCTTCAAGTAATCCCACAATAATTAAAAGCACTACACAAGTTTGTCGATAAAGTATTTTAATATTCATGACTAACAATTTGACTTAGAAGTTAACTCGCATGCCAAATGCAACCGATTTCCTCGGAATAATTGAGTCTGGAGTATCAGGATCAATGCCCAGTTTATTTGCTCTCCAAAGGATTCCGAGATTGGCGATATTTATATAGAAATTCACTGCTGCTACTGGCAGGAACTTAAGATTTTGTTTATTAAGCTCATAAGCCACATTCACAAATTGAAGTCTAACATTGTCTCCCTTTGTAGCTACCGCAGCCGACATGTTATAAAAAGCATCTCGATTACCGTTATTTGTCTGCGAAAGTGATGGAACTGTCGTGAACTGCTCATCCCCAGGCTTTTGCCACCTATTGTAATAATCGGCGTGACTATTTCTACCTGAGAATAACTGGCTATAATAAACGGACGGCCGCATAAAGTAATAACCCAAGCGATACGTAATATTGGCCGAGATTGTAACTCCTATAAAAGAAAAACTATTTTGCCAGCCGCCATAAATAGTTGGCAACCCAGACCCTACATATTCAACGTCATTCCAGTCAGATGATCTAGAAATTGCGAGATAGTCTTTACTTGGATGACCATTTAGATAACCAATTGGGTCACCAGTTTGTGGGTCTAGTCCTCCCCACTTATACACCACTACGGCGTACTGGTCTTTACCCTCCATGGTTGCAATTTCATTTCCATTTCTCAACCACAAACCAGCATAGTCAGCGGGGAAATAATACTTAGTAATTTTATTCTTGCCATAGTTAAATAATAGAGCCGTACTCCAAATAAACTTCTTCTTGAAAATATCCGAATTTAGGCGCAGCTCAACACCCGAACCTTCCATATTCGCTACATTTTTCATAATCAGGTACTCCGCCAAGCCTGTAGTAATATCCATAGGTGCAGGCCCATACAAATCCAGTCCCTTTTTAAAGTAATACTCAATTGTACCGCTTATTCGATTTTTTAACAGCGAAAAATCAACTCCGGCATTTAATGTGCTTATTTTTTCCCATTTTAGTTCTGGATTGGCAACATTGCTTACTCTCGAATATCGAAATTGGGTATAGGTTGCACTAAGCGGAGAATAGGCAATTGTTGTAACTGCCGCACGGTTAGGATCTACATTCCCACTATATCCATACGTGAGTCGTAGCACCAGTTCTGGCATAAATCGCAAATCGTAAAACGGCTCTCTCGATAATTTCCAGGATACACCTGCCGACCATAGTGGTTTCCATCTGTTATTAGCATCGACCCCAAACAGGTTAGAGGCATCTTTTCGTGCACTACCAAAAAGGATATATTTTCTGTTGAATGTATAACTTGCGTTACCAAACAAAGAAACATATCTATTTAGTGTTTCTCGAAATATCTCGCTACCAACAATATTAGAATAGAACCCCGTGATATAGGTAGGATATTGATTAACCATATCGACTACTGAGTATGTAAGAGGGTCCTTGCTGAAGCCCAAATATCGGGTCGAACCAGAATTACTGAATACTTCCCTTATTTCTCCGCCGGCTAAAAGAGTAACTGCATGATCGCCCCATTCTCTATTAAAATTTGCTTGCGCGCGAAGATTATGAGATTCAACAACTGAATTTGCTTTGAAAAGAATTCCACCCTTTGGCACGACATATTTTACGACATCATTATCTATTTGACTAAACCTGTTTATCATATCTCTGGCCGCAAATGACTCTAAATCTTGCAAAGTTTCGCGGTCCACAATCTGATTCATATATTGATACTGGAAAGAGACATTTATGGTCTTAAGGAAATCATACTGCAACCTGGAATTTAAAACAATGCCATTAGTATTTGCACGCGACCTATCATGTTTCCAATCCTCCAATGGATAGTAATTCCAATCTAATAGTTTACCCCCTCCCGCTGTATCGATATAAGTTTGTCGATATCGGGCAATACTCAATGGATTGCCTTTTTCATCTGCGAGTCTTTGATAAGGAGCTGGTGTTCCAAGATATCCTCCTGAAATTGTTCCCTTTCCAGATAAGGACCTACTATTAGTATAAGCAAGACCTACAGAGAATTGTAGCGACTTGGTAATTTGGAAGTTACTGTGCGATCGAATATTTAGTTTGTCATAGGCATTCAATAAATTATCTAAATTTCGATCAAATCCAATAGAAAATGAATAGCTAACATTGGAAGCGCCACCACTTAAATTAACATAGTACTGTTGATTTACACCATCGCGATACCAATATTTTTCCAAATCTTTTCTCAAATCATATCCCCGAAGCTCAGTAATTTCTCTGTCGGCAGTTGCGGCGTCAATTAATCCATCTCTTTTCGCTATGAGTAGTTCAACAACTGGTGGAAGAGCTGGCCTGTAAATACTTACCTCGTCTGAGTTGTAAAACCCCTGGTCAAAAAGCATTTTTTCAATATCTATGAAGTCTGCGGGTGATAGCCGCTTCTGGTAATATAAATCTGGCTTTTGAATTAAAGTTACATTTAAATTAACCTCAACTCTTAGTTTTTCGTTGAATTTAGACTTCTTAGTTGTTATTACTATTACTCCATTTCCGGCTCTTGCTCCCCAAATCGAAGCCGCTGCAGCGTCCTTTAATATAGTTACACTTTCAACATCGTTGGGGTTTAAATTATTGATATCACCTTCATAAATAAAGTTATCTACAACAATCAATGGATCAGCGAGACCATTTATCGTACTTGGCCCCCTAACCTGAAACTTCAGATTTCTATTTGCGACATTCTTATTGTCAAAGAGGACACCCAAAGTGATACCATTTAGTCTATCCAAAACATTTGGCCCAACTTGCTGATTGTAGGTTTTATTGTCAATTTTTGTAAACGATCCGGTTAGCCTCTCTTTAGGCAAATCTTGATATCCTGTGCTAACTATCTCTATCCCTCCAAGCTCGCTCACCTTCGTCCTTAGCGTTACAACAATTTCATTTCTTCCGGCAAGTTTTATTTCAACTGTCTCCATCGTTACGTGCGAAAAAAGCAAGATTGCGTTATTGTCGATGGTTGGAAGCGTAAACTCTCCGTCGGAACTGGTAAGAGTTGAGATGGAGGAACCTTTCACCGAAACCGTGACATCAGCAATCGGCTGACCAGCTTCATTAAGTACCCGGCCTTTTACGTCCATTAAAGAGCTGTTCAAATAGAATGATCCAACAGTAAGATCCTGTTCCTTTTCTTCCTTCTCCTTTATAACAATTAGCTTATTTTGAATTGTATAACTGAACGGCTGATACTTAAAACAATCATCCAATGCTTGTTGCAAAGTAGCGTTCACCAAATGAACTGTAACCGGCTTAGCTTGCTCCAATTGCACTTTGTTATACATAAAATAATACCCAGATTGCTTTTCAATCAATTTAATTGCCTCAACCAAAGGCCTATTTTTTATCGAGAAGGTAATTCCCTGGGCATAACCTTTCGCAATGCTTTGTAGCAATATCAGAGCAATAACAAGGAATGAAATCCGTTTGTTATTGCACAAACTTGGAAGGAGTCCAATTTTCCTCATTAAACTGATCATACCATTGTTCATAAATAAGTGTTCGTTTTGGTTTACAATAACACAGCTAAAAGAAATGTACTATCGATCCTAACCTAATGTATGGGGCGTTGCGGCAACTACAGAAGAAAATCAAACATATCACTTAGAATCCCTTATGACCATCACGTCTAGCTCTCGCTCCACCTTCAATAAGCTTAGGTTATAACGATTCAAGAATTTGACAACGTTTTTTGAACTTGAGAAATCTAGTCCCTCAATGTTGAATACTTTGTCATCTGAAATGCCTGTCCCTTTAACGACTGGGTCACTTGATACCTGATTCAACAAAGACAATAACCAAGTAATATTACAATTCACGTATTTTGTAGCTTTTAGAACCTTCTTAAATTCAAAGTCTAATTTTTGGCTCTGCTGCCCACCTTTGTTATCGAATTCTGATAAAACCAAACAACGCATTTTGCGTTTTTCAACAACTACTTCGTAACCAAACGAACGACGTAAATCCTCTTGCATGTAAGCAAGTATCCTGCCTTCACTCGACCGAGGGACTACCAAATCATAACAATAAGAATTAGCTAATAAAATGCTATCATCCAGATCCATGCTTTGATCACCAAAAAAGGGGAAATTCTTTGAATAAATAATAATCTGACTATTCGGCTCATAGAATGAATAGGCAGATCGGTAAAGATCTATTAGCATAGCATTTACAAACGAAATTCCAATAGATTTGCCGTCTTCTCCAATTTTTAAATTGGAACCTCTAGCAAGCCCCGCCGAATACCCTGAAATCAGCGAATGATATACCAAATGACTCGCACTGCCTCCATTGTTATTTATGAACAATGGTTTGTTTCTATCAATTTCCAACACATCATCTTTCTGCTTTAATGATAAATCGCGTCCACGCAGGATCGATTCAATATTGCTTGCACTCACTTCTTTGGTTCCTGTTTTCCCAATATATTTTCCGTCCGGCAAAATCCATACATAATTTGGGAAAAAGCGAAAGGGAAAAAACTTATATGCCACTGTATCACCTAGCGCTGACGGGAGAGAAAGTTCATTGCCGAATTTTGCCTTGTATCTCTCATATGTTCTTCTAGCATTAGCCTCCTCATCTCCAGTCGCTTTTGGATTAACCAATATGACCTTTATCTGGTCTGGAAATAGTCTTTGCAACGAATCCATTTTGGAAAAGCTATTCGTGCAAACTGTACACCACGTCGCCCAAAAATCCAAAATCACCAGCTTGCCCCTAAAATCCGATAACCTGGCCTTCGATTTCGGATAATTCAACATCGTAAACTCAATATCGGGCACCTCGTCACCAATTTGCAATGGCTCAATACGTGAAGATGAAATTGTAGGAGTATTAGAAGTACTAGTTGCAGGAATATCTTTCGAACTTATCGCCGTCTTCACCGCAGATTGTGAAAACGTAGTAACAGACCATATGATCCCGGCAATGAAAATGACTGACATTTTCATGCTTAGCATGCGTAGTACCATACTTGTTTATTCTTAATTACAATTACAAAGTATTCAACAGAATACCGGATTCTGAATTTCTTTTCACGAAAGCAAATCCACAATAGCTTAGGTTAATATGGGAATGACCAATAAATAGTAAAATGAGAATCAGAACAATGAAGGATAAGCAAATGCGTAGTGGGAAACTAACCAAACCTCAACCAGGTATACAAAAGGAAAAGGCAGTCACAATAAACCCATGCTCACACTAAGCCCAGGGGCTATCTAACTACCCAAAATCTTAACTCGATATATATAAAGCTGATAATTTTACTGCTCGACTATCACCCTGTCGCCCTCAATCGTAAATTTCAGCTTCGTATTAATCTCAATCGCTTTCAACACTTCAGAAAGACTCACGGTGCGGGGTATCTTACTGTAAAGATCAGGCACGTTGATGTCGCCCTTGAATTCGAAATTCACTCCATAATACCGGCCGATCTGGCGCAATACGGTCTTCATATCGGCACCACTGAATATCACCAGGCCATTCTTCCAGGCCACAGCCGCTTCTACATCGGCATCGTTAATGACCCGCAGGCCGTTGTCGCTGATTTCGCTTTGCTGGCCGGGTTGGAGAATTACCTGCTTGTTGGCGTCCTGCACGCGAACGGATCCTTCCAGGAGTGTAGTAGTTACAGCCTCCTCGTCGGTGTAGGCGTTCACGTTGAAATGGGTGCCTAATACTTCGGTAGAGGTGCCGTTGGCTTCAACAATGAATTTCCGAGACTCCTTCGAAACCTCGAAATAGGCTTCGCCGGTGAGAAAAATCTTGCGAATATTGCCAACGAATGATACCGGGTACCTGATACTACTTTCATTATTCAACCACACACGCGTCTTGTCGCCCAGCGTGATCTCCAGCACCTTCGAACCGCGGGGATTACTGACGGTATTGTACACCACTTCGTCTGATGAGCCACTGTAAGCAATCTGGCCATCGGCTAATTTCACCAGCTGCACATTGCCATCAGATTCCAATACTCCATTGGCAGCGCTATCCAGGAAGATAGTCTTGCCATTGGCAAGCGTAATGGTGGCGCGGTTACTGGATGGCGGAGGCACGTCGTGAATTTCCGGTCCCCGCACAACGGCTTCTTCCTTGTCCTTCTTGTTAAGAGCTATAAAAAAGACTGCGACACTGATCACTACAATGGCAGCGGCAGCAGCTACATACCTGATAATTCTTACGCGCGGCGTGCCTACCTTCACCTCCTCATCCTGTTCTTCAGCAATGGCGGCTCTCAATTTCTCCAAAACCCTTTGCTCACTCTCAAACTCACTCTTCAGCGCGGCTTTCAGTTCCTCTTGATCGGTGGCTTCTTCAAAAGCAATCCTGTTTTTCTCCGAAGAATGAATCCATTGTTGCAACTCAAGATTTTCTTCACTGGTCAATTCATCCTTCAAATACTTTATCACAAGGTCTTTAATACGATCGTTCATCACCTGGGTTTTAATATGTATTATGCCTGCTCTGTCAGTCAATTATTGCCAGCCTTTATTTAGAAACTGGAGAATTGAAAAACTGTACTAGTGGGGCAATAAACATTTTTTTAAACTTGATAATTGTCTGATAGCTGGAATGTAAAATGCTAGAATAATTGTCGCAACAACAATATACAGATAACCAGCTGCTCAACATTCAACAAACTGATTCGCAATTTTTTAAAAGCTGCCGATGCCTGGTTGCGCACCGTAAACGTACTTACCCCCAGTATCTTCGCAATCCTGGCATTATTATAACCCTGCAACCTGTACTTGATCACAGCCCTGCATTGCGGGGGTAAGGCATTTATTTCTTCGTGGAGTTTGGTAATGATCGCTTCTTTCAATGTAGGGTAATCAGGGTCATCTTCGGGATCTTTCATCTTAAAATCAACGAATTCCTTTTCCTTCTCCATCTTCCTCTTCTCTTCATACAAATAGGAATAGCAGGCATTCTTGGTAGTGATCATCAGCCATGCTTTAATAGAACTCTTGTTGTCAAAGCTCTCCCTGCGGGTCCATAACTTCCTGAAACTGTCCATCGCTATCTCTTCCGCCACTTCAGCATTCTTCGTCAGCTTGCGGGCAAAACCAATCACCGACGGATAAAACTGGTAAAATATCTCGTCAAATGCTTTCGCATTGCCCTGCTGGAATAGCACTATATCGCTGCTTTCAACATTCATTCAGATGCAGTAAATAATTATTCTTTTCCTTAATAAACTACCGAAGTAACGGTTTTCAGGCAATTGGATTCTCAATACTGATCGTTCAGTTTAGGATAGTTGTGCGCGTGATAAGGTTCGTCAGGACGGCTAATAATTAAGTGCTATTCAGATAATTTTCTTTTACTTAGGAAGGGCAGCGCAATCAATCTGAGGTCTAAAAATAATAAAAAAGCCAGATAATAATCAAATATGGTTTTTCACAATCGAACAAACGCTAACGGTTTTATCAAAAGGCCATCCAGCTTCAGCTCCCTGCCGTCAAGATCTGTGAGCTATATCGAAGCAATATTTTGTGCGGGTTGCACATTCTCTTTTTCCTTTTTCACGTTCCCATGGCAACCCGCCACAACAATTCCCAAAATGATAAGCAGACGTTTCATATTCTCTTACTTAAGGGTCTCTTTCACCTCACCGCAATTCATCATCTTGTCCCCAAAATAAGGATTTCGGATTTCTTTGATGGAAGAGAGCCAATATCCACCCTTGTCGTCCAAAGCCATAGGACAATAATCCACATACAACTCCCCGCCAATCACACCCGATTTTTTCACCAGTGCAATCAGCTCGTTACTCAAAGTAGAATAAGCTTCTCTTTGCGCTTCTATATCACTGGCTGCCATAATCTTCGCGGCGCTGGCAGCAATGTTTTCTCCACCGGGTACATCTTTGATGCCTGCTTCTATAGCATTGCTCGCAATCTTTGCTTTTGCCGCATCACCATCGATCAGCGCGGTGGTGAGCTGGGCATATTGCTGATAAACGGCATTCAGCTTATCGTCTTTAATGCTCGCCTTACCGGTTTCGGTAGCTTGCGCGCTTGCCTCATGACCTTCATGATTGCCTGCTTCCTTACCGTGATTGTGTTCGCCATTATTGCTTCCGCAAGAAGTCATGAAAATTGTTGCCGCCAAAGGGATTGCCAATTGAAAGATTCGTTTCATTGTTTATTGTTTTGTTGATTTATTGATTTATTGTTTTATACTTAGTTGCTCAATGCTGGTGGCCCGCCATCGGGTCGGCGCCTTTCTTTAGTATATATTCGCTGTATAAGAGATAGGCACCGGTGACCACCACCTTGTCGCCCTCACTTATTCCTTCAGTAATTTCCACTACATCAGCGGTCTCCTGCCCGGTCTTCACCATTTGAGGGGCAAATTTTCCTTTGCTTTCTTCCACCCACACATGCATTCCTTTTCCGTCGCGGATCACCGCATCAACAGGAAGGGTAATTACATCGTCTGCAGTTTTTGCAGGCAAAAGAATATTCGCCTGCAGCCCGGGTTGCCAGCGGTTATTGGGGTTGGCAATAGTGCCTCTTATGTTAATCAACTGGCTGCCGCTTTGCAGCGATGGGTTGATGAATTGAATAGTCATGTTCTGTGGCTCATGCTCCCAGCCGGGAATGATAACTTTTACCCGTTGTCCGATTTTGATATCTTTTATTTCTGATGGATACAAATCGGCTTCCACCCACAAAGTATTATATCCCTCAATGCGCATGATGCTGCCACCCTCGGCTACATATTGTCCTTCGGCAACATTTAACTCAGCCACAACGCCGCTGGCAGGTGAAGGATAAATGACATAAGGATCGGTTTTTTGAGAATTGATCAATTGTTGCAATTGAGCTTCCGACTGATCATATAACACTAACCTTTGCCTGGCTGCTTTTTCTATTTGCTGAAACCGCTCATTGTCGGGAAATTGCCTTGCCTGCGCTACAGCCACCAGGTATTCCTGTTGTAAAGTGGCCAGTTGTTCCGAGTAAATTTTATATAAAGGTTGCCCTTTGCTTACTTTCACTCCTGTTTCTTTCACATACAATGCTTCTATGCGCCCCGCCACGCGACTCGAAATCACACTGGTCTGCTCGGGATTGATAGCCAGTCTACCGTTCAGCATCATACTACTATTCAGCTGCCCGCTGCCGATAGTAATAGTAGTAATATTCGCCAGCGCCATCTGGCTCTCGCTCAGGGTGAGATAAGGGTCGGTGTTGTCTTTATCGAAGGGCACCAGGTCCATGCCGCAAATGGGACAAGTACCCGGCGCATCCTGGATAATCTGCGGGTGCATGGAGCAGGTGTAAGTCTGCTTTTTCTCCGCTGTTTCCGATTGCTCTTCCTTGCACGCAGCAAGTAATAAACCCGAAGCCGTCACCATTAGAAAAGCCAGTTTTAAAAATCGTTTCCGTTTCATTTATCAGTCTTTTTGATCGGTTGTCTTAATAAAACTTTCGCTATCCACCAGGAAGGCGGCATTCCCTGCCACCAGCCAGTCGCCAATAGCACTGGTCACCAACACCATACCCTCGGCTTCCACTGTTGTTTCAACTTGTTTTGGTACGAATACACTGCCTTCTTTCTTGAAAACAATTGATTTGTTGCCCGATTGCCACACGGCTTTCTTTGGTAGCCACCAGCCGCCTTTCAATACGATGGGTATATTGGCAGTGACCAGTTGGCCCGGCAACAATTCAATGCTGGAAAGATAGACGCGGACCATGGTGAATTTTTCACCACTACGCACAACGGGTTGTATCAAACCAATTTCTCCCGTATATACTTTATTGGCATCGGCATTGGTATGAAAAATGAGTTTCCGGCCTTTCTGTATGTGCGCGGTTAATGCTGGTTTCAGTGCAAATGCGGCCACCACATTACCCGACTTATAAATCGAAAATAAAGCCTGTCCGGCGCTCACATACTGACCCTCGCGAATCATCAGCGGCGTATTGGAGGGCGATGGCGCGGGCATTACCGCAGAGCCGGAAGCTGCACTCATACCATCCATACCATCGCCTGAAGCGGAACTGGCAGGAGAGATGACAGGTGAACCTGCTGCCAATGCCACTGATTTTTCGAGAATATAACCCGTCGCATGGCTATACACGGGTACGCGGTATAAAATATTCCCGGTCTTAAGAACAGTATTGATCTGGCCCTCCGTCATACCAAGTAAAAACAATCTCTGCTTCGCTTTCGCCAGCATATTCTCATCGTTTCCCGACCTGGCTATAAACAACATTTCTCTTTGCGCGGCGGCTAAATCAGGAGAATAAATCTCCATGATCAGCTGTCCCCGCCTCACGGGCTGGTAATTGTATTTGATATACAATTTTTCAATTCTCCCTGCCACGCTACTTGAAATGCTGACCTGGTTGCGGGTGTCGTAAGTAATTTGTCCTTTTATATCTGTGGTAAAAATGCGCGTGCCCGACTCGGGGGCGATCACGGGCATGGAAGCTATCACCTGCGCGTTCACGGGTTTTGCTACCGATGCAATACTGCTGTCTATCACCATCTCCTTACTGTGCGCAGCATGATCGTGCTGTTCGGATTTATTTTTACAGGCAATAAATCCGCCCAGTAAAAAGGCCGCCAGCACGATATTACCGGAATAGTTCTTTTTCATAATCCACGATCATTTCGTAAAGCTTTAATTTTTCATCCAGCACATTCATCTGCATCATGGTGAGCGCTTCCCAGGAATCGATTACCGTCGTTAAGGGCATTTTGTTTTCCTGGTAAGTGATGAAATTTGCTTCCAGCGCTTTCTGCAAAGCGGGAATCACTTTTTCTTCAATGGCCTTTATGTGCATCTGCATGGTTTCAATTTCAGACTGCATACCGTACAACATACCCTGCGTTTCTTGCAACATGGCCGCTTTTTCTTTTTCCATACTCTGCACATCGTACTCCATCGCTCGTATTTCTGATTTGTACATCCTGGAGGACCAGGGCACAATGGGAATGCTTACCATACCCATAATGCTGTAAGCTTTTGGCATACCCGATCCCAGCGGAAACATATTATCGTACCGGATGCGTAAGTCTGGTTTGCGTTGCAGCTTCATGCTTTCAATATTTAGTTGCATGGAGCGGATGCTTTCATCCATTTTCAACACATCCTTTCGCGCAGTTGAAAGCGCGGCCGTATCATAACTACCAATGGCACTGAACAAAGGCGTGTAATTTGTATCAATGTCAAAAATCTCGTTACCGGGTGCGTTCATCAGGCTGTTCAGCCAGGCTCTTGCTTTGGCGATGATGCCCTCCTGCATGTGCATCATGTTATGGTTTTCTTCAATTTTTGCTTCGGTCTTGTACACGCTGCCGAGTTGTGATTGATTGTAGGGATACCGCACTTCTTCAATCTTCTTCATGGTAACCAGTATCTGCCCGTTTTGCTCCAGCAGTCTTTTTCGTTGCCCGGCAATCAGCCAGTTATAATAAAGCCGCTTTGCCTGCGCCTTGAAATCGTTCAGCGTGATATCGCGCGTAGCCCTTTCAATATTTCCCTGCGACTCGATGTATTTCCTGCGCGCGTTCAGCTTTGCTTTACTGGGAATATCCTGCTCAATCGCCAGCATAATGCTCCCTTTTTCAGCAGGCATCGGCTTTTGCCCTGGGTATGGAGTCATGAAGGTTCCTACACCCACCATCGGCGGCATCCAGGCGGTGGATGCTTCGGCGCGGTATTTATAACTTACCGCTTTGAGTTCGTAGGTCTGCAACAGCAGATTGTTGCGCTCGATGCGTTGCAGTATGGTGTCAAGCGATAAAGTAGTTGGCTGCGCCAGCAATCCAGCAGGCAGCAACCCGAGCAATGCGGTTATATATTTAATGCGTTGTTTCATGTATCTCCAGTTTTCCGTATTTACGCAATTCATATTCTTTGGTCATTAAGAAAATGAGTGGTGTTACTAAAAGAATATGTGTTGACGAAGTGATCACACCGCCAATCATGGGCAGCACGATCGGTTTCATGACGTCGGTGCCCACGCCGGTAGCCCAGAGTATGGGCACGAGGCCAAACAATGACACACAGACCGTCATCAGTTTTGGCCGCAGACGTTTGGCCGCGCCCTGGATCACGTACTCGCGCAGATCTTCTTTGGTGATGGTGGCGCTTGAATTGCCCTTCCGTCTTACTAATTGTTGCATTGCATCGTTCAGGTAAATCACCATCACAATGCCTGTCTCCACCGCAATGCCGAAGAGCGCAATAAACCCAACTGCCACGGCCACCGATAAATTCACTCCCCATATCCAGATCATATAAGCGCCGCCGATCAATGCAAAGGGCACAGTGATAAGACTGAAAAATGCTTCACGCACCGAACGGAAAGCAAAGTAGAGCGAGAAGAAAATGATGACCAGCACCACGGGTGCAATCCATAGCAGCGTTTGCTGACCGCGGATCAGGTTCTCATACTGACCACTCCACTCCAAATAATAACCCGCAGGCAATACACCACTCGCTTCATTCATTTTGTTGATGGCCTCCTGAACAGTACTTCCCAGGTCACGGTCGCGAACGTTAAACAACACCGCGCCGCGCAGCATAGCGTTCTCAGAAGTGATCATCGGCGGTCCATCCCGGAAGGAAATATCAGCTACTGACGAAAGCGGCACTTCTCCAAATGCGGGCGACATCAGCGGTATGCGTTTGATGCGCTCCACGCTGTTGCGGTAATCCTGTGCCAGCCGCACATTGATGGAGAAGCGCTGGCGGCCTTCCACCGCATTGCCAATAGAGGCGCCACCCAGGGCGGTCTCTACCGTCTGGTTCACATCGTCGATACTCAGCCCATAACGCGCCAGCTCTTCCCGGCGCGGATTTATGCTGAGGTATTTGCCGCCTGTAATGGGTTCAACGTACAAGTCTTTGATACCCGGGGTACCTTCCAGCACTTTCTTCACCCTTTCTGAAACAGCTGCAAGTGTATCGAGGTTTTGTCCAAACACTTTCACGCCCACATCCGTACGAATACCGGTGGAGAGCATGTTGATGCGATTGATGATGGGTTGCGTCCATCCATTCACTACGCCGGGAATCTGCAGTTTTGCGTCCAGCTCGTTGATAATATCTTTCTTGGTAATACCTGGCCGCCACTCCGATTTTGGTTTCAACATGATGATGGTTTCGATCATGCTGAGCGGCGAGTTATCTGTGGCCGTGCTGGCGCGGCCTGCTTTTCCCAACACCTTATCCACCTCCGGCACCGATTTGATGATCTTATCCTGCACCTGCAAAATGCGTTTGATCTCGGCATTGGAAACATCGGGAAGCGTCACCGGCATAAACAATATGCTCTGTTCATCCAGCGGCGGCATGAACTCTTTACCGAGGCTGCGCAATAAGGGTATAGTGATCACCAGGGCAAGAATGTTGATAGCGAGCGTAGTCTTGCGCCATTTCAACACGCCCTTGATAATGGGGGTATATATTTTTTCCAAAATCCTGTTGACAGGATTGGCATTGTCGGCCCTGAATTTCCCCTTCATAAAAAATGAGATCAGCACGGGCGCCAGCGTAATCACCAGCAGTGCATCCACAATCATGATGAAGGTTTTGGTGAATGCCAGCGGGTGAAACATTTTTCCTTCCTGTCCCGTCAGCATAAACACCGGCAGAAAAGAAGTGATGATGATGACCGTGGCAAAAAACACGCCGCGCGAAACTTGTTTGCTCGAGTTTTCAATCACCCGCAGTCTCTCTTCTTCCGAAATCCAGGGAGCTGGCTTTTTGAATATTTTCTTAATGCGTTTCATAAACTAAGCCTGTTTATTTTGTTTTTGCCACGCTTCATATCTTTCCGCGAGTTGCTTATAGGCATTTTCACTCATAATAATTCCGTTGTCCACTATCACGCCAATAGCCAGGGCGATACCTGTTAGTGACATAATATTCGATGAAATACCAAAAGCATTCAGTAGTATAAAACTGGCCGCCAGCGTAATGGGGATTTGTATAATGATGCTTAAAGCGCTTCGCCAGTGAAAAAGGAAAATGATGACGACGAGCGAAACCACGATCATTTCTTCGATCAGCGTATTTTTAATGGAACTGATCGACCCTTTGATTAACTCGCCCCGGTCGTACACGATATCGAACTTCACTTTTTCCGGGAAACCTTTTGCCACTTCCGCCATTTTCGCTTTTACCCGGTCAATAACTGCCGCTGCATTCTCACCATATCTCATCACCACGATGCCACCCACTCTCTCGCCTTCGCCGTTCTGGTCGAAAATGCCCAGCCGCGACTCGCCGGTCATTTGCACCGTGGCTACGTCGGCCACGCGGATGGGAATACTGTTTTGCGTTTTGACAGGAATATTTTCTATCTCTTCAATAGATTGCAGGTAGCCTGAAGTCTTGATGATATAACCGATATCACTCATCTCGAATTTTCTACCCCCCGATTCGTTATTATTTTTGCGGATGGCACTGATAATATCGGTTACAGAAAGGCGATAGTACAGTAATTTGTTAGGATTGATGGTTACCTGGTATTGTTTCTGGAAACCGCCGAACGAAGCGATCTCGCTCACGCCTTCCACATTCTGCAAAGCAAATTTGATATACCAGTCTTGCAGCGCGCGTTGTTCACCCAGGTCCATATTGGGCGCGTCGAGGGTGTACCAGAGAATATGACCTACGCCCGTGCCATCGGGACCAAGTTGCGGCGTAACGCCGGCGGGCAATGATCTCGACACCGTACTTAACCTTTCGAGCACTCTTTCGCGCGCCCAGTAAATGTCCACATCATCATCGAAGATGACATAGATAAAGCTCATACCAAACATGGAAGTGCCGCGCACGTATTTGATGCGTGGCAGTCCCTGCAGGTTGGTGACCAGCGGATAGGTAATCTGATCTTCGATCAGTTGCGGCGCGCGACCCATCCATTCGGTAAAAACGATCACCTGGTTTTCGGAGAGGTCGGGTATGGCGTCGATGGGATTTTTCTTGACAGAAAAAATTCCCCATACAAAAAGTATCGCGGCCAGTACCAGTACAATGAAGCGGTTTCTAAGCGACCATTCAATAATTCTATGAACCATAAATCAGCTTTTGAAAAAGAAAAGTTCAATAGATGGCATATAGCAATGCCTTAGCCAGGCAAAAGGATTTGCCTTACCTGAATGGAAGCTTAATCAAATGCGGAAAACGCAGTGGCGGATATGAATAGCTATATTGCTACTTCGTGGTGGGGCGTGACTGAGGGGATTTTCTTCAGTAACCGAGGGTAAATAAATGCTTGCCAATTGAAACGGCGCAACGGGCTGCGATTCTACTGCAATAGGTGAAAGCTGAAAAGCTGTTGCGCCCTTATGATCGTTCTCGAGTTTGTATTGCTTTTGTTCGTCTTTGCAGCAGCCTTTTTTGTCGTCGTCAGATTTCTCCATACCGCATTTACCACACTGCTTGCCCTCGTTCTTCCAGAGGCCAGCATCCACGAGCCTATCCATGCAATAATGGAAATGCACGGTAGCCCCCACGGTGGAGCTGAGGTAAACCAATGACAATATGGCTACTACGAACTTAAGCATCGGTCACAAAGGTAGAGTTTTAAAACGACCGGGAGCTTATAATATTTTGGCGTTTGCTTATATTATAATGTGTCCGGTCGGTGTTTCGGATTGATAATCAACACTCCCGGATTAATCCTATATTTAATCGCGAATTTCATCACTCCTTGGCGCCCCGATCTCGAATATATCAGGTTATCTGCCTTAAACCGGCAAATCCAGGCCGTGATTGATGGCCATTTTAACGAGCTGAGCTTTTGGGTGGTGGCCGACATCACGAACCATAGTTATAAGGAAAGAACGAATTACCACTATTTCGACCTCGTTGAAAAAGGCAACAACAACGACCTGGTCGCCAAAATTGCGGGCAAAGCCTGGGGAGCAGGCTCGCAGCGTATTAAGGAATTTGAAAGAATCACAGGCCAGGCTTTTACCAATAATATTCATGTGCTGGTGAAGGTGAAAGTGAACTATCATGTGGTGTATGGACTTTCGCTGGATGTGATTGATATTGATACGAATTTCACTATTGGGATGCTGGCACAGCAAAGGGAGGCGACGCTGGCCGAACTGGTTGCCAAAAACCCCGATGTAATCAAAAAAGTCGGCGGCCGGTATGTAACCCGAAACAGCCAGCTCCCCCTGCCCCTGGTTATACAGCGCATAGCCGTAGTGGCCTCGAAAACCTCAGCGGGCAATGAAGACTTCAGGCATACCTTGTTGAATAATCCCTATGGCTATCGGTTTGAAATAGACGACTACTTCACCGTGGTTCAAAACGAAGCCAATGCCGCTTTGTTCGTTGAAACCCTGATCCAGGTTTTCAGATCAGGCATTCAATATGATGTGGTAGTAATCATCCGTGGCGGCGGCGCGCAAACCGATTTCCTGATCTTTGATAACTATAAAATTGGTCTGGCCGTTGCCCGGTTCCCGATACCGGTTATAACAGGCATCGGCCACCTGCGCAATGAAACCATCGCCGACTTGATGGCGCACACGCAGACGAAGACGCCCACGAAGGCCGCGGAATTTATCATTGCGCACAACAAGAAATTCGAAGATGAAATATCAGGTTTTGAAAAAACCATCATCATTAAATCGCAGCAACTGTTTGCCGCGCACTATCGGGAACTGACGGATTTGAAAACATTTATCATCAACCAATCACGAACGCTGATTAACGAGCAAAAGGATATGTTGGTGAACAATAACCAGGTGATCATCAACAAAACCAAGACGCTGCTTTCACATAAGCGAAATGACCTAATGTTCACCACTGCTGTTTTTTTATCAAAACCCAAAGTGATTACTGGTAACAAGCTGAATGACCTTTCAAATATTTTGCAGAATATCGTCGCTTTTAAGAATAATTATCTGAAAAATCAGAAAGGTTATCTCGGTCATTTTACATCCGTCTTTAATCTGATGTCGCCGAAAAATATTTTGAAGAGAGGTTTTGCTATTGTGAAATACCAGGACAAGATCACTGTTGACCCCGGAGTTTTTCAACCAGGCACTGAAATGGAAGTGATTCTTTCTGATAAATCAATAAAGTCAGTCGTCAAATCAAACCAACAGCACGATGGAAAAGAATTTAACATATGAAAGCGCTTACAACGAACTGGCAGCCATAGCCAGGGAAATAGAAACAGAATCCGTTTCTGTTGACGTATTGGCGGAAAAGGTAAAGCGCGCCTCGGAATTGATTGCCTTTTGCCAGGCGAAGCTGAAGAGTACGGAAGCAGAGGTGAATAAGATTATCGAACAGATGGAGAAAGGGGGGAAATGAGCGTATGGTATGACCACGATCATACCCCCACCCTGACTAGCCTCAACCTCCCCCATCCCGCAAACCCCTAACTTCGTTTCAGTTTTTGTGAACAACCGCGGCGAAAAATCGTTTTAACATGAAACTTACACAGATACCCGAAGGGATGGTGATAGACATCCAGGCGGTTGGTACTACATTGAACGTAGAACTGGAAAGAAAGATATTCAGCATGATCGGGAGGTTCAGGCAATATTTTGCAAAAATCAATGCCGTGCACTTCCACATCATACAATCGACCCAAAAGGCAGCCCTGCCGCGCACCGTGAACGTGCGGTTGGGAATAGCCGGGGAGGATGTATTTGCTTCTGATTCCGGGAACAACCTGATGAAGATACTGGGCGGCTTAGAACAAAAAATAGTTCAGCAACTAAGGAAGCGAAAAATTGGGTAAGTTGCAATAGCTTACTGACCCGATCCCTCCCTTCAATTTATTCATCAACGTTAAATAGTTAGAGTATGAAAACAGAAATTGGGATCAAGCCTGCCAATACAGCCGAAGTGGCAAAAGTGCTGAATACGCTGTTGGCCGACGAACACGTATTGTATATCAAAACAAGAAGAGCTCACTGGAACGTGGAAGGGCCCGACTTCCTCTCAATTCACCGCTTCTTTGAAGAACAGTACAAACAACTGGAAGAAATCATCGACGATATTGCAGAACGTATCCGTTCTATCGGCCACTATGCACAGGCAACACTGGCAGGTTTCCTGGCCGAAACGCATCTTTCGGAAGATGGCCGGGAGAAAAACGACTCCGCAGGTTTCATCAAAGCATTGCTCGCCGACCACGAAGCCATCATCATTCACCTGCGCGAAAATATCGATCGCTTCGACGAGGAATGGAAAGATATCGGCAGCTCCGACTTCATTACCGGGCTGATGCAGACACACGAAAAGATGGCGTGGATGCTGAGAGCGCATCTGAAATAAAAACTTCTTCTTTTTTCATAAACATCAATCCATTTTTCGGTCAGGCGACCGAAACGGGTGACTATTAAATTCATTTTACCATGAAACTCCTCGAAAACAAAATCGCTATCATTACAGGTGCCGGCTCCGGAATTGGTAAGGCCGCTGCTTTACTGTTTGCTGATGAAGGCGCCAAAGTGGTGGTGTCGGATATTGCCGAAGACAAGGGCCAGAAAACTGTTGAAGAAATAAAACTGAAAGGCGGCGACGCCATTTTTGTGAAAGCAGATACTTCCAAATCGGAAGACAATGAAGCGCTGGTAAAGAAGGCCCTCGCTCAGTATGGCTCACTGGATATCGCAGTGAACAATGCAGGCATCGGCGGACCGCTGGCCCCCACGGGCGAATATCCCATCGACGGATGGAGGAAAGTAATTGATATCAACCTCTCCGGCGTCTTCTACGGCATGCGCTACCAGATTCCCGCCATGCTGCCCAAAGGCGGAAGCATCGTAAACATCGCTTCGATACTCGGCGCGGTGGGCACTAAAAATTCGCCAGCCTATGTGGCGGCCAAACACGGCGTGGTGGGTCTTACCAAAGCAGCTGCGCTGGAATATGCTGACAAAAACATTCGCGTCAACTCTGTTGGCCCCGGATATATCAGAACACCCCTGCTCACCAACACGCTTGACGAGGCCACCATGGAGGCACTCAAAGGACTGCACCCGATTGGCCGCCTGGGCGAAGCAGAAGAAGTGGCTGAACTGATCCTTTGGCTGGCATCGCAAAAGTCTTCGTTTGTAACAGGTTCCTATTACGCCGTCGACGGCGGGTACCTGGTGCCATAGATTAACGCAGTGATCAGTTGAACGCCTGCCTGAACTCCAGGGGCGAAAGACTGGTTTTCGTTTTGAACAATTTGCTGAAAGATTGCGGATGTTCAAAACCCAATTCATAAGCTATCTCACTTACAGTTAAGTCTGTGGTCGATAGCTTTTCTTTTGCTTTTTCAATAAGCTTGTTGTGGATATGCTGTTGTGTGCTTTGTCCCGTAAGCGATTTCAGCAAACCGCTCAGGTAGTTGGGCGAGACATTCAGCCGGGCGGCAATATGCTCCACCGTTGGCAAACCATTTGTTACTACCTGATCGCTGTTGAAATACTCCGTTAAGATTTCTTCCAGCCGGTTCAGAATTTTATGATTCGTGATTTTGCGTGTGATAAACTGTCGCTGGTAAAAGCGTTCGGAATAATTCAGCAATGTTTCGATTTGTGAAATAATGATGCGCTGGCTGAAGCGGTCGATGTTAGAGTGATACTCCTGCTGAATATTTTCAAAGATGCCACAGATAATCGCCTCTTCTTTGTCGGAAAGAAACAATGCTTCATTTACCGAGTAGTCGAAAAATTCATATTGCCTGATGCCTTTCGCCAGTGAAGTATTCCATAGGAAATCGGGATGCACGAGCAGCAGCCATCCCGATTGTTGCAGATTTTCATCGCCGCGGGGTTCTACGCTGAACAATTGCCCCGGCGCGATAAAAAACATCACGCCTTCATCAAAATCATATTCCTGCTGCCCATAACGCATCTTTCCGTTCTGAATGCGCTTCAGCGCAATGGAATAGTAATCCTGCAGCATGTGCTGGGTGTCGCCGCCCACAGGATAATTGATGGAAGACACATCCACCACGCTGATGAGCGGATGCCCGGGCTTTGGCAGTTCCCTGAAGCGGTGAAAATCTGCTATGGTTTTGAGGTGATGTATGTTCATGTGCTTACTCCCCATTTTTGCCGCGGTTCAGGCTGATTGCAAGTTAGCTGAAATCTGGCTCCTGTATACGGCCGCAAATTCTTTTGCAAAATCGATGAACTTTACTTTTCCCGGTTCCGGCCGGTTGCTGTAATAATGTTCATACATGCTGCCATCTCCCTGTGCGATATGCATTTGCGTAAATCCCTTAGCAATATCTTCGTTCATGCCCGCGGCCAGCATGCCGTTCAGAAATTCTTCGTCAGAAACCACCAGCCATTTTAAACCAGGCTTACCGATTGCATTACCCAATATGGCAGCAATTTCATTCGGTGAAATTTCATCACTCGCTACATAGCGGAAGGTCTTGCCATCGAATGGCTTCTCCATTTCTTCTGCTATTACATCGGCTATATCCAGCGGCGATACCCAGGGTTCTTTCTGATCACCTCCGTGATTGAATATGAAAGCGCCGTTGTTAATCAGCATATGCATCGAGCGATAGAGATTGGTGTAAAAACCAACCGGGCGGATAAATTTTACAGATACATCATCGGGTAAGAGCCGCAACATCTGTTCTGCATAGAAGTGCATAGCCAGGATACCCACGCCTTCGTTGGTATGCGCGCCGATGCTGCTGAGATGCACCGCTTTTTTCACCTTCGACGCCTCGATGGCCTGCCTGTAGTTGGAGGCAATCTCCGTGTAGGTTTTGGTGATATCAAAAGTCGGTTCGAAGAAATTGCGCAGATCCACGGCCTCCATCAGGTACACGATATCCGCGCCTTTGAAGGCCTGGGTAAGAAACTCAACGTCGTGTATGCTTCCGATAGCAGCCCCGGCACCAAGCGAAGCTATTTCCTGGCTTCTTTCAGGGTTACTGCTGATAACGGTGACTGAATGATTTCTGGCAACCAATTTCCGCGTGAGCGGTCTTCCTACATTGCCCAGGGAACCTGTTAATACGATTTTCATATCAAGTTTGTTTCCTGCAAAAATGAGCAGGCCCGCCAGGCTTTATATAACCGAATCTATGGTTCTTGTAGCCATTTTCACTCACCCTTTACTAGCGTTTTTATTATTTGCTACGGCCAATTGACCCGCATGCGGCACCTGTTATTTTGCAATTTTAACCGCTACATCACCCTCACCGGGATGATAAAGAGCTTTAGTCGCATAACACCTCCTTAAATGTCGCAGTGCCACCGCTTCCACCGGCGCGAAGCCATTTAGCTTTGTGCAAACAAATCATATATCATGAGAAAGATAATCGTAGTCTCCTTCCTCACCATGGATGGTGTATTGCAGGCGCCGGGCGGACCAGAAGAGGATCGTACAGGCGGGTTTAAATGGGGCGGCTGGCAGTTTAACTATGGAGATGATGAAGTGAATAAAGAACTGGGTAAAATTTTTGTAAACGAATTTGACTTGCTGCTCGGCAGGCGCACCTATGAAATATTTGCTGCCTACTGGCCATATATGGATGATGAGATCGGCAGGAAATTCAACAGCATCAACAAGTACGTAGTGGCTACCACGCCCATCGATACATCGTGGCACAAAACCATCCTGATCAATAAAGATGTGGTGAATGAATTGAAAAAACTGAAAGCACAGGATGGTCCCGACCTGCTGGTACACGGCAGCAGCGTGCTGATACAAACGTTGCTGGCTAACCGCCTGGTAGATATACTCCATACCTGGACCTACCCTATTACCCTCGGAAAAGGCAAAAAGCTATTCCAGGACGGCACGCAGCCGCAGGAATGGAGAATGACCGAAGGTATGGTTTCCCCTTCTGGCGTAGTGGTAGCTAAGTATGAACAGGGAGGCGATGTGAGACCGGGTTCTTACGCTGGCGACCAACCCAGCAAAGCAGAACTCGCCCGGAGAAAAAAATGGTTAGCCGAAGAACAAGGCAAAAAAATATAGGCAACTTTATCCCGTGCCCGGGCTGTTTTATTGAAAAAAAATAATACATTCGATTGTCAACTTAAAGCACCCGGGCCTGGTAAAGTTGTACTGATGGCTGTAATCAAAACCTTACTGCTTATTGACGACGACGAAGATGACCGTGAGGTATTTTGTTCTATAGTAGCTGAAGCTTACCCTCAAATCTCATTATCCGTCGCTACCAATGGACGGCAGGCGCTGCGCGACCTGCAAGACGCACCCCAACCGCCCGACCTTATATTCCTGGACCTGAACATGCCCCTGATGAATGGCCGCCAGTTTATGGAAGCGCTCAAAAACGATGAACGGCTCAGGCAGATACCAGTGGTGATTCTTACTACCAGTTCCGACAGTAAAACCATAACCGATCTCAAAGCCCTTGGTGCAAAGGATTTTATAACAAAACCGGATAAGTATTCAGCATGGGAGAAATTGCTGAATGAATTTTTCATAAACCCATCGCTGTGAGTATGAATCAACTTGTATCGGTCAGAAATTATGCGTTTTTGGAAGGTGGTGGTGAAATGGGTGAGCTCACAAGAAAATTCGACTGGTCAGAAACTCCGCTGGGTCCTGTTGACGAATGGCCGCAATCCCTAAAAACCACCCTCGGCATCGTATTGCACTCAGGCTTCCCCATGTTTCTGTGGTGGGGCGAAGAGCTGATACAGTTTTATAATGATGCTTACCGTCCCAGCCTGGGCGATAACGGCAAGCATCCTAAAGCACTCGGACAGCGCGGCATCGAATGCTGGCCCGAGATATGGCATATCATTTACCCACTCATATTGCAGGTAAAAACTACCGGCGAATCATTTTTCCTGGAAGACCAACTGATACCTATCTACCGAAATGGTAAGCTGGAGGATGTGTATTGGACTTTCAGCTATAGCGCCGTATACGGAGAAGGAGGTGAGATAGCCGGCGTGCTGGTGGTTTGCCACGAAACTACCCGCAAAGTGGAAACACACCGCCGCCTTGAAGAGACCAAGCTGAAACTGGAGCAAAGCGAGACCAATTTCCGACAGATGGTGAAACAGGCGCCCGTAGCCATGTGCATCCTGCTCGGTGCCGATCACCGCGTGGAGATCGTGAACGACCTGATGCTCGAAGTATGGGGTAAAACCGCCGAAGCCGTGCTGAACAAACCTGTTTTTGTAAGCGTGCCCGAAGCCAGGCACCAGGGATTGGAAAGCATGCTGGACAGCGTGTACGCAACAGGCGTACCGGTTGTGGCCAACGAGCGGCCCGTGAATCTCGAGCGCA
>ENA-UOVV01001004-UOVV01001004.1-compost-metagenome-genome-assembly--contig:-NODE-1004-length-25567-cov-15.208686_pt1 | contig 25567 bp, 24 predicted proteins | sample MGYA00238155_ERZ761577 | MGnify/ENA primary metagenome ERZ761577 (study PRJEB28898, sample SAMN06268775) | compost metagenome | isolation source: Emeryville, CA | place: USA:Emeryville, CA | collected...
CTCCCTCCCCCTTGTGGGGAGGGGGCAGGGGTGGGGGTGCCGGCGATTACCTAGAACGTTTCCTGTCTAAGCGCTTGATTTATCACGTTTCGAACCGAATAAGCGGTGTCCACCTATTCTGGAAACGCTCTATGCAATTGCGCGCCAATATCTGGACGCGCAGCAGGCCAAGCCCGCCGGCCTATTCCGCCGCAGCCGTCAGCGGCGGCGCCTTGCGCCCCGCCTGCCGCGTCCTCACCGCCTCGCCGAACGCCTCGAACAGCACGCGATTGACCGGATTGGTCTGCGGATCGTATTCGGCGTGCCACTGCACCCCGAGCGCGAACGTGCCGGCGCCCTCGATGCGGATCGCCTCGATCGTGCTGTCCTCTGCCGTTCCCTCGATCAGCACGCGCTTGCCGGGGACCAGGATGCCCTGACCGTGCAGCGAGTTCACCCGGATCGTGTCCCTGCCGTAGATGCCGGCGAACACACCGCCCGGCACCAGCTTGACGTCGTGGCGGTCGGCGAAGATCACGTTGGGGTCGGGATGGATCTCGCCATTCTCCAGCCGCGGCATGCGGTGGTTCATGCGGCCGGGGATCTCGCGGATTTCCGGGTGCAGGGAGCCGCCATAGGCCACGTTCATTTCCTGGAAGCCCCGGCAGATGCCGAAGATCGGCACGCCTGTCGCCACGCACGCCTCGACCAGCGCCAGCGCCAGCGTGTCGCGGTCCTCGTCATAAGGCTCGTATTTCGGGGTCGGCTCGGCGTGGAAGCGGGAAGGGTGCACATTGGCCCGCGCACCGGTGAGGACGATGCCGTGGACGGTGTCCAGCAGGTCGGGAATATCGGTCAGCCTCGGCTTGCCGCCGAAGATGAGCGGCAGGGCGCCGGTCACGTCGGCCACGGCCGCCAGATTGCGCTCGCCCGCGCCCTGCACCAGAAAGCGCTGCTCGAGCAGCGCGCTGTTGCCGATGATGCCGACCACTGGTCTGGTCATTGCGCCTTGCCCCGCTTGTCTCCGCACCATCCGGCCGGCTGCCGTCTGCCGGCGCATCCGCCATCGGATAGACCCCGCTGCCGCGTCCGCGCAAGCCCGGGCGCGGTCAGCCGTCCTGCATCTCTTCCAGGTCGAACACGGCGATCCTGCGCCGCTCGAACTTGAGCGCGATCTCTCCGCGCACGAGCTGCAACGCCTTCTCGCCGAAGACCTCGCGCCGCCATCCCTGCAAGGCCGCGACCTCCGCCTTCTCGCCTTCGGAGGCGATGCGGTCGATGTCGTCGCCGCTTGCGAGCACCTTGGCCGCCACGCCCTCGTCCTCGGCCACCAGCCGCAACAGCACCTTCAAGAGCTCGGCCGCCGCGTTGCTGCCTTCGGCGGGCTGCGCGTGCCTGGGCAGCTTCGGCAGATCGTCCTTGGGAATCTCGAAGGCGCGGTTGACGGCGGCCAGCAGTCCCGCCGCGCTGCCCGAGCGCTCCCAGCCGCGCGGCGTCGTGCGCAGCCGCGCCAGCGCTTCCGCATCGCGCGGCTGCTGCTGGGCGATCTCCGCCAGCGCATCGTCCTTGATGACGCGCCCGCGCGGCACGTTGCGTTCGCGCGCCTCGCGCTCTCGCCAGGCCGCGATCTCGCGCAGCACGGCAAGCTCGATCGGCTTGCGCAGCCGCACCTTGAGCCGTTTCCACGCATCCTCCGGCGGCTGGTCGTATGTGGAATGGGCGGTCAACACCGCCATCTCCTCCTTCAGCCAGTCGGAGCGGCCGGCGCGCTCGAGCTGGTCCGTCAGGTAGCGGTAGACCTCGATGAGATGGGTGACGTCGGCCAGCGCGTATTCGAGCTGCCGGTCCGACAGCGGCCTGCGCCGCCAGTCGGTGAAGCGCGACGTCTTGTCGATGCGCGCACCGGTGACCTTCTGCACGATCTGCTCGTAGGAGACGCTTTCCCCGAAGCCGCACACCATGGCGGCCACCTGCGTGTCGAATACCGGCGCCGGGATCAGGCCGCCGAGGTGAAAGACGATCTCGATATCCTGCCGCGCGGCATGGAACACCTTGACAACGGCCGGGTCCGCCATCAGCTCGAAGACGGGCTTCAGGTCGATACCCGGCGCCAGCGGGTCGATGAGCGCGCTGGTCCCCGGCGTCGCCATCTGGATCAGGCACAGTTCCGGCCAGAACGTCGTCTCGCGGATGAACTCGGTATCGACGGTGACGAAATCGGATTTCCGGAACGCGGCAATAGCTGCCTCGAGTTCCGACTGCTTGGTGATGAGTTTCATTCGTCCTGTCTAGTTCTGATTCTGCGCTTGTTGAAGCTTTTCCTTGGCGTCGGTTCCCACCTTTCGGCGCGTCGTGCGGCCGAGAAGGCGCCCGAACAGCAGCGAGGTCCGCAAGAGGGGCGCGAAACGGGCGCGTTGGGCACGCGGCACCGGCGGGCGGACGCTCATGCGATGGATGATGACGCCGATCAGGCCGACATAGACTGCGGCCGAGAACAGGAACAGCGAGTGCGGGCCGAAATAGGCCATGACGTAGGATGCGGCATAGGGCCCGACCACGGCGCCGATGGAGTAGAACAGCATCAGCCCGGCATTGAGCAGCACGAACTCGTTCTCGGCGGCGTAATCGTTGGCGTGCGCGGCCGACAGCGAATAGAGCGGCATCGCGAACGAGCCGAAGATGAAGACGGCGACGAAGTTGGAGAGCGGGTCGGCGCCGGCCAGGAAGGCCAGTGCCAGCACGGCCGCCAGCGCCAGCGCAGTGGTGACCAGAAGCGTCACGCGCCGGTCGATCCGGTCCGACAGATAGCCGAGCGGATACTGGATCACCGCGCCGCCGACGATCGACACGCTGATGAAGGTGGCGACATCGGCGACGGAGAACCCGATCTGCTCGGCATAGACCGGGCTCATGGTCCTGAAGGCGCTGTTGGTCAGGCCCACCGCGATGCAGCCGATCGCGGCCAGCGGCGAGATCGCCCAGGCCCGCCGGAGGTCCAGCTTCACGTCGTCCGGCGGCTTGGGATTGGTGCGGTCGCCCAGCGAGACCGGCACCAGCGACAGCGTGACCATGATCGACATCACAGCGAAGATCGCGAACCCGTCCACCCCGATGACGGGGATCAGGAATTGCGCGCCGGTGACGCTGCCGAGGTCGATGATGCGGTAGACGCCAAGGACCTGCGCGCGGTCGCGGTTGGCCACGCCCGAATTGAGCCAGGCCTCCATCACGGTGAACAGGCCGGCGAAGCAGAAGCCGGTGAGGAAGCGCAGCACGGACCAGACGATCGGATCGATCGCCAGCGCCAGCATCAGCGTGCCCGCCGAGGCCAACGCCGCCAGTGCCGAAAACGCCCGCACGTGGCCGACCGCGCGCATGATCCGCACGATCGCCAGGCAGCCGATCAGGAAGCCGCAGAAATAGGCCGTTCCCATGAAGCCGATGGTGGTGGCCGAAAAGCCCTCCTGCGCCCCGCGCAGCGCGATGAAGGTCCCCTGCAGCCCGTTTCCGCCGAGCAGGATGCCGGCGGCCACGAGCAGCGGAATGAGGGGGCGTAGGCTGTTCATCGGACTCGCGACCGCGGATCGCAAACCTATAGGCCGTGCCGGCTGGTTGCGCCACCCGTCCGGGGCGCCGGTGTCGCCCGTTCCCGCCCGGCCGCCGGGCCCGGGCGGCCGGATGGAGGTCGCCGCGCGCCGTCCTTGACAAACCAGACCTTGCATGCGCTTTTCCGCGCGAATCCGGGCGGCCGCGGGCCGCCGTCCAGCCATTCGGAAAGACGCCATGCATCGCTACCGCAGCCACACCTGCGCCCAGTTGACGAAGTCCGAGGTCGGGAAGGGCGTGCGCCTGTCGGGCTGGGTGCATCGCGTGCGCGACCACGGCGGCCTGCTGTTCATCGATTTGCGCGATCATTACGGCCTGACGCAGATCGTCGCCGATCCCGATTCGCCTGCCTTCGGGACGGCCGAGACGGTGCGCGGCGAATGGGTGATCCGGGTCGACGGCGAGGTCAAGGCGCGCACCGCCGAAACGGTGAACCCCAATCTGCCGACCGGTGAGATCGAGGTGTTCGCGAGCGAGATCGAGGTGCTGTCGCAGGCCAGGGAACTGCCGCTGCCGGTGTTCGGCGAGCCGGACTATCCCGAGGACATCCGCCTCAAATACCGTTTCCTCGACCTGCGCCGCGAGACGCTGCACAAAAACATCGTGCTGCGCACGAAGATCATCGCCGAGATGCGCGCGCGGATGGCGGAAGCCGGCTTCACCGAATATTCGACGCCGATCCTGACCGCCTCCTCGCCGGAGGGCGCGCGCGACTTCCTCGTGCCGTCCCGCATCCACGAGGGCAAGTTCTACGCGCTGCCGCAGGCACCGCAGATCTACAAGCAGCTCATCATGGTGTCGGGCTTCGACCGCTATTTCCAGATCGCGCCCTGCTTCCGCGACGAGGACCCGCGCGCCGACCGGCTGCCCGGCGAGTTCTACCAGCTCGACCTGGAGATGAGCTTCGTGGAACAGGACGACGTGCTGGCGGCGATGGAGCCGGTGCTGCGCTCCGTCTTCGAGACCTTCGCGGAGGGCAGGCCGGTCACGCAGGCCTTCCCGCGCATCCCCTACGACGAGGCGATCCGCAAATACGGTTCCGACAAGCCGGACCTGCGCAACCCGATCGAGATGGAGGACGTCTCCGATCACTTCCGTGGCTCGGGTTTCAAGGTCTTCGCCGGCATCCTCGACGCAGGCCCGCAGAACCGGGTCTGGGCGATCCCTGCGCCGACCGGCGGCAGCCGCGCCTTCTGCGACCGCATGAATTCCTGGGCGCAGGGCGAGGGCCAGCCGGGGCTGGGCTACATCTTCTGGCGCGAGGAGGGCGGCAAGCTCGAAGGCGCCGGCCCCATCGCCAAGAATATCGGCGAGGAGCGCACCGAGGCGATCCGCACCCAGCTCGGGCTCAAGGCCGGTGACGCCTGCTTTTTCGCCGCGGGCGACCCGAAGAAGTTCTACCCCTTCGCGGGGGCGGCGCGCACGCGCGCCGGCGAGGAACTGGACCTCGTCGATCGCGACCGCTTCGCGCTGTGCTGGATCGTCGACTTCCCCTTCTTCGAGTGGAACGAGGACGAGAAGAAGGTCGACTTCGGCCACAATCCGTTCTCCATGCCGCAAGGTGGCATCGAGGCGCTGTCGTCGTCCGATCCGCTGTCGATCAAGGCGTTCCAGTACGACATGGTCTGCAACGGCTTCGAGATCGCCTCCGGCGGCATCCGCAACCACCTGCCGGAGACGATGGTGAAGGCGTTCGAGGTGGCCGGCTTCGACCGTGCCACCGTCGAGGAGCGCTTCGGCGGGCTCTATCGCGCCTTCCAGTACGGCGCGCCGCCGCATGGCGGCATGGCCGCCGGCATCGATCGCATCGTCATGCTCTTGTGTGGCGCGAAGAACCTGCGCGAGATCACCATGTTCCCGATGAACCAGCAGGCGATGGACCTTTTGATGGGCGCGCCGTCGGAGGCCACTCCGCAGCAATTGCGCGAGCTGCACCTCAGGATCGCGCCGACGAAGAAGGACTGAGGGCCGGCCATCGCCCGTGGCCACGGGCGGCGGCGCCGAGGGTTCGGAGCGCGGGCCGTTCCGCTCCCTCCGGCTTGCAGGTTCCGCCCGCCTCTTGCATGATCGGGCCATGGCGCTGCGTCCCCGCATCCTCGTCACCGGCTTCACGCCGTTCCCCGGCGCGCCGGTCAACCCGACCGAGCATCTGGTCGCGGCGCTGAAGAGCGATCCCGCCGGCTTGCCGGCCGGGGCCGAGCTGCGTGCCGAGACGCTGCCGGTCGAGTACGCGCGGGTGCCCGGGGTGCTGGACGCGCTGGGGCGGGATTTTTCGCCTGACATCGCCATCCATTTCGGCCTCAGCGCCAGGGCGACGGGCTTCACGCTGGAACGTCTGGCCCGCAACGCGATCGCCGCGCGCAAGCCCGACAATGCCGGCGTGCTTCCCGCACCCGCCTGCATCGTGGAGGGCGCGGCCGACCTGCCGTCCACATTGCCGCTCGACGCGATGGCGGCGGGCCTCGCGGCGGCCGGCCTGCCGGTCTGCTGGTCGGACGATGCCGGCGGCTATCTCTGCAACTACCTGTTCTACCTGTCGCGCAGCCCGGACTTTCCAGGCTTCGCGCCGGCGATCAGCGGTTTCGTGCATGTGCCGCCGCTGAAGGAGGCCGAGCCCGAGAATGCCGGTGCCCTGCCGCTGGCCGATCTCGTGCGCGGGGCAAAGCTCGTTGTCGCCGCCAGCGCGGAGGCGTGGCGAACACTGCGCCGGGCCGCCTGAGGCCCCGCGGCCGCGTCTATTCGTTCGCCAGGACCTCGATGCCGAGCTGCTGCGCAAGGCCCGGCACGCCCTGCAGGAACCCCATCGCGATCGCCGCGCCGGAGACGGGCGCCTTCGGCGCGACGACGATCGTCAGGCTGCGGGGGTCGGCAAGGAAGCGCCTGGTCGCCTCGGCCGTCTGGCGCGTCAGCTCGGGATCGTTGACGACGCGGGTCCATGCCTCGGCCATGCGCGCAAAGCCCGCCGCCGCCGCATTCGTGTCCTGGCCGTTGCGCCGCGCCGCGACGGCGACGGCCCGGCGCGTCAGCGAATCGTCCTCGAACGAAACCCGCGCCGAATGGAGCTGGGTCTGGGCCAGCAGCCCCATCGCCGCGAGCATGCCCATCATCGGGTTCGCCTCCGGGGCGGCCGCCATATGACCCTGGAGCCGGGCGGCGGCGGCGAGGAACGGCAGGCCGACGCCGGCCGCGTCGAGGCTCAGCCGCAGCGTCCCCGCATCCGCGACCGTGATGTCGTAGCTGTCGAGGACGAGGCGGCCCGTCGCCTCCTCCCAGCTTCCGTCGAATGCGATGGAGCCCGAAAGCTTGCGGTAGCCCAGCGCATCGACGGTGGCCTGTGTCTGCGGGTCCCTCAGCGAATCGAGATTGACCTCGAAAGCTTCGACGGAGCCGGTGAACGCCGACGCCGCGCCTGCGTCGGGCGGCGTGAAGGCGACGCGCAGGCCGCTGGCCTTCATGATCTCGAGCCGGTGGACGTTGTAGGTGAGGTCGCGAATCGTCAGGCCGCGATAGCTCGCGGGCACGGCGGCCTGCCCCTGCATCGGCAGCACGAGGTCGCGCACCGACATGCCGTGGACCACGAACTCGCTGTTTTCGACCTTCTGGCTGAAGGCAGGAATCGTGAGGCGGCCGATCCTCCATCCGCCGCCGTCCTCGGCGCCCGCATCGGCGATTTCGACCGCCGGCAGGCTGACGGCGCCGCTGTCGCTCGATATCCGCGCGTTCCGCAGCACGGTGACGGGCGCGCCGCCGCCGTCGGTCCGCGTCTCGATCCGCTCCCAGTCCAGCGCCGCGCCCTGCTCGGCGACATAGTCCTTCAGCCGCGAGAGCATCGCCGTGTCGGCCTGCGCGCCGGCCGGCTGCGTGAAGGTAAGGGCGGCGAGGGCGGCAAACGCAGCCTGCATGAAAAGACGATATCCTGGCATCTGGGCTCCTGGCGGGAGGGGTCGAAGCTGCGGCGAGCGTGGCCGCAAATGGCGGCGCCAGTGCGGCGGCCGTGCGCATGTGGCCCGAAACGAGGCGCGATGCCAAGGGCCGGGCCGGTTTCGGCCCGCATCCGCGGCCTGTCGTCCCTGCCGCAAACGCCTTGCCCTTGCCGCGAATCGCCGGCTCGACTAACCCGCTCTCATGGGAAAAGACCTTGTCCCGCCCGGTCCGGGCGATGACCATATCGAGCCGGTGGACCTGAAGAGGGCGCTCGAGGAGCGCTATCTCGCCTACGCGCTGTCGACCATCATGCACCGGGCGCTGCCCGACCTGCGCGACGGGCTGAAGCCCGTCCATCGCCGCATCGTGCATGCCATGCGGCTTTCCAGGCTGGAGCCGGGCGCGCGCTTTTCGAAATGCGCCGCGATCGTCGGCGACGTGATGGGCCAGTTCCACCCGCATGGCGACCAGTCGATCTACGATGCGCTGGTCCGCCTCGCGCAGCCTTTCGCCATGCGCTACCCGCTGGTCGACGGACAGGGCAATTTCGGCAATATCGACGGCGATAACGCCGCCGCCATGCGCTACACCGAAGCCCGCATGACCGAGGCGGCCGCCGAGCTTCTGGAAGGCATCACGGAAGACGCGGTCGACTTCCGTCCCACCTACAACGAGGAGAACGAGGAGCCGGCGGTTCTGCCCGGCGCGTTTCCCAACCTGCTCGCCAACGGCTCGTCCGGCATCGCCGTCGGCATGGCGACCTCGATCCCGCCGCACAATGCGGCGGAGCTGTGCGCGGCCGCCGTCCACCTGATCGACGATCCGGCGGCCACCACCGCCGAGCTGATGCGCTTCGTCGAGGGGCCTGACTTTCCCACAGGCGGCATCGTGGTGGATGACCGCTCGGCGATCCGGGACGCCTACGAGACGGGCCGCGGCTCCTTTCGCGTACGGGCCAAGTGGCATCAGGAGGAGCAGGGCAGGGGCACCTGGGTCGCCGTCGTCACCGAGATCCCCTACGGCGTGCAGAAGTCGCGGCTGATCGAGAAGATCGCCGAGCTCATCCTTGCCCGCAAGCTGCCGCTGGTCGAGGACGTCAACGACGAATCGGCAGAGGACATCCGCATCGTCATCGCGCCCAAGAGCCGCACGGTCGATCCGGCGCTGATGATGGAATCGCTGTTCAAGCTCTCCGAGCTGGAGACGCGCTTCCCGCTGAACATGAACGTCCTGTCTCGCGGCAAGGTGCCGGGCGTGCTGTCGCTGGCCGAGATCCTGCGCCAGTGGCTGGAACACCGGCGCGAGGTGCTCGTCCGCCGCTCGCGCCACCGGCTTGCCGAAATCGACCGGCGGCTGGAAATCCTCGGCGGCTATCTCATCGCCTATCTCAACATCGACGAGGTGATCCGCATCATCCGCGAGGAGGACGAGCCGAAGCCGGTGATGATGGCCCGCTGGAGCCTGAGCGACCTGCAGGCCGAATCGATCCTCAACATGCGGCTGCGCGCCTTGCGCCGGCTGGAGGAGTTCGAGATCCGCAAGGAGCATGCCGGCCTCTCGGAGGAGAAAGCGGGCATCGAGGCGCTGCTCGCCTCGGAAACGAAGCAGTGGGCGACCGTGCGCTGGCAGGTCGGCGAGATCGGCAGGAAATACGGCAAGGACACCGAGCTCGGCCGTCGCCGCACGGTGTTCGGCGAGGCGCCCTCGCACGATCTCGGCGATATCCACGAGGCGATGGTGGAGAAGGAGCCGATCACCGTCGTCGTCTCCGAAAAGGGCTGGCTGCGCGCGATGAAGGGCCATCTGGCCGATTTCTCGACGCTCTCCTTCAAGGAGGGCGATGCCCTCGGGCTCGCCTTCCACGCCCAGACCACCGACAAGATCCTGTTCTTCACCACCGGCGGCAAGTTCTACACGATCGGCGCCGACCGGCTGCCGGGCGGGCGCGGCCATGGCGAGCCGATCCGCATCATGGTGGACATGGAGAACGACCAGGCGATCGTCACCGCCTTCGCCCACGACCCGGCCCGCAAGCTCCTGCTCGCCTCCCATGAAGGCTACGGCTTCGTCGTGCCCGAGGCGGAGGTCGTGGCCAACACCCGCAAGGGAAAGCAGGTGATGAACGTGCGCGGCCCCGACGAGGCGAAGCTGTGCATGGCCATGCCGGAGGGGGCCGATCACATCGCGATTGTCGGCGAGAACCGCAAGATGCTGGTCTTCCGCTTCGCCGGCGACGGCGCCAGGGATGCCGACCACATTCCGGAAATGCCGCGCGGCAAGGGCGTGCGGTTACAGAAATACAAGGACGGCGGCATCTCCGATGCCCGCCCCTTCGCCGCGGCTGACGGGCTGTCATGGACCGATTCGGCCGGCCGCAGCTTCGTCAGGCCGATGACCGAGCTGGCCGAATGGATCGGCGCCCGCGCATCCGCCGGGCGCATGGTGCCGAAGGGGTTCCCTCGGACAGGCAAGTTCGGGTAAGGACCCGATCGTCCTGCGGCCTATAGCCCGTGGACGAAAAAGCAGCAGCGCCTATCATGGAGGCGATGGTTTCCCGGGACAGGAACGCTGTGCTGTCGGCATTGGGCGAGCGGATCCGCACCCTTCGTCTCGGGCTCGGATATTCGCAGGAGGCTTTTGCCGCGATCTGCGGATTGGATAGAAGCTATCTGGGCGCCGTGGAGCGCGGCGAGCGTAACATAAGCATCCTGAAAGCTTCTCATATCGCATCGAAGCTCGACATCACCGTGTCGGAGCTTTTGAGTGAGATAGTTTGATTTGACATCCCTGTCGCCGTTGTTTTCCTACATCTCGCACTACCGGCGGGCTGGCCACCAGATCGGCCGCAAGGTCGGCGACATGCTCGAGGTGCTGACCTACGCCTATCTGGCGGGCGACGGCGCTCAGTGGCAGGGTGCATCTGGAGCCGAAGCTGTACGGGTTCTCAGGCGCGGGGCACAAGGTCGAGTTCGCGATCTCCAAGCATCCCGTCGTGGACATGTGGGGGGAACCCGTTCACGCGCGCGGGGAAGAGATCACGGCGCTGGAGCAATATGCCGGGTTCCTGGAGTGCAAGAAGGTCGGGGTCGAGCAGACGGTCAATTCCGGCTTCAAGGCGCGCCATGCGACGGCATCGAACGGCCGCTACAGGATTCCCTTCGGGTCGCAATACGCGATCCGCTATGCCCCGCGCGGAATGGCGCCGGTCAGGTTCTTGCTCAACCTCCTCCGGAACGGCCGGGAGGCGCTGGTGCGCGTGCACAAGCCCGACGGGACGGTCGCGCAATGCCCGCTCGCGCCCGGATCGAGGTTTATCTTCGCGCTCACGCAGGACGGCGAGGGCGTATTCGTGGACAATGACGGCAGCCTCCGCGATGTCGGGGCACGCCTGGCAGGCTGCAAGATGCTCGAGATCTTCGACGTCACGGATCGTGACGCGATCGGGATCCTGAACGATTGCCTCGCCGGGCCGCAGACGCCGGAAAAGGCCAAGCAGGCGTCGTTCGTCGCGCTCGATGCACGGAAAAGGCGCCTGGGGACGTTCGATCGGCGCGAGCGGGAGGCCGATTTCGTCAGTATCCTGGTGCTGACGGAGGCCTCGCACTGGGAAGCCAAGAGCATCAAGATGATCGAGGCCTGTATCGATCACAATCTGGTCGTGTCGGACGAGATCGTCATCGCGGGCTTCAGGGCGTTCGAGGACAGTCTCGGAGACGGGTTCTACGAGGCGATCTCCAAGGAGAGCTACCGGACCCGGGCCGATGTCCGCGCTTTGGCGGACGGCATCGTCAGGAGATATTCGAAGACCATGTTCTTCGATTTGTCGGAGGGTTCCTACCGGAAGATCGTCATGGACGGCAATCATTTGGCCGTCACCGCCGTTTGAAGACGAGGATTCCGTCCTTCTTCTGCGCCTCGCCGTGATAGTCCGCGCGATGGCTGTAGGCATATTTGCCGAGGCCGTAATGAGTGGTGCGGTAGTTTATCTGCGCCAGATCGTACCCGATCGGCTCCAGGATGTCGGCCGTCATGTCGACCACCGGAACGAGCTGGTGCTTGACGGTGCAATCGCCGATGACGACGGCAAGGTATGAGCCGCGATCCTGGCGTGCGTGGAGGGCCTCGTAGCAGCTCTTCAGATGCGCGAAATAGGCGTCGATGACCGACGCGTTCGCCGGATGCGCGAGCAGCTCGGTTTCCCTGAAAAGCGTGTCGGCGGCGGAAGGGGCGAACCCCTCGGCGAAGCGCCGCTCCAGGCTGAATACCGGCCTGTAGTTGAAGCTGTTGAGATAGGGCGGGTGGCTGATTGCCAGATAGAGGTTCCCGGCGGGCACGGGTCGGAGGTCCCGGTTGTCCCCCAGCAGGCACTCCAGATCGCCGTGCGGCGGGGAGAGCTCCATATACGCGGCATGGCTGGACATCATGTCGCGTACCTTCTTCGAGAAGGCGGAACGCACGTCCCGCGGTTTCTTGTCCTTGTTGATATGCGGCCTCACCTCGCCGTCGAACGCCCGCGAGACCCTGCGGATGATGGCGAGAAAGGCCAGTATGAGGAAGTCGGTGGCGGGACCCGGCTCGAACTGCTTCAGAATGGAGGCCAGGGCCGTGAGGTCGGCGGCCGCCCGCGGGGTGAACCATTTTTCCTCGCCCGCTTCGTCGGGCATGGGCTGGATGTGGTCCTCCCACCCCCGCAAGGCATCCGACAGGCGCAGTTTGACGTCCGTCAGGGAAATATGGCGGACCTTGACGTTCGAGGCCAGCACGGCGAGCCAGTTGGCATCGATTCCGTAAGCATTGTGCCCCCGGACCGCAGCTTCCACGAGCGTGGTTCCGCTGCCGCAGAAGTTGTCGAAAATATAGTGATCGGCGCTGGGAGGCGGATAATTGTCGATCAGCAGGCCGGCGACGACCGGAGGAAATTTCCCATAGTATCGGAAGTGGCTATGGGTCAGATAGGAAAGCTTCGGTATGGAGTAGGGGATATCCCAGAGATTGGTTTCTACCGGTTCGGCGGCCAGCTCTGTTACGATGGGCATATACCGTCTGTATATCGGATCTTCGAAGGGGAAGATGGAAAGCTGGTTCATTCCGCTTGAATTCATGATGAAATGATGATGATAGTCCGCGTATCAGCGTGAGACTCCCGTGTCAAATCGGGGCTGTCCGGACGGGCGGACCAACTTGGCTCCCGTCGATGCGCGGCCCGCCGCCTGCCGCCCGCGCGCGAATGGCCATGCCTTCGCATGCATGGGCCGTGCCCGCACACGCCTGGAACCCGTACATGCGTAGAATTTGAACTGTTTCCTTCGCCGTCCCGCAATGGCCCTCTGCTAGCGTGAGCCTGCGGAAGTTTCGGCTGGGGGGCCGGCAATGGTGGCGATCGATCGATCCGGTTACGGGCGCATGCCCGCCGGCGCCTGGCTGCGGCGCGCGCCCGCGCAGGCGGCCATGGGCCTGGCGGTTGCGCTCGGCTGCGTGCTGGCCGTTGCCGGCGCGCGCCAGCTCGACCGCTTGCCCTGGGGCGAGACGATCACGGCGGTGCGCGCCGCCACCTGGCCGATCGCCGCGGCGACGGTGACGGCGGCCCAACTCGAAGAGGTGCCGGTGCCCGCCGCGGCCGGAATGCGAACCGAGCTTCGGCTGGCGGTGTCCTATGTGTACGATGTCGGCAGCCGCCGCTTCGAGGGCGGGGCCGCGAGCCTTGCCGATCGTGCGCCCGCCGACGATCGCCGGCTGGTGTCGCTCTACCGCCGCGCCGAGTTTGCCCGCATCACCGGCAAGCCGCTGGCGGTTTCCTACGATCCGGCCGCGCCTGCCACCGCCTATCTCGAGGCGGCCGTGCCCTGGCAGGGCCTGTTGCCGGCCCTGCCGAAGGCGGCCGGCCTGTTCTTTCTCGCGGGCTGCTGCTTCGCGCTCGCATTTCCGGGGCGGCCGGCTAGGCGTGGGCCGTCGCGCTGAGCCGGCAACGCATCCGGGCGGCTCAGGCAGGGCGGCGCAGGGCGCGCGCAGCGCGGCGCCGGCGACCGGCGCGGATCTGCCAGACCGAGTGCGCCACAAGGGCGACGATCAGGATCGAGCCGCCGAGGAGGCTGCGCGGCGTCGGCTGCTCGGCGAAGATGAGCCACACCCAGACCGGAGCCAGCACCGTTTCGAGAAGGTAGAACATCGCGACCTCCGGGCCGGAGATGTATTTGGGGCCGGTCGCGAGGCAGAAGAAGGCGAGCGGCATGACGACCGCGCCGTTGAAGACGATCCAGCCCGGCGCCTCGACGTGGAAGCCCTGCCGGCCGACCATGACGGCGGCGAGGAGGCAGGGCAGGAGCACGGCGACCAGCGCGGTGAAGCCCATGTCGCGACCGGTCGCGCGCGTGATCGTGATGGCGGAGGCGATCAGGAAGGCCGAACAGGCGGCCATGAGGTCGCCGAACAGATTTCCCGAGCCGATCGAATCGGAAACGATGATGGCGACGCCCGCGATCATCGCCAGCATGGTGAGGAAGGTCGCCGGCTTCGGCCGCTCGCCGAGGAACAGCCACGACAGAAGGGCTGCGAACATCGTGTTGAAGGCGAGGATGAAGACGAGATTGGCCGTCGAGGTCGTGTAGACGGCGGTGATGAAGGTGGCCGCCGACACCGCGTAGAGAGCGGCCACGGCCAGCCCCGCCTTGCCCGGAATGAGCGGCGGCACCGATTTGCCCGACAGGGCGCGCCAGATCGACCAGACCAGCAGCGCGGCGAGGAAGGTCGCGCCCGACCGGATCATCAGGATCGACCAGCTGTCGCCGGCGGCGAGCTTGATCAGCGGGATGTCGAACGTCAGCGCCATGCCGCCGACCGCCGTCAGCAGCAGGCCCTTGGCATGGTCGGTCTCAGGTTGCGCCACGGCGGCCTCCTGTCGGGGTCTCGCGGCACGACCGCGTCTGAACGGGAAAGGGTCAGTCTTCGGCCCGGTAGCGCTCCCACCCTCTCGGGCCGAGATGCTCCTGCGGCTGGAACCTTATCTTATAGGCCATCTTGCGCGACCCGTTGACCCAATAGCCGAGATAGACATGGGGCAGGCCGGCGGCCCGCGTGCGCTCGATATGGTCGAGGATCATGTAGGTGCCGAGAGAGCGGTCCGTCCGCGCCGGGTCGTAGAAGGAATAGACCATCGACAGGCCGTCGCCCATCCGGTCGGTCAACGCCACCGCGATCAGCTCGCCGTGGCCCTTGCCGGTGATGAAGCTGTCCGGTCCGCGCCGGCGGTATTCGATGATCTTGGTGTCGACATGCGTGTCCTCCACCATCATGGCGTAGTCGAGCACGGTCATGTCCGACATGCCGCCCTTGCGGTGGCGGGCGTCGAGATAGGTGCGGAACAGCGAATACTGCTCGGTGGTGGGCTCGGCGTCGTGGACCGCACCGATCAGGTCCGAATTGTGTTGCAGGATGCGGCGCATGTTGCGCGTCGCCCGGAATTCGCTCGCCAGGATACGCACCGAAACGCAGGCGCGGCAGGTCTCGCAGGCCGGCCGGTAGGCGATGTTCTGCGAGCGGCGGAAGCCGCCCTGCGTCAGCAGGTCGTTGAGTTCCGGCGCCTTCTGCCCGACCAGATGCGTGAACACCTTCCGCTCGAACTGCCCCTCGATATAGGGGCAGGGCGAAGGCGCAGTAAGGAAGAACTGCGGAGATTGCGGGCTGTGCTGCGTCATTCCGGGCGTCGTGCAGGTGCGTCGCCCCTAGCTTGGCCGCGCCGCGACAAAGGTCAACAGAAGAATGCGTTCACGTCGCCGCGCCGGCGTGAAATCGCCACGCCGGCCGCGGCGGCGGTCCCGCTCACCGGTCGGAGCGGGTGACGACGGTGCCCAGCAGGAGATCGTGCAGGGTGCGCTTGCGGTCCGCGAACAGGGCGATCACCAGCACCAGCGGGGTCAGGATGGCGTTGGCTGCCCAGAACAGCACCGAATGGACCACCGCGAAAAGGCCGTCCACCGGGCGGCCGTCGAGCCGGTCCAGCCGGATGTTCATCATGCGCATGCCGACGGTCGCCTGCTGCTCTCCCCCCAGCGTGTTCCACACATAGAGAATCGCGACGAGCGGAAACAGCGCGCCGAACAGCATCCAGCCGAAGCCGAGCGTGACGATGCCGAGCAGGAACACGACCAGCCCGAACGGGATCATCAGCAGGAGCACGATCAGATAGTCGATCAGGAAGGCGAAGATGCGCCGGCTCCGCACGCCGTCATAGGCGCGCACGTCGTCCAGCCTGCCGTTGATGATCTCGCCGTCGAGAACCCGTGTGTTCATCGTCGTCCTTTCGCCTTTCGCCGGGGCGGTGCGCCCATGCAGGTAAATGGGGTTCTGCGGCTGCGGGTTCAATGCCGGCGCAAGGCGCATGCGGCTCCCCCGGCGCCTCAATTCCACCACTTCGATCCCCGAGGGCCGACCCTGGAAGGGATGGGATCATGCTGAAGAAGCTTTCGGTCGGCCTCGCGCTGGTCGTCGCCGCCGTCTGGCTGTGGAACGCCTCGTGGCTCCCGCCCGCCCCGGCGGGTACGCCACGCCTGATCGCCCATCGCGGCATCCACCAAACGTTCAGCAGGGAGGGGCTCGACAACGAGACCTGCACGGCGACCCGCATCGGCCCGCCGCGCCACGACTTCATCGAAAACACGATCCCGTCGATGCAGGCCGCCTTCGCCGCCGGCGCCGACATCGTCGAGCTCGACGTGCACCCGACCACCGACGGCCGCTTCGCCGTCATCCACGACTGGACGCTCGACTGCCGCACCGAGGGCAGGGGCGAGGTGCGCAGCCACGACATGGCCTATCTGAAGACGCTCGATCTCGGCTACGGCTATACCGCCGACGGCGGCGAGACGTTTCCGCTACGCGGCAAGGGCGTCGGCATGATGCCGGAACTGACCGAGGTGCTGGCCGCGATGCCGGACCGGCGTTTTCTCGTCAACTTCAAGTCGAACGAAGCGCGCGAGGGCGACATGCTCGCCGCGCTCGCCGTCGCCGGTCCGCAATGGCGCGACGCGATCTGGGGCGCCTATGGCGGTGAGCTTCCGACGCTGCGCGCCGGGAAAGCGATGCCGGGCCTGAAGGTCTTTACGCCGCGCGGGCTGAAGCGGTGCCTGCTGGGCTACATCGGCTATGGCTGGAGCGGCATCGTACCGCCGGCCTGCCGCGGCACCGAGGTGATGGTGCCGATCAATATCGCGCCGTGGCTGTGGGGCTGGCCGAACCGCTTCCTCGACCGCATGGCGAAGGCCGGAAGCGAGGTGATCCTGCTCGGTCCCTACAGCGTGGGCGATCCGGGCACCGCAGGCATCGACGACGTCGCGCTGCTCGCCCGCATCCCGCCGGGCTTCGGCGGGTATGTCTGGACGAACCGCATCGAGCTGGTCGGTCCGGCGCTGAAGAAACGCTGAGCCTGCCGGTCAGGTCTTGGCGACGGCCGGGAAGGTGACGACGAAGCAGGCGCCGCCGCCTGCCGCCGCCTCGTGCCGCACGCTTGCGCCGTGATGGCTGGCGATCTGGCGCACCAGCGCAAGCCCGAGCCCCCAGCCACCGGCCGTTTCGCTGCGGCCTTCGGGCCGGTAGAACGGCTCGAACACGCGCTCGCCGGCGCCTGTCGGGATGCCGGGCCCGTGGTCGCGCACCCTGAGCACCGCAGCGCCCTTTTCGATGCCGACATGCGCCTCGACGGGCGGTGCGCCATGGCGCAGCGCATTCTGCATGAGGTTTCGGACGAGGCGGGTCAGCAGTTTGGGATCGCCCTCCACGGCGACCGGCTCGCCGCTCACCGGAACGCCGTTGCGCGCGCCTTCCTCGGCGGCGACCGCCAGCAGGTCGATCGGGCCGACCTGCTCCAGGCGGTCGATGTGGTCGAGCCGGCTGGCGAGCAGGATCTCCTCGACCAGCGTGTCGAGCTCGGCGAGGTTGCGGATGATTTCCTCCCGCGCCGCGCCGTCTTCGAGGCCCTTGTCGAGGTCGATCGCCATGCGCAGCCGCGCCAGCGGCGAACGCAGTTCGTGGCTGGCGTTGGCAAGCAGCGCGCGGTGTGACTGGAGCAGCCTTTCCACCCGTTCGGCGGCATGGTTGAAGCTTGCCGCCACCGCCGCCACCTCGTCTCCGCCCTTGACCGGGACGCGGGTTTCGAGCGCGCCGCCGCCCCAGCGCTCCATGCCCTTGCGCACCGCCTCCAGCCGCCGCGTCAGGTGCCGCACGACCGGATAGGCCGCGACCCCGATCACGGCGGCGATGAGCGCGAGATAGGCGAGCGGGAAGCGCCCGCCGCCCGGCCCGAACGGCAGGCGCAGGCGCGCCGCGACGACCCGCCCGTCTGCGAGGCGGACGACGAAGGGGCGCGGCCGGTCGTCGTCGCGGAAGGCGCGCCGTCCGGCACCCTCATGCGCGGGCACAGGACGGCCGGCGACGGCGAGGATGGCGCCGTCCGGGGCGTAGACCGTGATGTCGGCGTCGAACGCCTTCGACAGGTGCTCGACCGTTGCCTGCAGCACCGCCGGCTCCTCGCCGACCGGCAGCATGGCGGCGATGAAGGCGTCGCGGCGGCTCGTCCAGCCGGCCGCGTCGCGGTTCTGCACGGCATGCACGAAGACGGCGCTGGCGATCGCCACCACCGCGAGGCTGGTGAGCAGCGTGAGATAGATCTTGACGAACAGCGAGCCGCGCATGCCGGGCCTACCTGTCCTCGTCCTGGAAACGGGCGAAGACGTATCCGACGCCGCGGACGGTGACGATGCGGCGCGGACGCTTCGGGTCGGCCTCGATCGCGGCGCGGATGCGCGAGACATGGACGTCGATGGAGCGGTCGAACGCGTCCAGTTCCTGTCCTTTCACCAGGTCCATGAGCTGGTCGCGCGAAAGCGTCCGACCGGCATTGCGGGCCAGTGCGACCAGAAGGTCGAACTGGTAGCTGGTGAGGGGCCGCGGCGCGCCGTCGATGCGGACCGAGCGTGAGGCGGGATCGATCTCCAGACGGCCGAAGCGCAGGACGTGCGGCCCTGCCGCCGCCGTCGGCGCGTTGCGGCGGCGCAGGATCGCCTTCAGGCGCGCGAGCAGCTCGCGCGGGTTGAAGGGCTTCGGCAGGTAGTCGTCGGCGCCGATTTCCAGCCCGACGATCCGGTCGGTCTCGTCGCCGCGCGCGGTCAGCATCAGCACCGGCACGTCGGAGCTCTGGCGGATGCGCCGCAATGCCTCGAAACCGTCCATGTCCGGCAGCATGACGTCGAGAACCACCGCATCGGGCGCCCGCCGCGCAATCTCGGCCAGCCCGTCCGTCGCCGTTTCGACCGCCGCGGCCCCGAAGCCGTTGCCGGACAGATATTCGGCGAGCATGGCGGACAGGCGCCTGTCGTCGTCGACGATGAGGACCTGATCCGCCATGCCGTGCCGGCTCCGATTCGTTTCGCGCGGGAGCGAGATTACCAGCGGCCGCGGCCGGCGCGATCCTTGAATTGCTCGACCAGCTTGGCGCGCTGCTCGGGCGTCAGCACCTCGGCGGCGTCAAGCAGTGCGGCCGTCACCTTCTGCGAGGCCTGGTCGATCTCGGCGATCCGCTCGCTGCGCAACTTCTCGGCCGCAGCGCGGTCGATTGTCTCGGCGCCGAGGATCCTGGCGACGTCCTCGCGGCTGTCGCGCATGCTGCGGGCGACCGGCCGCACGTCCTTGCGGAGCTGGTCGAAGATGGCGTCCAGCTTGTCCTCCTGCTCCGAGGTGGCGTCGATCCTGTCGAGCATGCGCCCCATGCCCATGCCGCCGAACGGCATGCCGCCCATCGGGCCGGCGCGCATCTCCGCGTGGTGGCGCGGACCCCAGCCGCGCCCGCCGTCGTGGTCGTGGCTGAGCGCGCTGGCCATGCCGATGCCGCCGAGCGCGACGATGGCGATGCCGCCGATGATGAGGTTGCGGCCACGGTTGCCCGGCGTGCGGGGGGCGGCAGCGGGGGTCGCGGCGGGGTTCTGTTCGTGGTTTTCCATGGTCCTGGTCCTTTCTGGCTGCGCAGCTTGCCGGCTGCGATGAAGCCAGTTCTAGGCTGCCGGCGTTTCGGCAGTTCGCGGGCAATGTAAAGTTGTGTGAAGCCGATGCGGCATCTCCGCGGCACGCGGATCGCCCCTACTCGGTTCCGCTGCGTGGCCACAGCGCGCCGGCGGCGGCGATCCCGAGCCAGCCGGCGATCATCGCCGCGCCGCCGATCGGGGCGGCGAAGGGGAAGAGCCGGCCACCGAGATAGTGCCTGCTGAGAAGGTCGAGGCTGAAGACGGCAAGGCCGGCAAGCAGCACGCCGCCTGCGGCGCGCAGAAGGCGCGAGCCCCCGGCCAGCCCGACCGCGAGCAGCGCCGGCGCATGCGCGAGAAGCATGGTCGCGGCCGTGCTCAAGGTGCCGCCGCCCTGGTGTGCGGCGGCCGCCGACAGTGCGACGCCCGCGGCCCCGCTGAGGCCGGCGGCAATGACGAAGGGCCGCGAGGCGGGCACGGGCGAACCTATCCGCGCAGCAGCGCCGCCACGCGCGGCGCGAAGTAGGTGAGCACCCCGTCGCAGCCGGCCCGCTTGAAGGCGCACAGCGATTCCAGCATCGCCCTTTCGCCGTCGAGCCAGCCGTTGCGGGCCGCTGCCTCGATCATCGCGTACTCGCCCGACACCTGATAGGCGAAGGTCGGCATGGCGAACTCGTCCCTGGCGCGGCGGATGATGTCGAGATAGGGCAGGCCGGGTTTCACCATCACCATGTCGGCGCCTTCGGCGAGGTCCTGCTCGATCTCGCGCATCGCCTCGTCGCTGTTCGAGGGATCGAGATAATAGGTGTTCTTGTCGCCCTGGAGCAGGCCCTGCGTGCCGATCGCCTCCCGGTAGGGCCCGTAGAAGGCCGAGGCGAACTTGGTCGCGTAGGACATGATCGCCACGTCCTGGAAGCCGGCCGCGTCGAGCGCGTCGCGGACGGCGCCGATGCGCCCGTCCATCATGTCGGAGGGGGCGATGATGTCGGCTCCGGCCGCCGCCTGTAGCACCGCCGCCTGCGCCACCTGCGCCACCGTCTCGTCATTGACGATGATGCCGTCGCGCAGGATGCCGTCATGGCCGTGGCTGGTGAAGGGGTCGAGCGCGCCGTCGGTGATCACGCCGATCTGCGGCGCCGCGTCCTTGATCGCGCGGGTGGCGCGGTTGAGCAGATTGTCGGGATTGAGGATTTCCGACCCGGTCTGGTCCTTCAGCGCGCGCTCGATATAGGGGAACGTGGCGATTGCCGGAATGCCGAGCCCGGCGGCGCGCTCGGCCTCCCTGGCCAGCAGGTCCACGGACAGCCGCGCCACGCCGGGCATCGCCGCTATCTCCTCGCGCCGGTTTTCGCCCTCGATCACGAAGACCGGCCAGATCAGATCGTCGACCGTCAGCCGCGTCTCGCGCACCAGCCGTCGCGACCAGTCCGCCTTGCGCATGCGCCGCAGCCGGCGGCTCCCGGTGATCTCGTCGACGCTGCGGGACGGGCTGGCGATTGGGCGGGCGATGCGGTTCATGGTAGGGCACTCCGATTGGCGGGGTCTTATCACCAACCCCGCTTCGCTCAAAGCCGCCGTGCGGCCGCAGGCGGCAGCGCTTCATTGACGCTGCCGGCCGGGCTTCGTAACAAACGCGACGGACGGTTTTCGGGGAGGGATGGCGTGGAAGTGGATTTCGGCGGCGGCGGCGAGATTCGTTTCGAGCGGGAAGGGCGGGCCGGCATCGTCACGCTGGCACGGCCGAAATCCCTCAACGCCGTCACCCATCGCATGGTGCTGGCCCTGGAGCGGGCGCTGGACGCCTGGCGGGCCGACGCGACGGTCGCCGCGGTCGTGATTCGGGCCGAAGGGCGCGCCTTCTCCGCCGGCGGCGATATCGTCGACATCTACAATGCCGGCAGGGCGGGCAACCCGCCGGTGCGCTTCTTCGCCGACGAATACCGGCTCAACGCCCGCATCGCGGCCTGGCCGAAGCCCTATGTGGCCTTGATCGACGGGATCGCGATGGGCGGCGGCGTCGGCGTCTCCTACCACGGTTCCCACAGGGTGGTGACCGAAAAGGCGGTCTTTGCCATGCCCGAGGTAGGCATCGGGTTTTTCCCCGATGTCGGCGGCAGCCACCTCCTCTCGCGGCTGAAAGGCAGCTTCGGCCTCTTCCTTGCGCTGACCGGCACGCGCGTGCGCTGGGGCGACCAGCTCCGTTGCGGGCTGGCCACCCATGCCGTGCGCGCCGAGCGGCTGGGCGAGCTGACGGCGGCCATCGCGCGCGACGGCGACCCTGATGCGGCGCTGAAAGCCGTTTCGGAGACCCCGGCTCCGGAAACCGACGAAGCCCGCCTGTTCGCGATCGAGAAGCATTTCTCGCTCGGCTCGCTTGACGCCGTGGTGGCGAGCCTGGAGGCGGCGGGCGCGGACGATGCCTTCGCCGCCGACATGCTCGCCGCGTTGCGCGCCAAGTCGCCGACCAGCCTGCGGGTCGCCTTTGCGCAGGTGACGGCCGGTGCGGCGCTCGACATGGAAGAATGCATGCGCATGGAGTTTCGCATCCTCAACCGGATGCTGGAGGGCCCCGATTTCTACGAAGGCATCCGTGCCGCCGTGATCGACAAGGACAACGCGCCGGTCTGGCGGCCGGCGGACCTCGCCGCGATCGATGCCGCCGCCGTCGAGCGCTTCTTCGCGCCGCTTCCCGGCGGGGAGCTCGAATTGTGACGCCGGGCGCGGGCGCAATGACCGGGCGGCATCCCGCCGGGACGGTCGTCGAGCTGGCCTATCAGTGGTTCCACCGCGCGGTTGCCGCGCTCTGCCTGCTGTTCGGCCTGCTCTACTGGGTGCGGCTGATGGGCTATTATCAGGGCAGTCTGTGGCGCTTCGACCTGATGCCGGTCCATTGGCAGGTGGCCGCGGTGTCGCTGGCGGTCCTGTATCCGCTGGCCGCCAGCGGCCTTTGGATGCTCGCCTCCTGGGGCGCGGTGATCTGGACGGTGTGCGCGGTCTGCGAGGCGGCGATGCATCTCGGCTTTCCCGAGCTCTACGGCCCCCGTCCCGGCGTCGTCGCGGCGCATGCGGGCATCGGCCTCGTCTTCCTTTCCTTCCAGGCGGCGCTCTTCGTCGAGCGTCGGCGGCGCCGCAAGGACGATTGACGCGGCCCGGCCCCCTGCGCCTGCGTTTACCCCCCGTTTAGCCTCTTTTGCATGTGCCCTTTCATAACCCGCTGTTAAGGCTGAGGTTTAAGTCGAATTTTAGAGGCATTCGATAGGGTCGCGGGCAAGGTGAAAAACAAAAACATCACCGGGCGTCAAACGAGAGGCAAGTGTTATGATGACTTCGCGTCATGAGGCGAAATCGCCCGCTATCGCGCACGATGATCACAAGGATGCGATCCGTTCGCTCTACATGGAATCCCTCCAGCTCGTCGAGCGCCTGCATCGCCGGCTGCTGGACGTCATCAAGGACGAGTTCGACCGCAAGGGCCGCAACGACATCAACGCGATCCAGGCGCTGCTGCTGTTCAACATCGGCAATGCCGAGCTGACGGCGGGCGAGCTGCGCTCGCGCGGCTACTATCTCGGCTCGAACGTCTCCTACAACCTGAAGAAGCTCGTCGAGCTCGGCTTCATCAACCACCAGCGCTCGCGGGTCGACCGCCGGTCGGTGCGCGTCAGCCTGACGCCGAAGGGACAGGAGATCGCCAATGTCGTCGGGCATCTCTACGAGCGGCATATCGGCTCGATCGAGCAGGTCGGCGGCATCAATCGCGAGGAGTTCCGCCAGATGAACCGGGCCTTGCAGCGCCTGGACCGGTTCTGGAACGACACCATCGCCTACCGGATGTAGCCCCGGCCGCACGGCCCGCCGCGGGGAGGGCGGGCCGTGCGCGGCTCCCGTCGGCCGGCGCGTTGTCGCGCCGGCTTCTTCACGCGCAATTTATCCGTTATGTTGCAAGCCGGTTGCACACGGTCACGTTGCCGCCATATTCGGATGGCTGGAGCTGACTGTGGTCAAGGTGCGGCGCGATCATGCTCCGGATCGGCCACGTTGCGTGGCGTGTGTCGTGCTGCGAAGCGGCCGGTCGGCCGGCTTCGCCTTTCTTGCTGGAGACCGGGCCGGGACGGACGTCCGCTGCCCGCATACGGAGATCGCCGATGTCCCTGAAACGCCGTAGCTTCCTCACGGGCGCCGGAGCGGTCGCGGCGTCGGCCGTTGCGTCCTCCGCCCTTGGCCAATCGGTCATCGACCAGGTGCTGAGCACGCCGCGCGGGAGCAACTGGGGCGACCAGTTCGATGCGCGCGCCAGCAGTGGCGACAAGGTGGCCTCGACGCTGCCGACCCTGAGCCCGGAAACCGCCTCCTATGTCGAGCAGGCCATCGGCCAGTATCAGGCGATCGTCGCCGGCGGCGGCTGGCCGATGGTTCCCGCCACGAAGAAGCTGCAGCTCGGCGTCATCGATCCCGACGTGCAGGCCCTGCGCCGCCGCCTGATGGTCTCGGGCGACCTTGCCGCCGGCGCCGGCATCAGCCCGGCCTTCGATTCCTACGTGGATTCGGCCCTGAAGCGTTTCCAGTCGCGCCACGGCCTGCCCGCGGACGGCGTCACCGGCCGCTACACCTATGCGGTTATGAACGTCCCGGCGGACATCCGGCTCGCGCAGCTGCAGACCAACCTCGTGCGCCTGCGTACGATGTCGGGCGCGCTCGGCGAGCGGTTCGTGATGGTCAACATCCCGGCCGCGCAGATCGAGGCGGTCGAGGCCGGCCGCGTCGTGCTGCGCCACACCGCGATCGTCGGCAAGGTCGACCGCCAGACCCCGATCCTGAGCTCGCGCATCAACGAGGTCATCATCAATCCCTACTGGAACGCGCCGGAATCGATCGTCCGCAAGGACATCATCCCGCTGATGCGCAAGGATCCGCAATATCTGACGAAGAACAACATCCGGCTGCTCGATTCCCGCGGCAACGAGGTCGACCCGCTGACGATCGACTGGTCCACCGAGGAGGCGGCCAAGCTGCGCTTCAGGCAGGATCCCGGCAAGATCAACGCGATGTCGTCGGTGAAGATCAACTTCCCGAACAAGCATGCCGTCTACATGCACGACACCCCGCAGCAGAGCCTGTTCACCGACCTCGACCGCTTCTATTCCTCGGGCTGCGTGCGCGTTCAGAACGTGCGCGACCTGGTCACCTGGCTTTTGCGCGACACCGGCGGCTGGAGCCGGCAGCGCTTCGAGCAGACCATCAGGAGCGGCGAGAGCACGCCGGTCAGCCTCGCTTCTCCGGTCCCGGTCTATTTCGTCTATATCTCGGCCTGGTCGACCGGCGACGCGGTGGTGCATTTCCGCGACGACATCTACGGCATGGACGGCGTCGAGGAGCTCCAGCTCTCGACCTCTCTCTAAACTCGGGCCGCCATCGGCTTCGGGTACCTTTCGGGGCCGTGTGCGAGCGCGGCCCTTTGTCTTGGCGCGTGCGCGGCTTTTCCTGCGCGTGCAAGTGGCGGGGCTGGAGGAAACATGGTAAGCGCGCGGCTTCACCGACACCTGTCCGCATCGAGGGGGTAGATCAATGGCCACCGCGCCCGCCCAGACGGCATCCGCCGACACGTTCTTCACCGCGCCGCTGGAGGAGGTCGACCCCGAGATTTTCGGCGCGATCCGCTCCGAGCTGGGCCGCCAGCGCCACGAGATCGAGCTGATCGCCTCCGAGAACATCGTCTCCCGCGCCGTGCTCGAGGCGCAGGGCTCGGTGATGACCAACAAATATGCCGAAGGCTATCCCGGCAAGCGCTACTATGGCGGCTGCCAGTTCGTCGACGTCGCCGAGGAACTGGCGATCGAACGGGCCAAGAAGCTGTTCGACTGCAGGTTCGCCAACGTCCAGCCCAATTCCGGCTCGCAGATGAACCAGGCGGTGTTCCTGGCGCTGCTGAAGCCGGGCGACACCTTCATGGGGCTCGACCTGAACTCGGGCGGCCACCTGACGCATGGTTCGCCGGTCAACATGAGCGGCAAGTGGTTCAACGTCGTCTCCTACGGCGTGCGCCGCGACGACCA
>ENA-UOVV01001005-UOVV01001005.1-compost-metagenome-genome-assembly--contig:-NODE-1005-length-25557-cov-15.783939_pt1 | contig 25557 bp, 23 predicted proteins | sample MGYA00238155_ERZ761577 | MGnify/ENA primary metagenome ERZ761577 (study PRJEB28898, sample SAMN06268775) | compost metagenome | isolation source: Emeryville, CA | place: USA:Emeryville, CA | collected...
CTTCAACATGCGCGCGCCGGGCATGACGCTGCACAAGATGCCGCTGTTCGCCTGGTCCGTGCTGGTGACGGCGTTCCTCCTGCTGCTCACGCTTCCGGTGCTGGCGGGCGGCATCACCATGCTCCTGACCGACCGCAATTTCGGCACGGCGTTCTTCGCGCCCGAGGGCGGCGGCGATCCGATCCTCTACCAGCACCTGTTCTGGTTCTTCGGCCATCCCGAGGTCTACATCCTGATCCTGCCGGGGTTCGGCATCGTCAGCCACATCATCTCGACCTTCTCGAAGAAGCCGATCTTCGGCTATCTCGGCATGGCCTACGCGATGGTGGCGATCGGCGTCGTCGGCTTCGTCGTGTGGGCGCACCACATGTACACGACCGGCCTGTCGCTCAACACGCAGCGCTATTTCGTGTTCGCCACGATGGTGATCGCGGTGCCGACCGGCGTGAAGGTGTTCTCGTGGATCGCCACCATGTGGGGCGGCTCGATCTCGTTTCGCACCCCGATGCTGTGGGCGATCGCCTTCATCTTCCTGTTCACGGTGGGCGGCGTCACCGGCGTCCAGCTCGCCAATGCCGGCCTCGACCGGGCCCTGCACGACACCTATTACGTGGTGGCCCATTTCCACTACGTCCTGTCGATGGGCGCCGTGTTCGCGATCTTCGCGGGCTGGTACTACTGGTTCCCGAAGATGACGGGCTACATGTACAACTCCTTCATCGCCCGGCTGCATTTCTGGATGACGTTCATCGGCGTCAACCTGATCTTCTTCCCGCAGCATTTCCTCGGGCTGGCCGGCATGCCGCGCCGCTACATCGACTATCCGGACGCCTTCGCCGGCTGGAACCTCGTCTCGTCCTACGGCTCGTATCTGTCAGCCCTGGGCGTGCTGGTGTTCCTCTACGGCGTCTTCGAAGCCTTCGCCAAGAAGCGCGAGGCCGGCGCCAATCCGTGGGGCGAGGGTGCCACGACGCTCGAGTGGCAGCTTTCTTCGCCGCCGCCGTTCCACCAGTGGGAGCAGCTGCCTAAGATCAGGTAGGCGGCGGCCCCAGACAACCGGGACCGCCGGCGGCGCCGGCGGTTTGCGGCAATCGAGGGATTTGGGTCAGGCATGGCTTTCATCGACAAGGGCGCGATCGGCGATGCGGACTTCCGTGTATCGGAAGCCACGGCCGCCGACTTCGTGGCGCTGCTGAAGCCGCGGGTGATGTCGCTGGTCGTCTTCACCGCCTTCGTCGGCTTGGCGCTCGCCCCGTCCGGCCTCAATCCCGTCCTGGCGCTCGTATCCATCGTCGCGATCGCCGTCGGCGCCGGCGCGTCGGGCGCGCTCAACATGTGGTACGACGCCGACATCGACGCCCTGATGAGCCGGACCGCCGCGCGGCCGGTGCCCGCGGGCCGCGTCACGCCGGAGCAGGCGCTCGCCTTCGGCCTGATCCTGTCCGGGCTGTCGGTGATGACGTTGGGGCTGGCCGCCAACTGGCTGGCGGCGGCGATGCTCGCCTTCACGATCTTCTTCTATGCCGTCGTCTACACGATGTGGCTGAAGCGCGCGACGCCGCAGAACATCGTCATCGGCGGCGCGGCGGGCGCGTTTCCGCCGATGATCGGCTGGACGGCCGTCACCGGCACGATCGGCTTCGAGAGCGTCATCCTCTTTCTCGTCATCTTCCTGTGGACGCCGCCGCATTTCTGGGCGCTGGCGCTGTTCAAGTCCGACGACTACGAGCGCGCAGGCGTGCCGATGATGCCCAATGTGGCGGGCGATGCGTCGACCCGCCGCCAGATCTTCGTCTATACGGTGCTGGTCGCGCTGTCGGGCGTCCTGCCCTGGACGTTCGGCCATGCCTCGCTGGCCTATGGGCTTGCCGCGGCCCTGCTCGGTGCCGGCTTCATCCATTATGCCTGGCGCGTGCTGGCCGCCGGCAGGACCGAAGCGGACATGCGGGCGGCCAAGGCGCTGTTCGGCTATTCGCTGTTCTATCTGTTCGCGATCTTCACGCTGCTGCTGGTCGACCATCTGGTCGCGGGGGTGCTTTGATGGCCGCGCCGAAGCCGACCGAACAGGACTTCGTCACCATGACGGAGCAGCAGAAGAAGGCGCGGCGCAGCCGCTCGCTGGCGCTGGCGCTGGCGCTCGCCGCCTTCGTGATCGTCATGTATGCGATCACCCTGCTGAAAATGGGCCCTTCCATTCTCGACAGGCCGATGTGAGGCGGCGATGAGCGCATCCACGCATGGCCGCCGCAAGGTCGACAACCGCCTGATCGCACTCGTGCTGGCGTCGTTCTTCGTCGGCATGATCGGCATGTCCTATGCCGCCGTGCCGCTCTACCGGCTGTTCTGCCAGGTCACGGGCTATGGCGGCACGACGCAGCGCGCCGTGCAGTATTCCGACCGCATCCTCGACCGGACGATCACCGTCCGCTTCGATACCAACGTCGCCGGCGTGCCGTGGGACTTCGTGCCGGAGCAGCGCGAGATCACGATGCCGATCGGCGAGACCGTGCAGGTGATGTTCCGCGCGAAGAACGTCGCCAGCACCGCCAATTCCGGGCGCGCCACCTTCAACGTCACGCCGCAGGCGGCCGGCGCCTATTTCATGAAGGTCGAGTGCTTCTGCTTCACCGACAACCTGCTGCAGCCCGGCGAGACGCTCGAGATGCCCGTGGTCTTCTATGTCGACCCGGCGATCGTCGACGCGCCGGAGACGAAGCGCACCCATACGCTGACGCTTTCCTACACTTTCTATCCGATCGAAACCAGGACGCCCGTTGCACAGGCGAAGGATTCGCAGGAAAAGAACCAGCCCAACGCCGCGCCGAAAATCGGGGGATGAACATGGCAGAAGCCCACGCGAAGCATCACGACTACCATCTGGTCAACCCGAGTCCCTGGCCGTTCACCGGGGCGATCGGCGCGCTTTTGATGGCGATCGGCGGCGTTGCCTGGATGCAGTACCTGAAGGGCAATGAGTTCCATCTGCTGGGCGTCAACCTGGCGGGCCCGTGGCTGTTCTTCATCGGCCTGGCGGTCGTGCTCTACACCATGTACGCCTGGTGGGCGGATACGATCAAGGAGGCGCACGAGGGCCATCACACGCGCGTCGTGTCGCTGCACCTGCGCTACGGCATGATCATGTTCATCGCCTCCGAGGTGATGTTCTTCGCGGCGTGGTTCTGGGCCTTCTTCGATGCCAGCCTGTTCCCCAACGAGGCGGCCCAGGTCGCCCGGGCCGACTATACGGGCGGCACCTGGCCGCCGGCCGGCATCGAGGTGCTCGATCCCTGGCACTTGCCGCTCTACAACACCATCATCCTGCTGCTGTCGGGCACCACCGTGACCTGGGCGCACCATGCCCTGCTGCACAACGACCGCAAGGGCCTCGTGTGGGGGCTGGCGCTGACCGTCTGCCTGGGCGTGCTGTTCTCGTTCGTCCAGGTCTACGAGTACATGCATGCGCCGTTCGGCTTCAGGGATTCGATCTACGGCGCGACCTTCTTCATGGCGACCGGGTTCCACGGCTTCCATGTCTTCATCGGCACGATCTTCCTGCTGGTATGCCTGTTGCGCGCGATCGCCGGCCACTTCACCCCGCAGCAGCATTTCGGCTTCGAGGCGGCCGCCTGGTACTGGCATTTCGTCGACGTGGTGTGGCTGTTCCTGTTCGCCTGCATCTACGTCTGGGCTTCGGCCGGCGCCGTTATCGCCCAGCATTGAGCGGGCTCCGCATGGGCATGCACAGCGGTCGCGGCAACGCGGCCGCTTTCGCATTCATGGCGCATTCTTGTGGCACGGCAGCGCGGGAGCCGGCAGCCGGCATCGATCGACGAGGTCGGGAATGAGCGACGACAAGCATGACGCGGCCATCCGGCCGCCGGTGGAGCCGGTCCGCGCCGGCCTTGCCGGCCGCTGTCCGCGTTGCGGCGAAGGCAGGCTCTTTGCAGGCTTCCTCGCCGTCGACGAGCGCTGCGGCGTGTGCGGGCTGGACTATTCCTTTGCCGATGCGGGCGACGGCCCGGCGGTGTTCGTCATCCTCGGCATCGGCTTCGTCGTCGTCGGGCTGGCATTGTGGATGGAGGTCGTCCATTCGCCGCCCCTGTGGCTTCACTTCACCCTCTGGGTGCCGTTGACGCTGGTGCTGGCGGTCGGCGCCCTGCGCCTCGCCAAGGGCGTCCTGATCACCCTGCAATACCGCAACAAGGCCGCCGAAGGGCGGCTGGACGCGACGCGATGAATGCCGGGCCGGCCGTTTCGGGAGGCAGGTCGCTCTGGCGCGGCGCGCTGATGCTGGCGCTGCTCGTCGGGGCCTTCGCGATCCTCGTCGGGCTCGGCACATGGCAGGTCCAGCGGCTGCACTGGAAGGAAGGGCTGCTCGCCTCGATCGACCAGCGCATCCATTCCGCGCCGCAGGGGCTGGCGGAGATGGAGCGCCGCTTCGCCGAAACGGGCGATGTCGACTACGAGCCGGTGGTCGTCGGCGGCACCTTCGTGCATTCGGCCGAGCGCCATTTCTTCGCGACCTGGAAGGGGGCGCCGGGCTATCACGTCTACACGCCGCTCCGGCTCGACGACGGCCGCTATCTGTTCGTCAATCGCGGCTTCGTCCCGTTCGACGACAAGGAGGCCGCGACGCGGCCGCAGGGCCAGGTGGAGGGCAGGGTGGAGCTCACCGGCCTGGCGCGCGATCCCATTCCCGGCAAGCCGTCAAGCCTGGTGCCGGACAACGACCCGGCCGGAAACATCTTCTACTGGAAGGACCTTGCGGCGATGGCGGCGACCTCCGGCCTGCCGGCGGATGCGACCGTGCTTCCCTTCTTCGTCGATGCCGGCCCCGCGCCCAATCCCGGCGGCCTGCCGGTGGGAGGGGTGACGCTGATCTCCCTGCCCAACAGCCACCTCCAATATGCGATCACATGGTATGGCCTTGCCGCCAGCCTCGTCGCGGTCGCCGGCGCCTGGTTCTGGCGCCGGCGGCGCGCGCGAACGGAGCCCCGCTCTTGACACGCGCCCGCGTGCGACGCCATCTGCGGCGGACATGAACGCCCTCGACCCCAGACGCGACGCCGCCCCGAAGCCGGCCCTGACGATCAGGCTGTGCGGCCCGCGCGGCTTCTGCGCCGGCGTCGACAGGGCCATCCAGATCGTCGTGCTGGCGCTGAAGAAATACGGCGCCCCCGTCTATGTGCGCCACGAGATCGTCCACAACCGCTATGTCGTCGAGGGGCTGCAGGCGCGCGGCGCCGTCTTCGTCGAGGAGCTTGACGAGATTCCGGCCGAGCATCGCCATTGCCCCGTCGTGTTCTCCGCCCACGGCGTGCCGAAATCCGTTCCCGAGGACGCGGCGGCCAGGGATCTGTTCTATCTCGACGCGACCTGCCCGCTGGTGTCCAAGGTCCACAAGCAGGCGATCCGCCACGCGCGGCAGGGGCGTCACGTCCTCCTCGTCGGCCATGCCGGCCACCCCGAGGTCATCGGCACGATGGGGCAGCTTCCCGCCGGATCCGTGACGCTGGTCGAGACGGAGGAGGATGCCTCCCGCATCGAGGTCGCCGACCCCGCAGCGCTCGGCTACGTCACCCAGACCACGCTGTCGGTCGACGATACGGCCGGCATAATCGCCGCGCTGGAGCGGCGCTTTCCCGCCCTTCAGGCGCCGGCGGCCGAATCGATCTGCTATGCGACCACCAACCGCCAGGAAGCGGTGAAGGAGGCTTCCCCCGGCAGCGACCTGTTCCTCATCGTCGGCGCTCCCAACTCGTCGAACTCCAAGCGGCTGGTCGAGGTCGCCGAGCGGTCGGGCGCGCGGCGCGCGCTCCTGGTGCAGCGGGCGGCCGAAATCCCGTGGGGCGACCTGCACGGTGTCCGCACGCTCGGCCTCTCGGCCGGCGCCTCGGCGCCCGAGATCATCGTCGACGAGATCATCGAGGCGTTCCGGGAGCGCTTTGCCGTCGAGATCGAGCTTGCCGTCACCACGCAGGAGAACGAGACCTTCCGGGTCAACCGCGAGCTGCGCGACGTCGAGCTGACGGCCGCCGACATGGCCTTCGTCAACGGCTGAGGCATCGATGGCTGTCTATACCGACATTTCCGAAGCGGAGCTGGTCCTGTTCCTGCGCGATTATGCGATCGGCGAGCTGACGTCCTACAAGGGCATCGCCGAGGGCGTGGAAAACTCCAACTACATGCTCCACACCTCCACCGGCCCGTATTTCCTCACCCTCTACGAGAAGCGGGTCGACCGGAACGACCTTCCCTTCTTCCTCGGGCTGATGAGCCATCTGGCGGCGAGGGGCGTTCGCTGTCCGGTGCCCATCGAGCGCCGTGACGGCGGGCATCTGGGCGAGCTCGCCGGCCGGCCGGCCGCCGTCATCAGCTATCTGGAGGGAATGTGGCCGCGCCGCCCCACGGCCGCGCATTGCCGCGCGGTGGGCCGGGCGCTGGCAACCATGCATCGCGCCGGCGAGGACTTCGCCCTGTCCCGCCGCAACGCGCTCACCGTCGACGGCTGGCGGCCGTTGTGGGAGAAGGCGCGCGCGCGCGCCGAGGAGGTCGAGGCGGGGCTGGCGGCCGAAGCCGAGGCCGACCTCGCCTTTCTCGAGGCGAACTGGCCCGCCGACCTGCCGCGCGGGGTCATCCATGCCGACTTGTTTCCCGACAACGTGCTGTTTCTCGGCGAGACGCCGGGGCTCATCGATTTCTACTTCGCCTGCACGGATTTCCTCGCCTACGACGTTGCGGTCTGCCTCAACGCATGGTGCTTCGAGCGCGACAATGCGTTCAACCTGACCAAGGGCGACCAGCTTCTGCGCGGTTATTGCGAGGTGAGGCCACTTTCGCCGGCCGAGGTCCAGGCGCTGCCGCTGCTGGCGCGCGGCGCGGCGCTGCGCTTCATGCTGACCCGGCTCTACGACTGGTTGAACACGCCACCGGGCAGCCTTGTCGTCAAGAAGGACCCGCTCGAATATCTGCGCAGGATGCGCTTCCACCGCGCGGCCGGCTCGGCCGCCGAATACGGCTATGCCGGACAGGCGGCGGCCTGATGAAGGCGGTCGAGATCTTCACCGACGGGGCCTGCTCGGGCAATCCCGGCCCCGGCGGCTGGGGCGCCATCCTGCGCTATAACGGCCGCGTCAGGGAGCTTCACGGCGGCGAGGCGCTGACCACCAACAACCGCATGGAGCTGACCGCGGCGATCCGGGCGCTGTCGGCCCTGAAGGAGCCGTGCCGGGTCGACCTTTACACCGACAGCAATTATGTGCGCGACGGCATTTCCGGCTGGATCGAGGGCTGGAAGCGCAATGGCTGGCGCACTGCCGACAGGAAGCCGGTGAAGAATGCCGAGCTGTGGCAGGCGCTCGACGAGGCGCGCCGCCGCCACGACGTCGCATGGCACTGGGTCAAGGGGCATGCCGGCCACCCGGAGAACGAGCGCGCCGACGCGCTTGCCCGCCTCGGCATGGCCGACTTCAAGCCGGCGAAGGCGGCGGCCGCGGAGCGGGCGTGAGCCTGCTTGTTTGCGGCGACGTCTACCCCCACCCCTGTCCCCTCCCCACAAGGGGGAGGGGGACGCCGTCATCACCGTTCAGGCTGAAATTCATCAAAATTTGCGCCACATGGAGCCGGGGCAAGGTCTCCCTCCCCCTTGTGGGGAGGGGACAGGGGTGGGGGTACTTCCAGCCGCAGGCCCCGAGCAGCTTCGCGATCTTACGAAAGCTGCTCCAGGATGCGGGCGGCGCCGCTCGCCTCGACGCCCGGCTTTTCCTCGACATTCAGCGTGCGCACGACGCCGTTGTCGACGATCATCGAGAAGCGCCGGATGCGGACCCCCATGCCGTTCCGCGACATGTCGGCGTCGAGGCCGATTGCGCGGGCGAAGTCGCCATTGCCGTCCGACAGATAGTCGATCCGGCCTTCGCCGCCGGTGGCGCGCGCCCAGGCGCCCATCACGAACGGGTCGTTGACGGCGATCACCGCGATCGCGTCGACGCCCTTGCCCAGGATGGCCTCGCGGTTCTCCAGATAGCCGGGCAGATGGGTGTTGCTGCAGGTCGCCGTGAATGCGCCCGGCACGCCGAACAGCACGATCCTGCGGCCGTCGAAATAGCTGCCGGTGGATACGTCCTGCGGGCCGTCTGCCGTGGCGATCTTGAGTTTTGCCTCGGGAAGTTTCTCGCCGACGGAGATGGTCATGGCTGTTCCTTGCTGGAGGGAGCGGATCAGGTGCAGATACCATCCGCCTTGCGCGCGAGGCAAGGCGGGACGGCATCTCGATGTCTAGCGTCCGACGACGAGCGTGCCCGTCACGGCCTGCGTGCCGGCCGTCAGCGTGTAGACGAGGCGCGTCGCGCCCTGCGGCATCTCGGCGAGCAGCGGGGCGCGAAACAGCGCCGGCGCGCTGTCTTGCCGCGCCGGGGTGCCGAGAACGGGGCCGGCATCGGCCGCCAGGAACAGCTCGGCGCCGTCCGGCGCTTCGCCTTCGAGCACGAGTTCGGCGCCGTCGATGCGGGCGGCCGTGAGGCGCAGGCCCGGCCGCGGCTCTTCCGGCAGCGCCGCGAAGGCGGCCGCAAGGACCGCTTCTTCGTCCGGCTGCGAGGATGCCGCCGCCATGGCGATGTGGAAATGCGCCTGAACGGGGATGCAGATGTCGCGGCAGACGCCGAGGAAGACCGACGCGTCGAGCGTCGTCGGCGCCGCCGGCGGCTCCAGCGTCAGCGCGAAGGCGACGGGGCCGTCGTAGCCGGCCCACATGTCGCCATCGTCACCATGGCGCTGCGGCGCGGGGAAGCTGACGCTCGTGGCGACCGGCCGCCCGTTCGCGGTGATCGCGATCAAGGGCGGTATGCCGGAGCCGCCGGGCTCGCGCCAGTAGGTCTTCCAGCCGGGTTCGAGGGCGACCTGCAGGGCGCCGCGCAACCGGCCCTGCGCGTCCGGCCCGGACGAAAGGACGAGGCGGACGGCACCGCCCTCCATCGTTGCCCAGTCGCTTGCCGCCGGCCATGCGGGGGTCGCGGCAAGCAGCGTTGCGGCGAGGGCGAGGGCGGGGCGGGTGGCGATCATGGCGCTATCTATGGCGGCGGGGGCTCGGCAATACAAGGACGGCCCCCGCGCGGCGCCTTCATTTTCGCGTGACGGGCCGCCTTGCGGCAGACGGCCGGCGCATTTGACTTTGCTCGGGGAAGCGAAACGGATTACCGTGGCGGGCATGGACCTGCTGCGCCGCAAGAACAAGGTGGCCGTGAGCGACGGTTATCTCGACGACCAGTTCCTCATCGCCATGCCCGGCATGAAGGACGACCGCTTCGCGCGCTCGGTGATCTATCTGTGCGCCCACAGCGAGGAAGGCGCGATGGGCCTCATCATCAACCAGGCGCAGGATCTGCGCTTTCCGGACCTTCTCGTCCAGCTCGGCCTGATCGACGAGCGCGAGGCCATCAAGCTGCCGCCGCCGACGCGCGATTTCATCGTGCGCCATGGCGGCCCCGTCGATCGCAGCCGCGGCTTCGTGCTGCATTCCGACGACTATATGGTGGAATCGTCGATGCCCGTCTCCGAGGACATCTGCCTCACCGCGACGATCGACATCCTGCGCGCGATTTCGGCGGGCAAGGGGCCGCGCCAGGCGCTGATGGCATTGGGCTATGCCGGCTGGGGCGCCGGTCAGCTCGAGACCGAGATCGCGGAGAACGGCTGGCTGACCTGCCCGGCCTCGCCCGAGCTGCTGTTCGATTCCGACATCGAGCGCAAATATGAGCGCATCCTCGCCTCGATCGGCATCGACCCGACGCATCTGAGCCAATTCGCGGGCCATGCGTGAAGTGGTGGATAAGGAATTGTAGAAGAGTGGATGGCAGGCGACGCCTTACCATTCACCATTCACCATTCACCGTTCACCGCTAAGCCTGCACCACCGGATACTGCTCCTTGAGCAGCCGCAGCGTGGCCTCGGCCGGCAGCGGCTGGCCGAAGGAGAAGCTCTGCACATATTCGCAGCCCATCTGCCTGAGCTTCAGCGCGTCGCTGTCGTCGGTGACGCCCTCGGCGACGACCGAAAGGCCGAGATCATGGGCCATGCCGACCATGGATTTCAGGAGCACGTCGCGCTTCGGGCTGGCGTCGTCGATGAAGCTGCGGTCGATCTTGATCGTGTCGAAGGGAAAGCGCGTCAGGTAGGAGAGCGAGGAATAGCCGGTGCCGAAATCGTCGAGCGACAGGCCGATGCCGAGGTCGGACAGGCGTCGCAGGATATGCGAGGACTGCTCGGGATTGTCCATCACCAGCGATTCCGTCAGTTCAAGCCGGAAGCAGCGCGGACGGATTCCCGAGCGCGCCAGCACAGATGAGACGTCGTTGACGAGATCGCGGCGGATCAACTGCCGGCTCGACAGGTTGACCGAGACCGAAAGCGGCACGTCGCCGATCTGCTTGAGCCAGCTCGCGAGGTCGTCTGCCGCGCGCTGCATGGCGAACAGGCCGAGCTGGACGATCAGGCCGCAATTCTCGGCGATCGGCACGAAGTCGGCCGGCGGGATCGTGCCGCGACGCGGATGCTCCCAGCGGATCAGCGCCTCGAAGCCGGCGATCGTCTGGTCCTCGAGCCGCACGATGGGCTGGTAGGCGAGCGTCAGCTCGCTGCGCTCCAGCGCGCGCCGCAGGTCGGATTCGAGCTGCAGGCGGTCGGTGCCGATAGAGCGGAAGGCCGGCCGGAACGGCTCGATGCGGTCGCCGCCGAAACGCTTGGCCTGGTGCATCGCCAGCTCGGCGTCCTTGACCATCTCGTCCGCGGTGATCTGCGGCGTGGTCCAGGAGACGAGACCGACCGAGGCGGTCAGTACGATCTCGCGCTTGGCGAAGGTGACCGGCGCCCGGATCGCCTGCTTGACCGCATCGGCCACCGCTGCGATGCGGGCCGGCTGCTGCTCCGACAGGAGCAGAAGGCCGAACTGGTCGCCGGTCAGCCGCGACAGCGAATCCTGCGGCTTCACCAGCCTGTGCAGCCGCCGCGCGATGGTGAGCAGGATGGTGTCGCCCGCCGAGATGCCGAGGCTGTCATTGACGTTCTTGAAGCGGTCGATGTCGATGACGAACACGGTCGGCCTGACCTTCTCGTCGTCGCGGGCGAGCGCGATCATCGCGTCGAGCCGGTTGAGGAACAGCTCGCGGCTGGGCAGGCCGGTCAGATTGTCGTGGACGGCGTCGTGCAGCAGCCTTTCCTCGGCCTTCTTCTGCTCCGTGACGTCGACCAGCGTGCCGACGCAGCGGATGATCTCGCCGTCCGAGCCGATCACCGGGCGTGCCTTGAGCTGGAACCAGTGGTAATGGCCGTCGGCGCCGCGCAGCCTGAACGCGTGCGAGATGCGGCCGCGCCGGTGCTCCAGCACGACGTCGAGCGTGGTGCGGAAGGTGTCGCGGTCGTCCGCGTGCAGAGCCGGCAGCCAGTTGCGGGCCGGCCCGTGCAGGCTGCCGGACGGCAGGCCGAGCTGGCGGCTGACGTCTGGGCGGGTCGTGACGCGGTCGCGCAGCACGTCCCAGTCCCACACGCTGTCGCCCGAGCCGGTCACGGCGAGCGCCTGCCGTTCCATGTCGGAGAACAGGCCCTGATGCAGCGCGCCGCCGGCAAAGGCGTGCTGCATGACGGTGAACCCGATCATCAGGATGATCAGGACCAGGCCGCCACCCAGCGCCGGCTGCACGATGTCGTTGTCGAGCATGCCGTTGACCGTCATCCAGGCCGCCCCGAGCCAGGCGAGCACCATCAGCCACGACGGCACCAGCATGATCGCGCGGTCATAGCCCTTGATGCCCAGATAGATGATCAGGCCGAGCCCGACGAAGCCGGTGAGCGCGAAGGACAGGCGGGCGATGCCGGCGGCCACCGGCGGGTCAAAGACCGCGACGAAGGCGAGCAGCCCAAGGCTGAGCATCCAGGCGAGCGCGCCGTAGCTGAAATTGCCGTGCCAGCGGTTGAGCCTGAGATAGGCGAACAGGAACACCAGGAAGGTGGCCGCCAGGGCCACCTCCGTGCCGGCCCGCCAGACCTGCTCGCTCGCGGGCGTGATCTGGATGATGCGGCTCATGAAGCCGAAGTCGATCGAGACATAGGCGAGCACCGCCCAGGCGAGCGCGGCCGTGGCGGGAAACAGCGAGGTGCCGCGCACCACGAACAGGATCGTGAGGAACAGCGCCAGCAGGCCGGCGATGCCGATCACGATACCGCGGAACAGGGTGTAGGAATTGACCGTGTCCTTGTAGGATTCGGGATCCCACAGATAGACCTGCGGCAGCTTCGGCGAGGCCAGCTCGGTCACGAAGGTGACCACCGAGCCGGGGTCGAGCGTGACGAGGAAGACGTCGGCGTCGGTGCTGGCCTGGCGGTCGAGCGCGAAGCCTTCGCTGGGGGTGATGGCGGCGATGCGGCTGGAGCCGAGATCGGGCCAGATCATGCCCGAGCCGGCGAGCCGGAAATGCGGCGCCACGATCAGCCGGTCGAGCTGCTCGTCGGTGTTGTTGGCAAGCGCGAAGACCGCCCAGTCGCCGGTCGACCGCTCGTCGATCGCCTCGACCTCGATGCGGCGCACGATCCCGTCGGCGCCGGGCGCGGTCGAAACCTGGAAGGTATCGCCCTGGTTGGGATAGATCTGGACGGCCCGGGAGAGATCGAGCGCGATGTCGTCGCGCGAGATCTTGATCGGCTCGACCGCCAGCGCGGAGGCGCAGGTGAGGATCGCGCCGAGCAGCGCGAGAAGGGCCAGGGCAGGCGTTCGCTTGATCGAAAGTGCCAATTCCGGCCTCACTCCGGGATGCCTGGATGCTGGTCGGCGACCAGGGCGTAAAGATAATGGTCCTGCCAGGTGCCGTTGATCTTCAGATAGGACCGCAGCAGTCCTTCGCGTTGAAATCCGGCTTTTTCAAGCACACGCACGGAACGATGATTGTCGGGAATACATGCAGCTTCGAGCCGGTGCAACCGCAGCGTCTCGAAGCAATGGCGCACGACCAGCGGCAGCGCTTCCGTCATCAGGCCGCGCCCGGCATAGCGCTCGCCCATCCAGTAGCCGATGCTGCCCGACTGGGCGGCGCCGCGGCGGATGTTGCCGGCCGTGAGGCCGCCGGCCAGCCGGCCCGAGGCATTGTCGAACACGAAGAACGTCTCGCTGGTGCCGCGCGCGTGGTCGGTGCGGTAGCGCCGCATGCGCTGGCGCCAGACGGCGGGCGTGAACTCGTCATGCGCCCAGCTCGGCTCCCACGGCTCCAGAAAGGCGCGGCTCTCGCGGCGCAACGCGGCCCATTCGCGGAAATCGCTGCTTTTGGGGCGGCGCAGGGTCACGGTCTTGCCCACCAGCACCGGGCCGGTTCGGCCAAGGAAGGCGAGCCCCAGCATCGCCGCTGCGGCTTAGACCGCCAGCCTTTGGGCGCCGTTTTGCCCGAGCATCTGCCCGCGCACCGCCTCGAACGGCGCGAGCTTGCCGATCGGTCCGATGGCGGTCAGCGTCGGGCTGGTGCCGAACAGGCGCGCGGCGAGGTCGCTCAGGCGCTCGACGGTGATCCTGGAAAGCCGGTCGACCAGCTCTTCCATCGGGATCGGCCGGCCGAACAGGAGCATCTGGCGAGCGATCTGCGAGGCGCGGCTGGCGGGGCTTTCGCCCGACATCAGCAGCCCGGCGCGGTACTGCGCACGGGCGCGGTCGAGCTCGTCCGGGGCGATTGCCTCGCCGGCCTTTTCCAGCTCCGACAGGATGACCGGCACCAGCTCCTTCACGCCGTCGCGGCCCGTCGCCGCGTGGACGCCGAACAGGCCGGTATCGGAAAAGCCCCAGTGGAAGGAATAGACCGAATAGCACAGGCCGCGCCGCTCGCGCACCTCCTGGAACAGACGCGACGACATCCCGCCGCCCAGGATCATCGACAGCAGTTGCGAGGCGTAGAAGTCGCGGACGTGGTAGGCGCGCCCTTCGAAGCCGACGATGATCTGCGCGTCCATCAGGTCGCGCTGCTCGCGATAGTCGCCGCCGACATAGTGGGCCATGGCCGGTATCGCGCCTTCGGCCTTCGCGCGGAAGCCGCCGAGCTTGCGCTCGACTTCCCTGACGAACGCATCGTGATCGACCGCGCCGGCCGCGACCACCACCATGCGCTCGGCGCCGTACTGGCGCTCCATGAAGGAGCGGAGCTGGGCCGCGGTGAACGATTTCACGGTTTCCGGCGTCCCGAGGATGGAGCGGCCGAGCGTCTGGTGGCGGAACGCCGTCTCCGTGAAGTGGTCGAAGACGATATCGTCGGGCGTGTCGTGCGCGGCGCCGATCTCCTGCAGGATCACCTGCTGCTCGCGCTCCAGCTCGTCCGCATCGAACGACGGATCGGTGAGGATGTCGGCCAGTATGTCGACCGCGAGCGGCATGTCGCTGCGCAGCACGCGCGCATAGAACGCCGTGGTCTCGACGCTGGTCGCGGCGTTGATCTCGCCGCCGACATTCTCGATCTGCGAGGCGATGTCGAACGCCGAGCGCGACCCCGTTCCCTTGAAGGCCATGTGTTCGAGCAGATGGGCGATGCCGTGCTCCTCGTCGCGCTCGTTGCGGGAACCGGACTTGACCCATGCGCCGAGGGCGACGCTTTCGACATGAGGAAGGTTTTCGGTCGCGACTGTGAGGCCGTTCGACAGACGGCTTACCTCGACACCCATCTACTTCTTACTCCCAGGGACATTTCGCAGGCGGGAACGCTGCTCGATATATTCTTCCACCATTTTCTGCTGCGAGGGAAGCACCGTGAAGCGCTCGTCGCGATCCATCAGCGCGGCGAGGCGGGGCGGCAGGGCAGGGGCCGTGCCGCAGGCGGCCTCGACCGCTTCCCCGAACTTGGCCGGATGGGCGGTGGCCAGCACGACCATCGGCGCCTTGCCCGCCTGCCGCCGCGCGACGGCGATGGCCGTCGCCGAGTGCGGATCGAGCAGGTAGCCGTCGGCGCCGAGCACGGCCGAGATCGTGGCGGCCGTTTCGGCGACGCTCGCGCGGCCCGCGTCGAACTCCGCGCGGATCGCGGCCAGGGTTTCCGGCGCCAGCGTGAAGGCGCCGGACTGCGCAAGCCCGTCCATCGCGGCGGACACTTCTTCGGGGTCGCGCCCCGACGCCTCGAACAGCAGCCGCTCGAAATTGGAGGAGATCTGGATGTCCATCGACGGCGAGGTGGTGGCGACCACTGCGCGCGTCTCGTAGCGGCCGGTCTGCAGCGTGCGTGCGAGGATGTCGTTTTCGTTGGTGGCGATCACCAGCCGGTCGACCGGCAGGCCCATCCGCTTGGCCGCATAGCCGGCGAAGACGTCGCCGAAATTGCCGGTGGGGACGGTGAACGAGACCGGCCGGTCCGGCGCGCCGAGCGACAGGGCGGAGGTGAAATAATAGACGATCTGGGCCATCACCCGCGCCCAGTTGATCGAGTTGACGCCCGACAGCGCCATGCGGTCGCGGAATGCGTGGTGATTGAACAGGCCCTTCACCAGCCCCTGGCAATCGTCGAAATTGCCTTCGATGGCGAGCGCATGGACGTTTCCGGCCTGCGAGGTCGTCATCTGCCGCTGCTGGACCGGCGAGACGCGGCCCTGCGGGAACAGGATGAAGATGTCGGCGCGCTCGCGCCCGGCGAACGCCTCGATCGCGGCGCCGCCGGTATCCCCCGAAGTCGCGCCGACGATGGTGGCGCGCTCGCCGCGCTCGGCCAGCACATGGTCCATCAGCCGCGCCAGAAGCTGCATGGCCACGTCCTTGAAGGCCAGGGTCGGGCCGTGGAACAGCTCCAGCAGGAACTCGTTCGGTCCGGTCTGCACCAGCGGGCACACGGCGTCGTGACGGAAGCTCGCATACGCCTCGTCGACGATCCGCCCGAAGGCGGCAGCGGGGATCTCGTCGCCGACGAAGGGCGCGAGCACCCGCTTTGCCACATCGGCATAGGGCAGGCCGCGCAGCGCGCGGATGTCCGCGGCGCTGAACTGCGGCCATGTCTCGGGCAGGTAAAGGCCGCCGTCGCGGGCGAGCCCGGCCAGCAGCGCATCGGAAAAGCTGAGGCGTGGAGCGCGGCCACGCGTGCTCACATAATGCATCGTCCGTCCCCGCTAATGGCGCCCGGAGCGCGGACTTGCAATTGCCGCATTCCCTCGGTCGATTTTCACGCGCGGTTGATATAGAACAGCCGGCATTCGTGAGGGAAGTACGGTTTATGGGTTTTCGCATGGGTAAACGACGGATTCTGGCGGGCGCCGCGCTGGCGGGCCTGGCTTTTGCGGCGGCCGGCTGCCAGTCGAGCGACACGGCCGGCGCGCTCGATCCCCAGGGCGGCCAGGCCGGCGCGCCGGCGGTGAAAGAAAGCGAGCTGCGCGCCTTCTGCCCGCAGGTGCAGCTTCGTGAGGGCACCGCCTACTTCAACACCTATGAGCGCGGCGACCGGGAAAAGAATCCCGAACGGCTCGAGTACCAGGCCTCCATCGCGGACGTCACGCGCAGCTGCACCTATCCGGACGGCATGCTCAACATGAACGTCGCCGTGGCGGGACGCATCGTCCCCGGCCCGAAAGGCAGGGTCGGCACGATCACCATGCCGATCCGCGTCGCCGTGGTACAGGACAGTCAGGTCGTCTACTCGCAGCTCCACCAGTTCCCGGTCGCGATCACCGACACGGTCGGCGCGACCCAGTTCGTCTTCAACGACGCGGGCATCTCCATTCCGCGCCCGCAGGGCCGTAACGTGATCGTCTTTGCCGGCTACGACGAAGGCCCGCCCCGCTAGCTCAAGCCTGCACCGGGCGGTGGGATCAGTCGTCCTCCGACCACCCGGACAGGGCCGACAGCACCGCTGCGAGGTCGCCCCAGCGGCGGATGACCGTCTCGGCGCCCGCCTCTGTCAGCGCGTCGGCGTGGCCCGGCCATGAATGCGCGCCGCCGGTGAAGCCGATGACGCGCATGCCGGCCCGCCGCGCTGCGGTGATGCCGTGGACCGAATCCTCGATCACGAAGCAGCGACGCGGGGCTGCCCCCAGCTTTTCGGCGGCGTGGAGAAAGACGTCCGGCGCCGGCTTCGGCCGGCCGGAAGGGATCGAGCGCGCCGAATAGACGCGGTCGCCGAACAGCGGCTTGAGGCCGGTGCGGCCGAGCATCGCCGCCAGCCGCTCGTCGGTGGAGTTGGAGCACACGCAGCGCGCGGTCGCGATGCCGGCAACGGCTGCCAGCGCGCCGGGCACCGGCAGCACTTCGGCGGCGAGGCGCCGGTCGAGGATCGCCTTCGAACGGTCGATGATCGACGCCTGCAGCGGCACCTTGAAGTCGCTCTCGACCTGTATCACCGCCTCCGCGAAGGTCAGCCCCGCATAGCGTTCCATGAATTCCTCCACCGAGATCCTGACGCCGGCTTCGGCCAGAAGCGCGGTGTCGACCTGCCCGGCGATGATCTCGGAATCGACGAGCGTTCCGTCGCAGTCGAAAATGACGAGATCTGGCTGGCTCATGGCGTTTCCGGCGCTTCCGGTGGGGAGGGGGACGGCGGGCGCATAGCAAACGCCGCCGCCGGGCGCAAATCGCGCGCCCGGTTCATTAAATCTTTACGCAGCCCGGTAACCATAACGACCAGTAAACAGTTTGCGTTTTCGGGTGCGTTCATGTCCGCCGTGCGTCTTCTCGACGAGATTTCCCCTGCTGCCCAGCCTTCCGTCTGGCTCGATACGATCCTCAAGGGCGACTGCGTCGCAGCGCTGGATCGCCTGCCGGAAAAGTCGGTCGACGCGATCTTCGCCGACCCCCCCTACAATCTCCAGCTCAACGGCGACCTGCATCGCCCCGACCAGTCCAAGGTCGACGCCGTCGACGACGATTGGGACCGGTTCGAAAGCTTTGCCGCCTACGACGCCTTCACGCGCGCTTGGCTGCTCGCCTGCCGCCGGGTGTTGAAGCCGAGCGGCACGATCTGGGTGATCGGCTCCTATCACAACATCTTTCGCGTCGGCGCGGCCATGCAGGATCTCGGCTTCTGGGTCTTGAACGATATCGTCTGGCGCAAGACCAACCCGATGCCGAACTTCCGCGGGCGCCGGTTCCAGAACGCGCACGAGACGCTGATCTGGGCGTCGCGCGACGAGAAGGCGCGCGGCTACACCTTCAACTACGAATCCCTGAAGGCGGCCAATGACGACGTGCAGATGCGCTCCGACTGGCTGTTCCCGATCTGCACCGGCACCGAGCGCCTGAAGGACGCGAATGGTGACAAGGTCCATCCGACCCAGAAGCCGGAGGCGCTGCTTTCCCGCGTCATCCTGTCCTCGACGAAGCCGGGCGACGTGGTGCTCGACCCCTTCTTCGGCACCGGCACGACCGGCGCCGTCGCCAAGCGCCTCGGCCGGCACTTCGTCGGCGTCGAGCGCGAGCAGGCCTATATCGACGCCGCCAGCGAGCGCATCGCCGCCGTCACGCCGATGGCGCGGCCGGACCTCGAACTGGTCCGCGGCAAGCGGGCCGAGCCGCGCGTCGCCTTCGTCAGCCTGATCGACGCCGGTCTGCTGAAGCCCGGCGCGACGCTGTTCGACGCGAACAGGCGCTGGGCCGCCAAGGTGCGCGCCGACGGCACGCTCGCGGTCGGGGACGCGGCCGGCTCGATCCACCGCATGGGCGCGAAAGTGCAGGGGCTGGACGCCTGCAACGGCTGGACCTTCTGGCATTACGAGCGCGTCGGGGGGCTGACGCAGATCGACGAGCTGCGCAAGATCGCCCGCCTCGGAATGGCGCGCGCCGGCGCCTGAAAACCCTTTTCGGACAAGCTGATAGAGCCGATGCCGGAATCGATCCGGCAGCGGCTTGAATCAGTTTGTGAACGGGCGGGCACGGCTGGCATACGTGGGCAGGTAGATCGCATATATATGCGCGCTGCCGTTTACCCCCACCCTTGATCCCTCCCCACAAGGGGGAGGGAAACGCCATCAGCGCCGTTCAGGCTAAAATCCGAAATCTACGCCACCCGAGCAGGCTCAAGGTCTCCCTCCCCTTGTGGGGAGGGGACAGGGGTGGGGGTATCTCACGCGCGCTCAAGTCGCCGCTCAGACCGTGATGCCGCGCTGCGCGAGGTCCCGTGCGAGCGTCTTCGCGTCGGTGAACAGCACGGCCTGCCAGCCGGCCGCGATCGCGCCCTCGACGTTCTTCGGGCTGTCGTCGATGAACAGGCTCGCGGCCGGGTCGAGGCCGAAGGCGAGCGCATGGCGGTCGTAGATTTCCCGGTCGGGCTTGATGAGCCCGATCTCGCCCGAGACGGTGGCCCCGCGCGGCCTCTTCAGGAACGGAAAGCGCTGCTTCGCTTCGGCAAAGGTGTCGGCGGCGAAATTGGTCAGCAGCGTCACGTCATGGCCCGCCGCGATCAGGCTCTCCATGATCGCGACGCTGTCGGCATGATGATGCGGGACCATGTCGTGCCAGTTCCGCCGGAAGGCGCGGATGAGGTCGGCTTCGCCCGGATGCGCGGCGATCAGCAGCGCCTCCGCTTCCGCCCATGGCCGGCCGCGGTCCTGTTCGAGGTTCCATGCCGGCGAGCAGACATGGCCGAGGAACCAGCGTCGCCGTTCGGGGTCGGGGATCAGCCGGCTGTACGGGATGTCCGGATCGTAGTGGATCAGGACCCTGCCGATGTCGAACACGATATGCCGGACGGCGCTCATGCCGCCTTCCTCCGGCCCGCGCCGGGCCCGGGCCGGCGTCGCCGCGTCGCGTCCGGTATCGCCGCCTCGATCGCTTTCCTGAAGACGGTCGGCAGCGCCTCGCCCGCAAGCGTCGCCGGGGCGGACCACCAGTGTCCGGGCGGTGTTTCGCCGCCTGCCACGTCGGCCCGGTAGACGGCGAGCTCGAGCGAGAAGTGGGTGAAGACGTGGCCGACCGAGCCGGTCCGCCGCCAGTCGGCGGAAAACGGCGCGGCGCTCGCATCCGCGCCGCCGTCCGCCCGTGCGCTCCAGCCCGAGGTCGGCACCTCGGCCATGCCGGCGAGCAGGCCGCGCTGCGGCCGCTTGCGCAGCAGCACCGCCCCGTCCGCGCGCACCGCGACGAAGGCCGCGCCGCGGCGGAGCGGGCGTTCGGCCCTGGCCGCCTTCACCGGCAGCAGCTCGGGGTCGCCCTGTGCGAGCCCCAGACAGCTCCCGTTCAGCGGGCAAAGCATGCAGTTGGGCCGCCGCGGCGTGCAGATGGTCGCGCCGAGGTCCATCATCGCCTGCGCGAAGTCGCCGGGCCGCTCCTGCGGCGTGATCTCCGCCGTGCGGGCGCGGATTTCGGCCTTGGCGGCGGGAAGCGGCGTCTCGATGGCGTAAAGCCGCGCGACCACGCGTTCGACATTGCCGTCGACCACGGGCTCCGGCAGGTCGAAGGCGATCGCGGCGATCGCCGCCGCCGTGTAGGGGCCGACGCCGGGGAGCGCGCGCAGCTCGTCCGCCGTGCGCGGAAAGGCGCCGCCATGCGCGTTCGCGATCGTGTCGGCGCATTTCTTCAGGTTGCGGGCGCGCGAATAGTAGCCGAGCCCCGCCCATGCCTTCATCACGTCGTCGACATCCGCCGCCGCCAGCGCCGCGACGGTCGGCCAGCGGTCCGTGAAGGCCTGGAAATAGGGTTTCACCGCCGCCACCGTCGTCTGCTGCAGCATGATCTCCGACAGCCAGATGCGATAGGGGTCGGGTGCCGCGCCCTGCCGCCGCTGCCGCGGCGGGATGCGCCACGGCAGCTCGCGATGATGCCGGTCGTACCAGGCGAGCAGGGCAGGGGCCACCCGGGCGGCGGCCCGGCTTGAATCGGACTGAGCAGGCATGCCACCATGTGGTACGCCGCGATGCCCCGATGCAAGACCCGCCGCGCGCGCAGGACAACGGAAAAGCAGCTCGTGAAGCCGACCGGCAGGCCAGTTCCCGTCAGCGACGTCGCCACCGCCATCCTCGACCCGGTGCTGCGCAAGCGCGCCGGCATGACGATCGGCCTCGTCCAGTCGTGGGAAGAGATCGTCGGCGAGCGGCTGGCCGCGATCACGCGGCCGGAGAAGATCGCCTGGCCGCGCCGCCGCGACGAGGACGACCCGTTCGAGCCGGCGACGCTGGTGATCGCCTGCTCGGGCGCGGCCGCCCTGCGCGTCCAGCACGAAAGCGCCGAGATCATCGGCCGCCTCAACGCATTCCTGGGCTATGGCGCGATCGGCCGCCTGCGCATCGTCCAGAAACAGGTCGCGCCGGCGGCGAAGCGGCAGCGCCGGCAGCGCCCGCCGACGCCCGACGAGACGCGGCATCTGGAGGCCGTCACCGGCGGGATCGAGGACGCCGGGCTGCGCGAATCGCTGCAGCGGCTCGGCGCCAGCGTGCTTCGCGCGCGCCGCGGCGGCTGAAGCTCTCGCGCTTTCGTGAACTTGTTGTGGACATGCGGCGATTGGCAGGACGGCCGACATGCCTTAATTCGGCGCCAACTATCGCCTTCTGGTAGTTGCCCGTCGCACAATTCCTCTCCATCGGGGTGATTCGCATGTCCGTTCTGCTTCCGCGCCGCAATGTCCTGCTTTCGATGCTCGCCGTCTCCGCCACGGCGGCTGTCCTGGCCGGCTGTGGCAAGGAGGAGGAGAAGGCGCAGGGACCTTCGACGCCGGCCAGCAAGGCGCCGGCGCCGCGCGGCACGGTCGACATGGCGAAGCTGCTGGAGCCCGGCGCCCTGCCCGACAAGGTGCTGGGCAAGGACGACGCGCCGGTGACGATCGTCGAATACGCCTCGATGACCTGCCCGCATTGCGCCCATTTCGCCGAGGCGACGCTGCCGGCGATCAAGGAGAAATATATCGACACCGGCCGCGCGCGGCTCATCATGCGCGAGTTCCCGTTCGACCCGCGCGCCGAGGCGGGCTTCATGCTGGCGCGCTGCGCCGACGACAACTACTTCGCGATGATCGACGTCCTGTTCAAGCAGCAGATGACGTGGGCCGGCGCGGACAACGCCAAGGACGCGCTGCTGCAGATTTCCCGGCTCGCCGGTTTTTCACAGGAGAAGTTCGAGGCCTGCTTGACGGACCAGAAGCTTCTGGACGATGTCAGGGCGGTGCGTGACCGCGGCGCCAAGGAGTTCGGCGTGGATTCGACGCCGACCTTCTTCATCAACGGCAACAAATATTCGGGGGCTCTCTCGGTTGACGAGATGTCGGCGATCATCGACGGCATCGGCTGATGCGGCTTTCCAGCCTCGGCTGATGCCGGCCGGCGCGTGCGCGGGAGCGTGCGCATGAAGTTCAATCGCCTTCGTCTGCTCGGCTTCAAATCCTTCGTCGATCCGGCCGAATTCGTCATCGAGCGCGGGCTGACGGGGGTCGTCGGTCCCAATGGCTGCGGCAAGTCCAACCTTGTCGAGGCGCTGCGCTGGGTGATGGGCGAAAGCTCGTACAAGAACATGCGCGCGTCCGGCATGGACGACGTGATCTTCTCCGGCTCGGCCACGCGGCCGGCGCGCAACACCGCCGAGGTCACGCTTTTCCTCGACAATTCGGACCGCAGCGCGCCGCCTTCCTTCAACGATGCCGAGGAATTGCAGGTGTCGCGGCGCATCGAGCGCGAGGCCGGCTCCGTCTATCGCATCAACGGCCGCGAGGCGCGCGCCAAGGACGTCCAGTTGCTGTTCGCCGACCAGTCGACCGGCGCCCGCTCGCCGTCGATGGTCGGGCAGGGGCGTATCGGCGAGCTGATCCAGGCCAAGCCGCAGGCGCGCCGCGCGCTGCTGGAGGAGGCTGCCGGCATTTCGGGGCTGCATACGCGCCGCCACGAGGCGGAACTGCGCCTGCGCGCGGCCGAGCAGAACCTGGAGCGGCTGGACGACGTGGTCGGCGAGCTGCAGAGCCAGATCGAGAGCCTGAAGCGCCAGGCCCGCCAGGCGGCGCGGTTCAAGAACCTGTCCGTCGACATCCGCAAGGCCGAGGCGACGCTTCTCCACATCCGCTGGCTGCAGGCCAGGGAGCAGGAGGGCGAGGCGCAATCCGCGCTCGCCGCGGCGACCTCGCTGGTGGCCGAGCGCGCCGCCCTGCAGATGCAGGCGGCCAAGGACCAGGCCGTCGGCTCCCATCATCTTCCCGAATTGCGCGACGCCGAGGCGGCCGCCGCGGCCGCCCTGCAACGGCTGACGATCGCCCGCACGCAGCTGGAGGATGAGGCGCGGCGCGTCGGTGCCCGCCAGCTGGAGCTCGAGAAACGCGTCGCCCAGCTCGACGCCGATATCGAGCGCGAGCGGCAGATGCTGCGCGACAATGACGAGATCCTGGCACGGCTCGCGGCAGAGGAGGCCGACCTGCGGGCGGCGGATGCGGGGTCTGCCGAGGCCGAGACGCGCGCCCGCGCCGCCTTCGAGGATGCCGGGCAAAGGCTGGCGTTGAGCGAGGCGGCGCTGACGGCGCTGACGGCCGAGCGCGCCGATGCCGCCGCGCTGCGCGCCCAGACCGAGCGCGGCCTGCGCGACAGCAATGAGCGCCTGGCGCGGCTGGAGCGCCAGCTCGCCGAGGTCGAGGCGGAGGCTGCCGGCATCGCCGGCCGCATCGCCGGGCTCGCCGATCCGCTCGAGAAGAAGGCGCTGGCCGATGCGGCGGATACCGCCGCCGCGGCGGCCGAGCAGGCCGCGCTCGCCTCGGAGAAGGCGGTGGCCGACGCCCGGGCGCGCGAGGCCGGGCTGCGCCCCGCCGTGCAGGAGGCGCGCGCGCATCTGCAGAGCGTCGAGACGGAGGCGCGCACGCTGTCGCGCATCCTGAATGCCGGCTCCGGCGGCCTGTTTCCGGCCGTGCTGGAGCAGGTGCGGGTCGAGCGCGGCTTCGAGACCGCGCTGGGCGCTGCGCTGGGCGAGGATCTCGACGCGCCGCTCGACCGCGCCGCGCCGGCACATTGGGGCGAGGTCCTGCCGGCCGGTGACGATCCGGCTTTGCCGGACGGCGTCAGCGCCCTTGCCGACGTCGTGCGCGCGCCGGCGCAACTGGCCCGGCGGCTGGCGCAGGTGGGGATCGTCGACGCAGGCGACGGCCCGCATCTGCAGCGGCTGCTGAAGCCGGGCCAGCGCCTGGTCAGCCGCGAGGGCGCGCTGTGGCGCTGGGACGGCTTCGTCGCCGGCGCCGATGCGCCGACGGCCGCCGCGCAGCGCCTGGCGCAGAAGAACCGGCTGGCCGAGCTGGACGCCGAGGCGGTCGAGGCGACGCGCCGCCTGCGCGAGGCCGAAAAGCAGGGCGCGGCCGCCGAGGCGGAGGTGAAGGCGAAGGCCGAGGCCGAGCGCGCCGCGCGCGAGGCATGGCGCGCGGCCCAGAAGGCGGCTGCCGAGGCGCGCGCGGCGCTGGCCAGCGCCGAGAAGGCGGCCGGCGAGCTTTCCGCCCGCCGGACCGCCCTGGAGGACAACCGGCTTCGGCTGGTGGAAAGCCATGACGAGGCGCAGGCGGAAACCGCGCGCGCCAATGCCGCGCTCTCGGCCCTTCCCGACCTGTCGGCCGTGCAGGGCCAGCTCGATGCGGCGGCGGCCGAGGTGGCGCGCGACCGCGCCGCGCTGGCCGATGCCCGCGCGGCCCATCAGGGGCTTGCCCGCGAGGCGGAAATCCGCCGCCGGCGGCTCGATGCGATCGGCAGCGAGCGGGCGGGCTGGACCGCGCGCGCGGCCAATGCCGACACCCAGATCGCCGCGCTCGGCGAACGGCGCGGCGAGGTGGCGGCCGAGCTGGCGGGGCTGGCCGATACGCCCGGCGAGATCGACGCGAAGCGCCGCGCGCTGCTGTCGCAGCTTTCGCAGGCAGAGGAGCTGCGCAAGGCCGCCGCCGACCGCCTGCAGGTGGCGGAGGCCCGGCAGGCCGAGCTCGACAAGGCGGCGACGCTGGCCATCCAGCTCCTGTCCGAAGCCCGCGAGGGCCGTGCCCGCGCCGAGGAGCGGCTGGGCGCGGCCGAGGAGCGCCGCGGTGAGGCCGAAGCGCGCATCCGCGAGGCGCTGTCCACCGAGGCGCATCTGGCGATCCGCCACACCGGGCTCGGCCCCGACGACGGACTGCCGGACGTGGCCGATGTCGAGCGCCAACTGGACCGGCTGCGCATCGAGCGCGAGCGGCTGGGCGCGGTCAACCTGCGGGCGGAGGCCGAGCAGCAGGAACTGACCGAGCGGCTGGAGACGATCGTTGCCGAACGCGAGGACGTCATCGAGGCGATCCGCAAGCTGAGGCAGGCGATCCAGACCCTGAACCGCGAGGGCCGCGAGCGGCTTCTGGCGGCTTTCGAGGAGGTCAATTCGCAGTTCAGGCGGCTGTTCACGCATCTGTTCGGTGGCGGGACGGCCGAACTGCAACTGATCGAGTCCGACGATCCGCTCGAAGCCGGCCTCGAGATTCTTGCCCGGCCGCCGGGAAAGAGGCCGCAGACGATGACGCTGCTGTCGGGCGGCGAGCAGGCGCTGACGGCCATGGCCCTGATCTTCGCCGTGTTCCTCACCAATCCCGCGCCGATCTGCGTGCTCGACGAGGTCGACGCGCCGCTCGACGACCACAATGTCGAGCGCTTCTGCAACCTGATGGACGAGATGG
>ENA-UOVV01001008-UOVV01001008.1-compost-metagenome-genome-assembly--contig:-NODE-1008-length-25472-cov-6.379825_pt1 | contig 25472 bp, 25 predicted proteins | sample MGYA00238155_ERZ761577 | MGnify/ENA primary metagenome ERZ761577 (study PRJEB28898, sample SAMN06268775) | compost metagenome | isolation source: Emeryville, CA | place: USA:Emeryville, CA | collected...
CCGGAGCGGTGGTCGGCTGGGTTGCCGCCGATTCGGAATTTGTCGGGGCCGATGCAGGCGGTTGGTGGGTTGTTTGCGATGTCGGCTGATGCGGTGCGGTTTGTGTTTCGGCGGCCGTTTCAGTGGCGTGAGTTTTTGGAGCAGTGTTGGTTTATCGCGCGGGTGGCGTTGGCGCCGACGTTGTTGGTGGCGATTCCGTTCACGGTGTTGATCAGTTTCACGCTGAATATTTTGTTGCGGGAGTTGGGGGCGGCGGATCTGTCGGGGGCTGGTGCGGCGTTCGGTGCGGTGACGCAGGTGGGTCCGATCGTGACGGTGTTGATTGTGGCCGGTGCGGGGGCGACGGCGATTTGTGCGGATCTGGGGTCGCGCACGATCCGTGAGGAGATCGACGCGATGGAGGTGTTGGGCATCAATCCGGTGCAGCGGTTGGTGACGCCGCGGATGCTGGCTTCGGGGTTGGTGGCGTTGTTGCTCAACAGTTTGGTGGTGATCATCGGGATCATTGGTGGTTACACGTTTTCGGTGTTCATCCAGGATGTGAATCCGGGGGCGTTCGCGGCGGGTATCACGTTGTTGACCGGGGTGCCTGAGGTGATCATCTCGTGTGTGAAGGCGGCGTTGTTCGGGTTGATCGCGGGGTTGGTGGCCTGTTATCGGGGGTTGATCATCTCCGGGGGTGGGGCCAAGGCGGTGGGCAACGCGGTCAACGAGACGGTGGTGTATGCGTTCATGTCGCTGTTTGTGATCAACGTGGTGGTCACGGCCATCGGTATCCGGATGACGACGGGGTAGACGGCGATGGGCACCGTTCAGATTCTCAAGTCGACTTATCCGCGGTTCACCCGCGCGACGAAGCGTCCGATCGACACGTTGGGCGCCATCGGCGATCACATGCTGTTTTATCTCAAAGCGTTGGGGGGGATGCCGCATGCGGCGATCCATTATCGCCGTGAGATTGTGCGGTTGATCGCCGAGATCTCGATGGGTGCGGGCACGTTGGCGATGATCGGCGGCACCGTGGTGATCGTCGGGTTTTTGACGCTGGCTGCCGGTGGGACGTTGGCGGTGCAGGGCTACAGTTCGCTGGGCAACATCGGTATCGAGGCGTTGACCGGGTTTTTGGCGGCGTTTATCAATGTGCGTATCTCCGCGCCGGTGGTGGCCGGGATCGGGTTGGCGGCCACGTTCGGTGCCGGGGTGACCGCCCAGCTGGGTGCGATGCGCATCAATGAGGAGATCGACGCGCTGGAGTCGATGGCGATCCGCCCGGTGGAGTATCTGGTGTCCACGCGGATCGTGGCCGGGATGATCTCGATCACCCCGCTGTACTCGATCGCGGTCATCTTGAGTTTCGTGGCGTCGCAGTTCACCACGGTGGTGTTGTTCGGCCAGTCCGGTGGCCTGTATGACCACTACTTCGACACCTTCCTCAACCCGATCGACCTGTTGTGGTCGTTCCTGCAGGCGGTGTTGATGGCGATCACGATCCTGTTGATCCACACCTACTTCGGCTACTTCGCCACCGGCGGACCCTCCGGCGTCGGCGCGGCCGTCGGCAACGCCGTACGCACCTCCCTGGTCGTCGTCGTCTCCGTCACCCTGCTGGTCTCCCTGGCCATCTACGGCTCCAACGGCAACTTCAACCTCTCGGGTTAGGGTCGGACGTCCATGAAAAGCAGTGTCGTTCGCCCGTTGACGGGTCTGGGCCTGGTCGTTGCCATCGGGCTGATCATCGCCCTCGCCATCGCCATGTTCCGGGGGTCGTTCGCCCAAACCGTTCCGGTGACCGTGATTTCGGAACGTGCCGGCCTGGTGATGAACCCCGACGCCAAGGTGAAGATGCGCGGCGTGCAGGTGGGGCAGGTGTCGAAGATCGACGCGAAGCCGGACGGCACCGCCGAACTGCATCTGGCGATCGACAAGTCGGCGTTGAACCTGATCCCGAGCAATGTCACGGTGGACATCACCTCGAGCACCGTGTTCGGCGCGAAGTTCGTGCAACTGGTTCCGCCGAAGGACCCGTCACCGGAGAAGTTGCGCCCCGGCCAGGTCATCCAGAACAAGCACGTGATGGTCGAGGTCAACACGGTCTTCCAACAGCTGGTTGAGGTGCTCGACAAGATCGAGCCCACCAAGCTGAACCAGACGCTGGGCGCGATCGCGACGGCCTTCAACGGCCGCGGCGAACAGATCGGCAAGACGCTCAGCGACTTCAACAAGCTGCTGGGTGAGATCGAGCCCAGCCTGCCGAACCTCGCCCACGACATCGAGGCGTCGGTGGCGACGCTCTCCGCTTACGGCGACGCGTCGCCCGACCTTGTCGCGACCATGGAGAGCGCCACCAGGGTGGGCAACTCGATCGTCGACGAGCAACGCCAGCTCGATGAATTCCTGGTCAGCACAATCGGTCTGGCTGACGCCAGCAATGAGGTGATCGGCGCCAACAGCGACGGGATCGCCGAGGTGGCCCACGTGCTGGTGCCCACGACCGAACTGCTCTACCTGTACCGCGAGTCGATCCGCTGCGGCGTCGGCGGGCTCATCCCGTTCGCGAAGTCGCCCCCGCAGTACTCCGGCGTGCTCGTCAACGCCGGCCTGACGCTGGGCGTCGAGCGGTACCGCTACCCCAGGGACCTGCCCAAGGTGGCCGCGTCGAGCGGCGGCAAGGACTACTGCAAGGAGCTGCACCTGCCGGAGCTCGAACCCGACTTCATCCCGCCCGCCCTGATCGCCGACATCGGCACCAACCCGGCGCAGTACGGCAACCAGGGCATCCTGCTGAACTCGGATGGGCTGAAGAACTGGTTGTTCGGGCCGCTCGCCGGGCCGCCGCGTAACACCGCACAGATCGGAATGCCGGGATGACGCGATCGGTAGGAACCCTCGTCAAGTTCTCGATATTCGGCGTGATAATGGCGGTGCTGACGGCCTTCTTGTTCGTGGTCTTCAGCGAGTCTAGAACCGGTGCGACACAAGGTTATTCGGCGGTCTTCACCGATGCGTCACGGTTGGAGCCGGGCGACACCGTGCGCATCGCGGGGATCAGGGTCGGCACGGTGCGCGAGGTGTCGTTGCAACCCGACCGCAATGTGCTGGTCAAGTTCGACACCGACCGCGGCACTGCGCTGACCACCAACACCAAGGCGGCGATCCGCTACCTGAACCTGGTGGGTGATCGTTACCTCGAACTGGTCGACACACCGGGATCGGCAAAGATCCTGCCCGCCGGTGCGCAGATTCCCGTGGACCGCACGGCACCCGCACTCGATCTCGACCTGCTGCTGGGTGGGCTCAAACCCGTGATCCAGGGCCTTAATCCGCAGGACGTCAACACCCTGACCACGTCGCTGGTGCAGATCCTGCAGGGCCAGGGCGGCACGCTGGAGTCGCTGTTCTCCAAGTCGTCGTCGTTCACCAACTCGCTGGCCGACAGCAACCAGGTCATCGAGGAGCTGATCACCAACCTCCGTGACACACTCGACACGTTGTCCGCCGACGGCGAGGAGTTCTCGGGCGCGATCGACCGCCTCGACAAACTGGTCAAGGGACTTGCCGAGGACCGCGATCCGATCGGCGACGCCATCGAGGCGCTGGACAACGGGACCTCGTCGCTGGCCAGCCTGCTCGGTCGCGGCAGGCAGCCGCTGGCCGGCACGGTCGAGTCGATCCACCGACTCGCGCCGCTGGTCAACAACGACCTGGAACAGCTCGACGCCACCATCCAGCGCCTGCCCGAGATCTACCGCAAGCTGGCGCGCGTGGGCTCCTACGGCGCCTGGTTCCCGTACTACATCTGCGGAATCAACTTCCGCGCCAGTGACCTTGAGGGCCGCACCGTGGTCTTCCCGTGGATCAGGCAAGAGACGGGAAGGTGCGCGGACTGATGCTGAAATACCGCGGAAACCAACTGATTCGGGCCGGCTTCATGGGCGTGGTCCTGATCATCCTCGTGATCGCAATCGGGCTGCAGCCCGAACGGCTCCTGCAGTGGGCGACGTCGCTGCGGTACCAGGCGCTGTTCACCGAGGCCGGCGGCCTGGCCGTGGGCAACGACGTGACCGTGTCCGGCATCAAGGTCGGTTCGGTGTCGTCGGTGGAACTGGTCAACGGCGACGCGCTGGTCGGGTTCACGGTCAACGGCAAGTACGCCTTGGGCTCCGACACCACCGCGCACATCCGTACCGGCACCCTGCTCGGCGAGCGGGTGCTGGCGCTGGAGTCCGCGGGCAGCGGCACGCTCAGCCCGCAGTCGACGATTCCGGTGACCCGCACGTCGTCGCCGTACTCGTTGACCGATGCGGTCAGCGAGTTGACCGCCAACACCGCGGGCACCGACACCGGATCGTTGAACCAGTCGCTGGACACGCTGGCCCAGACGCTTGACCAGATCTCACCCCAGCTGGGCCCGACGTTCGAGGGTGTGTCACGGTTGTCGAAATCGCTCAACAGCCGCAACGAGAGCCTCGCCGAGTTGCTCAGAACCGCAAGCGAAGTCACCAGCATCTTCTCCGAGCGCAGTAAGCAGGTCAACGAGCTGATCCTCAACGCCAACGACCTGCTCGCGGTGCTCAACGAGCGGCGCTACGCGATCACCAGCCTGCTCAACGCCACAGCGGCGGTGTCGGAGGAGTTGTCCGGGGTGGTCGCCGACAACGAGCAGAAGCTGGCACCGGCGCTACGTGAGCTCAACGAGGTCACGGCGATGCTCGAGAAGAACAAGCAGAACCTCGAGAAGATGTTGCCCGGAGCGGCGAAATACTATCTGACACAGGGTGAACTAGTGGCCAACGGCGCGTACTACAACGCGCTCGTGCCCAACCTCCAGCCGGCGCAGTTGCTGCAGCCGTTCCTGGACTACGCGTTCGGCTTCCGCCGCGGCATCGATGCCGGCCAGCCGCCGGACAACGCCGGGCCGCGCGCCGAACTGCCCTTCCCGGTAAACGGCATTCCTCAGCCAGGAGATCTCCCCGATGACGGCAACCCGTAAGCGCCTGGTGGCCGGCACGGCGATCCTGCTGGCCATCGCCCTGATCGCGGGCGCGGTATACCTTGCGCGTCAGGTGTTCTTCGGCCCGTACACCATCACGGCGTACTTCCCGACCGCGACCGCCATCTACCCGGGTGACGAGGTTCGGGTGTCGGGGGTGGAGGTCGGCACCATCGAGTCGATCAAGCCCGAGGGCACCCAGGTGAAGATGGTGATGAAGGTCGACCGCGACGTGCCGGTTCCGGCCGACGCCAAGGCCGTCATCGTCGCCCCGAACCTGGTGGCCGCCCGCTACGTACAGCTCACTCCGGCGTACCGCAGCGGCGGCGGGCCCACGATGGCCGACGGTGCGGTGATTCCCGCGGACCGCACGGCCGTACCGGTCGAATGGGACGAGGTCAAACGGCAGTTGATGCGGCTGTCGACGGAACTCGGGCCACAGGCCGGGGTGTCGGACACCTCGGTCGCACGGTTCATCGACAGCGCGGCCAACGCGATGGGCGGCAACGGCGACAAGCTGCGCGAGACGCTGGCCCAACTGTCCGGGGTGGCACGGGTTTTCGCCGAGGGCAGCGGCAACATCGTCGATGTCATCAAGAACCTGCAGACCTTCGTGAGCGCACTGCGCGACAGCAAGGAACAGATCGTCCTGTTCGAGAACAGGCTGGCCACGCTGTCCAGCGTGATCAATGACAGCCGATCGGATCTGGATGCGGCGCTGTCGAAGCTCTCGGTGGCGATCGGCGAGGTGCAGCGCTTCGTGGCGGGCAGCCGCGCCGAGACGACCGAGCAGGTGCAACGACTGGCCAACCTGACCCAGATTCTGGTCGACAAGCACCTGGCTCTGGAGAACGTCCTGCACATCGCGCCCAACGCGATCGCGAACTTCGCGAACATCTACTACCCGAACGGTGGCGCGGTCACGGGTGCGTTCGCGCTGTCGAACTTCTCTAATCCGGTGTGGTTCATCTGCGGGCTGATCGGGGGTGTCGCGAACACCACCGCGCCCGAGACGGCCAAGCTGTGCGCGCAGTACCTCGGTCCGGCGTTGCGGCTGCTCAGCGCCAACCAGGTTCCGCTACCGATCAACGCGTACCTCCGCCCGGCCATCGCCCCGGACAAGATGATCTACACCGACCCGAACCTGGCGCCCGGCGGGCCCGGTCCCATCGATCCGCCGGAGCCGCCGCCGACGGTGTCGGCCTACACCGGCCAGGGCGACATTCCGCCGCCACTGGGCTGGGGTGCCCCACCCGGTCCGCCCGGAATCTACATGCCCGAGCCCAACGCGCCGGCGACCCCGTCGCCCGCGCTGTACCCGGGTGCACCGTTACCGGGGCCGCCGTGGATCTCGTCGAACATCCCGCTGCGGGAGCCGAGCGTCGCGGACATGCTGCTGCCACCGGCGCCGCCACCACCCGGCCCACCACTGCCTGCGGAAGCGGGGGCACCGTGATGATCGGACGGCTGAAGCGCTTGACCGTGCTCGGCTCGTGCCTGGCCGTGGCACTGACCGGATGCTCGTTCCAAGGCATCAACTCGTTGCCGCTGCCCGGCGCGGTGGGCCGCGGTCCCGACTCGGTGACCTACCACGTCGAGTTGCCGAATGTGGCGACCATGGAGCCGAATTCGCCGGTGATGATCGACGATGTAGTGGTCGGCAGTGTCGGCAAGATGACCGTCAAGGACTGGCACGCCGACGTGGAGATCTCGGTGAAGCCTGATGTGGTGGTGCCCGCCAACGCGGTGGCCACGGTGGGGCAGACCAGCCTGCTCGGCTCTATGCATCTGGCGCTCAACCCGCCGCTGGGCGAAGAGCCCCGCGGCCGGCTGGAACCAGGGGCCACGATCCCGCTGAGCGACGCGTCGACGTATCCGACCACCGAGCAGACGCTGTCGTCGTTGTCGACCGTGGTCAACGCGGGCGGCCTGGGGCAGATGAGCGATGTAATCCACAACCTCAGTGCCGCGGTGTCGGGGCGGGAGACCGAGATCCGCGAATTGCTAACGCGGCTGGACAATTTCGTGGGTGTCCTGGACGCCCAGCGTGACGACATCATCGCCTCGATTCAGCAGTTGAACCGGGTGGCGGGCACCTTCGCCAATCAGCGCGGGGTGCTCGACCGGGCGCTCAAGGAGCTGCCGCCCGCGATCGATGTGCTGATCAAGGAGCGTCCCACCCTGACCACCGCCCTGGAGAAACTCGGACAGTTCGGCGATACGGCGGCAACACTGGTCAACGACGCCGGCGACGACCTGGTGAAGGACTTGGAGCACCTCGGGCCCGCGCTGGGCAAGATCGCCGACATCGGACCGGATCTCAACCTTGCGGTGCTGTGGTTGACCGCGTTCCCGTACGGCCCGACGTTCGCCGACCGGATCACCAGGGGTGACTACATCAACCTGTTCGCCACCTTCGACCTAACCTATCCGCGGTTGAAGAAGACGCTGCTGCTGGGCACGCGGTGGGGTGACATGAACGCCAAGATGATCCCGGCACCCGGAGATCCCTACTGGCAGAACTACTCCTACAGCCCGATGGACTTCCCGATGACACCGCCGCCGGAGTTGGAAGCGGCGGGCGTGAAGCCGGAGAAGTGGCCGCCGGTGATCGAGGGACTGCCGCAGCCACCGGTGGCCGGGCCGGTGCTGCCGGTGGCCCCGCCACCACCCGCCGCGCCGTGGTTGCCGACGGGTCAGGTGACCCAGACAGGCCAGATCTTCGCCGGCCCGTACGGTCCTGAATCGGCACCGGGCACACCGCCCGCCGACGCTCCATCAACACCGGGAGGCGGTGGCTGATGCTGTCCCGTTTCGTCCGAAACCAGTTGATCATCTTCACGATCGCCTCGATCGTCGGCATCACGGTGATGCTGTTCGCCTACATGCAGGTGCCGACGCTGCTGGGCATCGGCCGCCTCACGGTGACACTGGACCTGCCCGCTGCCGGCGGTCTGTACCGGTTCGCCAACGTCACCTACCGTGGTCAGCAGATCGGCAAGGTGACCGAGGTCAGGCTCACCGAGGACGGTGCGGAAGCCGAACTGCGGCTGGCCACTTCGCCCAAGATCCCGGCAGATCTGGAGGCGCACGTGCTCAGCGTGTCGGCGATCGGCGAGCAGTACGTCGATTTGCGCCCGCGCACCGATTCCGGGCCGTACCTGCAGAACGGATCCCGGATCCCGCGTTCGAACACCACGATCCCGCAAGAGGTGGGGCCGATGCTCGAGCAGGTCAACAAGTTGGTGGAGAGCATCCCCGGCGACCGGATCAGCGACCTGCTCAACGAGACGTTCAAGGCGTTCAATGGCGCGGGTCCGGACTTCCAGTCGCTGATCGACTCCGCGGCGAAGATCACCGCCGACGCCAGCGCGGTGTCGGGCGAGACCAGGACGCTGATCGATGACAGTGGGCCGCTGCTGGACTCGCAGGCCGAAGCCGCCGACTCGATCCGCACCTGGGCGCGCAGCCTGGCCGGTGTCACCGGTCAGCTCGCGGAGAACGACCCGGAGATCCGTGCGCTGCTGCAGCGGGGACCGGGCTTCTCGCAGGAGGTGTCGCAACTCCTCAACGAGCTGAAGCCGACCCTGCCGGTGATGCTGGCCAATCTGACCACGGTCGGGCAGATCCTGGTGACCTACAACCCCTCGCTGGAACAGCTGATGGTGATCTTCCCGGGCATCATCGCCGCACAGCAGTCATTCGGCTTGCCGCACAAGAACCCGGTCGGTCTGCCGTTCGCGGACTTCGCGCTGACGATCGGCGACCCGCCGGCGTGCACGGTCGGCTTCCTGCCACCGTCGCAATGGCGCTCTCCCGAGGACATGACGACGGTCGACACGCCGGACGGGCTGTACTGCAAGCTGCCGCAGGACTCGCCGATCGCTGTGCGGGGTGCGCGCAACTACCCGTGCATGGGGCATCCGGGAAAGCGCGCCCCGACCGTCGAACTCTGCAACGACCCGAAGGGCTTCCAGCCGTTGGCGATTCGCCAGCACTACACCGGTCCGTATCCGTTCGACCCGAACCTGGTGTCGCAGGGCGTGCCGCTGGATGACCGGGTGGACTATCAGGAGCGGATCTACGCGCCGGTGGAGGGCACTCCGCTGCCGCCGGGCGCGGTGCCGCACGGCACCCCGCCGGGCGCACCACCGGCTCCCGCGGCGGCCCCGCCGCCGCCAGCCGCGCCGGTGGCACCGCCACCACCGCCGGGTAACTCCTTGAACGGCACCCCGATCCCGCCGGTGCCGCCGGCTGACGGCGCGGCGCCCGCCATGCCAAGTGCCTTCGGCGGCAACGGGTCTGGTGGACCCTCGGTGATCGCGGTGCCGTATGACCCGAAGACGGGGCAGTATTTGACGGCGGACGGTCAGCTGCAGACGCAGAAGAACCTGACCGGTGTCGCCAAGTCGTGGGAGGAGCTGATGCCGACCTGACGCTGCCGCGCGCTCAGGCGCAGCGTCAGGCCAGCTTCACCACCTTCACCGGCATCTCGATGACGAGCGGCTGGTTGCGGCCGCAGGCCCCGCTGGGGGACTTGGTCTGGTTGCGGCCGAACAGGAAGTCCATGTTCTTGGTCTCCCGCAGGTTCGTCGTCGGGTCGATGCCCAGCAGGATGAACTTCTGATGTCCGGGCGCGAAGGTGCCGTCGGGGCAGGGCAGCCAGTTCTCGACCACGTGGTCGATGTACCAGAAGTCATCGAGGCGGGCGGTGCCCGTCCAGCCGAGCGAGCTCTTCACCGTTCCGCTGCATTCGATCGGGCTGATGCAGCTGGTCTCGATCGTCCAGGTCTCGTTGACCGTCTGCTGATCGTAGAAGACCGGGGCACCGCCCGGTGCCGCACCCTTGGTCGCCCACTCACCGTCCGACATCACCTGATAGACCCCGTTGAGGTCGGTGCCGTACTGCGCGTGCACGGCGGGTGCCGTGGCTAGACTCGCTGTCACCGCGAACCCCGCTGTGGCGGCGGCGAAGTGCACTGCACGCATGACCCCAGCCTATCGCGCGGCCGTCGGGGCCGGTAGCAATCCTCTCCAACTGGGAGAATTTCGTTCCCGCCTATGTGAGAATATCGGCGTGCGCTCCACCGTCGCAGTGCTTGCTGCCCTGATGACCTCGGCGTCGGTGATGGCCGCTCCGCAGGCGGCCGCTCAACCCCCACCACCGCCACCGGGCGGCGAGTGCAACAACCCCAGCTGTACACCGGGCATCCAGCCTCATGTGGTGCTCGGCTCGTACTGCAACAACACCACCTACTACGTGTTCGGGGTGACCGATTGGGGCCGACTGGTGTTCTGCGGCTCGCCGCGTCGCTACGAGCCGCGCTGGTTCCGTTCGCCGGAGATGCACGGCATCAAGAACCAGTACGACCTGTGCCCCGCGCTGGAAGGTGAGGTCGCCCAGGCGCCGGACGGCCTGTTCCTGACGTGCGTGGCGCGCGACGGCAGGTCCTATTGGGAGCGCGGCGACCTCTAACCGGTTGGCGGCGCGCGCCGTCCGAAAGACCGCTAGGCCGGCGTGAACTCGATGTTGAGTTCCTTCAGACCGCGCAGGATGAACGTCGGCTCGTACTCGTAGCGACGGTTGTCGATCGGGCCGTGCTTGTCCTCGGCGATCCGGATCTCGCTGAGCCGGTCCAGCAGCCGTTCGATCGACACCCGGCCCTCGACGCGCGCCAGCGGCGCACCCGGGCAGGAATGGATGCCGCGGCTGAACGCGATGTGCTCGCGCACGTTCTTGCGGTCCAGGTCGAACTCGTGCGGGTTCTCGAACCGAGACGGATCGCGGTTGGCCGCGCCGGGACTCACCATCACCGTGGTGCCCGCAGGCACCGGCTTGTCGCCCAGAGTCGTTGTCTTGCGGGCCATCCGGAACACGCTCTTGACCGGGGCGTCCATCCGCAGGCACTCCTCGATGAACACCGGGATCAGGCTGCGGTCCTCCCGGAGCCGCTGCTGGATGTCGGGGCGGTCACCGAGCACCCGCAGCGCCGCGCCCAGCAGCTTGGCGGTGGTCTCCTGGCCGGCGGCGAACAGGAACGTCGCCGTGCGCACCACGTCGATGACCTCGGGGGTGGAGCCGTCCGGATACTTCGCGGTGGCGATCGAGGTCAGCACGTCTTCACGGGGGTGCTCCCGGCGCTCCTCGATGTAGCGGACGAACTTCTCGTCGGCCCACTCCAGCGGGTTGGTGGCGATGACCTCGTGGTCCAACGAGCCGATGTTGGTGCCGGGCCGCTCGGCGCCGAACGCCTCACGAAAGTCGTCGTGGTCCTCCTCGGGCACCCCGAGCAGGTCGGCAACGACCAACAGCGAGAACGGTTTCGCGTACGCGGCGAGAAACTCGCAGCGGCCGTCCTCGATGAACTCGTCGATGTGGCGATCGGCCAACCGCCACATGAAGTCCTCGTTCTCCTTCAGCCGCTTGGGCGTGAGCAGCCGGGACAGGATCGAGCGCGCATCGGTGTGCTGCGGCGGGTCCATCGTCACCATGTGCTCGAACATCGGGATCTCGGTGCGATGCTTCTCGATCAGCTCGGTGATGTCGTCGCCCTCGGGGGTGAACGGCAGCGGGGTGAACGGGCCCATCACCGCGACGCACGACGAGAAGTTCTCGCTGTCCTTGTAGACGGTGTTGGCCGCCTCCCAGCCGGTAACGGCAAGCACGCCGTTGTTGATCGGACAGCACACCGGATCCTTGGCCCGGATGTGGTCGTAGTACGGGTGTGGATCGGGGACGAGCGACGGATCGGTGAAGTAGTCGACCGAATCGAAATCAGTGGTCATTGGGCTTCGTCCCTCTCGGAGCAGGCGGTCATACGCGAAGTGCTGAGCATCTGCTTAGCATTGTGGCAGAGTGATGGTCAAGGATGCGCGTCGGGTCGGCGAGGCGCGGGGTAGCGACCAGGGTCCGGACTAGCATCGGCGTGTCGGGCACCCTTGCGACACGGCTCGGTGCCGGACCACGCACGAGAGGAGCACCGCAGGGATGGCATCGGCGCGCAGGATCGGGGCGCCGGACGCGAAGAACCGCGGGGTGCTGTTGGACGCGGCCGAGCAGATGATCCTCGAGGAGGGCTATGCGGCGGTGACGTCGCGTCGCGTCGCCGAGAAGGCCGGGCTCAAACCCCAACTCGTGCACTACTACTTCCGCACCATGGAAGACCTGTTCCTGGAGGTGTTCCGCCGACGCGCCGAGCAGGGACTGCGCGTGCTGTCGACGGCGCTGACGTCTCCGCAGCCGCTGTGGGCGCTGTGGCGGTTCAGCACGCAGCCGGAGGCGACGCGGCTGACGATGGAGTTCATGGGGCTCGCGAACCACCGCAAGGCACTGCGCGCCGAAATCGTGTACTACGGCGAGCGATTCCGCGAGGAGCAGAACAAGGCGATCGCCGCGGCGTTGGAGCGCTACGGCGTCGAGGCCGCGCAGATCCCGCCGGTGGTGTGGACGTTCTTCGCCACCAGCGTGTCGCAGGCGCTGGTGATGGAACGCGCGCTGGGCATGACGACCGGACACGAGGAGACGATCGCGTACTGCGAGCAGTGGATTCGTCGGCTGGAGGGCGAACCACGCCCCGAACTCGATCACCAGTTACGAATCGAGCAGAGCGCGCCCCTGGGCCCCTGATTCGTCTGGACCACGACGCCGTCCACCGCCAGCACGCAGTGCACGTTGGTCGGCGCGCCCGGACCGCTGGTCGCCACCACCATCGCCCACTGATTGGGATTGATCAGTTGCACGTCGAGGTTCCACTGCTCGTCGGGGCCGACGTGGGCCTCGGCCTTGGGGCTGAACACGTACGGGTTGTGGCTGTAGTCCGCCCAGTTCGGCGGGTCGACGTCGCGGTAGTAGACCTTGATGGGCGTCGGCACCTCGGCCCACACCGAGTACTTGACGTTATGCAGCGGCAGCGGAGCCGGCGGCGGATCCTGCGCGGTGGCCGTGGCGGCGGGCAGCGCCAGGCCCGCCACCGCCAGCGCGGTTGCCGACGCCACCCGCAGCAACGCCGAACCTGGGGCGTGAGTGATCGCGCGCGCCGACGTAAACATCATTTGCGGATTTTAAGACCAGGGTTTACCACCCGGGGCGGAATCGTCGTGCCCATCAGATCGCCAGGATGGTTGCCGATGCGGTGCCGGGTGCGCCGTACACCTGCGCCAGGCCGACCTTCGGTTCGCCAGGCACTTGGCGATCGCCGGCCTCACCGCGCAGCTGGCGCACCAGTTCGTGGACCTGGCGCAGCCCGGACGCCCCGATGGGCTCGCCGTTGGCGATCAGGCCGCCGTCGGTGTTGATCGGCAGGCTGCCGTGAATCTCGGTGGCACCGTCGGCGATCAGCTTCTCCTGCTCGCCGTCGGCACACAGTCCCGTCTCGGCCATGTGGATCACCTCGGCACCGGCGTCGGTGTCCTGCAGCTGGGCGATATCGATGTCCTCGGGCCCGATGCCGGCCGCTTCGTAGGCGGCCCTGGCGGCGTACACGGTGGGGGACACGTCCTCGTCCAGCGGCGCCGAGGTGGCGTGCACCTCGTACGCGCCGAAGGTCCGGGTGCGGATCTCGGAGGCCTTCACGTACACCGGCTTGTCGGTATATCTGTGCGCGATATCGGCTCGGCACATGATGACCGCGGCGGCGCCCTCGTCCGGTGCGCAGAACATGTACTGCGTGAGCGGGTAGTTCAGCATGGTCGAGTTGAGGATCTCCTCGACCGGGATCTCCTTGCGGCGGAACGCATTCGGGTTCTTCGACCCATTCCGGTAGTTCTTGTTGGCCACCCGCGCCAGCGTTTCCTGGCTGATGCCGTGCTTGTGCAGGTAGTGGTTGGCCTTCATGCCGAAGAACTTGGTGGTGACGAACTGCCCGTTCTCGGCGTACCACTGCGGCAGCGCGAGCTTGGCGGGGTCGTCGGTGAAGGCGCCGCGGGGATGCTTGTCCAGGCCGATGGCGATGCCGATGTCGTACTTGCCGAGGCGAATGGTGTCGGCGGTCTGCTGGATCGCCGACGCCGCGGTGGCGCAGGCGTTGAAGACGTTGGTAAACGTGATGCCGGTCAGGCCGACGAGCCGGGTGACGGCATCCGGGTTGGACACCTCGTAGCTGCCGCCGAACCCGAATTGGATGTCCTTCCACTCGATTCCGGCATCGGCGAGCGCGGCCTGGATCGCTTCGGCGCCCATCTCCATGGCGGTCTTGTCGAACCGGCCGAACGGGTGCAACCCGACGCCGATGATCGCGACGTCGTTGTTCGATTTGGACATCGGTGTTCCTCTCTAGACCGGCTTGAAGGCGAACGTCACGATCTCGTTGCCGTCCTCATCGGTGCTGAACGGCACCATGGTCAGCTCGACCTCCATGCCGAATTCGAGCTTCTTCGGATCGTTCTCGGTGAGCCGGCCTTCCACCCGAATCACATCACCGAGCTGCACCAGTCCGACGCCGAACGGCTGGAACTTGTCGCCGACCGGACCCTTGTACGGCGGGCCGGGCGGGAAGCCCTGCGTGGTCCAGGCGACCAGCGTGCCGCGGCGGGGCAGCAGCAGTTCGGACATGTCGGCGCCGCTGCACCTCGGGCAGCGCTGCTGCACGGGGAACGTCGTGGCCCCGCACGATCCGCACTTGCTGCCGATCAGCTGCGGGTTCTCGTCGGGCCAGGTGGAGATCTCGGGTGCGAGCGCAATCTGTGTCGACACGCGATTGACCCTAATCGGAAATGGCGTTCTCGTCCAGAGAGAACCAGGTCGGTCGCCCGGTCGCCGGGATGCCCCGTGAACAGCGGGTATTGACGCGAGGGAAAATAGTAAGACGATCGAAGTAATTTTCAATTTGGTGTCTCCCGGGGGGTGCTGGAGGCGTTAGATTGCGTTGGAAAGCACTTTCGAGACGCGCAGTCTTGGCGTCCTCGAACACCGACAACGCCGTCACCGCGGGGCCGTGAGAACACGCGCGGGCCCGCTCGCGCCATGGAGCCCGGTCGGGAGGACCCGCAGCGATGGACCAGAAGGAGGGGCGTCGCACGAGGGCGCTCATCGTCTTGCAGCTCGTGATCTACGGCTATCTGCTCGTGATGTTGCTGATTCAGCTGTCCATGTCGTTCGCTCGGGGGTGGGGGAGTTTGTGATGGTGAACGTGAATTTCTCTGCGCTCAGACGCCGTTCGGACAACACGAGTTCGGACCAGGCGAGCCAGGACGGCAAGCCCGCCCGGTCCGCAGCCGGGCTGAGTCTGGAGGAGCACCACGAACAGTCGCGCCAAGCGCAGCGGCGGGCCGACAAGTGGATGATCGTCGGCGCGGCGCTGATGGGGATGTGGGCGCCCGGGCTGATCGGATTCCCGATCTTCATGCGCGGGGTCTACCTGCAGCGCAAGGCCCTTCGCGCCGGCCTGTCCGTGCGCCCGATGCTGGTCACCCTGCTCGGATATCTCGTGCTGCTCGACGCCTGCCTCAACACCTTCGGCTGGGCGCTGGACTGGATCGGCAACCACACGCTGATCAACCGGGTGCTGATGATCGGCTGGGGTTACATGTTCGACGCCGGCTACTTCTGGCACTACAACGAGCTGTGGGTCGGCGGCGCCGCGGCGCCGGGTGAGAAGTCGATGGTGTTCGGCATGATCCTGACGGTGTTCGCGATGCGGGTGGCCGCGGCCATCGGCTTCCTGCAGATGAAGCGCTGGGGCCACCAGTGGATGATCGTCACCTGCTGGATGGGCGTGCTGATCTGGTGCCTCTACGTGTTCAACATGACGATGTACGCCGACGTCCGCTACGCCGGGGTGATCTTCCCCGTCGTCGGGTGGTGGCTGCTCGACATCTTCTACATCAGCCCGTTTCTTGCGATCCCGTATCTGCATACGGTCAATCGCGAGATCTTCACCGACTGACCGCAAGGGAGACGTCGTGACCGATGACAAGGCCACCGGCGACGCCGACCTGCCGGTCGGCACCACGCCGTACTACGCGAACATGCACAAGTGGATCAAGCGGGCCGCTTATGTGTGCCTGGTCGCGCTGGTGATCCAGGGCGCGTTCACGTTGCCCTTCATGGCGGTCTACTACGGCTATCCGACATTGAGCCTCACCGAGATCTGCAGTGAGCTGCTCAAGGTGCGCTTCTCCGACGACACGTTGGAATGCCAGGTGCCGTACCCGATGTTCGGCCCGCCCGAGGGGGCCGAGGGCAAGGACACCGCGCAAGACCAGTGGGGGATTCAGCCCGTACCCCAGTACCAGCGGCTGGGCTTCCGGGAACTGGTCCGCATCCACGAGGAGCGCGAGGCCAGGCAGGCAGCGAAGTGACGAGAGGCGAAACGCAATGTTGACAAACCAGGCCTTCGGCGTGATTGACCAACGCCGCAGCCATCCTGTAAGACAGTCAATGGAGTTGTGTCTCAATCGGGATATATTGTCCGCCAGTGATATTCGGCGGCGCAGTGGGAGTGCGCCGAATATCGCCGGGTGGAATCTGATCTTCAGGGGGTCGCGTCCGTGACGCAGTCAGAGGTGGTATTCGAGCCGTTCTCCAAGGAGTTCTTCGAGAATCCGTACGAGGTATACCGGCGGATGCGCGACGAGGCGCCGGTCTACTACGACTCGAAGGAGGACTTCTACGCGCTGACCCGGCACGCGGACGTCGCGGCCGCGTTCAAGAACCACGAGACGTTCTCGTCGACGCGGGGCCTCGACCTGGCCACCGTGCGCAGCAACACGCCGCAGGTGAAGTCGATCATCTTCATGGACCCGCCCGAGCACCGGCATATGCGCAGCCTGCTCAACAAGGTGTTCACCCCACGCGCGATTGAGGCGCAGCGGGCGCTGGTTACCGAACAGATCGACCGGTTCCTGGCCGCCGCCGACCCCGAACGTTTCGACGTGGTGCAGGATTTCGCCGCCGTGTTCCCGATGGAGGTCATCACCCGGATGGCCGGCGTGCCCGAGGAGAACGCACAAGAGGTGCGCCGGTGGATGGACGAGACATGGCATCGCGAACCGGGCAACCCCGAGATGAGCGAAGAGGCCATGCAGGCGTTCATGAAGATCGGGATGTACTACTTCAACCTGGTGCAGGAGCGCCGCGCCGAGCACCGGGAGGACATGATCACCCGGCTGATCGAGGCCGAGATCCCACGTGCCAACGGCGAGATCTCCCGGCTAGACGACCTCGAGATCGCGGGCTTCGTCACCCTGCTGAACGGAGCGGGCACCGAGACCGTCACCAAGCTCATCGGCAACGCCATTGTGGTGTTCGCCGAGCACCCCGAGCAGTGGCAGATGCTGCTCGAGGACCGCAGCAAGATCCCGCGGGCGGTCGAGGAACTGCTGCGCTACGTGGGGCCCACGCAGTATCTAGTGCGCTATTCGCTTAAACCGCTGACTCTGCACGGGGTGACAATTCCCGCCGAGAAACCGGTCTTTCTGATCAACGCGTCGGCCAACCGCGATCCCCGCGCGTGGACGGACCCGGACACCTTCAACATCGAGCGCAACCCCACCGAAGCGCAGAACCTCGGCTTCGGGTACGGCATCCACAGTTGCCTCGGCGCCGCGCTGGCGCGGATGGAGACCAGCATCGCGCTGAACAAACTGCTCGATTTCATGCCCCGCTACGAGATCGACTGGAGCGGTAGCCGCCGTTTCAACGAGCCCAACCTGATGGGCTGGTCGCATCTTCCGGTGCGGGTGCTGAAGTAGATCAGATCGGTGACCTGACACCGGTCAGCTGCTCGGATATCTCCCACAGTCGGCGCTGGGCGTCGGCATCGTGCGAATGTGGCCGGGACTGAACCAGTTTCGGATGCCCACGCACCTCGCCGAACCCGCTCGGGCCGTAGTAGTCGCCGCCCCGCACGGTCGGGTCGGTTGCGGCGCGCAGAATCGGCAGTGCACCCATCGTCGCGGACTGTGTCACCAGGCCCTCGACGAACCGCGCCGGCCGTTCCAGGCGCGGGGGCAGGCTGCGCACGATCCCGGTGTTGCAGAAGCCCGGATGGGCGGCGACGGAGATCGTCGCCGCGCCCGCGTCGCGCAGTCGCCGATTCAACTGGTAGGCGAACATCAGGTTGGCGAGCTTGGACTGCTGGTATGCGGCGAGTCGGCGGTACCGCCGCTCGAACTGCAGGTCGTCGAAGCGGATTCGCCCCGGACGGTGCCCGAGGCTGCTGACGGTCACCACGCGCGAACCCTCGACCGGCATCAGCAGGTCCAGTAGCCGCAGCGTGAGGGCAAAGTGGCCGAGGTGGTTGGTGCCGAACTGCAGCTCGAATCCGTCCTCGGTGATGCACCTCGGGGTGTCTACCACGCCGGCGTTGTTGATCAGCAGGTCGATGCGAGGATAGTTGGCGCGCAGGCTATCCGAAGCCCGGTGGATCGAGTGCAGCGACGCGAGGTCCAACCGCTGGAGGCCGACGTCGGCGCGCGGTACCGCAGCGGTGATGCGGGCGGCGGCGTCTTCACCCCGGTTCGGGTCGCGCCCCGCCAGCACCACGTGCGCGCCCGCCCCGGCGAGCGCGGTCGCGACCTCGAAGCCGATCCCGCTGTTGGCCCCGGTGACGATCGCGACACGACCGGTCTGATCGGGGATGTCGGCCGCGCTCCACTCGGCATCCACAGGGACGAACTTACCTTTCGGTGCACCGATTCGGCGGCACCGCGGCCGGGCATCGGCTAGCCTTCCCGCGTGGCCGACGATCACGCCCCCACCCCGCTGCCTGGCCGGATCCGTCAGATCGGTTATGTGGTGCGGGATCTGGATGCCGCGGTGGCCGGTTGGGTCAAACTCGGTGTCGGACCGTGGTTCGTCATGCGTGACCTCCCGCAGAAGGTGCAGTATCGCGGCGAACCGTGCGAGATCAGGCTGTCGCTCGCGTTGGCCAACAGCGGCGATCTGCAGGTCGAGGTGATCCAGCAGGTCGACGACACCCCCAGCATCTTCTCCGAGTTCCTGGCGAGCGGACGCGAGGGCTTCCACCAGTTGGCCTACTGGACGCCTGATTTCACCGCAACCATGCGGTCCGTGCAGGAGGCGGGCTGGCCGGTCGTGTGGTCGGGCGGCGAGGACGTCGGCACGCGATTCGCCTACCTCGAACCGCCGCAGAGTCCGGCCGCGGTCATCGAGATCATGGAACTCAACGACACCACCCGGGGAATGGATTCCGTTATCCGCGCGGCCGCCGACGGCTGGGACGGTAGCGATCCCGTCCGTGTGCTCGGCGGGTGAATTCTGCTCGCTGACGCGGATGTCGGGGTGGGTCAGCCCTGGCGCTTCATCACCTTGTCGGCGGCGGCCCAGTGTTCTTCGGCCACCCACAACCGGGCGAACGCGGCGACGGCCTCCGTGGTCGAGGCGCCCTTCATCACGCGCTTGATCTCGCCGGCGGGCCGATTCGCCAGCGCACGTGCGATCGCGCGCCAGCCGTCGGCGAACTCGGACCGGGGTAGTACCCGATCGATGAGCCCGATCCGTTCGGCCTCGGCGGCGTCGAGCACCTGGCCCGTACCCGCCAGCAGCAGCGCCCTGCTGTAGCCGACGAGCGCGGTCAGTCGCTCGGCGCCGCCCCACGCGGGCATGATCTCCAGCGCGACCTGATTGAAGCCGATCTTGATGTCGTCCGCGGCCACCCGGATATCGGCCGCGGTGGCGAACTCGGCGCCGCCGCCGAGCGCGTGACCGTTGAGCGCCGCGATGGTCGGGCCGGGGAACCCCACGATGCGGTCGCAGACCGTGCGCATGCGGAAGGCCATCGCCGACGCCTCAGCCTCGGTGCGCAGTGCGCTGAGCTCCTTGAGGTCCCCGCCGGAGACAAACGCGCGGTCGCCCGCACCGGTGATGACGAGGGCCGCCGCGCCCCTGGCGCCGTCGAGCGCCTTCTCGAGCTGGTCCATCGTCTCCAGCGAGATGGCGTTGCGGGCGTGGGGCCGGTCGATGGTGATGACCGCCAGTCCGTCGTCCAACTCGAGATCGACCATTGTTACTTCTTTCGACCGGATACCGCGAATCTGTCGAGCGGACAATAACACCGTGCGGCCATGGCACCGTTGCTGGTCGGTCGGCCGCTATCCGCATGCGGTGCGCGCCGAATCGACGCGATCCAGCAGCTCCTGCAGCGCGGGCTGCAGGAGTCCGGCGAGTTCGCCGATGTCCTCATGCGGCAGCTTCTCTCCGCAGCCGACCATGCCGATGTTGAGCTTGCCGTAGAGCGAGTTGACGATGATCGCCAACCCGCCACCGTTGAACACCGCGCCCAGCGTGAACCTGGCCCGCACCGCCGCTCCGGCGAGGTAGTACTGCTCGTCGGGCGGTCGCACATGCGACACGCTGGCGTTGTAGATGTGCAGGCGATTGGTCAGCCCGGTCCACCGGTACAGCCACATCCCCGAGGTGAGCAGGCCCGGCGCGAACTCGCACAGGTCCAGCATCATGGTGGGCCATATCTCGGAATTACGTTGTTTGGCAATCGAACTGGCGGTCGCGATCGCTTTCAACCGGTCGACCGGATCGACGATGTCGGTGTAGAGCGGGCATCGGGTTCCACTCAGGTTGTTGCGGCTGTCGCGGTTCGCCCTCAGCGCCACCGGCAGCCCCGCGACGAGGGTGGCGTCCGGCAGCGCCGCGCGGTCGAGCAGGAACCGGCGCAGCGCGGCCGACACCACCGCGAGCACGACGTCGTTGACCGTGCCGCCGAACCTGTCCTTGACGGTCTTGACGTCGGTCAGGTCGAGTTGGCAGTAGGCCACCCCCCGGCGCTCGGAGATGTTGCCGTTGAACGGGGTTCGCGGCACCTTCTTGATGGTGAGCTTGGGGCCGCGCCGGGTCGGCCGCAGGGTCTTGCGCGCGGCCCGCGCCGCGACCGGCACCACCGTGGTGAACAACCGCCACGGTCGCGCGGCGAACCGTTTGATTCCGCCGAGCACCAGCTGACGTTCGGTGACCGTGCCGACGCCCGGACGGAACTGCGGTGGGGGCGGGTCGGCGACCGTGCTGCACAGCCGGGCGAAGATGGCGAAGGCGCTGTCGCCGTCGGCGAGGGAGTGATGGAACCGGTGCATCACCGCGACACCGCCGTCGAATCCCACCTCGGGGGCGATGCCCTCGATGGCCCAGATGTCCCACAGCGGTCGGCTGCGATCCATCCGTTGCGCCAACAGGCTGCCGCACAACTCCATCAGGTCCCGGCGGGAGCCCGGCGCGGGCAGCTGTACCCGGTGCACGTGCCGGTCGATGTCGAAGTCGGGATCGTCGACCCACACCGGGGTGTCCGGATTCCACCGGCTGTCGGCGAGTTTCATGCGGAACTCGGGCAGCGCGGGGATGCGCTCGGCGATTCGGTCGCGGAAGCGTTCGAAGCTGTACGGCTCGGGCGCCGTCGACCAGTCGAGCTGCCACAGTGAGCCCGCCGTCAGTGGTCCCGCCAGGGACTCGAAGCTCAACATCGCGGCATCGAACCCACTGAGTCGGTACACCGTGCGCAGCCCCCAACCAATCGCGACGTGCGAACAACACTTTGCCGGGCCTTGGCCCATGGCTAGCCTATGCCATGGAAAACCGCGCTGCTAACGGCAATTTCGAGGCTCACCGCGGATAGGTGACACCGGTCAGGCGCTCGGACATCTCCCAGAGTCGACGATTGTCGCCGTCGTTCGTGGCGCGCGCAGGAGTCTTGGCGACGGTGACGCCGCCGCGGCCGGACTCATAGATGCCGCGGGGACCGTAGAACTGACCGCCCTCGGCGCGCGGTGAGGTGGCGGCATACAGCGGGGGCAGGACACCGTCGTCGACCTCCTGCCACATGAACGGGGTGAACAGCACGCCCAGCTTGTACGACCAGGTCATGATCGGCGCCGTGGGGCGACCGTGCGGCGGGCCGACGAGCGCGTTGGTCTTCACCATGCCGGGATGCGCGGCGTTCGACGTCACCCCCCAGCCGCCCGCACGGCTGCGCCGATCCAACTCGCGGGCGAACATCAGGTTCGCCAGCTTCGACTGTCGGTACGCCTCCATCAGCTTGTACTTCTTCGCCAAATGCGGGTCGTCGAAATGGATGCGCCCCCGGCGGGCGGCGACACTGGAAATCGAGGTCACGCGGGCGGATTCGGCCGCGCGCAGCAGCGGCAGCAGCCGCCCCGTCAACGCGAAGTGGCCGAGATAGTTGCTGGCGAGCGTGACTTCGAAGCCGTCCGTGGTGATTTCGCGGCGCGGCGGCTGCATGACGCCGGCGTTGTTGATGAGGATGTCGATCGGCCTGCCCTCGACGGTGAGCCGGTCGGCCAGCGACCGCACGCTGTCCAGCGACGCCAGGTCGAGGTCGGCGACGGTCAGCTTGGCGCCGGAAACCGCGCGGCGGATCTGCGCGGCGGCGTCCTCGCCCTTGGCGCGGTTGCGCACCGCGATCATCACGTCGGCGCCCGCCGCGGCGAGTCGGGTGGCCAGCCCCAGTCCCAGGCCGGTGTTGGCGCCGGTGATGATCGCCAGCCGACCGGACAGGTCGGGCACGTCGACCGAACCGATCACGCGGCGTTCTCCCGATGCGGTATTGGCATTCTCTCCAGCGGAGAATAGCATCGGCACGCGAGGGCGGAGGTGCGGCGGAATTCATGCGAAAAGTTCCCGAGGAGCTGGCGAAACGGTATGTGGCCGAGGGCTGGTGGACCCAGGAGACGCTCGGCGAGCTGGTGGCCAACGGGCTGGCGCGGAGCCCGGACGTCACCTTCTGCGTCCACTCCGACCTGCGGCCGTACACCGGCACCTTCGCCGATGTGGAACTGCAGGCCCGCAGGCTCGCCGCCGGGCTGAAGGCGCGGGGCGTCACCGCGGGCGACGTCATCGCCATTCAGCTGCCCAACTGGATGGAGGCCGCCGCCGCGTTCTGGGCGTCGACCCTGCTGGGCGCCGTCACGGTGCCGATCGTGCACTTCTACGGCCGCAAGGAACTCGGCCACATCCTGGCCACCGCGAAACCGAAGGTGTTCATCACCGCACCCGAGTTCGGGCGCCTGCGATTTGCCCCCGACCTGTGCACCGACGTCGAGATCGTCGGGCTGGTGGGGGAGAACTATGACGACCTGCTCGCCGATTCGCCGATGAACGGTGCCGTGCCCACCGACCCGGCCGGGCCGGCGTTGATCGCGTTCACCTCCGGCACCACCAGCAACCCGAAGGGCGTCATTCACAGCCACCAGACGCTGGTCTTCGAGACCCGCCAGCTGCTGGAGAACTATCCGCCCGACCGCGGCAGGCAGTTGACCGCGACCCCGGTCGGGCACTTCATCGGGATGCTCGGCGCGTTCTTGATCCCGGTGCTCGAGGGTGCCCCGATCGACATGTGCGACGTCTGGGATCCCGGCCGGGTGCTGGAACTGATCGAGCGGGAGGGGCTGTCCATCGGTGGCGGGCCGCCGTACTTCGTCACCAGCGTCCTCGACCATCCGAAGTGCACGCCCGAACACCTGCGCCACTTCACCACCGTCGGCCTGGGCGGATCGACGGTGCCGGCCGCGGTCACCAAGCGGCTGGCCGACCTGGGGATGTTCGTGTTCCGGTCGTACGGCAGCACCGAACACCCGTCGATCACCGGGTCACGCCGCACCGCGCCCGAGGAGAAACGCCTCTACACCGACGGTGATCCGCGGCCTGGAGTGGAGATCAGGCTGGGTCCGGACGGCGAGATCTTCAGCCGCGGACCCGATCTGTGCCTGGGCTACACCGACGACGCGTTGACCGCGCGCGCCTTCGACGATGAGGGCTGGTACCGCACCGGCGACGTCGGGGTGCTCGACGAGGACGGCTACCTGACGATCACCGACCGCAAGGCCGACGTGATCATCCGCGGCGGCGAGAACATCAGCGCGCTCGAGGTCGAAGAGGTGCTGCTGGGCATGCCGGCCGTCGCCGAAGCGGTGGTGGTGGCGGTGCCCGACGACCGACTCGGCGAACGCGCGGCCGCGGTGCTGCGCCTGCGCGACGGCCACCCGTGCCCGACCCTCGACGAGGTGCGCAGCCACTTCCAGGCGGCCGGGGTGGCGGTGCAGAAGTGGCCGGAGTCCGTGCACCAGGTCCCCGACGGCCAGGACTTCCCGCGCACAGCCAGTGGCAAGGTGCAGAAGTTTCTGGTCCGACAAGACCTGAACATTGCGTTGCGCAAAGAACGAGAATAGGATTCTCCGGAGACGAAAAGGAGTGTTCCATGGGGCAACTGTCGCATCGTGTCGACATACCGTTTCCGCTCTTCGACGCGGACAACCACCTGTATGAGCCGCCGGAGGCGATGACCAAGTACCTGCCCAAGGAGTACAAGGACGTCATCCAGTACGTCGAGGTCAACGGCCGCACCAAGATCGCGGTCAAGGGGCAGATCAGCAACTACATCCCTAACCCCACGTTCAACGTGGTCGCCCGCCCCGGCGCGTGGGAGGAGTACTTCAAGTACGGCAACCCGGAGGGCAAGAGCAAGCGCGAGCTGTTCGGTGAGCCGATGCGGTCCATTCCGGCGTTCTTCGAGCCCGGCCCGCGCCTGGAGCTGATGGATGAGCTCGGCGTCGACCGCACGCTGATGTTCCCGACGCTGGCCAGCCTGATCGAGGAGCGGCTGCGCGACGATCCGGTGGCGATCCATGTGATCATCCACTCGCTGAACCAGTGGCTGGACGAGGTGTGGGGCTTCAACTACAAGAACCGCATCTTCACCACCCCGGTGATCACCCTGCCCATCGTCGAGAAGGCGATCGAGGAGCTCGAGTGGTGCGTCAAGCGCGGCGCTCGCGCGATCCTGATCCGCCCGGCCCCGGTGCCCGGCTTCCGCGGCCCGCGGTCGTTCGCGCTGCCGGAGTTCGACCCGTTCTGGGAGCGCGTTGTCGAGTACGACGTGTTCGTGGGCATGCACTCGTCGGACAGCGGCTACTCGCGCTACACGTCCGAGTGGGACGGCGTCGCGCAGGAGATGCTGCCGTTCCAGACCAACGCGATGGCCATCCTCAACGAGTGGCGCCCGATCCAGGATGCGGTGGCGTCGTGGGTGATTCACGGCGCGCTGTTCCGCCACCCGAAGCTGAAGGTGGGCATCGTCGAGGCCGGCTCGAAGTGGATGTTCCCGCTGCTTGACTCGATGGCCGAGGTGTACAAGAAGGCCCCCGAGGCCTTTCTGGGCAACCCGATCGAGGAGATCAAGAACCGCATCTACGTCAGCCCGTTCTACGAAGAGGGCATCGACGAGTTGATCAACCTGATCGGTGTGGACCATGTGCTGTACGGATCCGATTGGCCGCACCCGGAGGGTCTGGCGGAGCCGACGCACTATGTGACCGCGCTCGAGCACCTGTCGGTCGAGGATCAGGCGAAGATCATGGGCGGCAACCTCGGTCGCCTCGTCACCGTGTGACGTATCAACCTCGCTGGGACACCATCCCGGAGATGGTGTTGAGCGCGGCGGACCGCTTCGGCGACGCCGAGGCGGTGGTCGACTATGGCGACCATTCGGCCGGAGTCGACTAT
>ENA-UOVV01001009-UOVV01001009.1-compost-metagenome-genome-assembly--contig:-NODE-1009-length-25451-cov-23.319735_pt1 | contig 25451 bp, 21 predicted proteins | sample MGYA00238155_ERZ761577 | MGnify/ENA primary metagenome ERZ761577 (study PRJEB28898, sample SAMN06268775) | compost metagenome | isolation source: Emeryville, CA | place: USA:Emeryville, CA | collected...
ACGCGCAGCGTGATGCCGACCTGCCCGGCGGCGGCGCTGAGCCGCTTCAGTGCCCATTCGGGCGGCTGGTCGATATCGGTCTCGTAGCGGAGGATTGGGACGGGTAGGTAGCGGCGCGTCAGCCAGGCGTGCCAATGCGCGAACCACGCCTCCTGCGCCTCCATGAAGGCGATGAAATCCTCGATCGGAGCGTTGAGGCGCAACTCCGACGTATCGACACCCTGCCACTCGCCAGCCTCGATGGCCTTGCACCAGCTGATATAGGCGTCGATCTGCCGGCGCATCACCAGCACCAGCCGCACGCCGAACCGGTCGGCCACGGTGCGCACCGCTTCCTCGAGCGGCAGCATGTCGTGCCAGAGCTTGAACACCATCACCCTGCCGGCGGCGCGGGTGGCATCGCTCGCCGCGGTGATGGCCGCATCGGGCGCGAGGCGCTCGGCCAAGGTGTCGAACAGGTGCATAAAAGGCTGAGCCTCTGCGAGGTTGTCGCAGAGGCTCAGCAGATGATTGGCACCGGTGCGCGGGCTCGAAACCAGGCAGAGGGTGTCGAGCAATTGGTCCGCCTCAGCTCGCCTTGCCGCCTGCCGCCGGCTTCTCGGCGGGCTTGCGCTTGAAGCTGGCGACGATGTTGCCGATCAGGTCCACGTCAGCGCCGTGGCGCTTCATGATGAACCATTGCTGCGCCACCGACAGGGCGTTGTTCCAGGCCCAGTAGATCACGAGGCCAGCCGGGAACGTGCCGAGCATGAAGGTGAAGATGATCGGCAGCCAGTTGAAGATCATCGCCTGCGTCGGGTCCGGCGGCGGCGGGTTGAGCTTCATCTGCACCCACATGGTGATGCCCATGATGATCGGCCAGATGCCCAGGTGCAGCAGGCCACCGAGGATCGGCAGGGCGGTCGGGTTCCACGGAATGAGGCCGAACAGCGTGAACACGTTGGTCGGGTCAGGCGCCGCAAGGTCGACGATCCAGCCGAAGAACGGCGCATGCCGCATCTCGAGCGAGATGAAGATCACGGTATAGAGCGCGAAGAAGACCGGCACCTGGATCAGCACGGGCCAGCAGCCCGAGAGCGGGTTGATCTTCTCTTTCTTGTAGAGCTCCATCATCGCTTGCTGCTGCTGCACGCGATCGTCCTTGAAGCGCTCCTGGATGGCCTTCATCTCCGGCTGCACGCGCCGCATCGCCGCCATCGAGGCGTAGGAGCGGTTGGCGAGCGGGAAGAACACCGCCTTCACAAGCACCGTCACCGCCAGGATGGCGAGGCCGAAATTGCCCAGGATGCCGTAGAGGAAGTTGATGAGCTCGAACATCGGGCGGGTGATGAAGTGCAGCCAGCCCCAGTCGATCAGCAGCTCCAGCCGGTCGAAGCCATAGGTCTTGTCATAATTGTCGATGACGTGCGTCTGCTTGGCACCGGCGAAGACATAGCTCTTGTCTTCGGCCTTGCCGCCATTGGGCACCACGACCGGCGTCGTCTCGACGAAATTCGTCTGGTAGACGTCGACATTGTTCTGCTTGGTGGCGAGGAAGCGCGCCGAGAGCGGCGAGTTGGGCTCGCTGATGATGGCGGTGGCCCAGTACTTGTCGCCGATGCCGACCCAGCCTCCCGTGGTCGAGGTCCAGTCGACCTTGCCGTCGTTCTGGAGGTCCGAGTACTTCTTCGACACGTAGTTGTTGGAGCCCAGCACGCCCAGCGGGCCTTCATGCTGGATGAAGAAGTTGGCCGTGTGCGGCGTGCCCTGACGGACAACGCGCGAATAGGGATAGAGCATCACGTCGCCGCCGGTGGTGTTTTCCACCGACTGGGTGATGGTGAACAGGTAGTTCTCGTCCACCGCGATGGTGCGGCGGAAGACGAGCCCGGCGCCATTGTCCCAGCGCAGGGTGACCGGAGTGGCGGTGGTCAGGGTCTGGGCGTCGCCTTCGAGCGCCCACACGCTGGCGGCATCGGGGCGCGCGAGGCTGACGCCCTGCGGCGGCTCCCAGCCGTTTTCGACGTAATAGCCGCCCGGGCCGCCCGAGGGGCTCAGCAACGTAACGATGGGCGAGTCCGGATCGACCGTCTCGGTGTAGCGCTTGAGGCGCAGGTCGTCGATGCGGCCGCCGGTGAGGCTGATCGAGCCCGAGAGCGCTACGGTGTCGATGGGCACGCGCGGGCTGGCCGCCAGCGCTTCCTCGCGCGTGGCGTAGATTCCCGGAAGCGTGGTGTTGGCAGCAGCGCCCGGCGTCGCCTGCGGCGCGGTGCCATCGGCGGCAGCCGCGGGGGGTGTCGCAAGGCTTGCATCCTGCGCCGCCTGCTGGGCCTGCAGCTCGGCCCGGCGTTGCGCCTGCTCCAGCTGCGGCCCCGCAACAAAGAACTGCCAGCCGAACAGCACCACGACGCTGAGCACGATCGCGATGATCATGTTGCGGTTGTTTTCAGACTGCATCAGTTCTTCTTTCGGGCGTGGACTTTGGGAATGGCACCGCCCAGCTCGTGGACGAGGCGATCGAACGGCATGCTCAGGGCCTCGCGGCGACCGACGAGCACGTAATCATGTTGGGGCTGGAACCCGCTGGCGCAAGCTTGCACGGCAGCACGCAGGCGGCGCCGGATGCGGTTGCGTTCGGGAGAATTGCCGGTCTGCTTGGTGACCGTGAAGCCGATTCCGGGCTCGGCAATGTCCCGGTCGTTGGCCTGCAGAGAAAACGCAGAGCGCCCGACGCGGCTGCCTCGGGCGACTCTCACGAATTCTGCTCTCTTCTTGAGGCGTCGCAAACCGACCTCCTCAGACATGGCCGCAAGGGCCGCGCAATCAGGCCGACAGCTTCTTGCGGCCGACGGCGCGACGGCGGGCGAGGACCGCACGGCCATTCTTGGTCGCCATACGGGCACGGAAACCGTGACGGCGGGTGCGAACGAGCACGCTCGGCTGGAAAGTACGTTTCGACATACCATCTGACCACGCCTTAAGCGCGGTTCCTCTTGTTCTTCAGTGTCGCAAGGTGCGTGCCGGCAGAGGCGCCCGCGAGGGCATCCCCGGCAAGTTGGCGGGGCTTATAGGGAATTGGGTCCCATTAGTCAACGCGAAGGCGCTGCGGCGCAAACGCATCGTATCACGCGGCGCCGGAAGGCGGAAAATCGCTGATTTCTCCGTGGTCTCCACGGTGCCTCCCCTTGCCTCGCGCCCTGTGGATGGTAATGAGGCTGTGCGGACCTCTCCCTGCCGCGGCGTCTGGGGCTTCACGAGGCGAATTTGGCCGATACGCTCACACCGGACCTCTGTGTCATCGGGGCCGGCCCGGCCGGTCTTGCGATCGCCGAGGCGGCGCGATCGCTCGGCCTTTCGGTGGTGATCGTCGACAGGGGCCGGCTGGGCGGCAAGGCGCTGCATGCCGGCGCCGTTCCGGCCCGCGCGCTGGCCGCCGCCGCCGCCCATGCCCACGCCATGCGCAATGGCACGAGCTTCGGCATCACTGCCGACACCATCAAGGTCAATTTCCGCCGCGTGCACGACCACGTCGATGCCGTCATCTCGGCCCTGTCGCCCGCCCGGTCCGCCCCGCATCTCGAGGCGCTGGGTGCGCAGGTGGTGACCGGCGACGCCGCCTTTGTGGACAAGCGCACGCTCAAGGCCGGCGAAACGCTGGTCCGCGCCCACCGCTTCGTGCTTGCCACCGGCTCGCGCCCGGTGATTCCGGCCATTCCGGGCCTCGACGCGGTACCCTATTTCACCACCGACACCATCCTCGACAACACCCGCAAGCTCACTCACCTGGTGATCATCGGCGGCGGTGCCATGGGCCTCGAACTCGCCCAGTCCTACGCCCGGCTCGGCACCGAGGTAACGGTGGTGGAGCCGGCCGGCTTCCTGTCCGAATTCGACCCCGAGCTTGCAGCCGTGGCGCTCAAGCGCCTCGAGGAGGAGGGCGTGCACCTGCGCCCCCACACCACCGTCACCGCCATCCATGCCCGCTCCATGGGGATTGGCGTCGCCATTCACGGCGCCGATGGCGAGGCCACGCTCGACGTCTCGCACATCCTCGTTGCGGTCGAGCGTGTGCCCGATCTCGATACGCTCGGGCTCGACAAGGCTGGCATTCGCCGCCGCAAGGACGACGTCACCCGGCTCGATCTCACCCCCGGCCTGCGCACTACCAATCCGCGCGTCTATGCGGCGGGCGACATTGTCGGCGGGCCGCTTTCGGTCGGTGCTGCACATGAGCAGGCGCGCATCGTCGTCGACAACGCCCTCCTCGCCTTCGTACCCCGGCGCCATACCGACGTGCCGCGCGTCGTCTCCACCGATCCCGAAATCGCCGAGGTTGGTTACAGCGAGCGCACGGCGCGCACGAAGTTCGGTACCTCCTTCCGCGTGCTGCGCGTCCCCTATGCTGAGAACGACAAGGCCCGCGCTCGCCGTGAGACCTATGGCGTTGCCAAGCTGATCGTCGGCCAGCGCGGCCGCCTGCTGGGCGCCGGTATCGCGGGGGCAGGGGCAGCCGAACTGGCAGCCCTGTTCTCTCTGGCCCTGGCTGCAAGGCTCGACATTGCCCGGCTGTCGCGGTTCGCCGCGCCCTATCCGAGCCTCGCCGAGATCGCGAGCCGCCTCGGCCGCGCCACGCCGCGCGGCGACGATCCTCTCACGCGCGCCCTCCTTACCCTCAACCGTCTGCTTGGCTAAAGCGGGGCCCGGAACGAAGTATCTGGCAGGCAAGTGTTTTGCCCGCTATTGATCACACAAGATGGCCAAACAACCCCGCGCAATGCCGGGCCCGTTCTCGGGGCTCTCCGCCAAGATCATCATGACGATCGTCATCGTGATCCTTGCGGTCGAAGTCGTCGTCTACCTGCCGTCAGCGGCCAATTACCGCACCAGCTGGCTCGATGACCGCCTGCGCGTCGGCATCGTTGCCGCCCGCGTGCTCGATGCCGTACCCGACGCCATGAACCTGCCGCGCACCCTCACGGACCGGCTGCTCACCTCGGCCGGGGCGCAGGCCATAGTCTACCGCCGCGAGGGCCAGAGCCAGCTCATCGAACTTGAGAACGCCGAGACCCCGCGCGCCGCCGTAACCGCCGATATGCGCATCCGCGACCCCGCCACCCAGATCCTCGGCGCCCTCGATACGCTCTTCGCCGATGGCGGCCGCACGCTCAGAATCGTGGGCGAGGAGACCGGTCAGCAGGAGCGCATCATCGAGGTGCTGATGCCGGAGGCGCCGCTCAAGGCGGGCCTGCTCGCCTATTCGCGCAGCCTGCTTGTCATCTCGCTCATCCTCGCCGTCATCACCTCCGTGGCGCTCTATGTGCTGGTGTCGCGTATCCTGATCCGGCCGATCCGGCGGCTCACCGCCAACATGGTCGGCTACCGCCAAGCGCCCGAAAACGCTGCGCTCATCATCTCGCCGACCCAGCGGCGCGACGAGATCGGCGTCATGGAGAAGGAGCTGGCGGCAATGGAGACCGACATCTTCACCATGCTGCGCCAGCGCCGCCACCTCGCCGACCTCGGCCTCGCCGTGGCCAAGATCAACCACGACCTGCGCAACACGCTCACCTCGGCGCAACTGCTCTCCGACCAGGTGGCGACGCTCGATGATCCCAAGGTGCAGCGGCTCGCGCCCCGGTTGGTGCAGTCGATCGACAAGGCCGTGGGCTTTGCCCAGTCGGTGCTCGACTACGGCCGCCAGAACGCCACCCCACCGCGCCCGGTGCCGGTGGATTTGCACCTGCTGCTCGACGAGGCGGCCTTCGATGCCGGCGTCGTCGGCCACCCCACCGTGCGTTTCGTCAACCAGGTGCCCGACGCGGTGACCATTTCGGCCGACCCCGATCAGTTCGCCCGCATCTTCGTCAATCTCTTGAAGAACGCGCGCGAGGCCTTCGAGGCAAACGCCGCCACCGAAGAGCCGACGCTCACGGTCGCACTCGCCGAAACGCCCGATTCGCTCACCATATCGGTGACCGACAACGGCCCCGGCCTGCCGCCGCGGGCGCGCGAAAACCTGTTCGTTGCGTTCGAGGGCTCGGCCAAAGCCGGCGGCACCGGGCTCGGCCTCGCCATCGCGCGCGAGCTTACCGAGGCCCATGGCGGCAAGCTGAGCTATGTGCCCCAGCCCTCCGGGACCCGCTTCGAGGTGTCGCTGCCCGCCGCCATCCGCATTGCCTGACCGGCTCCCACAGCCGCGTCAAAAAAGCTTCCGTTTGGCTGTTGCAATGCCGGCGCGCCCCATGTATTGGACACGCCGTTCCGCCGAACCACTGCGGTTTCGGCAAGGGCAGGCGCCCGTAGCTCAGCTGGATAGAGCATCAGACTACGAATCTGAGGGTCGGACGTTCGAATCGTTCCGGGCGCGCCATTTCTTCCTAGCGATTTTCACGTCATAGCAGGCCGAACAGGGCCTGCGGCTGGCATGTCCGTGTGCCGTGCAAATCCCCGATCCTGGGCATTTCCCGCAGCGTCCATCAACTCCGTGGCACATGGGATGGCAGATGGCACACGGCCCGATACACCCGGAATGCTTCAGACTACCTGAGATCTTGGGTCGACAAGGCTACACGATGTCGTATCGTGCAATCGGCTGAGCTGGGGGGCAATGCCGATGCAAGACCAACTGATCACTGTCGCCATCGTCGGCGCCGGGTCTGCGGCGTTTGTTCTGGTAGTGATGCTGGCCCTTATGCTTATGGGCCGCCAGCGCTGGCGCGCTCGACTTGCTGAAGCTCTTGAACAGATTGATGCTCTTGAAGAGCGGTTCGCACCAATACTCCACGTCGAGCGCGAGGCACTGCGCATCGTCGATGGAGCGCGCGAGCGAGTGCGGGCACTCGTCCAAGAAAGAGCCCAGCTAGAGGGCAACATCGCTGGGCTGCGAACGTCCTACGCTGAGAAACGTGCAGTCTTTGACCGCCTGTCTGCGGAGCTGGCGATCTACGACGACCGGATCGCTTGGGCCGAGATGGGAATGTACCAGCCTCATTTCGATTTCGACACCAGCGAAGAATACAAGTTAGCGATCGAGCGCGTTCGTGAGAAGCAGAAGCGGATGATCACCGACAAGTCGGCGGTGATCTGCCGCACGAACTGGCATGTCGAAGGCAGCCTCGCAAAAGGCAGGCAGATGACGGATCGAAACATCCGCCTCACCCTACGGGCGTTCAACGGGGAGTGCGACGCCGCAATCGCGAATACACGATGGAACAACGCCAATGCCATGGAGAAGCGGATTGAAAACGCCCGGAGGCAGATCGACAAGCACAACGCGACCAACACCATCGAGATCACCGACGCCTATTACATGTTGAAACTGGAGGAGTTGCGGCTGACGCACGAGTTCCGGGAGAAGGTGAAGGTTGAGCGCGAGGAACGCGCCGAAGCCGGCAGAGCCGCGAAGGAAGAGCAAAAGCTCATCCGCGAGATGGAACGCGCTGAGGAAGAGGAGGCCAGGTACCAGCGGATGCTGCAGAAGGCCCGCGCCGAGGCTGCCAGTGTCGTCGGGCCGAAGCTTGCGGCCTACACCGAGCAGATCGCGATACTTGAACGAGACCTTGCGGAAGCCCACGCAAAGGTCGAGCGTGCCCACGCCATGGCTGAGATGACGAAGACGGGCTACGTCTACGTCATCTCCAACGTCGGTTCGTTTGGCCCCGACCTCGTGAAGATCGGCCTCACTCGCCGACTAGACCCGGCGGATCGCATACGAGAGCTTGGTGACGCCAGCGTGCCCTTTCTGTTCGACACGCACGCAATGATCTACAGCGAAGACGCTCCGAAGCTGGAGCGGGCGTTGCACGCAGAGTTCGCCCAACAGAGGGTCAACGCGACCAACATGCGAAAGGAGTTCTTCCGCGTGTCGATCGAGGATGTCGAAGCGGCCGTTAAGCGTCTAGCGCCTAACGCTCCTTTCTTCCGCGATATCGAAGCGCAGGAGTACCGAGAAACTCTGGCGCTGCGGAACGCACATCTTGCCCAGCAAACGGCGTCCGAAGCGTTGGCTTTCCCGGATGCGCTTTGAATATGGTGTGGCTGCTGACGCCGAAACATATGGTAGGGGCGTGAGCTTGGTGGCCGCGCGTGGCCGCTCGGCTGACGCCGGCGCTAGGACGCTTGTCCGTGCGGGACTGCGGCCAGCGTTACTGCTTCGGTGACGGCCTCGCGCACGGCCTGGGATAGGGCGGCGCCGAGGAGGGGCTTGGTGACGACGCGGAAGCTCTGGGGCAGCTCGGTGCCGGGCGTGCCGTTGGCGAGCAGCACCACGGGCCAGTGCTCCCGCATGAAGCCCCCGATCTCGTCGGCCCGGCGCGCCTTCAGCGCGTGATGGTCGATCACCGCACAGGCGTACTCGCCGGGCAGCCCGGTGGCCTCCTCGATGCTTCCCACCAGGGTGACCTCATAGTGCTCCTCCTCGAGCAGGAAACGGAGCGAGGCGCGCAGCGCATCCGTGGGCGCAACCACGAGAATACGGTCCATCTGTGCGGGAAGCTGGGTAAGAGGTTGCACCATATGGCCATACTGCCGATTGCCACAGGGTTCGCCTTGACGCACGTCAAGGCCGTCGGTCATGCGCACATGTCCAGCAGGGCCTCATGGTCGAGGATCTCGATTTCGTTGACCGCCTTGAGCCGCACGATGTGCTGGTCCTTGAAGCAGCGCAGGATGCGGGACACCGTCTCGAAGGTGATGCCGAGATAGTCGGCAATGTCGTTGCGCTGCATCGGCAGATGCACGATCGTGCCACCGCCCTGGCGCTCGTTGAGGTCGATGAGCAGGGCGGCCATGCGCTCGTTGGCGTTGCGGCGGCCGAGCACCATCAGGTGGTTCTGGGTGCGGGCAAGGCTCTGCACGGCCAGCATCAGCAGTTGGCCGGTGGGCTGGTTGCCGCAGTTTGTGCGCAGCGCGCGAATGCCGGCACCGTCGACGCTCTCGGCATACGATTCATGCTCGTCGCCGGCCTCGAAGCCGAACACCTCGCCGGCCACGTGGAAGGCGGTGATCTGCCGGCGGCCGTCGGCCGACATGCGGCAGATGCGGACGCAGCCGAACTCGACGAAGTAGAGCGGGCCGGCCTTGTCGCCCTGCGCGTAGATCACCGCGCCTTCGGGGTAGAAGGTCACGGCCGCGGGCTGCATGGCGGTCAGCAGGTCCGACGCGTCATGGGTTTCGTGGGCAGTGTGGGCGGCACGGAAGCTGGGCTGGATGTGCATTGGCTGAACCTCATCGAAACGTGAGGGGAAACTGCCTTCAGCCCGGCCTTCGGGAAATTCGTGTCGGTGTCTTAGGGACTCTACTAAGGGAAGTTCCGAATGGACGAATCTCCCGCCTGCCGCCCGCCTCTCAGACCGCCAGCGAGTGGCGCGCCTTGCCGGCCGTGAGGTAGCTGTCGAACGCCGCGGCGATGCTGCGCACGAATGGCCGGCCCTTCTCGGTCATGGTGAACGAGGTGCCGTCGAAATCGACGAGCCCGTCCTGGTCCTCGAGCGCCAACCCCAGCATTTCGGCGGTGACGGCCTCGGCGCGCGGGCCGAAGCGGCGCTCCAGCTCGTCGAGCGGCACGGCGAAGTCGCACATCAACCGCTCGATCACCCAGCGGCGCATGCGGTCTTCCGGCGTCAGCGCCACGCCGCGCGCCGTGGCGAGCCCGTGCTCGTTGACCTGGCGGATATACTCGCCGGTGGCGGCCGCGTTCTGCACATAGCCCTGCGGCAGCGAACCGATCGACGAGGCGCCGAAGCCGATCAGGGCCGGGGCCGCGTCGGTGGTGTAGCCTTGGAAGTTGCGGTGCAGCTGGTGGCCGCGTGCCGACTGCGCCAGCGAATCGGTGGGCAGGGCGAAGTGGTCGATGCCGATGGCTTCATAGCCCGCGCCGCGAATCTGCTCGGCCGCCCGGGCCGACTGGGTGAAGCGCTCCATCACACCGGGCAGCGCGGCCTCGGGAATCATGCGCTGGTGCGTCTTCATCCACGGCACATGGGCGTAGCCGAACAGGGCAAGTCGGTCGGGCTGGAGCGACAGTGACTGTGCCACCGTGCGCTCCAGCCCCTCGAGCGTCTGGTGCGGCAGGCCGTAAAGCACGTCGAGGTTCACCGAGCCGACGCCGCGGGCCCGCATCCCCTCGACGACTGCCGCCGTCTGCTCGAAGCTCTGCAGGCGGTTGATGGCCTGCTGCACCTTGGGGTCGAAATCCTGCACCCCGACCGAGACGCGGGTGACGCCCGCCGCCGCGAGGTCGTCATAGCGCTCCGGCACCATGTCGTTGGGGTCGATTTCGATCGAAAACTCGAAGCTCGGCGCAATCGTGAAGCGCTTGCGGATGAGCGTGGCGAGCTTGCCGAGGTCCTCGCCGCGCAGCATCGAGGGCGAGCCGCCGCCCAGATGCAGCGCCGTGACGCGGCCCTGGCCGTCGAGCAGCTTCGCCACCGCCTCTATCTCGCGCATCACCACCGGCACATAGGCGGCAATGGGGTCGTAGCGCAGCACCTGCTTGGTGTGGCAACCGCAGAACCAGCACAGCCGGTCGCAGAAAGGTACGTGGATATAGAGTGACAGCGCAGTGTCGCGGGGGATCGTGCGAAGCCACTCGGCATAGGTCACCCGGTCGATGCCGGGGTGAAAATGCGGAGCCGTGGGGTAGCTGGTGTAGCGCGGCACGGGTTTCGAGTAGCGGCGAACGAGGTCGTCGAGCATGGGGCAGGCTCCTGTAGTTGCCCCATGCTTAGGGATCATCTGCGCGCGCCGCCTTGATGCGGGTCAAATGCGGGGCGGTCCGCATCCTCGTCGAGAATGCGCTGGGCCGCACCCTCGAGGTCTTCGTACTGACCCGACCGCAGCGTCCACATGAAGGTGGCGAGCGCCAGCAGGCCGAGCCCGATGGCCACCGGAATCAGGATCGCGAGTCCGCTCATGCATGCGCCTCCTTCAGCTGGGGAACGGGCTGCCGCCGCATCTTTCCGCCAAGCCGCAGCCGCAGGGCATTGGCGACCACGATCAGCGACGACGAACTCATGGCGACGGCCGCAATCAGGGGGGTGACGTGGCCGGTAATGGCGAGTGGCACGGCAACGGCGTTGTAGCCGATCGCCAGAACCAGGTTCTGGTTGACGATCGAGGCCGCACGCCGCGCCGTGCCGATCACCAGCGGGACCGCCCCCAGTCGACCGCCGGTGAATACGAAGTCTGCCGCGCTGCGTCCGATATCCGCGGCAGTAGAAGGCGCCATCGACACATAGGCCGCACGCAGCGCCGGGGCGTCGTTGATGCCGTCGCCGACCATCATCGTGTGGCCGCGCTGCACGTCCGCCACCTTGTCCTCGGGCAGCAGTTTGCCGCGCGCATCGGTGATGCCGACCTTGGCGGCGACCGCGGCGACGGGCTGCTGCGCATCGCCCGAAATCAGGCGGACGGGAAGGCCGAGGGCGCCCAGCTCGCGCACCGCCTCGCGGGCGTCGCTGCGCACCTCATCCTCGAAGTGGAAGGTGGCCATGGCAACGCCATCGCTCGCGAGCCACACCGAGGTGGTGTCGGCATCGTCGCCGCCCAGCCCGCACCACTGCCGGTTGCCCAGCCGCCAGGTACGGCCACCGACCGCGCCTTCGACGCCCTGGCCAGGCTTCTCCACGACATCCGTGGCAACCGCATCGCCCCGCTCCAGCACGCGGGCGAGGGCCTGCGACAACGGATGGGTGCTGGCGGCGGCCAGCACGGCCGCGGCATGCTCGGCCGCTGCGCTCTCGACATGGCGGCTGACGAGGCGCGGCTGACCCACGGTCAGCGTGCCGGTCTTGTCGAAGGCGACGCTGTCGGCTTCGGCAGCGCGTTCGAGTGCCGCGCCATCCTTCATCAGCACGCCGCCCTCGAACAGCTTGCCCGCCGCCACGACATGGACGATGGGCACGGCGAGCGCCAGGGCGCAGGGGCAGGTGATGATGAGCACCGCCACCGCATTCAGCAGCGCATTGTGCCAGTCGCCGGTGAAGATGCCCCAGCCGAGGAGCGTGGCAATCGCGATGGTATGCACGATGGGGGCGTAGACCGAGGCGGCGCGATCGGCGATATGCCGGCGCTTCGTCTTGGCGCCTTCGGCCGCTTCCATCAGCGCCACCATGCGGGCGAGCAGCGACTCCTCGCTGCGCTTCAGCGCGCGGACCTGCACGATGCCGCCCAGATTGTTGGCGCCGGCCATCACTTCGTGGCCCGAGTCAATGACTCTTGGTGCCGACTCGCCGTTGACGATCGAGGTATCGAAGCTCGCGCCCGCGCTCACCACTTCGCTGTCCACTGGCACGCGTTCGCCGGCCCTGAGTTCCAGAAGCATGCCGGGCTCGATCTCCCGCAGCGGCAGGTATTCGCGCCGCCCATCCTCGTGCACCCTCGTAGCTCCGCGCGGGGCGATGCGGGCGAGGTTGGTGATGGCGCTGCGCGCCCGCTCGCGCATCAGGTAGTCGAGCGTGCGCCCGGCGAGCAGGAAAAAGAGCAGCGTCGCCGAGGCGTCGAAATAGGCGTGCTTGCCCGAGTTCATCGTCTCGAACAGGCTGAGCGCCGTGGCCAGGATGACGCCGATGGTGATCGGCACATCCATGTTGGTCTTGCCCACTTTGAGCGCCCGCCAGGCCGAGCGGAAGAAGGGTTGGCCGGCATAGGCCACGGCAGGCAGCGCAATGGCGGCCGAAATCCAGTGGAACAGGTCGCGCGTCGCCTCGTTCGCCCCCGACCATACCGAGACCGAGAACAGCATGATGTTGCCGGCGGCGAATCCGGCGACGGCGAGCGCCTTCACCAGTTCGCGCAGGCCGGGGTCGCCATCCTCGTCGGCGGCGGGATCGAGCACGTAGGTGTGGTAGCCGGCCTGGCGGATCGCCGAGGCAAGCTCCGCCGGGCGGCCCGACTCGGGGTCGAACACCACACGCACGCGACGTTTGCTGAGGTTCACGCGCGCCGTCCGGACCTGGGGCAGGGCCTCGAGCCCGGTCTCGATCGAGCGGATGCAGGCGGCGCAGTGGGCGTCGGGCACGGCGAACTCGAGCTGGCGCGTGCCGTCGCCGAGCTTGCGGCTCAGCGTCAGCAGGGCCTCGTCGTCGTTCTCGATACCGCCCTGCTGGGCAAGCTCGACCGTTTCGGCAGTGGGGACGCAGCAGGTCACGGCGTCGCCCCCTCGACCTTGAAGCGCTGGTGCAGCTCGAACGGGCCCATGTCGGTATCGGCAGTGGCGACAGCATCCCACACGCCCTCGCCAAGGGTGACCGTGGCGGTGTAGCCGCCATCGGCCGAACGGCCGAGCGTCAGCTTCTCGTCGTCATGGCCACCCACCGGGCGGTTGATGAGCACGCTCACCGGGCCCAGATCGACCGGGTTGCCGGCGCCGTCCTTCACGATCAGCCGGGCGATGCCCGGGGCGTAGGTGAAGCTCGCCTGCCACCCGGCCGCCTTCTGCTTTTCGTGGGCGATGCGCTTCTCCTCGAACTCCTGGCTCGCAACATAGGAGTTTTGCACCACGAGCCCCGTCCAGCTGGTCGAGGAGACCACCGCCATGGTGACGTTCACGGCGATGATGACACCGAAGAAAGTCACCGCCAGTGCCAGCATGTGCTTGCCGGTGAACTCACCCTTTTGGGCGCGCACGTCGTTCATTTGGTCTTCTCCGGGGCATCGAAATTCACATCGGCGACGGCCTTGAGCCCGTCGATGCTGGTCACGGCGATCTGGAATGTACTCTTGGCGCCGCTCAGCTCCGCCGGGTCGGCGTGGACATAGAGGCGGAGCGGCAGCACCTTGTCGGGCTCGAGCTCGATCGAGATGGCCTGCGAGGTGTTGCCGCGGCTGTCGGCGAGCGACATGCTGCCGCCCGGCAGCCCCTCGATGGTGACCGCCACGATGCGCGGCTCCGGCGTCATGTTGAGGATCTTGACGTCATATCCATTGCGCACCGTGCCGTCCTTGAGCGTCACGTAGAGCGGATTGCGGTCATGCAGCACGTTGACCTGCAGCGGCGTGCGCAGGGCCAGCACGGTGAGCATGGCAAGGCCGATGGCGCCCCAGCCGATGAAGTAGAGGACCGTGCGCGGCCGGATTACCGAACGCCAGTTGGTGTGCTTGATCCGGTCGATCAGCTTGCCGGCGCTGTCGCGAATCCGGCTCGGCTCGATGGTGCCGGCGCTGCCGGTGGCGAGCGCCATGTTCTGGTTGTAGTCGCTCAGCGTGGCATAGGAGATGAGGCCGCGCTCCTTGCCCAGCCTCGTCATCACGTCGTCGCAGGCATCGATGCACAGCGCGCAGGTGATGCATTCGAGCTGCTGACCGTCGCGGATGTCGATGCCCATCGGGCACACGGCGACGCAGGCATTGCAGTCCACGCAGTCGCCCACCGGCTTGCCCTCGGCGATGGCGCGCTTCTGGTGCCGGTTGCGCGGCTCGCCGCGCCAGTCGTTGTAGGTCACGGTGAGCGAATGCTCGTCAAGCATGGCGCCCTGGATGCGCGGCCACGGGCACATATAGGTGCACACCTGCTCGCGCATCAGGCCGCCGAACGTGTAGGTCGTGGCGGTGAGGATGGCGATGGTCAGATAGGCGACGAGCGGCGCCTTTAGCGTCACCACATCGACAAGCAGCGTCGGCGCGTCGGCAAAGTAGAATATCCACGCGCCACCCGTCAGCACGCCAATGGCGAGCCAGATGGCGTGCTTGCTGACACGCTTGGCGATCTTGGCGGGCGTCCACGGCGCCGCTTCGAGCTTCATCTGGGCATTGCGGTCGCCGTCGATGAAGCGTTCGACGGCGAGGAACAGGTCCACCCACACGGTCTGCGGGCAGGCATAGCCGCACCAGGCGCGGCCCACCGTGGAGGTGACGAGAAACAGCCCGATGCCGGCCATCACCAGCATGCCGGCGACGTAGTAGAACTCCTGCGGCCAGATCTCGATGAAGAAGAAGTAGAAGCGGCGGTGTTCGAGATCCACCAGCACCGCCTGGTCGGGCGCGTAGGGCCCGCGATCCCAGCGCAGCCAGGGCGTGATGTAGTAGATGCCCAGGGTGACGAGCATCACCAGCCACTTGAAGCGGCGGAAATAGCCGTTCACGGCACGCGGGAAGATCTTCTTGCGCGCCGCATAGAGCGGCTGGCGCTGCTTCGGCGAGTTGACTGGCTCGACATCGAAGCGTTCAGGGGTTTGGTGGTCCGCAAGCATTCCGGTGGTCCCATGGAGACGGCTGCTTGTCCCATGCGGGGGAGGGGCGGGGGTTGATCTGAGTCAAAGCGGGGGGCGCTCGATGGCGGCTGTGGCGTTTCGGCCTTCCAGCAAGTAAGCCTGAATTGACAAGGCTGAGTGTTTTGGGCTCTCCGATAAAGGAACCCGGGCCTCGCGGCGAAAGGCAAAGGCGTGACGCGCAGTCGAACCAGAAGTTTCCTGGCGGTGGGGGCCATCGGCTGCCTGTGGCTGGGGGCCGTCTGGCTGGCGCACTCCAACTTTCTGGCCGGGCTGGCGCTCGGCATCGTCAGCTTCGCCGGCCTGATCTGGCTCGGCTGGCAGATGGCGCGGACCGGGGCGCGGCTGGCCGAGCGCGAGCGGCACCTGCAATCCATCCTCGACACCGTGCCCGACGCCACCGTGGTGATCGATGCCCAGGGCATCATGCAGTCGTTCAACACCTCCGCCGTGCGCCAGTTCGGCTACACCGTCGAGGAGGCCCTCGGCCAGAACGTCTCCATGCTCATGCCCACGCCCTATCGCGAGCAGCATGACAGCTACCTCACGCGCTACCTCACCACCGGCGAAAAGCGCATCATCGGCATCGACCGCGTCGTGGTCGGCCGCCGCAAGGACGGTTCGACCTTCCCGATGAAGCTGGCGGTGGGGCAGATGACGGTGGGCGGTCGCACCTATTTCACCGGCTTCATCCGCGACCTCACCGAACGCCAGGAATCCGAGGCCAAGCTCGAACAGGCGCGCAACGAACTCACCCGCCTCGCCCGGGTCAACGAACTGGGCGAGATGGCCTCGACGCTGGCGCATGAGCTCAACCAGCCGCTCTCGGCTATCGCCAACTACGTGCAGGGCTGCCGCCGCCTGCTGGAGCGGCTCGACGACGAATACGCAACGCGCATGCGCGGCGCCCTCGAAGAGACGGCCAAACAGGCACTGCGCGCCGGTGACATCATCCGCCATCTGCGCGAATTCGTCACCCGCGGCGATACCGAGCGCGGGCCCGAGGACATCAAGAAGCTGGTCGAGGAGGCGGGGGCGCTGGCGCTGGTCGGCTCACGCGAGCGCGGCATCAAGTCGGTGTTCGAGTTCGGCCTCGAGCACAACATCGTCATCGCCGATCGCGTCCAGATCCAGCAAGTGCTTATCAACCTGATGCGCAACGCCATGGAGGCGATGCGTGACAGCAAGGTGAAGGAACTCACCGTCACCACCCGCCCCGCCCCCGACGACCGGCTTGAGATCGAGGTCGCCGATACCGGCCCCGGCATTGCCGACGACATCGCCCCGCGGCTGTTCCAGCCCTTCGTCACCTCCAAGGCCAACGGCATGGGGGTGGGGCTCTCGATCTCGAGGCGCATCATCGAGTCGCATGGCGGCGAACTCACCGTGAGGCGTAACGAAGCCGGCGGCGCAACATTCACCTTCACCCTGCCCCTGATGACCGAGGCCAGCGTTGAGTACAGCTGACACAGTCGTGCATATCGTCGACGACGAGGAGACCGTGCGCAACTCGCTCGCCTTCCTGCTGCAGACTTCCGGGTTTGCGGTACGGGTGCACGAGACTGCCACCGACTTCTTCAGGATCGCGCCCACCATTTCCAATGGCTGCCTGATCACCGATCTCAGGATGCCCGACATGGACGGGGTGGAGCTGCTGCGCCGCCTGCGCGATGCCGGCCACTTGCTCCCCGCCATCGTCATCACCGGCCACGGCGACGTGCAGATGGCGGTGGAGGCGATGAAGTCGGGCGCACTCGACTTCATCGAAAAGCCGTTCAGCGACGACGTGCTGCTCGAGTCGATCACCCGCGCCGTAAACCGCGCCGCCGAGCAGCACCAGTCGGCCGCCGCCGCGGAGCAGGTGCGCCAGCGGCTCGAAACCCTGTCCGAGCGCGAGCGTCAGGTGCTGGGCGGGGTCGTCGCCGGCCAGCCCAACAAGGCCATCGCCTACGACCTCGGCATCTCTCCCCGCACGGTAGAGGTTTACCGCGCCGGCCTCATGGCCAAGATGCAGGCCAAGAGCCTCGCCGAACTCGTCCGCATGGTCATGGACGCCGGCATCGCCATCGACGGCTGAGCGGGAGGCGGCGCACAGCGTCGCACCCCCCCGCCCGGGTTGATCCAAATCAAGAGCCCCCCGACCCGATCCCCTAAGGCTGCCCGCTAGGAAGTCTCATACGGGGGCCATTTTGCGCTACACTGGCTGGATAATCACATTGGCAGCGGGAGCGTTCGTCACGCTCGTGCTGTCCGGGCTGGGACAGGATGCCCTGTTCCGCACACATATGGCGATCGTGGCCGTCGTGCTTGGTCTGGGCGCCGTGGTGCTGATGCGCCAGCCCGACCATGTGAAGGTGCCCGCCGGGGTCGCCGAGGCCGACAAGGCCGGCTATTTCGACGCGCCGATCCGGATCGGCTCGATCCTTACCGTCTTCTGGGGCGTGGTCGGCTTCCTCGTCGGCGTCGTCGTCGCCCTGCAGCTCGCCTACCCTGATCTCAACATCCAGCCGTGGTTCAACTTCGGCCGCCTGCGGCCGCTGCACACTTCGGCCGTGATCTTCGCCTTCGGCGGCACGGCGCTCATCACCACGAGCTTCTACGTCGTGCAGCGCACCTCGCGCGCCCGGCTGATCAGCGACAACCTCGCCTGGTTCGTGTTCTGGGGCTACCAGCTGTTCATCGTCATGGCGGCGACCGGCTACCTGCTGGGGATCACCCAGAGCCGCGAATACGCCGAGCCCGAATGGTACACCGACCTGTGGCTGACCATCGTGTGGGTTGCGTATCTGGTGCTGTTCCTCGGCACCATCATCAAGCGCAAGGAACCCCACATCTACGTGGCGAACTGGTTCTACCTCGCCTTCATCCTCACCATCGCCATGCTGCATGTGGTGAACAACCTGGCGGTGCCGGCGAGCCTGCTCGGTTCGAAGAGCTACAGCCTGTTCTCGGGCGTGCAGGACGCGCTCACCCAGTGGTGGTACGGCCACAACGCCGTGGGCTTCTTCCTCACCGCCGGCTTCCTGGGCATGATGTACTACTACATGCCCAAGCAGGCCGAGCGCCCGGTCTACAGCTACCGGCTGTCGATCATCCACTTCTGGGCCCTGATCTTCCTCTATATCTGGGCCGGCCCGCACCACCTGCACTACACCGCCCTGCCTGACTGGGCGCAGACGCTCGGCATGGTGTTCTCGATCATGCTGTGGATGCCCAGCTGGGGCGGCATGATCAACGGGCTGATGACGCTGCGCGGTGCATGGGACAAGATGCGCACCGACCCCATCATGCGCATGATGGTCATCGCGGTCGCCTTCTACGGCATGTCGACCTTCGAAGGCCCGGTCATGTCGATCAAGTCGGTCAACGGCCTCAGCCACTATACCGACTGGACCATCGGCCACGTGCACTCGGGTGCGCTGGGCTGGGTCGGCATGATCTCGTTCGCCGCGGTCTACTTCATGGTGCCGCGCCTGTGGGGCCGCAAGCAGCTCTACTCGCTGCGCATGGTCAACTGGCACTTCTGGCTCGCCACCATCGGCATCGTCATCTACGCCGCCGTGATGTGGGTGTCGGGCATCACCCAGGGCCTGATGTGGCGCGAGTATGATGCCGAGGGCTTCCTCGTCTACTCGTTCGCCGAGACGGTCGCGGCGCTCCACCCCTACTACATCGCCCGCGCCTTTGGCGGCGCCCTCTACCTCGCCGGTGGCGTGGTGATGGCGGTCAACATCTGGCTGACCATTGCCGGCAAGCAGCGCAACGAGCGCCCCATTGTCGGCACCGCCCCGCGTCCCGTGATGCAGCCGGCCGAATAAGGAGCCTTACCAATGGATATTCTTGGCAAGCACGGCGTCATCGAACGCAACGCCACCCTGCTGTTCTCGCTCTCGCTGGTGGTGGTGAGCATCGGCGGCATCGTCGAGATCGCTCCGCTGTTCTACTTCCAGAACACCATCGAGAAGGTGGAGGGGATGCGCCCCTACACTCCGCTCGAGCTGGCGGGCCGCAACATCTACATCCGTGAGGGCTGCTACGTCTGCCACAGCCAGATGATCCGCCCCTTCCGCGACGAGGTCGAGCGCTACGGCCACTACTCGCTGGCGGCGGAGTCGATGTACGACCACCCGTTCCAGTGGGGGTCGAAGCGGACAGGTCCCGACCTCGCCCGCGTCGGCGGTCGCTACTCGGACGTCTGGCACGTCGAGCACCTCATCCACCCGCAGGCGCTGGTGCCGGAGTCGATCATGCCGCGCTACGGCTTCCTCGCCGAAACCGAGCTCGACACCACCACCATTCAGGCCGACCTCAAGGCCAATGCCGCGGTGGGCGTGCCCTACACGCAGGAAGCGATCACCAACGCCGTGACCGACCTCGTCGCCCAGGCGACACCGGGCGGCGACAGCTCGGGCTTCACCAGCCGCTACGCCAATGCCCGCGTGGCCGATTTCGACGGCAACCCGGACAAGGTCACCGAGATGGATGCGCTGGTGGCCTATCTGCAGATGCTCGGCACGCTGGTCGATTTCACCCAGTACGACGCCAAGTCGAACTACCGCTAGGAGGACCCCGAGATGGAAACCGCGCAGTACGACATGATGCGGCACTTCGCCGACAGCTGGGGCCTCGTCTACATGATGGCGATCTTCCTCACCGTCATCTTCTTCATCCTCAAACCGGGCGCAAAGGAGAATGCGTTCGAGGCCGCCCGCATTCCGCTCGAGGACGACCAGCCCAAAGGAGACCGTCAGTGAGCGACACTCACGACAAGGACGTCGATACCGTAACAGGCACGGCGACGACCGGCCACGAATGGGACGGCATCAAGGAGCTGAATACGCCCCTGCCGCGCTGGTGGCTGTGGACCTTCTACGGCTGCATCGTCTTTGCGCTGGGCTATACCGTGGCCTTCCCGGCCTGGCCCATGATCTCGTCGGCGACCACCGGTATCCTCGGCTATTCGAGCCGCGCCGAGTTCGACCAGCAGATCGCGGCGGCCACCGCCGCGCAGGGCGACAAGGTGGCCCAGATTGCCGCGATGCCCGTCGGCGACATCCTCGAGAGCGACGAGCTGAAGCGCTTCGCCAGCGCCGCCGGCGAGTCGCTGTTCAAGGTGAACTGCACCCAATGCCACGGCACCGGCGCGGCAGGGGCTCCGGGCTATCCCAACCTCAACGACGACGAGTGGATCTGGGGCGGCACGATCGAGCAGATCTACGGCACCATCTTCCACGGCGCCCGTTCGGATCTCGACGCCAACACCCAGTTCAACCTCATGCCGAATTTCGGTGCCGATGGCATGCTGACGCCGGAGGAAATCGACCTGGTGAGCCGCGAAGTCGCCGCCTTCTCGGGCATCGAGGGCGGCCAGAGCAGCGAGCGGGGGGCCAAGCTCTTCGCCGACAACTGCACCTCGTGCCACGGCCCTAAGGGCGAAGGCATCCCGGCCAGCGGCGGCCCGTCGCTCGTCGACCAGATCTGGCTTTATGACGGGACGCTCGCCGGCATCAAGGCCCAGGTCAACCTGCCGCGCCACGGCGTCATGCCGGCATGGGGCGACCGCCTCGGCGACGCCGCCGTCAAGCAGCTCGCGGTCTATGTTCACGGGCTCGGTGGCGGCCAGTAACTGCACGGACTAATCCACTACTGGCCAAAACTGGAGGGGAGGGAGGCGACCGCAAGCGCCTCCCTCTTGGCTATTCTGGGGGGCGAAGGTCCCTCGGCGGCTGCTCGCTTGTCAATTCAGGCTTACCCGCTGACCGGCCGAAAGGCCACAACTCCCGTCGTCCGCGCCCGCACCCCGGGCGAGCCGAGGCAACTCGCGACGGTCTCGTAGCCGGGCGCACCCGCATGAGGCAGCACCCGCATGGGTGGGCTGTGATTGGCCGGGCAGAGGATGATCGCTTCGCGCGGGCCGACCGAGGTGAGGTCGAGCACGGCCGAGGAGCGCGTCATAACGAACAGGGTCCGTCCCGGCACGCCCGGCCCGCGCAGGAAAGCGCCGAGGGCCTCCTGCGTCGCCGCGTCGAGCCCCTGTTCGACAAAGTCGACCACGACGGTGGCATACTCTCCGGCATAAAGGCCGGTAAGGAGGGCGATGAGCGTATCGGTATCCTGCGCGCCCTCATCGAGTAGCCAGTCGCGTGCCGCCTCGACGCGGGCAGCAAGCGCCGGGTCGGCAGCCAGCGCGGAGCGGGCCGAGGCGCCGTCGCGATCAAGGCCGAGGAAGATGGCATGGGGCAACACCTCTGCGAGCCGTTCGCACAAGCGGGTCTTGCCGCTGCCCACGGGGCCGATGATCCAGGTGACGGGGCGGATGTCGCGCAGCTCGAAGCGCTCGCCACCCCACGGCCAGGGCAGGTCGAACGCGACGGCCGCCTCGCCCGCCGGCCCGGCCTGCCGCGCCAGCTCCGCCACTTTCAACGGACGCCCGGCGGCCAGTTCGTCGCGCATGGTGCGCACCGCCTCGACGGCGTGGCCGATGCGCCGCAGCTCGGCCTCGAGGCTCTGCTGGTGGGCGGCCAGCGTCGGCTCGAGCCCGCTGCCATTGCCGCCGAGCAGCCGCCCGACCTGCGCGAGGCTGAGGCCCAGTCCCCGCAGCGCCACGATCTCGCCCAGCCGCGCCATTTCGCGGGAGCCATAGGCGCGCCAGTTGGCCTCCGAGCGCACCGGCTTCACCAGCCCACGCTGTTCGTAAATCCGCAGCGCCTTGGGCGAAATGCCGAGCTAAGCGGCGGCCTCGGCCGGGCCGATGAACTGGTCTGACGACATGCGACTCACCTTTTCGGTTGGGACGCAGTCTCTATCGGACCAGCCCCAAGGGCCGGGTCAAGGGGTGGTGCAAGCATCGGTATATGTCGTTGAGGCGCTGAGGGTGTCGGGGTCCTCCACCGCGAAGCGGGGGAGGGGGACCGCCGAAGGCGGTGGAGGGGGCGGTGCGGACCCGGGCGTCACACGCCAAACCTTGTGCTTCCCGCTCATCGGTGCCACATAACTTTCGTCAGCCGGTGCCCGGCACTGCCTCCCCGATGGAACGGGATGCTTCTGCCGTGGCGCCAGAATCTCCTCCAGCCGGACGGTGCCCGATGGAAATGAACCCGATCGCAACGCTCACCCGCCTTGCCCTTGGGGATTTCCATGCCTGCATCCATCACCCTTCAGAATATCGGATGGTCGACGCCTGACGGCCGCGACCTCTTCTCCCATCTCGACTTGAGCTTCGGCGCCGAGCGCACCGGACTTGTCGGCCGCAACGGTGTCGGCAAGACGACGCTGCTGCGCCTCGTCACCGGCGAACTGACGCCCGCGAGCGGCAGTGTCACCGTTGATGGCCGCATCGCCGTGCTGCGCCAGTCGGTCCGTCCCGGTCCCGGTGACACCGTCGCCGACCTCTTCGGCGTCACCGAGGGCCTCGCGCTCCTTGCCCGCGCCGAGCGCGGCGAGGCGAGTGCCGACGAATTGGCCGAGGCCGACTGGACGCTCGAGGCCCGCATGGCGGCGGCGCTCGCCGAACTCGGCCTCGACGTCGTGCCCGATACGCCGCTCCTCAGCCTCTCGGGCGGGCAGGCGACGCGGGCCGGGCTGGCGGCGCTGACCTTCGCCGCGCCCGATTTCCTGCTGCTCGACGAGCCGACCAACAATCTCGACCGCGAGGGGCGCGATGCGGTGATCGGCCTGCTGGCCCGCTGGAAGGCGGGCGCCGTCGTCATCAGCCACGATCGTGAGCTGCTCGACACCATGGACGCCATCGTCGAGCTCACCAGCCTCGGTGCCACCCGCTATGGCGGCAACTGGAGCCACTATCGCGAGCGGAAGGCCATCGAGCTGGCGGCGGCGCAGCACGACCTAGCTGATGCCGAGCGCCGCGTCGACGAGGTGAAGAAGGCCGCCCAAACCGCTGCCGAGCGCCAGGCGCGCCGCGACGGCGCCGGCAAGAAGATGGCGCGCAAGGGCGGCATCCCGAGAATCGTGCTCGGCGGCATGAAGGAAAATGCCGAGAACACCGGCGCCGCCAATCGCCGCCTTGCCGACCGGCAGGGGCGCGAGGCTGCCGAGGCGGCCGAACAGGCGCGCCAGCGCATCGAAATACTGCAGCCGATGACCGTGGATGTACCCTCTACCGGCCTCGTCCCGGGCAAGTGGGTGCTGCGCCTCACCGATGTGAACGCCGGCTACCACCCCGCCCGGCCGGTGCTCGACAACCTGTCTTTATCCCTGATCGGGCCCGAGCGCGTCGCCGTGACCGGCCCCAACGGCTCGGGCAAGACGACCTTGCTCTCGCTGGTGACCGGCGCACTGGCGCCGTTCTCGGGCACGGTGGAGGTGATGACCCGCTTCGCCATGCTCGACCAACGCGTCAGCCTGCTCGATCCGGCCCTGTCCATTGCCGACAACTTCGCCCGGCTCAATCCCGGCGCAGACATTACCGCCTGCCGTGCCGCGCTTGCCCGTTTCATGTTCCGCGCCGATGCCGCGCTGCAGCTCGTGGGCACGCTGAGCGGTGGGCAGATGCTGCGCGCCGGTCTCGCCGCCGTGCTCGGCACGGCGCCGCCGCCGCTCCTCATCCTCGACGAGCCGACCAACCACCTCGATATCGACGCCATCGAGGCGGTGGAGGCTGGGCTACGCGCCTATGACGGGGCGCTGCTGGTGGTCAGCCACGACGAGACCTTCCTCAAGGCCATCGGCATCACGCGGCGGCTCGCGCTGGGCGGCTGACGCCGCTGCGACCGCAAGTTGTGCCAATAACCAGCATTTGAAAAACCGAAGAGCGCGCCCCGCGTCGTTTATCCCGCGTTTAAGCAATAGCGCGTAGTGGTTTCCCTAAGGCTCATTGCGCCGGAGGGGGAAAGATGATTTCGTTTGCACATTTGTCGATTGGCGCAAAGCTGACTTTGACCTCTGCTGTCGGCGGCGCGCTGATCGTGGCCTTGATGATCAACCAGTGGTCCGGCAACCAGACCATCTCCGCAGCAATGACTTCGCTCGCCAACGAGCAGATGCTGCTCGACAGTATCGGCACGGCTGAGGGTTCGGTGGCGAAGATGGAGCTCGCCATCCGCAATGCCCGCCTGCAGGCCGCGCCCGAGGACGTCGATATCGCGGCGACCGAGATCGATGCGCAGCTTACCGAGGCCAAGGCGGCACTCGACAAGGCCATCCCCATCACTGCCGACCCTGAAGAGCTCAGGGGCATCCAGGACGCCTTCGCGGCCTATTCCAGTGCCGCTCACGGCATGATCGCGCTCATCACCGAGAGCATGGCCATCGGCCAGGATTTCGCCGCCGAGGAGCAGTTCAAGCAGGAGCATATCGACCCCACGCTCACCAGCGTCACCGAGCTCATCGACGCCGCGCAGGCCAAGTCGGTTACCCGCACCGCCGAGGCGCAGGCGCGCGTCAACGACACCATCGCCAGCGTCGGCCTGCTCGGCAACGCGCTGAGCGTCGTGGCGCTGCTGGTGCTGGTCGGCTCGGCCCTGTTCTCGCTGCGCAGTGTCGCTCGTCCGATCCGCGCCATGACCGACTCGATGAACCGGCTCTCGGCCGGCGACCTCGAGTCCGACATTCCATTCCAGGACCGCCAGGACGAGGTCGGCAAGATGGCCGCCACCGTCCAGATCTTCAAGGACGGCCTGATCCGCGCCGCCGAGCTCGAGGCCGAGAAGGAGGCCACCGCCCGTCGCGCTTCGGCCGGGGCCATGGCCATGGCCGAGCTACAGGGCAAGATCGCCGAGGTGGTGACGGCCGGCGTCGCCGGCGACCTGTCGAAGCGCATCGACACGCACTTCGACAATCCGGAACTCAACAACCTCGCCGAGGGCGTCAATCGCCTGATGGACACCATGGATCGCGGTGTCACCGAGACCGGCACCGTGCTTGCCGCCATGGCGCGCACCGACCTCACCCACCGCGTCACCGGCTCCTACCAAGGCGCCTTTGCGCGGCTGAAGAACGATACCAACGCGGTGGCCGACAAGCTCAGCGAGATCGTCGCCCAGCTCAAGCAGACCTCGCGTGGGCTGAAGACCGCAACGGGTGAAATCCTCTCGGGTGCCAATGACCTCTCCGAGCGCACCACCAAACAGGCGGCCACCATCGAGGAAACCTCCGCCGCCATGGAGCAACTCGCTGCCACCGTGATGCAGAACGCCGAACGCGCCAAGGAGGCCTCGGCCGTCTCGAGCAATGTCACCCGCACCGCCGAAGAGGGCGGCCAGGTGATGGGCGAAGCGACCACGGCGATGGAGCGCATCACCCAGTCCT
>ENA-UOVV01001015-UOVV01001015.1-compost-metagenome-genome-assembly--contig:-NODE-1015-length-25356-cov-72.591004_pt1 | contig 25356 bp, 23 predicted proteins | sample MGYA00238155_ERZ761577 | MGnify/ENA primary metagenome ERZ761577 (study PRJEB28898, sample SAMN06268775) | compost metagenome | isolation source: Emeryville, CA | place: USA:Emeryville, CA | collected...
ACTCGGACCATCGCAAATCCTGCGACGGGCGGCTGAGGTTCGACGCTAATCAGGATGGGAAATGTGATCGGCAACACATTCCTTCAATCGAGCACTTTCGACAGGATCGCACGATACAGACGGCCCAGTATCGAGAGGTCCTCGACCGCCACACACTCGTCGACCTTGTGGATGCTCGCATTCACCGGCCCGAGTTCGACCACCTCGGCGCCGAGCGGCGCGATGAAGCGGCCGTCCGAGGTGCCGCCGCCGGTGCTCTGTTCCGGCGCGATGCCGCAATGCTCGCCGATTGCGGCCAGCACCGCTTCGCGCAGCGGCCCCGGCGCACTGCCGAATGGTTCGCCGGACAACCACCAGTCCAGCGCGAAGTCGACGCCGTGCCTGTGCAGGATCGCCTCGGCGCGTTCGCGCAGTCCTTGCGCCGTGCTCGCGCTGCCGTAGCGGAAGTTGAATGCCGCGCGCAGCTCGCCGGGAATCACGTTGTCGGCGCCGGTTCCGGCAGCGATGTTGGATACCTGGAACGATGTCGGCGGAAAGGTCTCGTTGCCTTCGTCCCAGCGGGTCGCGGCGAGTTCGGCGAGTGCCGATGCGAACGCGTGGATCGGATTGCGCGCGAGCTCGGGATACGCGACGTGGCCCTGCACGCCACGCACCGTCAGCCGACCGGTCAGCGATCCGCGCCTTCCGATGCGGATCAGATCGCCGAGCAGCTGCTTCGACGAAGGCTCGCCGACGAGGCAATGATCGATGCGCTGGCCGCGCTCGCGGAATACGTCGGCGACGCGACGCACGCCATCGATCGCCGCGCCTTCCTCGTCGGAGGTCAGCAGCAGCGCGACGGTGCCTCGATGATCGGGATGCGCGGCGACGAATCGTTCCAGTGCAACGACCATCGCGGCGACGCTGCCCTTCATGTCCGCCGCGCCGCGACCATGCAGAAACCCGTCGCGAACCACCGGCTCGAACGGCGGCGAAGTCCATGCTTCGACCGGCCCCGTCGGTACCACGTCGGTGTGGCCGAGGAAAACGAACACCGGCGCGCCGCAGCCGTGCGTCGCCCAGAGATTGTCCACCTCGCCGAAGCGCATCGATTCGATCGCGAAGCCGGCGCGTGCCAGTCGCTCGGCGATCAGCGACTGGCAGCCGGCATCGTCGGGCGTGACCGACGCGCGCGCGATCAGCGCGCGGGCGAGATCGAGCACATCGCTGGCATGCGACGCGCTCACGCGCCGATGCCGAAACGTTTCTTGAAACCGTTGTCGCTGAATCCCTGCGTGACCGTGCCGTCTTCGGTGACGACGACCGGACGGCGGATCAGTTGCGGATGCTCGCGCAACAGCAGTTTCCATTCGGCATCGCTGCCCGGCGTCTTGCGGTTCGGCGGAAGCTGCCGCCACGTCGTCGAGGACTTGTTGACCAGCGCATCCCAGCCGCCGACCTTCGCCGCCCATTGGGCAAGCGTGTCGGGGGATTGCCGCTCGTCGCGGTAGTCGACGAACGTGTACGCGACGCCGAAGCGGTCCAGCCACTTCCGCGCCTTGCGGCAGGTGTCGCAGTTCGCAAGGCCATACAGGATCGTCGCCATCGTCACGCCCTCAGGAGTTCGTTGATCGCGGTCTTGGCGCGCGTCCCTGCATCCACTCGCTTGACGATCACCGCGCAGTACAGCGAATGCGATCCATCGGCGGCCGGCAGCGAGCCGGCCACGACCACGCTGCCGGCCGGCACGCGGCCGTAGGAGATCTCCCCGGTGGCTCGATCGAGGATCTTCGTCGACTGACCGAGGAACACGCCCATGCCGATCACGCTGCCCTTCTCGACGACGACGCCCTCGACGACTTCCGATCGCGCGCCGACGAAACAGTCGTCCTCGATGATGGTAGGACTGGCCTGCAGCGGCTCCAGCACGCCGCCGATGCCGACGCCGCCGGACAGGTGCACGTTCGCGCCGATCTGCGCACAGGAACCGACGGTAGCCCAGGTGTCGACCATCGTGCCGGGCCCGACGTGGGCGCCGATGTTGACGTAGCTCGGCATCAGCACCGCATCGCGCGCGACATGCGCGCCGCGGCGAACCAATGCGCCGGGCACGACGCGCGCACCGGCCGCGCGGAACGCGTCCTCGCCGGCATCGACGAAACGCAGCGGCACCTTGTCGAACGCGGCCATCGGACCACCGTCCATCACGCGGTTCGGATGCAGGCGGAAGTACAGCAAAACGGCCTTCTTGAGCCATTCGTGGACGACCCAGCCACCGTCGGGCGTTGGCTCCGCCACGCGCGCGCGGCCGTCTTCGAGTGCGTCGAGCACGCGCTCGATCGCCGCACGCAGGTGCGCGTCGGCGGTCTCGGGAGAAAGCCCGTTGCGGCGCTCGAAGGCGTCGTCGATCAGGGGGCGCAATTCGTTCATCGGATCACCCGTCGCATGGGAATTCACCGTCGAGACGCTCGACCAGCGCAGCGCGCAGCGCCTCGCGCGCCGGCTCGGAAAGTGGCGCGTCGGCCTCGTCGGTCAGCGTGAAGAAGTCTTCCACACGCTCGCCGAAGGTCGCAATGCGCGCGTCGTGCACGCGCACGCGCGCCTGCCGCAGCACGCGCGCAACTTCGGCCAGCAGGCCCGGACGGTCGCTGCACGTCAGCGCCAGTCGCGTGGCGCCGTCGCGCTCCGAGAAGTCGATCTGCGGCGCACGCTGGAAATGACGCAGCGCGCGCGACAGGCGGCGCCTGACGGGACGCGACCGCAACGGGTCGGCGGCGAGCACGCGTCGCAGTTCCGCCTCGAGATCGCCGGCTCGGGAAGCGTCCATGGCTGCGAGCGAGTCGGCCTCCAGCAGTTCGAACGTGTTGAACACGCGCCCCTGCGTCGAAACGAACAACCGCGCGGACACGATGGTGAAACCGAAACGGTCGAGCGTGGCGGTGATCGCGGCGAACAGGCCGTCGCGGTCGGGCGCGCTGACGAACAACACGCCACTTCCGCGCGACGACCGCGGCAGGGTCGCCACCACGATGGCGGCCGCGCCATGTCCGGCCAGCGCACGCGCCTGCCAGGCCACCAGTTCGGCCCGCTGGCGCAGGAAGCTGCGCGCGGGGAAACCCGCCAGCAGCGTGCGCGCCTGTTCCTCGGTCATCCCGTCGTCGCACAACAGGCGCTGCGCGCGGGCGCGGCAGGCGGCGATGCGCTCGTCCTCCTGCGGCGGACGCTCCATGCCGGCGCGCAGCACCACCGCGGCGGCGGCATGCAGGTCGGCGAGCAGACGCGCCTTCCATTCCGTCCAAAGCTTCGGGTTGGTGCCCGCGATGTCGGCCACGGTGAGCATGTAGAGGTGGTCCAGGTGCTCGCGGTCGACCACCTGTACGGCGAAGCGATGCACGACATCGGCGTCGCCGATGTCCTGCCGCTGCGCGGTCGCGCTCATCAGCAGGTGCCAGCGCACCAGCCACGCGACCATTGCGACATCGGGCGCCGGCAGCCCGAGCCGCTCGCAGAAGGCGCGCGCCTCCACCTCGCCTTCCACCGAATGATCGCCGCCGCGCCCCTTGGCGATGTCGTGGAACAGCGCCGCCAGCAGGATGCGCTCGGGCCGCCGTGTCGCCTCGAACAGATCCGCGGCCAGCGGGAACTGCGCACGCGCCGCGGGGTCGGCGAAACGAGCGACGTTGCGCAGCACGCGAATCGTGTGCTCGTCCACGGTGTAGGCATGGAACAGGTCGTACTGCATGCGTCCGACGACGCGCCGGAACGCGGGCAGCAACGCGGCGAGCACGCCGTGCCGGTTCATCCGCGCCAGCATCTCCACGGCGGGCGCACCGCGCCGCAGCAGCGAGAGGAACGCATCGAGCACGTCCGGATCGTCGGCGAAGGTCTCGCGATGGCGCAGCAACGCCTGCTGCGCCAGCCGCATCGTCTGCGACGAAAGACCGGCCACTCCTGGCGCGTCGATCTGCGCGGCGAACAGGTCGATCAGCGCGCGCGGCCGGCGCAACAGCAGGTCCGGGTCTCGCAACTCGATGCGCGACCCGCGCACCACGAAATCCGGCCCCAGTGCGCGCGGCGGCAGGGTCGGTTCGAGACGCTCCGCGCAGCGTTCCAGCAACTGCGCGCCGATGCGTCCGACGATGGTCGCGGCGCGGTAGTACGCCTGCATGAACTGCTCGACCGCGAGATTGGCGGGATCGCGATCCTGGTAGCCGAACTCGACGGCCAGCCGGGTCTGGTAGTCGAACAGCAGCCGTTCCTCCGCGCGACCGGCAAGCCGGTGCAGCGCGAAGCGGCAGCGCCGCAGCGCCCGCTCCGCGCGCAGCAGTGCGTCACGTTCGGTGTGGTCCAGCAGCCCGACGCCGACCATCGACTCGAAGTCCGGCGCGCCGGCCACGCGCCGCCCGAGCCAGCGCATCAGGTCCAGCGTGCGCAAGCCGCCCGGGCCGTCCTTGAGGTTGGGCTCGAGGTTGTAGGCGGTGTCGTCGAACCGCGCGAAGCGAGCCGCCTGCTCCGCGCGTTTGGCTTCGACGAACGCGGCCGGCGGCCACAGCGACGGATCGGCGAGGAGGTGCGCCAACGCATCGGCCAGCGCCGCGTCGCCGGCGATGCGTCGCGCATCGAGCAGCGAGGTGAACACGCTGAGGTCGTCCCGGGCAAGCGCGCGACACTGCGCAGGCGTGCGAACGGCCTGCCCCGGCCGCAAACCGATGTCCCACAGGCACGAGAAGAACGCCTCCAGCGCGCGTTCCTGCCGCGCCAGTGCATCGGCCTCGCCGAGCGCCAGCAGGTCGACGTCCGAATGCGGGAACAGCATGCCCCGCCCGAAACCGCCGACCGCGAACAGCGCGCATCCGCCGGCGTCGCCGACGCACGCCTGCCAGACATGACGGACCACGGCCTCGACCGAGTCCGCGCGCAAGGCGACCAGCGGGCCGACATCGCCGCGTGGACGGAAGGACAGCTCGATCGCGCGGTCGGCATCCTCCAGCAGCTGGCGCAGCGCACGCCGGGCATCGGGTGATACGCCGGCGCGCGGCAGCGGGGCCGGAAGGCGCGGCACGCGGGGCAGCTCGGCAGCGGCGTCGGCGGTCCGGCTCACGATCCCGCGGACCCGGCGCGATGGTTCAGGCGCCTGCCCGGCACGGTGCGGACGCCGGCCCGGTCACGCGGCGCTCGGCCACGCGGTCAGGATCTCGCTGCCGTCGTCGGTGACGACGATCGTATGCTCCCATTGCGCGGACAGGGAGTGGTCCTTGGTGACCACGGTCCAGCCGTCCGGCAGGAGGCGCGTGTGCGGCTTGCCGGCGTTGATCATCGGCTCGATGGTGAAGGTCATGCCCTTCTGGAGCGTCAGCCCCGAGCCGGCATGGCCGTAGTGCAGCACCTGGGGTTCCTCGTGGTAGACCTGCCCGATGCCATGGCCGCAGTACTCGCGCACCACCGAGAAACCGGCCGCCTCGGCGTGACGCTGGATGGCGTGACCGATGTCGCCGAGCGTGGCGCCCGGGCGAACCTGCGCGATCCCGAGCAGCATCGCCTCCAGCGTCGTGTCGACCAGCCGGCGGGCCAGCACGGACGGCGTTCCCGCGAAGTACATCCGGCTGGTGTCGCCGTGCCAGCCATCCTTGATCACGGTGACGTCGATGTTGACGATGTCGCCGTCCTTGAGCACCTTGCCCGGATTCGGAATGCCGTGGCAGATCACATGATTGACCGAGGTGCACAGGGTCTTGGGGTAGCCCTTGTAGCCGACATTGGCCGGAATCGCGCCCTGCACGTTGACGATGTGGTCGTAGGCGAGGCGGTCCAGTTCCTCGGTGCTCACGCCGGGCTTCACGTGCGGCACGAGCATCTCCAGCACCTCGGCGGCGAGGCGGCCGGCGACGCGCATCTTCTCGATCTGTTCCGGGGTCTTGACGGTAACGGCCATCTTGTATCGGCAATCCTGGTGCGGGCTGGCGCGGAAGTACGCGGCGGTCTATAATTGTAAGGTTTCGTCGCCACCGATTTGCAGGTGGCTGGCGCGAAACGGAAAAATGCGGCCGCGCGGGCAATCCGCAAGGCCGTCACGGCGATGTCGCCGAATCCGCACACGTACCGTCACCGCGTTCGGGGTGCCCCGCAAGGGGTCGCACGCGGCGGGTGCGTGGAGGTCCAACCCCGGAATCGCCATGCGAGTCCCTCGCAGGTCCGCGCCATGCGGGCCTTTCGTGGATCGACCCGCAGCGGTTCCCTCATCCGAGGTATATCGCAATGCCACAAGTCACCATGCGCCAGATGCTGGAAGCCGGCGTGCATTTCGGCCATCAGACGCGCTACTGGAATCCGAAGATGGCGCCGTACATCTTCGGCGCCCGCGGCAAGATCCACATCATCAACCTAGAGAAGACGCTGCCGCTGTTCGGCGACGCGATGAACTTCGTGTCGGGCCTCGCCCAGAAGCGCGGCACGATCCTCTTCGTCGGCACCAAGCGCTCCGCGCGCGAGGCGATCAAGGAAGAGGCGGCCCGCTGCGGCATGCCGTACATCTCGCAGCGCTGGCTTGGCGGCATGCTGACCAACTTCCGCACGGTCAAGCAGTCGGTCGCGCGCCTGAAGGAACTCGAGGCGATGGAAACCGACGGCACCTACGGCCGCCTGGTCAAGCACGAGGTGCTGCGCCTGCAGCGTGAACGCGAGAAGCTCGAGAACTCGCTCGGCGGCATCAAGGACATGAACCGCCTGCCCGACGCGCTGTTCGTGATCGACATCGGCCACGAGAACATCGCGATCGACGAGGCGAAGAAGCTCGGCATCCCGGTCGTCGCGGTGGTCGACACCAACTACGATCCGTCGCTGGTCGACTACGCGATCCCCGGCAACGACGACGCGATCCGCGCGGTGCAGCTCTATGCCAGCGCGGTCGCGGACGCGGTGCTCGAAGGCAAGGCCGCGGCGCCGGCCGTGATCGCCAGCGAGAAGGACGACTTCGTCGAGCTGGACGCCGACGGCAATCCGATTGCCAAGGAAACGCGCGAGCGCGACGACCGCCGCAAGCCGGGCGCGCGCAAGGCGCCGGCCAAGCGCGCTCCGGCCAAGCGCGCACCGGCCCGGAAGGCCGAGTCCGGCGAGGCGCCTGCCGCCGAGTAATCCCGGCGCAACGGCCCGCGGCGATGATCGCGGGCCGTACCGGCGCCGAGCCGCCCGTGCGGCCGCGCTCGGCCCGACGTCCGGCGCGCCGTGTCCCGGCGCGCCGGACACCGAATCTACCCACGAGCGCGCGGCAGCGCGCTCCCGCAACGAGGATTCCCATGGAAATCACCGCATCCCTGGTCAAGGAACTGCGCGAGCGCACCGGCGCCGGCATGATGGAGTGCAAGAAGGCGCTCACCGAGAACAACGGCGACATCGACGCCGCCGCCGAGTGGCTGCGCAAGCAGGGCCTGGCCAAGGCCGACAAGAAGGCCGGCCGCGTCGCCGCGGAAGGCAAGATCGCGTTCGCGCAGGACGGCGGAAACGCCGTGCTGGTCGAGATCAACTCCGAAACCGACTTCGTCGCCAACGACGACAACTTCAAGGCGTTCGCCGATGCCGTCGCGCAGGCCGCGCTCGCCTCGGGTGCCGCCGACGCCGAGGCGCTGAAATCGGCGAAGCTGCCGTCCGGCGAGACGGTGGAAGAGGCGCGCGCCGCGGTCATCGCGAAGGTCGGCGAAAACGTGCAGGTGCGCCGCATGGTGCGCATCGACAGCAGCGACAACGTCGCCGCCTACGTCCACGGCGGACGCATCGGCGTGCTGGTCGAGACGAAGGGCGGCAACGCCGACTTCGCACGCGGCGTCGCGATGCATGTCGCGGCGATGAATCCGCCGTACAACAAGGCGTCCGACGTGCCGGCCGACTTCCTCGCCAAGGAGAAGGAAATCGAGCTGGCCAAGATGAGCGACAAGGACAAGGCCAAGCCGGCCGAGATCCTCGAGAAGATCATCGGCGGCAAGGTCGCCAAGATCATCAACGAGGTGACGCTGTACGGCCAGCCGTACGTGCTCAACACCGACCAGACGGTCGAGGCGGCTGCCAAGGCGGCCGGCGCGGACGTGGTCCGCTTCGAGCGCCTCGCGGTCGGCGAAGGCATCGAGAAGGTGGTCGAGGATTACGCCGCGGAAGTCGCCAAGGCGATGCAGGTCTGACGAAAGCGGCCACATTCGCCGGAAAAAGGCCGCGGTCATCCGCGGCCTTTTCGTTTCCGGCGGCGCGACGCCTCAGCGCAGCATGATCCTCCAGACGCCCGCCGTGATCAGCCAGAAGCCGGTGAGCAGGCCGATGAACGGCAACGAGTTCTGCGGCCAGCCGATCCCGATCAGGACCGCGACCAGGATCGACACGATGCCGTCGAGCAGGATCCAGCCCCAGCCCGGAAACGGCCGCAACCGGAATGCGAGAACCAGTCGCACGATGCCGCCGCCGAACAGGAATGCGCCGATCAGCATCGCCAGCGCTGCGGTCCCCGCCACCGGCACGAACAGGATCGCCAGACCCAGCACGAACGCGAGCACGCCGGACAGCAGCTTCCACGCGAACCCGGGCGCGTGCCGCGTCTGGATCGCGTAGACGATCTCGAAGCCGCCGGCCAGCAACAGCAACCAGGCGTAGACCAGCGTGGTCGACAGCGCCGCGACACCCGGCATCGCGATCGCCAGCAATCCGGCGATGATCAGCAGGACACCCCAGAGCACGTTGCGCCGAGCCGCCGAACGTCCGCTTCCTTCCCCGAGCACGGTTGTCATGGCACATCTCCTCGCAGCGAAGGACGCATCCCCCGCCGGAGCCGTTCCGCGCGGGTTGCACTTCGACGGTCGCAGCCTACCAGCAATGCCGAAATGCGTTGCACTGCCGTTACAATATGCGAGTTTGCTCGCCGGAACCTCTCATGCCTGCCGATATCCAGTACAAGCGCATCCTGCTCAAGCTGTCCGGCGAGGCGCTCATGGGCGACGCCGACTACGGAATCGATCCGAAGGTGCTGCGCCGTCTCGCCGGCGAGATCATCGAGGTTCAGCGTGCGGGTGTGCAGGTCGGCGTGGTCATCGGAGGCGGCAACATCTTCCGCGGCGAGGGACTCGCGGCGTCCGGCATGGACCGCGTCACGGCCGACCACATGGGCATGCTCGCAACCGTCATGAACGCCCTGGCGATGCAGGACGCGATCGAGAAGGGCGGCGGCTACGCGCGCACGATGAGCGCCATCAAGATCAACGAGGTCTGCGAGGACTTCATCCGCCGGCGCGCGATCCGCCACCTGGAAAAGGGACGCGTCACGATCTTCGCGGCCGGCACCGGCAACCCGTTCTTCACCACCGACTCCGCCGCCGCGCTGCGCGCGATCGAGATCGGCGCCGAACTGCTGCTCAAGGCCACCAAGGTCGATGGCGTGTACAGCGCCGACCCGGCCAGGGATCCCGACGCAGTGCGCTACGACACGCTTTCCTACGAAGACGTGATCCAGCGCAACCTGCGCGTGATGGATACCAGCGCGATCGCGCTCTGCCGCGACAACCGCATTCCGCTGCGCATCTACGACATGTCGCGCGAGGGCGACCTCATGCGCATCATGCGCGGCGAGCCGATCGGCACGCTCGTCGGCGGCCGCTGACCGCCCCCATTGCGGCCGCCGCCGGCATCCGGCCGGTTGCTATACTCCGCGGCCGATCGCGACGCAGCCACAGGTGGAAAGCGCCATGCTCGAAGACATCAAGAAGGACGCGCAGACGCGCATGCAGAAGAGCGTGGAATCGCTCCGCCACGAACTCACCCGCCTGCGCACCGGACGTGCCAGCACGGCGCTGATCGATCCGCTCAAGGTGCCCTACTACGGCACCGACACGCCGGTGAACCAGGTCGCGGCCGTGGCGCTGGCCGACTCGCGGTCGATCACGATCACGCCGTTCGAGAAGAACATGGTCGGCCCGATCGAAAAGGCGATCCTGGCCTCCGACCTCGGGCTGACACCGACGACCGTCGGCCAGGTGATCCGCATCAACCTGCCTCCGCTGACCGAGGAACGCCGCAGGGAACTCTCCAAGCACGTGGCGCACGAGGGCGAGAACGCCAAGGTCGCGGTGCGCAACGTTCGGCGCGATGCGCTGCATCAGGCCAAGGAACTGCTGAAGGAGAAGAAGATCAGCGAGGATGACGAGCGCCGCGTCGAAGAAGAGATCCAGAAGTACACGGATCGCTTCGTCAAGGAAATCGACGGTGTGGTCAAGGCGAAGGAAGACGAATTGATGGCGATGTGAGCCATCGTCGGCGTCAGCGGGCAGCCGCAGCCGCCCGACCCGGACCACCCGCCGCCGCACGATCCGCCCGATGGAATCCGCCCCGCCCGCCCGCATCCCGCGCCACATCGCGATCGTCATGGACGGCAACGGCCGCTGGGCCGAAAGCCGCCGCCGACCACGCAGCTTCGGCCATCGCGAGGGCCGCAAGGCGGTGCGCGCGACAATCGAGTACTGCCGCCGCAAGGGCATCGAAGCGCTCACGCTGTTCGCGTTTTCAAGCGAGAACTGGAAGCGCCCGGACGAGGAAGTCGGCGCACTGATGCAGCTCTTCCTGGACGCGCTCGACCGCGAAATCGACGAACTCCATGCCAATGGCGTGCATGTCGGCTTCATCGGCGACCTTGCGGCCTTCGCACCGGCGCTGCGCGAACGCATGCAGGCCGCGATGGCGCTCACCGCGGGCAATACCGCGCTGAGCCTCAACGTCGCGGTCAACTACGGCGGCCGCTGGGACATCGCGCAGGCCGCCCGCACGCTGGCGCTGTCGGCCGCGCGCGGGGAACTCGATCCGGCGACGATCGACGAGACCATGTTCGATCGGCAGACCAGCCTCGCCGGCCAGCCCCCCGTCGACCTGTTCATCCGCACCGGCGGGGAAATGCGGATCAGCAACTTCCTGCTGTGGCAGATCGCCTACGCGGAACTGTACTTCACCGACGTACTGTGGCCCGATGTCGACGGGGCCGTGCTGGACGAGGCGCTGGCCGAGTTCGCGCGGCGCGAGCGGCGATTCGGGCTGACCACGGCGCAGGTGCGAACCAGGGGGGCGGACGCATGCTGAAGCAACGCATACTCACGGCGCTGGTGCTCGCGCCGCTGGCGATCGCGGCGATCCTGCTGCTGCCGACGGGCGGTTTCGCGCTGCTGATCGCGGCGATGTCGCTGCAGGCGATGTGGGAGTGGTCGCGCCTGGCCGGCGTACGCTCGCAGCCAATCCGCATCGCGATCCTCGCCGCGACCGCGCTCCTGCTCGCGCTGCTCTGGATGATCCGCGACGAGCCGGTCGCATGGGCCGTGGTCGGCGCGGGGCTGGTCTGGTGGGCACTGTCGCTGGCCTGGCTCGCACGCCTGTCGTGGGGTGCCGCCCCGACGCCCGGGAATGCAGGATGGAAAATGCTCGCCGGCGCATTCGCGGTGCTGCCGGCCTGGCTTGCGCTGGTCGTGCTGCACGGCCAGGCGCCGAACGGTCACGCATGGGCGCTGCTCGCGGTGCTGCTGGTGTGGTCCGCCGATACCGGCGCCTATTTCGCCGGCAGGCGTTTCGGCACCACCAAACTCGCGCCGCGCGTGAGCCCGAACAAGACCCGCGCCGGCGCATGGGGCGCGCTCGTCGTGGCCGGCGCCGTCGCGTTGGCCGGAGGCTGGCTGCTTGGCGCACGCGGCGCCGCCCTCGCCGGCGTGATCGTGGTGGCCCTGCTCACGGTGCTGGCTTCGATCCTCGGCGATCTCGTCGAAAGCCTGCTCAAGCGACAGGCCAACGTGAAGGATTCCGGTGCGCTGTTCCCCGGCCACGGTGGATTGCTCGATCGCGTGGACAGCGTGTTCTCCGCGATGCCGGTGTTCGTCGCGGGCAAGGCGCTGCTGGACCTTTTCACCCCGACATGAGGACGATCGCGGTCCTCGGCGCAACCGGTTCGATCGGCGCGAGCACGCTGGACGTGGTCGCGCGCCATCCGGACCGTTTCCGCGTCGGCGCGCTGGCCGCGCATCGCAGCGTCGACGCGCTGGCCGCGCTGTGCGAACGCTTCCGTCCTGAAACCGCCGTGATCGCCGACCCCGCCTGCGAAGCGGCACTGCGCGAACGGCTGCGCGCGGCCGACATCGATTGCCGCGTCGCGAGCGGCGCCGCCGCCCTGGTCGAGGCCGCCGCCGGGACGCGCTGCGACACCGTCGTCGCGGCCATCGTCGGCGCCGCCGGCCTCGCCTCGACGCTCGCCGCCGCACGCGCCGGCAAGCGTCTCCTGCTGGCCAACAAGGAAGCCGTGGTCATGGCCGGCACGCTGCTCGCCGAAGCGCTCGCGCAAGGCGGCGGGCAACTGCTTCCGCTCGATTCCGAACACAACGCGGTATTCCAGTGCCTGCCGCGCGACGATGCCGAGCGCGGCGGCGTGCGGCGCATCCTGCTCACGGCTTCGGGCGGCCCGTTTCGCGGCATGCGGAACGAGGAACTGACCACGATCACGCCCGAGCGTGCATGCGCGCACCCGAACTGGAGCATGGGGCGCAAGATCTCGGTCGACTCGGCGACGCTGATGAACAAGGGCCTCGAGGTGATCGAGGCGCACCATCTGTTCCGCATGCCGGCCGATCGCATCGACGTCGTGGTCCATCCGCAGAGCATCGTGCACTCGATGGTCGAGTACGTGGACGGATCCGTGCTCGCGCAGCTCGGCAATCCGGACATGCGCACCGCGATCGCCTATGCGCTGGCCTGGCCCGAACGTGTGGACGCCGGCGTGGCACCGCTCGATCTGGTTGCCGCCGGCCGGCTGGACTTCGAACCACCGGATCGCGCGACCTTCCGCTGCCTGGACCTCGCCTACGCCGCGCTCGCCGCGGGCGGCGACGCGCCGATCGTGCTCAACGCGGCCAACGAGGAAGCGGTCGCCGCGTTCCTCGACGGCAGGCTGCCGTTCCTCGCGATCGCCGAAACGATCCAGCGCAGCCTCGATCGGCATGCGACGGACGTGCCCGGCGACCTCGCCGCCATCCTTGACGCCGATTTAACTGCGCGCCGGCAAGCCCAACGTATCATCGCGGAACTCGGCAACTGAGGAAGACGGCGACATCCGCCCTTCCCCGGTTCCCGCTCGCGCGACATCCCGACTCGACCATCTCCGGTTCTCCGCCCGCCCATGAATGAATTCTTCGGTTCCGTCTGGTGGCTGATCGTCACCCTCGGCCTGCTCATCACCTTCCACGAGTACGGACACTTCGTGGTCGCCCGTCGCTGTGGCGTCAGGGTGCTGAAGTTCTCGATCGGCTTCGGGCCGGCGCTGTGGTCGCGCTTCGACCGCCACGGCACGCAGTTCGTGATCGCCGCGATCCCGCTCGGCGGCTACGTCAAGATGCTCGACGAGCGCGAGGTGGAAGGCGCCGTCGGCCCGGAAGGCCTCAAGGGCGCGCACAATCGCCAGCCGGTCGGCAATCGCATCGCGATCGCCGCGGCCGGGCCCGCGTTCAACCTGATCTTCGCGTTTTTCGCGTTCTGGCTGATGTTCGTCGTCGGCAAGCCGGACTACCAGCCGGTGGTCGGCAACGTGCAGCAGGCCGCCGCGCAGGCCGGATTCGCGAAGGGCGACCGCATCCTCGCGATCGACGGCACGCCCGTCTCGACCTGGACGGACGCGAGCATGCGCCTGCTGCAGGGCGCGATGGACCGGCAGGATCTCGCCGTCACCGTGGCCGATGCCGCCGGAACCGAGCACCGGCGGACCCTCACGCTGTCCCGCCTGCCGCAGGGACTGGCGGAAAGCGAGTTGTACCGCGAGATCGGGCTGACGCCGCGCCAGTTCGACGCCGAGCCGGTGATCGGTCGCGTTGTCGAAGACGGCGGCGCGGCCCGCGCCGGCCTGCGCGCGGGCGATCGCATCGTCGCGGTGAACGGCGATGCGATCACGGACTGGCGCGAGGTTCCGGACGCGATCGCGCGCCACGCAGGCCCCGACAAGCCGCTGCGGATCACCGTGGAGCGCGGCGGACGGCGGCTCGAGGTTCCCGCAACCCCGACACGCAGCGATGCCGGCGGCACGACGCGCTGGCTGCTCGGCATCGAAGCCAAGGCGATCGACCCGAAGTACGACGCGATGTTGCGCTACAACCCGCTGACCGCGGTACCACGCGCGCTGTCGGAAACCTGGCAGCGCACGCGCGAGACGCTCGGGATGCTGGCACGGCTGGTCACCGGGCAGGCGTCGCTGAAGAACATCTCCGGCGTCATCACGATCGCGCAGGTCGCCAATGATTCGGCCCAGCTCGGGCTGGCGTGGTTCCTCAATTTCCTGGCGATCATCTCGCTTAGCCTTGCCATCCTGAACCTGCTGCCGATTCCCGTCTTGGACGGCGGGCACCTGCTGTATTACCTTATCGAGTTGGTAAAGGGCAGTCCGCTCAGTGAACGCGCGCAGGTCGCGGGCCAGTACGTCGGCCTGGCCCTGCTGATGGCCCTGATGGGGCTGGCGTTCTACAACGACATCCTGCGGATTGCTTCCTGACCGGAGCGGCCGCCTACAATCACAAGAATCCAGGCCGCGACTGCGCCCGTCGCCGGCCACAACGCCCGGACGGAAGTGACGATGAAGCGTATTGCCGCCCTGTTCCTGCTTGCCTGGCTGTCCGTGGGCAACGCACTCGCGTTCGACCCGTTCACCGTGTCGGACATCCGCATCGAAGGCCTTTCGCGCATCGCGCCGGGCACCGTGTTCACCTACCTGCCGGTCGAGAAGGGCGACGCGCTCACCTCGGATCGTGCCGACCAGGCGATCCGCGCGCTCTACCGCACCGGCTTCTTCAGCGACGTCCAGCTCGGCCGCCAGGGCGACATCCTCGTCGTCACGGTCAAGGAGCGACCGCAGATCTCCAAGATCGTGATCCGCGGCAACAAGGACATCCAGGAGGAAGACCTGCGCAAGGGCCTCAAGGGCATCGGCCTGTCGGAAGGCGAGGCGTTCGACGAACTCGCGCTGACCGAGGTGCAGAGCGAGCTGATCCGCCAGTACTACAACCGCGGCAAGTACAACGTCTCGGTCAAGACGTCCAAGGTCAACCTCGACCGCAACCGCGTCGAGATCGCGATCAACATCGCCGAAGGCAAGGCCGCGCGCATCAAGCACATCAACATCGTCGGCAACACGACCTTCCCGGACAAGGAGATCGAATCCGGTTTCGAATCCAGCGCGACCAACTGGACATCGTGGTACAGCAAGGACGACCAGTACTCGCGCGAGAAGCTTTCGGGCGACCTGGAAAAGCTGCAGTCGTACTACATGGACCGCGGCTACGCCGACTTCAAGGTCGATTCGACGCAGGTCGGCATCAGCCCCGACAAGCGCCGCATGTACGTTAGCGCGAGCATCACCGAAGGCGAGGTCTACACGGTCAGCGACGTCAAGCTCACCGGCACGCTGGTCCTCAACGAGGAAGACCTGCGCAGGCTGCTGCGGGTGAAGGCGGGAGACGTGTTCTCGCGCGCGAACATCGAGCAGTCCGTCGACCAGGTCGTCACCGCACTCTCGAATATCGGCTACGCGTTCGCGGAAGTGGAGCCGCTGCCGACGATCGACCGCGAGACCCGCGAGGTTTCGCTGAACTTCTTCATCAATCCCGGCAAGCGGGTATACGTGCGACGCATCGTGTTCAAGGGCAACATGCGCACCCAGGACGAAGTCCTGCGCCGCGAACTGCGCCAGCTCGAAGGCTCCTGGTATTCGCAGGCGGCGATCGACCGCTCGAAGATCCGCCTGCAGCGCCTCGGCTACTTCCGCACGGTCGAAATCGACACGCCGGCGGTGCCCGGAACCGACGACCAGGTGGACCTCACCATCACCGTCGAGGAGCAGAACTCCGGACAGTTCACGTTCGGCATCGGCTATTCGCAGGTGCAGGGACTGATCGCGAGCATCGGCGTCAGCCAGGAGAACTTCTTCGGAAGCGGCGACCGCATCGGCGTGAACATCATGCGCAGCTCGTTCATCCAGCGCTACCAGGTCTCCTATTACGAGCCGTACCTCACCGACGACGGATTCGGGCTCGGCTACGAGCTGCAGCACACCGAACTCGACTACGGCGAACAGAACATCGCGAGCTACCTCAGCAGTACCGATGCCTTCAACATCTACATGGGCATGCCGATCTCGGAAACGGACACCATCACGGGCAAGCTCGGCGTGAGCAAGACCGGCATCGCGACCTACGCGAACCTCACGCCGCAAAGCATCATCGACTACATCGACAACCTCGGTGCCCACACGATGCACGAGTGGGACATGACGCTTTCGTGGGCGCACGACACGCGCAACCGATACTGGAATCCGACGCGCGGCTCGATGCAATCGGTCTCGCTCGACGTCGCGCTCCCCGGCTCGACCATCGAGTACTACCGCATCAACTACGACTATTCGCAGTACCTGCGCATGACCGACAAGCTGACCTTCTTCGGCCACTTCGGCGTCGGTTACGGCGACACGTACAAGGATCCGGAGAGCGTCCTGCCGACCGACCATCCGCGCTACATGGCGGACATCAGCGGCCTGCCGTTCTTCCAGAACTTCTATGCCGGCGGCGTGAACGACGTGCGCGGCTTCCGCGACAACACGCTCGGCCCGTTCGACGTGTATTCGGCGAACTGTCCGATCGAGAACGCCCGCTGCCGCCGCCCGCTCGGCGGTGCGCTCAAGGTCGTCGCGACCGCCGAAGTCATCTTCCCGACGCCGTTCGTCAAGGAGAACAACGACAGCACGCGCCTGTCGGCGTTCCTCGACGTCGGCAACGTGTTCATCAACAAGCTCTGCGCGCGCGACACCTGCCTCAAGTACCGTGCCTGGGCACCGGACCAGCTCCGCGCTTCGGTCGGCCTGTCGTTCCGCTGGCGCGCACCGGTCGGCCCCATCGTGATCAACCTCGCCAAGCCGATCCGCAAGAAGCCCGGCGACGACACGGAAACCATCCAGTTCTCGTTCGGCAACACCTTCTGAGGGTTGCGGATCGATCGGCGACGAGGAGGCACGCGTGCACCGGCATGCCAACCCGATCCGCAGGTTCTGCTGGATGCTCCTGCCCGTCGTGGCGACCGCGACGGCACAGGCGCCCGATCCGGCGCGCATCGGCTACGTGGACATGAAGCGGCTGCTCGACAACGCCCCGCAGGTCGTCGCCGGCCGGCAGAAGCTGGAGAGCGAATTCTCCGCGCGGGACGCCGCTCTCGCGGCGGACCAGAAGCGTGCGGACGAACTGCGCGGAAGGATCGCCAACGGCGGAGCCGACACCGACGCGCTGCAGCGCGAACTCGACGCGCTGGATCGCTCGATCCGGCGCAAGCGCGAAGCGCTGCGCAACGATCTCAAGACCCGCAGCGACCAGGAACTCGACCGAAGCTGGCGCGAAATCAACGAGGCCGTCGTCGAATTCGCACGCGAGCAGGGCTACGACCTGATCGTGCCCAGTCCAGTGGTCTACGCGAGCCCGCGCACCGACGTCACCGACCGCATCCTCGACCGCCTGCGCCGCCAGGCGAAAGGAGCCAAGCCTTGAACCACGCGTCGACGCTGGGCGCGATCGCCGCGGAGTCCGGGCTCGAATTGCGCGGCGGCGATCCGGCTCTGCCCATCGCCGGCGTCGGCACGCTGGCCGATGCCGGTCCGCACGAGATCGCGTTCCTCGCCAATCCGCGCTATCGCGCGCACCTCGCGGACACGCGCGCGGGGGCGGTCGTGCTGCACGCGGCGGAGGCCGAGGCATGCCCGCGACCCTGCCTCGTCGCCGGCGATCCGTACGTGGCGTTCGCACGAATCGCCAGCCGCTTCGAGCGACGCCCGGCCGCGCATCCCGGCATTCATCCGAGCGCGGTCGTCGCCGACGGCGCAACCATTGCATCCACCGCGAGCATCGGTGCGTTCTGCGTGATCGACGAAGGCGCCGAGATCGCCGACGGCGCCGTGCTCGGCGCACACTGCGTCATCGGGCCGCGCTGCCGCGTGGGCGCACAGACGCGTCTGGTCGCCCGCGTGACGCTCGTGCAGGACGTCACGCTCGGTCGGCGCGTGCTGGTCCATCCCGGCGCGGTCCTCGGCGCGGACGGTTTCGGGCTCGCGTTCGATCGCGACGACGGCCATTGGGTCAAGGTTCCGCAACTCGGCGGCGTCGTCGTCGGCGATGACTGCGAGATCGGCGCCAACACCACGATCGACCGCGGCGCGCTTGGCGACACGGTGCTCGAGGAAGACGTGCGGCTCGACAACCAGATCCAGATCGCCCACAACGTCCGCATCGGAGCGCACAGCGCGCTGGCCGGCTGCGCCGCGGTCGCGGGCAGCGCGACGATCGGCCGCTACTGCCTCGTCGGCGGCGCGGCTGGCATACTCGGCCACCTGACCGTGGCCGACCGCGTCACGGTGACGGCGATGAGCCTGGTCACCCACTCGATCCGCGAACCCGGCGAATACTCGTCCGGCACGCCGATCCAGCCGAACCGGCTCTGGCGCCGCAACGCCGCGCGCTTCAAGCACCTGGACGAACTCGCACGGCGGCTCGGTGCCGCCGAAAAGGAAACCGATCGATGAACGAAGCTGCCGCGCAAGTCACCCTGCCGATCGACGTGGAGCGGATCGCCGCGATGCTGCCGCATCGCTATCCGTTCCTGCTCATCGACCGGGTGATCGAGTTCGAGCCGGGCAAGCGCGCCACCGCGATCAAGAACGTCACGATCAACGAACCCTTCTTCCAGGGCCATTTTCCGCGTCATCCGGTCATGCCCGGCGTGCTGCTGATCGAGGCGATGGCGCAGGCCGCAGGCGTGCTGATCAAGCTGACCATCCCGCACGACCCGGACAAGCCGGTCGTGTTCTACCTCGTGAAGGTCGACAACGCGCGCTTCAGCCGCACCGTCGTGCCCGGCGACCAGCTGCGCCTGGAAGTCGAACAGAAACGCACCATGCGCAACATGAGCCAGTTCCACGGCCGCGCAGTGGTCGACGGCAAGGTCGTCGCGGAAGCCGACATCCTGTGTGCCGAGGTGCCGGCCGGATGATCCACGCAACCGCCGTCGTCGACCCGTCCGCACGCATCGGCGGCAACGTCCGCATCGGGCCGCACAGCGTGATCGGTGCCGACGTCGAGATCGGCGACGGCACCACGATCGGCGCCAACGTGGTGATCGAGGGGCCGACCCGCATCGGCCGCGAGAACCGGATCTTCCCGTTCGCCGCGATCGGCGGCGAACCGCAGGACAAGAAGTTCCGCGGCGAGCGCAGCGAGCTGGTGATCGGCGACCGCAACACGATCCGCGAGTTCGTCACCATGAATCGCGGAACCGGAGGCGGTGGCGGCACCACCACCGTAGGCAACGACAACTGGTTCCTCGCCTACAGCCATGTCGCGCATGACTGCCGCGTCGGCAATCACTGCGTGTTCTCCAACAATGCCACGCTGGCCGGCCACGTGACGGTCGGCGACCACGTGATCGTCAGCGGATTCGCCGGCGTGCACCAGTTCTGCCGCATCGGCGCGCACGCGTTCATCGGCATGGGCGTGCTGCTCTCCGGCGACGTGCCGCCGTTCCTGATGGTCGCAGCCGACGCGGACACGCAGGGCCGGCCGCGCGGCATCAACAGCGAAGGACTGAAGCGCCGCGGCTTCGACGCGCAGCGCATCGCCGCGATCAAGCGGGCATACCGGACGATCTACGTTGGCGGAACCGCGCTCGCGGACGCGAAGAGGAAACTCGCGGAACTGGCCAACGACAGCGCCGACGTTGCCGCGATGCTGGCGTTCATCGAGTCCGGCGAGCGGCCGCTCGCGCGCTGACCGGCTGCATGGCCATGCGCGCCACGCTTGGCTACCCTGATGCGATGCCGCCGACCGCCGACACCGATCCCCAGCCGCAGCGCCGGTTCGTGCTCGTCGCCGGCGAGGCATCCGGCGACCTGCTCGGCGCCGGCCTGATCCGCGCCCTGCGCGCACGCTTCCCCGATGCCCGCTTCGCCGGCATCGGCGGGCCGCGCATGATCGATGCCGGATTCGAAAGCTGGCATCCGATGCACAAGCTCTCGGTCATGGGACTGGTCGAGGTGCTGCGCCACCTGCCGGAACTGCTGGCGATCCGCCGCGACGTCGCACGCCGCACGCTCGCGCTGCGACCGGACGCATTCGTCGGCATCGACGCACCCGATTTCAACCTCGGCCTCGAGAAGCGCCTCAGGAACGCCGGCGTACCGACGGTCCACTACGTCAGCCCGTCGGTCTGGGCCTGGCGCGAGAAGCGCGCCGCGAAGATCGGCCGCAGCGCCGACCGCGTGCTGTGCCTGTTTCCGATGGAACCGCCGATCTACGCACGTCATGGCGTGGATGCGCGTTTCGTCGGCCACCCGCTTGCCGACGCGATGCCGATGGAACCGGACCAGCCCGCCGCGCGCGACGTGCTGGGCCTCCCGCCGGACGCGCCGGTGCTCGCGCTGCTTCCGGGCAGCCGCCTCGGCGAGATCGCACGCATCGCACCGGATTTCCTCGGCGCCGCGCGCATGCTCGTCGAGCGCATCCCCGGCCTGCGCATCGTCGCGCCGATGGCCGATCCGGGCTGCGAAGCCGCCTTCACGCGCCTCGCGCGGGAGGCGGGCTTCACGATCGTGCACGATGGCGCGAGCGGCGGCCGGAACGCGATCCTGCTGCCGGCACCGATCGCCGGCGACGCGATGCCGCTTTCGCATCGCGTGATGTTCGCTGCGGACGCGGTGCTGCTCGCCTCCGGCACGGCCGCACTGGAGACCATGCTGGCCAAGCGCGCGATGGTGGTCGGTTATCGCATCGCTCCGCTGACCTACCGCATCGTCAGGGCGTTCGGGTTGCTCCGGATCGATCGCTACTCGCTGCCGAACGTGCTTGCCGGCCGCGACCTCGTGCCGGAGCGGATGCAGGATCGGATGACGCCCGCATCGCTCGCCGATGCACTCGAGCCGATGCTCGTCGCGCGCGCACCGACGCCGGACCAACAGGCCACGTTCCGCCGCATCCACGCCGACCTGCGCGGCGATGCCGCGCAATCGGCCGCAGCCGCAGTCGAGGAACTCGTGCGCGAACGCGGTCCGCAGGCGCCGCACGGCGACGGCGATCCGGCACCCGCTGCCCCGGCACGCCGATCGTGAGCAGGCACGCGATGCGGATCGAAGGCGTACGCATCCCGGCGGAAACGGTCGCCGGCGTGGACGAGGCCGGCCGCGGCCCGCTCGCCGGCCCCGTCGTCGTCGCGGCCGTGATCCTGCACCCGCGCCGCCGGCCGCGCGGGCTGGACGATTCCAAGGCGCTGGACGAACGCACGCGCGAACGGCTCGAGCCGCGCATCCGCGCGTCGGCCATCGCGTGGTCCGTGGTCGCGGTGGACGTGGACGAGATCGAGCAACTGAACATCCTCGGCGCCACGCTCGCCGGCATGTCGCGCGCGCTGCGCGCACTCGCGATACCGCCGTCGCTCGCCCTGATCGACGGCAACCGGCTGCCGAAGGATCTGCCGTGTGCCGCGCGCGCGATCGTCGGCGGCGACGCCAGCGAAGCAGCCATCAGCGCGGCGTCGATCCTCGCCAAGGTCGAGCGCGACCGCATCATGCGCGAGCTGGACGCCGCACATCCCGGCTACGGCTTCGCCCGCCACAAGGGATACCCGACGCCCGAACATTTCGAGGCGCTGCAACGCCTCGGCCCCTGCGCCGCCCACCGCCGCGGCTTCGCCCCGGTGCGGCGGCTCGTGGAACCGGAGCTGTTCTGACGGGAATGCAGCCGCGCGGCGCTGTCAACATTGCCGCGACCCGGGGCTCGGTCTAGGCTGTCCGTTCCACTGCGGTTCGCCCATGCCTCCCGGTTTCGTCCACCTCCACGTCCACAGCGAGTACTCGCTGGTCGACTCGACCGTCCGCGTCGGCGAACTGGTCAAGGCATGCGCGCGGGCGGACATGCCGGCCGTCGCGCTCACCGATGTCTGCAACCTGTTCGCGCTGGTCAAGTTCCACAAGGCCGCCGAAGCGAACGGCATCAAGCCGATCGCGGGCAGCGACCTGTGGATCGCCAATCCCGAGGATCCCGGCCGCCCGCACCGGCTGACCGTGCTGTGCCGGGATCGCGAGGGCTATCGCACGCTGTCGCGGTTGCTGTCGCGCGCATACGCGGAGAACCGCCACGGCGATCGAGCGCTGGTCGATCCGCGCTGGCTGGAGGAAGCGAACGCGGGCCTGATCGCGCTGGCCGGTCAGGACAGCGACCTCGGCGACCTCCTGCTCGCCGGGCGCGATGCAGCCGCACGCGAACGCGGTGCGGCATGGCGCTCGATGTTCGCGGACCGCCTGTACCTCGAAGTCACGCGCATCCGGCGCGCGGGCGAGGAGAGCTTCCTCGCCGCCGCGATCGATCTGGCCGACCGGCTGGAACTGCCGGTCATCGCCAGCAACGACGTGCGTTTCCTGCGGCGCGAGGATTTCGACGCGCACGAGGCTCGCGTCTGCATCCATTCCGGATGCGTGCTGGCCGATCCGAAGCGGCCGCGCGAGTACACGCCGGAGCAGTACCTGAAGTCGCCAGGCGAAATGGCGGCACTGTTCGCGGACCTGCCGGAACTGCTGGAAAACACCGTCGAGCTCGCGCGGCGCTGCAACCTCGAACTGTCGCTCGGCACCTATTACCTGCCCGCGTTCCCGGTGCCGGAAGGGGAGACGCTCGCCAGCCACATCCGCGCGCAGGCTCACGCGGGGCTGGATCGACGCCTCGCCGTGCACGAACTTGCGCCAGGCTTCGCGCGGAACGATTACGAAAACCGGCTCGATACCGAGTTGGGCGTGATCGAGCAGATGGGCTTCCCCGGCTACTTCCTGATCGTCGCCGACTTCATCAACTGGGCCAAGTCGAACGGCATCCCGGTCGGGCCGGGTCGCGGCTCGGGCGCCGGTTCGCTGGTCGCGTGGGCGCTCGGCATCACCGATCTCGATCCGCTGCGCTACGGCCTTCTGTTCGAGCGGTTCCTGAATCCGGAACGCATCTCCATGCCCGACTTCGACGTCGACTTCTGCATGGATCGACGCGACGAGGTGATCGACTACGTCGCGCGCAAGTACGGGCGCGATCGCGTCAGCCAGATCATCACCTACGGCACGATGGCCGCGAAAGCCGTGCTGCGCGACACCGGCCGCGTGCTCGGCATGCCCTACGGGCAGGTCGACCGCATCGCCAAGCTGCTGCCGCGGATGCCGCTCGACCTTTCGCTCGAGGACGCGCTCGGCCGGTCGGAGAAGTCGCGCAAGGAGCCGGACCGCGTGGTGGCGGAGTTCGTGGCCCTGTACGAGACGGACGAGGAAGCGCGCGAGCTGATCGACCTCGCGCTCAAGCTCGAAGACCTCACCCGCAATGCCGGCAAGCATGCCGGCGGCGTGGTGATCGCGCCAGAGCCTCTGCACGAGTTCGTGCCGCTGTATTCGGAAGGCGGCGCGGGCGTGGTCACGCAGTTCGACAAGGACGACGTCGAGGCGATCGGACTGGTCAAGTTCGACTTCCTCGGCCTGCGCACGCTGACCATCATCGACTGGGCCGTCAAGGCGATCAACGTGCGCCGCGCGAACGAAGGCAAGGCGCCGCTGGACATCGCCGCGATCCGACTCGACGACGCGGCGGTCTATCGGGAGATCTTCGCGCCCGGCAATACCGGTTCGGTGTTCCAGTTCGAATCGCCCGGCATGCGCCGCGCACTGAAGAACGCCAGACCCGACCGCTTCGAGGACCTGATTGCGCTGAACGCGCTGTACCGGCCGGGCCCGATGGACATGATCCCATCGTTCGTCGCGCGCAAGCACGGCACCGAAGCGTTCGAATACCCCGATCCCCGCACCGAGGGCATGCTCCGCGAGACCTACGGCATCATGGTCTATCAGGAGCAGGTCATGCAGATGGCGCAGATCGTCGGCGGATACTCGCTCGGCGGCGCCGACCTGCTGCGCCGCGCGATGGGCAAGAAGAAGGCCGAGGAGATGGCGCGCGAGCGAGTGCGCTTCCGCGAAGGCGCGGCCCGCAACGGACTGGACGAGGCGAAGGCCGACCAGATCTTCGACCTGATGGAGAAGTTCGCCGGCTACGGCTTCAACAAGTCGCATGCCGCCGCCTACTCGCTGGTCGCGTACCAGACCGCATGGCTCAAGCTCTACTACCCGGCCGAGTTCATGGCGGCCACGCTGTCCTCGGACATGGACAACACCGACAAGGTCGTCGGCTTCCTCGCCGAGGCCCGTTCGCTCGGGCTCGACGTCCTGCCGCCGGACATCAACGCATCCGGCTATCCGTTCGAGGCGACCGGCCCGCGCACGATCCGCTACGGGCTGGGCGCGATCAAGGGCGTGGGACGCGGCGCGGTGGAGAACATCGTCGCGATGCGGGCGCGCGGCCCGTATCGCGATCTTTTCGATCTCTGCTCGCGGGTGGACGCGACGGCGCTCAACAAGCGCGTGTACGAGGCACTGATCCTGTCCGGCTCTCTGGACGGGCTTGCGGCCAATCGCGCCAGCCTGATGGCACAGTTGCCGGAGGCCATGCGCGCGGCCGAGCAATCCGCGCGCGACGCCGCCGCGGGCCAGTTCGACATCTTCGGCGCGATGCCGCAGGCGACCGCGCCGACCACCCCGGCAGCGTCGATCGAAGTGCCGGATTGGCCGAACGCGCAGCGCCTCGCCGGCGAGCGCGACACGCTCGGGTACTACGTGTCCGGCCATCCGCTCGACGCATGGCACGAGATGCTCGCGCAAGTGACGACGTGCGCGATCGGCGAGGTGGAACAGCGCGTCCGCCCTCCGGCGAACGGCGGCCGCGTGCGCCATGCGGACATGCCGCAGTTCACGCTGGCCGGCGCCGTCGCGGCAATCCGCAAGCAGGGCGAGAGTCGAGCGTTCGCGACGATCGAGGACGCGAGCGGCCGGATCGAGGTCGTGTTCTACCGCGAGACATGGACCGAGGTCGCGCCGCTGATCGTGCGCGACGCGATTCTCGTGATCGAAGGCGGCGTCGGCTATGACGACTTCAGCGGCGGCTACCAGATGCGCGCGCAGCACGTCGCGACGATCGAGGACGCGTACGCGCGGCGCGCGCGCCTGCTCCAGGTTCGTCTCGACGGCACGGATGCCGGCTTCGTCGCGCGCCTGCACGCGGCGCTCGCCGGCCATCGTGGCGGCGCGACCGCGGTGCGCCTGCTCTACCGCAACGGCGATGGACAGTCGCAAATCGAGCTGGGCCCGGAATGGCGGGTGCGCGCAAGCCCGGAGCTGCGGCAACATCTGCGGGCGCTCGTCGGCGTGGCCGACGCGGATGTGCTGTTCGGCTGAGCGGCCCC
>ENA-UOVV01001016-UOVV01001016.1-compost-metagenome-genome-assembly--contig:-NODE-1016-length-25297-cov-22.676254_pt1 | contig 25297 bp, 22 predicted proteins | sample MGYA00238155_ERZ761577 | MGnify/ENA primary metagenome ERZ761577 (study PRJEB28898, sample SAMN06268775) | compost metagenome | isolation source: Emeryville, CA | place: USA:Emeryville, CA | collected...
CCCGTCGAGTGGGAGTACTCGCGCGCCACACCACGGATCGAGAAGCAGTAGCCACGGTCAGGCGTGACCGTCACCTCCACCGTCTTCTCATCCAAGCCAAGCAGCGAGATCGCGTCCTGACCGGGGGTGAGCGAGTCAGCGTCGTACCCGAGGTCAGCGGACTGACCCGAGGGCGAGGCGAGCACGATGATGCCCGTGTGGTCGTCCCCGAGGCCAAGCTCTCGCGCCGAACAGATCATGCCGTCCGACCAGTGGCCGTACGTCTTTCGCCCGCCAATGGGGAACGGTCCAGGTAGAACCCCGCCTGGCAGGATGCACACGACGTAGTCACCCTCGACGAAGTTGTGGGCACCGCACACGATGCCCTTTGACGCCGGGTATTCGACCTTGTTGTCGGGCTTGTGACCGGGGCCTGCCGGGTCATTGTGCTCGCCCACGTCCACGCGGCAGTAGTTGATCGTCTTGCCGTTGGACTGCTCCTCCTTGACGAGCGACAGCACACGGCCCACCACGAGCGGCCCGGTGATGTCGCCACCGTGGATGCCTTCTTCCTCAAGGCCCACCTTGACGAGCGCAGCGGCGATCGCCTCGGGAGCGTCGTCAACAAGGTCGACGAACTCGCGCAGCCAGTTCACAGGAATCTTGGGCATTGCTCAGACCTCCATTCCGAACTGCTGCGAGAAGCGCACATCGCCCTCGACCATGTCACGCATGTCCTTCACCCCGTGGCGGAACATCAGGGTGCGTTCAATGCCCATGCCAAAGGCGAAGGCGGTGTACTCATCCGGGTCAATGCCAGCGGCACGGAGCACGTTCGGATGGGTCATGCCGCAGCCGCCCCACTCGATCCAGCCGGTTGCCTTGCACGTGCGGCAGTTGGCGTCCTCACCGCCGCACACGAAGCAACGCAGGTCCATCTCCGCGCTCGGCTCGGTGAAAGGGAAGAACGACGGGCGCAGGCGCGTCACGGCATCGGGCCCGAACAACGCCCGTGCGAAGTGGTCGAGCGTGCCCTTGAGGTGGGCCATCGTGAGGCCCTTGTCCACCGCGAGGCCCTCGATCTGGTGGAAGACCGGGGTGTGCGTCGCGTCGAGCTCGTCCGTGCGGAACGTCTTGCCCGGGCAGATCACATAGATGCCGCGACCTTCCTTGACGAGCGCTTCACGGCGCTCGATGGCGGCACGCACCTGAACCGGCGACGTGTGGGTGCGCAACACGATGCCGGAGGTGCCCGGCTGCGCTGATTCACCACCAGGCCCCGTCTCAGCCCCGGCGTCGTCCCGCTCCCCCGCCGCGACAAAGAAGGTGTCCTGCATCGCGCGCGCCGGGTGGTCCGGGTCGAAGTTGAGGGCGTCGAAGTTGTACCACTCCGCCTCGATCTCCGGGCCTTCGGCAACCTCCCAGCCCATCGCGACGAAGATGTCGCACATATGCTCCTGGAGCGTCTCGAGCGGGTGACGGGCACCAAGCGGCGCACGCAGCACCGGCAGGGTCACGTCAACGGCCTCTTCAACGAGCACGCGCTCGTCCCGCTCAGCCTCAAGCTGGGCTTGGCGCTCATCGAGCGCCTGCGTGATGCGAGCACGCGCGCTGCCCATTGTCTTGCCTGCGACGGCCTTGTCAGCCGGCGGCACATCCTTGATCAGACGGTTTGCGAGCGTCAGCGGCGCCTTGTCGCCCGTGTGGGCAAGGCGCGCATCCTTCAACGCATCCAACGTGGTGGCGGAAGCGATGGCCGCGAGCGCGGCCTCGACCGCCGCATCGACGCCAGCAGCGTCGAGCGGTGACAGTTCAGGCATGGACTACCCCTCGTAGGGAAGAGACTTGTGTGAATTCTAGCGGCGCCACGAGGCCTCGCCCGGAGGGGTCACGGCGCGTGAAATCAGGCCCGGCGGGTCTCCCCGGGCCTAGCTAAAGAATCGGCCGACGCTGGTGACCAGCACCGCGTTCACGTCACCTGCGCGTGCGCACGCCACCGCGAGCGAGACGGCTCGGGGCGCGACGGTGTTCATACGGGCAGTGTACCCGCGCGCGTGCGACGGCACGGCCGTGTCGCTACAGTGGCGACGTGATCGAGGTCGGCCGCGTAGTCCGCACATCCACCGCTCCGTGTGAGGCGTTCTTCGAGCGCTGGATCGATTTGCCCAGTCACCCCGAGTGGGCGGCAAGCATGGAGTGGTTCGACATCGAGACCCCTGTTCGCGTGGGCAGCCGTGGCGTGTCGAAGTCGACAGGAAATGACCCTGCGCCCTTCCGTGTGACAAGCCTTGAGGCACCTCACGTCTACGCCGACACCACGGAACTGGACGGTGTCGAGCTCACAGTTCATCACGAGGCGCGCCCAACACCCGAGGGCACGGAGGTGGAGCTCCGCGCATGGTTGGAGGGCCCGCGCGCGGCCGAATACGAAGCCGAGATGCGCGAGGTCCTGGCCGCCGCGCTGCCAAAGGACCTCGACGCGCTCATCGCGCTGCTAGAGCGCGGCCGCGCGACCTGACGCAATAACTCAGCGCAGCATCGTCACCACGGCGATGACGGCGAAGAACACCGCGACCGTGTTGATGAGCGGCAGCAAGATGCGCAGCACACGCGGCATCTGCGGGTTCTTCACAATCGGCACGCCCATGAAGAACAGTGCGAGCGCAATCGGCACCGTCCACCAGATGAGGATGACAAGCAGTGCAGGCGAGAACAGCGTGATCTTCTCGGGCAGCCCCACATGACCGCCAAGCTTGTGAACCACCTTGCCGCGCCAGATGAACGACTGGAAGCCGGGCATGAGGCCCTTCACGGCGAGTCGCTCGTCTCCCTTGTGCGTGGGGATGGCCCAGCCACCGCGCTTGGGCGCGGCCCGGTTGCCGTCGACGAGCACCTTCGCGACGATGCCGAGAGCTCCGTCCAGCTCCACTTTGGCGGTGGCGCCTTCGAGCTTCAGGCGGGTTCGGTTCTCAGCAGGTTCGGTCACGGCGTCGAGGTTATCAGTGCGCGGAAGCGACGGAATCGTCGGTCGAGATCGTTCGCTCAGCAGCAAGGAAGCCTTCGTACGTGCGGCCCTTCTCCACCGCCTTCCCGTCCACAAGTGCGGCGTCGGCTGCGGAGATCAGGGCGTCAGCCTCGGCGTCCGTCTGGTCGCTGACGCAATACCCTGCGGTGACGCCAAGCCCTCGCTCCGCGCCGAAGGACCCCTGCAAGGTCGCCTCGACTCTGGTGCGGATACGTTCCACCATCGCACCGGCGTCGTCCTGCGCGGGGACCATGAGCGCGACGAGGAACTCGTCACCGCCCCAGCGCACAGCCATGTCCGAAGAGCGGATCTCCGCAGTCAGGACGCTGCTGATCTCAGCGAGCGCCTGGTCGCCGGCACCATGCCCCATCTCGTCATTGAGGCCCTTGAAGTTGTCAAGGTCGAACATCGCCATGACAAGGCGGACGTCGCGGCTGCGCGTTGCCGCAAGCATGCGCCCCGACTTCCGATCGGCGTAGCGACGGTTGTACAGACCCGTCAGCGGATCACGGACCGAGGAACGGTGCGCATTGAGCACGGGGCGCCACGCGACGGCCAACAGGTAGCCCATGACGGCGGTCGACAGAATCGTGCTACCAATCACCCATCGCATCGTGTTGCGTACCGCAACGTAGCCTTCGTTGAGACCGCCTTCGGAGGCCCGCAAGTGAACAACCCACGGCACTCCATATCGGTCAAGACCTCGCTCAAGGGTCACCTCCCCTGCAAGCTCCCCCATCATGTCGGCGCCACGAGTGCTGACGGACACCGCGGACCCGAGCCCGATCTCCGTCAGACGGGGCAGTTCGTCATTGGCCGCGGTGTACTCGTCAAAGGCGGCGCGGCGTTCTTCGGACACGGTGATGAGGCGCCGGTCCGGCCCCAGGAGGAACACTTCGCCATCGGCGCCCTCCGGGAGGGCATTGAGCACCTGCGCGAGCTGGTCGAGGTAGATCGTGGCCGAGACGACGGCATGCGGTTGACCCGCGCCATCGCGAGCGGCCTGGACCACTGCCACCTGCGGTTCGCCGCTGCGCGCGTCACGATACGGCCGCGTCCACACGAGGTCACGGCTCGCGAGCGCCGCCTCATACGGTGAGGCGTCGCGCGGATCCCACTCGACGATGTTGTGGTGCTCTGAGATGAGGCGCAGCTCGTCGTCGTACTCAGCGAAGCGGTGCGCCACGACGCCGCTGTCGCGCACATCGATCACGTGGGCGGAGTATCCGTCGTCGTGCTGGCGCGAGCGGGACAGCGCAATGTAGTCACCATCGGGGTAGGTGACCGAGAGCGTCGCCAGCTCGGGTCGCGTCACCATCGTGTCGTAGAAGCCGTTGATCGCCGCGATCGAGGAGCGTGCACCAAGGAAGTTCGGGACCTCGTGACGCACTGCTTCCTCAGCTGCGCGCGCGAAACCGCTGACGCGTTCAGCCGAGATGTCGGCGACGTAGGCAAAAGTGTTGGCGATCGCCTTGTCGGACGCGCGGTTGGCTGAGACTCCTCCGCCGACGAGGAGTGCCAGTTGAAGCAAGATAAGGAGGGCGACCGCTGCGGCTACAGCAATGAACCGTGCGGCGGGCTCGCTGAGTCGCATCGTCCACGCTGCGCGACGCATACCCCCCCATTGTGGGGGCACCAGATATGGGGTGGCCAGCCAGTGTGAGCAGAACCTCACGTGCGGAATAATCCCGGTTCGCCGCTGGTTCAGGCGCCTTCAGGACGCACGGTCGTCTAGCGCGGCCGACGCTGTGCCCGGGCCGACGCGTACAGACAGACCGACGCTGCGGTCGCCAGATTGAGGCTCTCCGCCTTGCCGTAGATTGGGATGCGCACCACGGCGTCGGCGAGATCACGCTCATCGGCATTGAGGCCCCACGCCTCGTTTCCCAGCAACCATGCCGTCGGTGAGGCGAGTGCGTCCTCATCGGCGCCTGCTTCGCCCAACTCGATCGTGCCAGCGCCGTCGGCCGCGAGCACCCTCAAGCCCGCCTGCTGGAGCTCAGCCACCGCATCGAGCAACGGCAAGGACCGGACGACGGGGATATGGAACAGGCTGCCCGCGCTCGATCGCACCACCTTGGGGTTCGAGGGGTCCACGCACTCGCCCGCGAGGATGACAGCGTCGGCACCTGCAGCGTCGGCCGCGCGAATGACTGCGCCCGCGTTGCCGGGATCACGGACGTTGCTCATCACGGCCACCAGACGCGGCTTTGCGGCAAGAACGTCGTCAAGCGACACCCCTGCCTCGTCGACGACGGCGAGAATGCCCTGCGCATCCCCGCTCATCGCGTCGATGACCTGCGCCGAGGCAAGATGCACCCAGCGCTCAGCAGCAAGAGCATCGGCCACGATCGGGCGATACCGCTCAAGCGCCTCGGGGCTGACATACAGATCGCGCACGCGTTCCGGCGCCCACGCAACCACTTCTCGCACCGACTGCGGGCCTTCCACGAGCAGCGCACCTGCCCGTGAACGAGCAGAACGCCCCGCCAGCGCCGCGACCTTCTTCACGCGCTCCGCTCGAGGGTTCTCGAGCGTGAGCACCAGGTCGTCAGGGCTGACGGGGCGTCCTGTCATTGAAACGTGTTACGCGGCGGGCGCGTTCACATCCGCCGGCAGCGCCTTCTTCGCTGCCTCGACGAGGGTGGCGAATGCCGCCTCGTCGTTGACAGCAAGCTCGGCGAGCATGCGGCGGTCAACCTCGATCTCAGCAAGGCGGAGGCCCTGGATGAGGCGGTTGTACGTGATGCCGTTGGCGCGAGCGGCCGCGTTGATGCGGGTGATCCACAGCTTGCGGAAGTCGCCCTTGCGCGAACGGCGGTCGTTGTAGGCGTAAACGAGCGAGTGGGTGACCTGCTCCTTGGCCTTGCGGTACAGGCGCGAGCGCTGACCGCGGTAGCCGGAGGCGCGCTCGAGGGTAGTGCGGCGCTTCTTCTGGGCGTTAACAGCCCGCTTGACGCGTGCCATGGGGGTACTCCTTCAGTCTTCGGGGGCTACTTGCCCAGCAGCTTCTTGATTCGCTTCTCTTCGGGCTTGGGCAGGATGCCGTCGAGCGCAACGCGACGCTTGCGCGAGGAGTGCTTCTCCTCGAACTTGTGCACGTTCATCGCCGAGTTGTGCTTGACCTTGCCAGTCCCGGTGATCTTGAAACGCTTCTTGGCGCCCGAGTGGGTCTTGTTCTTGGGCACAGTGCCCTCCTTCACTTCACGTCTGGCCGCACCCACAGGCGCGACACGCTTTCAATCCCGGGCGCTCGTCCCGGACGTCTCATGCGGGCTTTACTCCGCTACAGCCTCAGCAGACTTCGCCGCCTTCGCCGCTTCACGCTCAGTGCGCTCCTGCTCATCCGCGACCTTCTTCGCCTCGCGAGCCTTGCGCTGCTCTTCCTTCGCCTCCGCCTTCTTCTTCAGCGGGCCAAGCACGAGCGACATGTTGCGGCCTTCTTGCGAGGGCATGTTCTCCACCACGCCGAACTCTTGGAGCTCGTCGGCCAGCTTGAGCAGCAAGCGCCGGCCCATCTCGGGACGGGACTGCTCGCGGCCACGGAACATGATCGTGACCTTGACCTTGTCGCCACCCTTGAGGAACCGCACCACGTGACCCTTCTTGGTCTCGTAGTCGTGCTCGTTGATCTTGAGGCGGAAGCGCATCTCCTTGACTTCGGTGTTCGCCTGGTTGCGGCGCGCCTCGCGGGCCTTCACCGCCGCCTCGTACTTGAACTTGCCGTAGTCCATCAGCTTGACGACGGGCGGACGCGAGTTTGGCGCTACCTCGACGAGATCGAGATCGGCCTCCTGAGCAAGCCGCAGTGCATCTTCAATCCGTACGATTCCGACTTGCTCGCCCTGCGGGCCAACCAGACGGACCTCAGGGACTCGAATGCGCTCATTAATGCGGGGCTCGTTGATAGTCTCGCTCCTTCGTTGTCGTTCACATCCTGGTGACAAAAGAAAAAGGCCTCTGTCAGCACGCGCACAGAGGCCTTCGAAGGAGGGACACACGCACGCGTGTGCCCGGACCTTACGACCCCGGCCCATCAGCTGGTCCGTAGGTGGGAGTGGCCTCCACTTGCGAGCCGTGGACACTCCACGGCCGGTCGGCATACAAGAATAGCACCATGACTGCCTCGACGCCCAGCACCCCTGACGGCCAGACCCCCGACGCTGCGGCGTTGACCCGCGATATCGCCGATGTGAGCGCGGTGGAAGTGGTGACAACCGTCGCCGTTCACCTGATGTCGGCCGCCGCAGTTCGCTGTGGCCTTGCAGAGGAAGGCGAGGACGCACAGGACCTTGGCGAGGCCCGGATCCTCATCAACGCCCTCGCTGCACTCGTGACAGGCGCCGCTCCCGATATCGGTAACACGCACGCGCGCGCCCTGCGAGACGGCTTGCGGAGCGTACAGTTGGCATTTCGAGAGGCCTCTGCCGTTCCGGATGAACCAGGGCAGGGACCGGGGGAAAAATACACCGGAGCAGTGACCTGAATGACCGCGACACCACCGAGCGGATCGCGACCCTTGACGAGGGTCGCCGCAAACGAGGAGACGACGGTGCTCACGCCTGTGAGCGATCGCACCGACGCCCTCGACCGCATCCCGGTGACGCAGCGTCGGCTGTGGATCATTGTCACGTCTGTCCTGACGGCCCTTCTCATCGCGTCGTGGTACTTCGTCTATCACCTGTGGACCGTCTCTGAGGAGTGGGAGCAGCAAGTCGAAGACGTCATCGCACAGAACTACGACCTCGGCCAGCGCTTTGCGGAGGAGCAAGAGCACCTCGTCGCGCTTCAGAAGGACTACGACACCACGTCGGAACAGCTGAAGGTCGCTCAAGAGCGGGTCATCGCGTTGAGCGCCGAGGCCGCGCAGCGAGACGACAACGCCGAGTTCTACACGCTCCAGATCAACGACCTGCGCGCGATCATTGACACCGCCTCGAGCGTCTCGACCGCTCTCAACCAGTGCATCGACTACAAGAACCAGCTGATGGAACGGCTCAGTCACGCCGAGGATTACGACCCCGCCGAGCTCACCGCCTTCGAAAAGGACGTGAACCGGCAGTGCAAGGCCGCCACCGACGCGAGCGTGCTGCTGCAGCAGACGATCAACAAATGAGACGCCCCGGGCCCGTGACAGCAGCCGTCCTCGCGGCGGTGCTCGCCACCTCCTGCGCATCCGTGCCGCGCTCTCCCGACCCGCTGCCAACCGACTACGTGCCCGCGATCGCCACCGCTGTTCCGCAAGATCAAGGCAACCTCTCGCCTGACGGCTTCACGCAGGCTCAGCGCATGACAGTGCGGGTGCGCAACGTCGGTTGCACCCAGTTGAAGACGGGCACCGGATTCGCGTACGACGGGCGCACACTCATCACGAACCGGCACGTCATCGAGAACACGCGCGACCTGCAAGTGACGACCTATGACGGTCGCACCGTAGAGGTAACTGCAGCGTCAGCCACCACTGTCGCTGACCTCGCGATCATCACCATCGATGAGTCAATCGGCGTGGGCGCCGTGCTCGCTCAGCAGGATCCCGTTGAGGGCGACTCGATCTCAGTGGTCGGATACCCGAAAGGTGGCCGGCTCACCACGGTGACCGGCGTGGTTCTCGGTCAGACGTCGGATCCGCTGGGCGCCGCACTCGGATCCGTACTCGCCACCTCCGCCCCCGTGGAACCGGGCTCCTCCGGCTCCCCCGTGCTCAATGAGCGTGGTGAAGTGGTGGGCGTCATCTACGCCAAGAACGACTCGGAACAGTCGTTCATGGTGCCGGTCAGCATGCTGCGCAGCCTGCTCGATCAAGAGCAGCTGATGGTGCCCCAAGACCAGTCGTGTTCGAACTAGCCGAGGCACACGATCGACTACACGGCACACACGCCTGTCCGATAGGGTCACGGAGCGAGGGAGACCCATGAACGACACCACCAAGCCGCCGAGCGGTCCTGCAGACGCGGCTTCGCGTCCCACGCCGCCGCCGCCCACCACGCAGCCGATCTACCCGTCCCCTCCGGCCGCGGCACCTCCGGCGCCCACCACTCCCCCGGTGTCCGCGCCGCCGACCGGCACACCGGTCTTCGCGCCCACCCCTCCGTCGGGCGCGGTGCAGGTCCCAGCGTCGGGCGCGGTGCAGGTCCCAGCGTCGTCCCCCGTGCACACGGCCGCGACGAAGCCGAAAGGCCGCGCGCTCAAGTGGATCGTGCGATCTGTCGTGACGCTCGTCATGCTTGGTCTCATCGCCGTCAGCGCGTACCTCGTCGTCGTGTCCAAGCAATGGTCAGAACAGGTCGATGAACTGAAGGCGACCTCCGAGCAGCTTGGCCTTGAGGTCGCAACCGAGCGCGCCGCGAAGGAAGGCGCCCTCGCCGCGGCCGAGGAGGTGCAGTCACAGCTCGACACCCTGAAAGCCCGCGTCACCGACCTCGCGAACGAAGAAGCGAATGTGAAGGACCGCGAAGACGTCCTCATCCAGCTGCTTGAGTCGATGACCGATTGCGCAGATCAGCGCGGAATCCTCCTCGACGGCTACGGCAGCCAGTGGCGCAGCAACGAAACGGGCGCGATCCTGTCCTCGCAGCAGTACGCCGCCCAGATCACCGAATACTGCGTCTCTGTGCAGGCGGGCATCGACGAGTTCTTCGCCGAGGAGGGTTGATGGTCCGGCGCGCTTTGGCGGGCGCCGTGGTCCTCGCTGCGGTGACGGCCTGCGGGGTCCTGCCATCACCTCCCGAACCGCTCGACACCGACTTTGTGCCGAGCCTCGAGCCCTCGCCGTACCTGCAAGCGGACGTCGCCGCCGATGGCTTCACGTATCAGGAGCATTACGCGGTGCGGATCCGGGTCGCCACATGCACCGGCTGGTCGACAGGCTCGGGATGGATCCTCAACGAGAGCCAAGTGGTGACCAACGAACACGTGGTCGCAGGTGCCACATCCATTGAGGTGACGACGTACGACGGCCGCGACTACATCGCGACATACTCGCAGGTCGCCCCCGTCGCGGACCTCGCACTTCTCACCCTCGACCCCGTCTTCACCGAGTGGGCGACGTGGGAGATCCGTGACCTTGAGGACGACGAGAGCATCTACGTGGTCGGCTACCCCGATGGCCAGGCGATGCACACGAGCCGCGGCCACTTCTGGGGTCCCACCGCAGACGACGTCGGCGACACGGGCGAAGATGTGTGGGAACTCGAAGCTGAGGTCCACCCCGGAAGCTCCGGCTCACCCCTTTACGCCGAAGACGGCGTGGTGGTGGGGACCATCTATGCCGGCGACGACCACGGTTACGCGATGGCATGGCCGAACACGTATCTCAAGGATCTACTCGACGGCACCGTGGTCTGGTTGCCGAACGAGCCCTCCTGCTGAGCCGTCTCCGGTCTCTGCGTCCTGACTGAGACTCGCGACTCCTACTGCGCTTCGCGGAGGCGCAGTTCAAGTCCGTCGACGCGGTCGGCCACCACTTGCGATGCCGCGAGCGCCTCATGAACCCGACGCACGGCGTCGTCCACTTCCACGCGCTCAAGCCCAGGAACGAGAGAGACGACGACGGCAACTTCAGCGGCACGCCCCGGCGCGGCATCGATGCCGCGCACCTGGGCATCGAGCGGAACAGCGTCGATGATCGCGTCGCGCACGTCCGAGGCGACGACCCCGTCAATGACTGCCGGATGCCACGGCTCGCCCTGGCCAAGCGCCCACACAGCGGGGCGCGGGACGATGACCGAGTCGCGGGCGGGATTGAGCACCATGACGCTCCAGCCCTCAGCGACGGCTGCCAATGCCGCGCGCGGTCCTTCGGCCGGGATGGGGCGAGCCTCAGGATTCCATGCGGCCATCGCTTCAACATCCGTGAACACCGGCAGCGCCGCACGGCCATCCGGAGTCTGCAAGGCCACGACGCCTGTCGAGGCAACGTGATCTTGCTCAAGTCCGTGCTTGCCCACGACCCGCTGCTCGCCGTGCGCCAACACGGGCACCAAGACGCGCGCGTATGCCAACGCGTCAACGACCTCTGACAACGGTGCGCGAGAACTCGCGAAACGAATCAGTGCCTGGGCGAGACGAGCGTCCGCCGTGCCGTCGTCGTCAGCAAAGATCGACTCCGGGATCTCCTTGAGCGGCTCCCCCGGTGTGTGTCCCGCATGGTCGTTCATAGCGCAAGCCTAGGCGCGAGGTGCGACGCGACGGCACCGATTACGAGGGCCGCCCGGCGACGTCGAGCGCCTCCGGCAACGTGAAGTTGCCGTTGTAGAGCGCCTTGCCGACAATCGCTCCCTCGACACCCAGCGGGGTGAGGCTGCGAATCGCCTCGATGTCGGCGAGCGAGGAGACGCCGCCTGACGCCACCACGGGAGCCGTGGTCGCTTCGCACACCTGGCGCAGCAGCTCGAGGTTGGGCCCGCTCAGCATGCCGTCCTTGCGCACATCAGTCACCACGTAGCGGGAGCATCCAGCCGCGTCGAGGCGCGCGAGCACCTCCCACAGGTCGCCGCCGTCCTTGGTCCAGCCACGCGCGGCGAGCGTGGTGCCGCGCACGTCGAGTCCCACGGCAACACGGTCGCCGTAGCGGTCGATGGCCGAGGCCGTCCACACCGGGTCCTCGAGCGCAGCCGTGCCGAGGTTCACTCGTGCACAGCCGGTCGCCATCGCCCGCTCAAGTGAAGCGTCGTCACGGATGCCGCCGCTCATCTCCACCTTGACGCGTTCGCCCACCTTCGCCACAACGTCGGCCAGCAATGCGGCGTTGGTGCCGCGGCCGAAAGCCGCGTCGAGGTCGACGAGGTGAATCCACTCCGCGCCGCCGTTCACCCAGTCGAGAGCGGCGGACAGCGGGTCGCCGTAGCTGGTCTCAGAACCGGCCTCACCCTGCGTCAAACGGACGGCTTGGCCGTCAGCAACATCCACGGCGGGCAAGAGCTCGAGGCGGGGCAGGTCGGTCATGATCTCGCTTTCTGAGTCTTTGGCGGGACCAGGCTACCCCGGTCGCGCAGCTACGAAAGCGTCGCGACCCAGTTCTTCAGGAGGTGAAGGCCCGCCTCACCCGACTTCTCCGGGTGGAACTGCGTGGCGCTCAGCGGACCATTCTCAACGGCTGCGACAAAGCGGTCAGTCTGATGCGCGTTTCCAGCGAGCGACCACGTGACCCGTGGCGCGGCGAAACGACCCGTGTGTTCCGTGGTGCCGAGCGGGAACTCGCGGGCGCCGTACGAGTGAACAAAATAGAAACGCTCGCCCTCGACGCCGTCAAAGAGAGTGCTGCCCTCCGGCACGTCGACCTCGGCCCAGCCCATGTTCGGAATGATCGGCGCTTGGAGCGGCTCGATCACACCGGGCCACTGATCGAGGCCAGCGCTCTCCACTCCGTGCTCCACGCCGCGCTCGAACATCACCTGCATGCCCACACAGATGCCAAGCACCGGGCGGCCCCCGGCAAGGCGGCGGCCCACGATGATGTCGCCCCGCACCTGGCGCAGCCCCTCCATGCAGGCAGCAAACGCGCCGACGCCGGGGACCACCAGCCCGTCAGCATTCTCGGCCGTCTCGCGATCGGCGGTCAGCGTGACCTCCGCCCCCACGTGCTCAAGAGCGCGCACCGCCGAACGAACATTGCCGAAGCCGTAATCGAGGACGGTGACGCGAGGCATGGGGAAATCCTAATGCCGGGCTAGGACTGCGCCTTCTTCGCCTTCCGCGCCAGTTTGCGCAGTTCTCGGAACGCCTTGAAGCGGCTCATTCGCGCGCTGAAGACCTTGTCACGGTGTGTCTCAGCAAGCTCGTCGATGGTCTGGCTCCCCGCCATCAACGTGGTGACCACACCCGGAGCCTCATTGAGAGCAAGGCCGGGAGGAAGCGACGTCTCCTTCCGTCCCGCCTGGTATCTCCACACACTCACCTGGCCGTCACGGCGTTCAAGTGCGAGCAGCGGGTGCTCCTTCGCAAAGCCCGAGACGGCCGCGGCGAGGATGTCAACGGCGCCAGGGGCAGCGTCGTCCAGCACCGCCATCGCCCCTGCCGACGTCTCAATCACCTGACCCCGCGTGCCGTTGAGTGCACACAGCGCAGCCAATACGCGACCGCTTGGGATGGGCGTGAGAATCGCGGCAATCGCGTCCTCACGCGGCTCCGCGACGTCCGACGCCGGGGCCTCCTCACTCACAGCGCGCCCTTGGTGGACGGGATTCCCTCCACGCGAGGGTCCGGTGCGACGGCCGCGCGCAGAGCGCGAGCGAGAGCCTTGAACTGCGACTCGACGATGTGGTGCGGGTCGCGGCCTGCGAGCACGCGCATGTGGATGCAGATGCCCGCGTGGTGCGCGATCGACTCAAGCACGTGGGCCGTGAGCGAACCGGCGTAGTTGCCGCCGATGAGATGCGTGGCCTGGCCGGCAGGCTCACCCGTGTGGACGCAGTACGGGCGTCCCGAGACATCGACAACGCACTGCGCGAGCGACTCATCGAGAGGAACCAAGGCGTCGCCAAACCGCGAAATCCCCGCCTTGTCGCCGAGCGCCTCCTTGAGGGCCTCACCGATGCAGATCGCCACATCCTCAACCGTGTGATGCGAGTCGATGTGAACGTCACCGGTAGCGCGCACCGTGAGGTTCATGAGGCTGTGCTTGCCGAGCGCGGTCAACATGTGGTCGTAGAACGGCACTCCCGTGCTGATCTCCGTACGGCCCGTGCCGTCGAGGTCGAGCTCAACGAAAACGCTCGATTCGCTCGTGCTTCGCTCAATACGGCCGGTACGGCCGGTGGTCTCGGTCATGAGGTCACCTCCAGAAGGGCATTGCGGAACATGGCCATCTCGCGAGCCGTGCCGATCGACACACGCAAAAAGCCCTCGGGCCCCGTGACACGAATCAGCACACCGCGTTCAAGCAACTCGGTGAAGATCCTCTCGCGATCTGGGAAAGAACCAAAAAGCACGAAGTTCGCGTCGGTGTCCGCGACCGTGTACCCCTGCGCACGCAGCCAGTCAACGGTGTCGTCCCGTTCGGCACGAATCTCGTCGACCTGACCCTGAAGCTCACGATGGTGAGCAAGCGCCGCCCTCGCGGCAGCCTGAGTGATCGCGCTCAAGTGGTACGGCAGGCGCACGATCCGGAGCACGTCGATGACGTCGCGGCTTGCCGCCAGGTAACCGAGGCGCCCACCCGCGAGCGCAAATGCCTTCGACATCGTGCGAGACACCGCAAGGTTCGGCGTCTCGGGCAGCAGCGTTGCGGCGCTCGGCACGCCGCGCCGGCGGAACTCGGCATACGCCTCGTCCACGACAAGGATCGAGCCGCCCTCGACCCGCGCGCATGCATCAGCAAGGCGGCGCACCTCGTCAAGCGACAGCGCGGTGCCCGTCGGGTTGTTCGGGCTCGCGACGATGACGAGGGATGGCTCGCGTTCAACGATCGCCTCGATCGCGGCATCAATGTCGATGCGGAAGTCATCACGGCGCGGCAATGTGACGTAGTCGGTGAGAGTGTCACGCGCATACTCGGGGTACATCGAGTACGTCGGCGCGAAACTCAAGGTGGTCCGGCCCGGGCCGCCAAAGGCCTGGTGGAGGTGAAGCATCACCTCATTCGAGCCGTTCGCTGCCCAGATGTTGTGCGGCTCAAGGAAGTCAACGTGGCTCTCAACCCCGAGGTAGTGAGCAAGATCCACACGGAGCGCGGTGAAGTCGCGATCCGGGTAACGGTTGAGCCCCTCGGCAGCCTTGCGAACGGCCGACGCGATGGCGTCGACCACGGCGGACGGTGGCGCGTAAGGGTTCTCGTTGACATTCAGCCGCGCCGGCACCTCTTCCTGAGGTGCGCCGTACGGCGAAAGGCCCCTGAGTTCAGGGCGAATGGGCAGCGTCATGCCCGAAGTCTAGTGGCGGGGCTGCGGTGGCTCAGGCGCGGTGCGAACGCCAGCCGTGGGGCCAGCGCCGCGCGTCGACGTGAGCGTGCAGCGGCCGGCGAGCTGGGCCCTGCCTACGTCGTGAGCCGCGCGGCAATCGCCTCGCCGTGTGCTGGGAGGTCCTCAGCGTTTGCCAAGGCGATGGCGTGCGGGCCTACCTCAGCCAAAGCGTCGGCGTCGTACTCGACGATCGACACGGCGCGGAGGAAGCTCGTCACACCCAGGCCCGATGCAAAGCGGGAGGTGCCGCCCGTCGGCAGCACGTGATTGGAGCCGGCGATGTAGTCGCCAAGCGGCACGGGGCTGTGCGGGCCAACGAAGATCGCGCCCGCGTTGCGGATGCGCGTGGCCACCTGCGCAGCGTCGCGCGTGTGGATCTCAAGGTGTTCAGCACCGTACGCATCGGCCACCTGGATCGACTGGTCAAGAGAGTCGGTGAGGATGATCGCCGACTGGACGCCACCGAGCGCTTCCTTTGCGCGAATGTCGTGCTTCGTCGCGCCCACGAGCTCAGCGAGGCGCTCCCCCACGCGCTCAGCGATGTCCTGCACATGAGTGATGAGCACCGAGCCCGCGAGCGGATCGTGCTCCGCCTGGCTGAGGAGGTCGTAGGCCACAAACGTCGGATCGGCCGTGTCATCGGCGATGACCGCGATCTCCGTGGGGCCCGCCTCAGCGTCGATGCCGACCGTGCCGCTCACCGCCCGCTTCGCGGCCGCAACGTAGACATTGCCCGGACCGGTGATGACGTCGACGGGCTCGCACAGCGTCGTCCCGTCCGTTGCGGTGGCACCATAAGCGAGCATGCCGATCGCCTGCGCACCACCGACGGCGTAGACCTCGCTCACGCCGAGCAGGGCACACGCCGCGAGGATTGTGGGGTGGGGGGCGCCGTGGAAGGCGGCCTGGGGCGGGCTCGTCACGGCAATCTCCGTGACGCCCGCGGCCTGCGCCGTCACCACGTTCATCACCACCGAGCTCGGATACACGGCGAGGCCACCCGGAACGTAGAGACCGACGCGGCTGACGGGGATCCACCGCTGACGCACCGTGGCGCCAGGGGCGAGCTCGACTTCTGTCGGCTGCGGCACGGTTGCCTCATGGAAGGCCCGCACGCGGCGGATTGCCTCTTCGAGCGCTGCCCGGACCGTTGGGTCAAGGGTCGTGAGGGCGTTCTCGATCTGCTCCGCCGGGACCCGGAGCGATTCGGGCACCACGCCGTCAAAGCGCTCGCCGTGTTCGCGCAGCGCCGCTTCGCCGCGTGCCCGCACGTCCGCGAGGAGCGGGCGCACGGTTTCGAGCGCAGCGTCGATGTCGATCTCGGCGCGCGGGACCACGCCCAACAGCTCACGCATGGACAGGTTCTGACCGCGAAGATCGATGCGCCTCAACACGGCGCCAGCCTACCCGCCCCCACCCCACCCGCGTTTGCGGTGAGTTGTTGGTGGGAACCAGCCCTCCCCACGCCGTTTGCGGTGAGTTGTTGGTGCGTCCGGGCGATCCGCGCACGTTTGCGGTGAGTTGTTGCCGGCAGCGAAGCCGGACACTACGCCGCCAATGCCCGTCGCCGAGCCGTCATCACCGCAAGCACTCGGGCGCGGACCGCTTCGGGGGAGCTGACCACCATCCGATGCGTAATCCGCAACGTGTGGATCCCGGCAGACGCGAGTGCCAGGTCACGGGCCCTGTCCGCCTCCCATTGGTCTGGCGATTGGTGGTACCGCTTGCCGTCAAACTCGATAGCGAGCAGAGCGTCGGCGTCAAACGCATCAAGCCGGTACCTGGCGCCGTCGACATCAACACGGACCTGGCGCTCGAGGTGCGCGAACTCGGGGCCAGTGAGCACGTCACGCATTCCTCGGAATTCAAGCGGGCTCTCGATGCCCTGACTGTGAAATGTCAGCGCCTTGATCAGCTCGCGCCTGCCCTTCGCGTAAGGTGCCGCGTCGACGGCCTCCGCAACTTCACCTGCATCGATGTCGCGGTGGGCAAGCACTGTCAGCGCCGTGCCGAGACGGGCGGACGGCGCGATCTCACGCATGGCGTGCACGAGCGCCCACGGGGGCTCCGCAATCGTCAGGTCATTGAGCGCCCATGTCGGCACCCGCACACTGCAGCGGTAGTACGTGACCCCGTGCGGCACGCGGGTCGCGTGGTGGTGACGGCCGATCGCAAGCACCACCAGCGTCGGCGGCTCCTCGAGAAGTCCGCTGAGGAACAACGCCGCCTGACCCGTGATTGCGCCACGGGATCCTGTTGCTTTCACGGCGGCTTCGGCGCGGATCGTAACCGAGTTCGCAAAGGCCGCGGGTGCGTAGATATCGCGCACCATGCGGACGATCCGCCCTCTCGCCACCGCTTTTCGTGCGTGGTGTTCGCCGTGTGCGTGCACCAGCTCATCCCACGTGGCGGTCCACGGGCGCACGGCCGCTTGGCTCCATGGCAGGGGACGATGCGGCTCGGTCACTCTCGAAGGATGGCGGGAACTGCTCACCCGTGTGGGTCTCGCGGCCGACGCTGTGGAGAAGGATCTCCGATCGGGCGCCAACAACACGCCGCACGTGAGCACGTGGGGACGCGTGGCCGCCAATACGTCACCGCAAACGGCCCCCGAAGGTCCGATTTGCTCCAACAAGTCACCGCAAACCCTGGGGGGTGGGCGGGTTGGGGCGCGGGTGGGGTGTTATGGCGCGAGGCAGTTGGGGCCCAGGGCTGCCTTGAGGTCTCCGTACAACGCGGAGGACTTCGCAACGCGGTATTGATCACCGAGGCGCATCGTGAGCGGCTTGTCGCCACCGGTGAGGATCATCCGCACCTCGACGGGCCCTGGGTGGGAGGCGAGAATGCCCTTCACCTCTTCAACGAGCGGCGGCGTCACCCGTCCAGCGGGCACCGTGATCGACACCGGCGCGTTGTCGACCACGTTGACGTTCGGGATTCGCAGGTCCATTGCGGAGTACTGCAGTCCCCCATCGCCGCGTTCGCGCGTGCGCACCTTGATTGCCACAACGGCGTCCTCCACGAGGTCCCGCGCATACGTGTCATACGTCTTTGCGAAGAACGACACCTCGCACTCACCCGTCATGTCCTCGAGAACAACGAGCGCGTAGGCATTGCCAGACTTCGCGATTCGGCGATCGACGCGGGTGATGAGGCCCGCGAGGACGATCTGCTCGTTGTCGCCGACGCCGTGGGCGGGTGTCGCGTTGAGGATCTGGTGGGTTGCTTCGGACCGGAGCACATGGTCGAGACCCGAGAGCGGGTGATCGGACACATAGAGGCCGAGCATCTCGCGCTCAAGGTTGAGAAGCGTCTTCTTGTCCCACTCGTCGAGCTCAGGCACCTTGACGGACACGCCTCCACCGAGGTCGGCATCGCCGCCGAACAGGTCGAACTGACCTGTCGCCTCTTGGCGCTTCACACCGACCACGGCATCGACTGCCTGCTCGTGGATCGTGTTGAGAGCACGGCGTGTGTGGCCAAGCGAATCGAAGGCCCCCGCCTTGACCAGCGAGTCGATGGTGCGCTTGTTGCACACCGAGGCCGGCACTTTGTCGAGGAAGTCGGGGAAGGACTCGTACCGCCCCTTGTCCTCGCGTGCTCGCCAAATCTCGTTCACGACATTTGTGCCGACATTGCGCACAGCCGACAGGCCAAATCGGATGTCGTCACCGACCGCCGAGAAGTTCGCCTTTGAGTCATTGACGTCCGGCGGGAGCACGGTGATGCCCATGCGACGACATTCGGCCAGGTAAAGGGCCATCTTGTCTTTGTCGGTCCCCACGGAGGTGAGCAGGGCCGCCATGAACTCGGTGGGATAGTGCGCCTTGAGGTACGCAGTCCAGAAAGACAGCACGCCGTACGCCGCCGTGTGTGCCTTGTTGAAGGCGTAGTCGGCAAACGGAACGAGGGTGTCCCACAGCGCCTTGATCGCCGCCTCGGAGTACCCCCGCTCACGCATACCGGCGCTGAACGGCTCGAACTCCTTGGCAAGGATCTCAGGCTTCTTCTTGCCCATCGCGCGTCGCAACAGGTCTGCCGCTCCCAGCGAGTAGCCGGCGACAATCTGCGCGATGCGCTGCACCTGCTCCTGATAGACGATCAGACCGTAGGTGACGTCGAGCACCTCCTTGAGCGGCTCCTCAAGCTCAGGGTGGATGTAGTCGACAGGCTGACGACCGTTCTTGCGCTCCGCATAGTTCGTATGCGAGTTCATGCCCATGGGACCCGGCCGGTACAGCGCAAGCACAGCGGAGATGTCCTCAAAAGAGTCGGGACGCATCTGGCGCAGCAGCGAACGCATTGCCACACCATCGAGCTGGAACACGCCCAACGTGTCGCCACGGCCGAGAAGCGCAAACGTCTCGTCGTCCTCCAGTGGGAGGTCTTCGAGAACGAGCGGCTCCTTGCCGTTGCTCACGATGTTGTCGAGAGTGTCGTCAAGAATCGTGAGGTTGCGCAGGCCGAGGAAGTCCATCTTGACAAGGCCAAGCGACTCGCATGTCGGGTAGTCGAACTGTGTGATGATCGCGCCGTCCTGCTCGCGACGCATGATCGGGATGATGTCGATGAGCGGGTCCGACGACATGATGACGCCCGCTGCGTGGACACCCCACTGGCGCTTCAGCCCCTCAAGACCCCGCGCAAGCTCCGTGACTTCGGCGGCCTCAGGATCAGCATCGATGAGCGCACGGAAGTCGCCGCCTTCGTGGTACCGCTCATGAGCGTGGTCGAACACGCCCGACAGCGGCATGTCACGGCCCTGGAGCGGCTCGGGGTACGCCTTCGTCAGCTGCTCACCGAGCGCGTATGGCTTGCCGAGCACGCGCGCGGCGTCCTTCAGCGCCTGCTTCGCCTTGATGGTGCCGTACGTGACGATCTGGGCGACCTTGTCTTCGCCGTACTTCTCCGTGACGTACCGGATCACTTCACCGCGACGACGCTCGTCAAAGTCGATATCGAAGTCGGGCTTGGACTCGCGTTCCGGGTTGAGGAACCGCTCAAAGTACAACTGGTGGACGATCGGGTCGAGGTCGGTGATCCGCATCGCGTAAGCGGCCATCGACCCTGCACCGGATCCACGCCCAGGACCGACGCGAATCCCGTTGTCCTTGGCCCACTTCACAAAGTCGGCGACGACGAGGAAGTAGCCGGGGTATCCCTTGTCGGCGATGACGTCGATCTCAAAGTTGGCGCGCTCTTGGACGTGCGCGGGGATCGACTCTCCGAAACGCTCGTGAAGGCCTCGCTGGACTTCCTTGACAAACCATGAGTGCTCGTCCTCGCCCGGCGGCACGTCGTACCGCGGCATGTAATCCGCCTTCGTGTTGAAGGCGACCTCGCACTGCTCCGCGATCGCGAGGGTGTTCGTCAGCGCTTCTGGGTAGTCACCCCAGATGTTCCACATCTCCTCGGCCGTCTTCACGTAGTAGCCGTTGCCGCTGAAGGCGAAGCGTTTGCCGCCCTCGTCATAGGTCGGTTCGCTCAGCACGGAGCCTGACTGCACACACAGCAGTGCCTCATGTGTGTGCGCGTCCTCCTTCGACGTGTAGTGAAGGTCGTTCGTCGCGACGAGCGGCGCGCCGATGTCCTTTGAGATCCGCAAGAGGTCCTCGAACACCCGCTTCTCGATGTCGAGACCGTGGTCCATCAACTCGACATAGAACGAGTCGCGGCCAAAGATGTCTTGGAACTCGCGCGCGGCCTTGAGCGCCTCTTCGTACTGCCCGAGGCGCAGACGTGTCTGCACTTCACCAGAGGGGCAGCCGGTGGTCGCGATGATGCCCTTCGCGTAGCGCTGCAGCAGGTCGCGGTCCATGCGCGGCTTGTAGAAGTGGCCTTCGAGAGAGGCATAAGAGCCAAGCCGGAACAGGTTGTGCATGCCAGCGGTGTCTCGTGCCCACATCGTCATGTGGGTGTACGCGCCACCGGAGGAGACGTCATCGCCAGCCTGGCCCTCTTGGCCCCACTTCACTCGGGTGCGATCAGCACGGGCAGTGCCGGGCGTGAGGTAGGCCTCAAGGCCGATGATGGGCTTCACGCCCGCAGCCGTCGCCTTCGACCAGAACTCGTATGCACCGAAGAGGTAGCCGTGGTCGGTGGTGGCGATGGCGGGCTGGCCCAGTTCTTGGGTCTTCTTCATGAGGTCGCCGATGCGGGCGGCGCCGTCAAGCATCGAGTACTCCGTGTGCACATGGAGGTGGACGAAGTCTCGCGACATGTCGATGATTCTAGGCCGCTCCTCTGACGCACCGGACGGCCCCACGTGGCGCGCCGCGCGACACGCCGACACCCCGACTCATCGGCACAGGGACAATAGTGCGGTGACCTCCACCGCCCGTCCTTCCCAGCGCGCCCGCGCGGCGCGTAAGGCGGTGACCCTGCCACCCATCACCTATCCCGTCGAGCTTCCCGTCAGCGCACGCCGAGAGGACATCGCGCGCGCGATCGCCGAGCACCAGGTGGTGATCGTCGCGGGCGAGACGGGTTCTGGAAAGACCACGCAGCTTCCCAAGATCGCGCTTGAGCTCGGTCGGGGCCGTGCGGGACAGATCGGCCACACCCAGCCCCGCCGCATCGCCGCTCGCTCTGTCGCGGAGAGAATCGCGGAAGAACTCGGCACCAGGCTCGGCGATGTCGTCGGTTACCAGGTGCGATTCATCGACGAATCAAGCGATCACACTCTCGTCAAGGTGATGACGGATGGCATCCTGCTTGCCCAGATCCAGCGTGACCCGGACCTGCGCGCCTACGACACCCTCATCATCGACGAGGCCCACGAGCGCTCCCTCAACATCGACGTGCTGCTCGGCTATCTCACGCGCCTCCTCCCCCGCCGCCCTGACCTCAAGGTCATCATCACGTCGGCCACGATCGACACGGAGCGCTTCGCTCGTCACTTCGCCCCCGGCGGCCCCGCAGACCCGGATGACGCCGACGCCGCACTCGCCCCCGTCGTCGAGGTCACGGGCCGCACATACCCCGTTGAGATTCGCTACCGGCCCCTCAGCGGAGACAGCAAGGACGACGATCGTGACCTCTCAAGCGGAATCGTCGCGGCGTGCGACGAGCTGATGGCGGAAGGTCCGGGCGACATCCTCGTCTTCTTGAGCGGCGAACGAGAGATCCGAGATGCGGCCGACGCGCTGGCTGGGCATCTCGGCCCACGCGTGAGGGATCTCAAGCACCCGCGGGCCGTTGAGCTGCTTCCCTTGTACAGCCGCCTCAGCGCGGCGGAGCAGCACCGGGTCTTCGAACGTCACGGCACCCGCCGTATCGTGCTCGCGACAAATGTGGCAGAGACGTCCCTCACCGTGCCTGGGATCCACTACGTGGTGGACCCTGGCACCGCACGTGTCAGCCGCTATTCGAAGGCGACCAAGGTCCAGCGCCTGCCGATCGAGCCTGTGTCTCAGGCAAGCGCGAATCAGCGTGCGGGCCGCGCGGGCCGACTCGCGGACGGCATCGCGATTCGCCTGTATTCGCGCGAGGACTTCGAGGGTCGTCCGGCCTTCACGGAACCGGAAATCCTGCGCACATCGCTCGCCTCGGTGCTCCTCCAGATGATCTCGGCCGGCGTCGTTTCCTCCGCCGACGATGTCGCGTCCTTCCCCTTCATCGAACCGCCGGATACACGATCGATTCGCGACGGCCTGCAGCTTCTGTCCGACCTGGGTGCTGTCACGCAGAAGGGCGGTCGGACGCAGCTCACCGACGTGGGCCGCAAGATCGCCCGCCTCCCCATCGACCCGCGCCAAGCCCGCATGATCATCGAAGGCGCGAAGCGCGGGGTCGCATATGAAGCGACGATCATCGCGGCAGCCCTGTCGATTCAGGACATCCGCGAGCGCCCGCAGGAGCGTCGGGACGAGGCGGACCTCCTTCACCGTCGCTTCATGACACCGAGCTCGGATCTGCTCGCCTACCTCAACATGTGGTCGTACCTGCGTTCGCTCCAGAAGGAGCTGTCCGGCACCGCCTTCCGCAAGCGGGTGCGCGCCGAGTTCATTCACTACCTGCGCATGCGCGAGTGGCAGGACCTCGTCCAACAGCTGCGTCAGGCTGCCAAACAGATCGGCATCTCGGTCAAGCCGCGCCGCCTCGAACCCATCGAGGGCGAGGGCACATCGATTCACCATGCGTGGGACGAGGATGCGGTGCACCGCGCCGTTCTCGCGGGCCTGCTCACGCAGATCGGCCAGCAAGAGGCAGTCGAAGTGCGCGCCTCCGACTTCACGCACCTGCGCGGAGAGGCTCGCCAGGCTGCGATCCGAAAGGCCCGCAAGCGCTCGTCGAACGAATACCTCGGCACGCGCGGCTCCCGCTTCGCCATCCAGCCGAGCTCTCCCCTGTCGAAGAAGCCGCCGGAGTTTGTCATGGCGGCCGAGCTCGTCGAGACGAACCGCCTGTGGGCGCGTGGCGTCGCCCGTATCGACCCTGCCTGGGTCGAGGAGCTTGCGGGTGATCTCGCAAAGCGCCAGTACGCCGAGCCGCGCTGGTCAGCGTCAAAGGGTGCGGCCGTGGCAACTGAACGCGTCACCCTCTATGGGGTGCCGATCGTGACGGACCGGCAGGTGTTGTGGGGGCGCATCAATCGCGAGGAGGCTCGCGATCTGTTCATCCGCCACGCCCTCGTCCAGGGCGAATGGCGCACACATCATGCGTTCTGGAAGGCGAATCAACGGGCGCTTGCCGATGCGGAGGAGCTGCAGGCACGCCAGCGCACTCCTGGGCTTGTCGCCACGGACGACGACGTGTTCGACTTCTACGACGAGCGCATTCCCGAGCACGTCATCTCGACCCAGCATTTCGACCGCTGGTGGAAGGAAGCGCGGCGCACCGACCCCGACCTTCTCACGCTGTCTCGCGAGGACGTGCTCCCCGATGCCCCGACGGTCGACCCGTCGCTCTTCCCCGACACGTGGCCGCAGGGCGACCTGCGCCTGCCCCTCACCTACCAGTTCGAACCCGGGGCCGATGCCGACGGCATCACTGTTCACATCCCGCTCGCGGTGTTGCCACGCGTGGTGCCCGACGGCTTCGACTGGCTTGTTCCAGGCCTGCTTCACGACCTCACGACAGCGACGATCAAGGCGCTGCCCAAGGCAGTGCGGCGCCTGCTGGTGCCCGCGCCCGACGCTGCCCGCGACATCGTCGCGTGGCTCACCGCGAATGGGCCGCAGTGGGAAGAGCGCGCACTGTCGGGAGAAGGCAGCGAGCCCTTCCGTGACGCCTTCACCCGGGCTGTGCGCCATCTTCGAGACGTGACGATCCCGGCGGACGCGTGGGATGGCGTGGAGGATCGCCTGCCTTCCCATGTGCGCATCACTTTCAGGGCTGTCGAGCACGTGGGCAAGCGTGAACGCGTCATCGATGAGTCAACCTCTCTGCTTGCGCTTCAGCGCGCGCTCGCGCCGCAATCGAAAGCGGCCGTGCGCCGCGCCGTCACCTCCGCCACCTCCCCCAAACCGGCCGACGCTGCCCCCTCTCCCGCCTCTGTCGCGGCCGCGCGTGCGGGAGCGCTTGTGGAGGAGGCGGGGCTCACCACGTGGCCATCCGCCCCGGCCGCGCGGGTGCTTGCCTCGGTCGTCGAAACCGATGTGGGCGGGGGCGTCATCGTGCGCGGCTATCCCGCGATCGTGGAAGAGGGCGACGGGGTCAAAGCGAGCGCGGCCTTGCGCATCTTGCCGTCCGAACACGGTCGCGATGCCGCACACGCGCGCGGAGTGACCCGGTTGCTCGCTCTCGACGCGGGGCTCCAGGTCAAGCGCATCACGAGCCGCTGGAGCGGCACCGAGGCACTCGTGCTCGCCTCGTCCTCTTATGCCTCAACTGAGGCGCTCGTCGCGGACCTTCAGGTCGCCGCCGTGCGCTCCCTCATTGCGGATGCGGCTCACATTCGTGATGCCGATTCGTACGCATCCGCTCGCGAGAAGGTCCGCACGCGCATTGAAGACAGCGTCTACGCGTACGTCACGGCGCTCTTGCCCGTGCTTGAGGCCGCACGGGCCCTTGACACGCAGGTGCGGGCCTCGACGTCGATGGCACTCCTTCAAACGCTGTCGCAGATCAGAGCCCAGACCGACGCACTCGTGGGCCCTGGATTCATCGCCCACACCCCACCCGAACGACTCCGCCACCTCGTGCGCTACCTCAACGCGGCGTCGGCCCGTCTCGACAAGGCCGCTCAGAACCCAGGGCGCGACACCGAACTCGCATGGCGCGTCTCCGAGGTGGTCTCGGCGTACGAGTCAGCGCGCGCGGCCCACGCGGCCAATCGGCCCGACGCCGCACGCGAGGCGGCGCTCGAGAACGTGCGTTGGATGATTGAGGAGTACCGCGTCTCACTCTTTGCACAGCACCTCGGCACGGATGGCCCCATCTCGGACAAGCGCAT
>ENA-UOVV01001018-UOVV01001018.1-compost-metagenome-genome-assembly--contig:-NODE-1018-length-25284-cov-13.742994_pt1 | contig 25284 bp, 20 predicted proteins | sample MGYA00238155_ERZ761577 | MGnify/ENA primary metagenome ERZ761577 (study PRJEB28898, sample SAMN06268775) | compost metagenome | isolation source: Emeryville, CA | place: USA:Emeryville, CA | collected...
CCTCGTCCTTGAAGAGGGTGCGCAGCGGCTCGACGAGCTCGAACTGCAGGTCGTCCGGCAGCCCGCCCACGTTGTGGTGCGACTTGATGTTGGCCGCTCCCTCGCCGCCGCCGGACTCGACGACGTCGGGGTAGAGCGTGCCCTGCACGAGGAAGCGGACCTCCTCGCCGTGCTCCCCGGCGTCGGCCACGATGTCGCGCGCGGCCTGCTCGAAGACGCGGATGAACTCGCGGCCGATGATCTTGCGCTTGGTCTCGGGGTCGCTCACGCCCGCGAGCGCGTCGAGGAAGCGGTCCTGCGCGTCGACGACGACGAGCTTCACGCCGGTGGCCGCGACGAAGTCGCGCTCGACCTGCTCGGCCTCGCCCGCGCGCAGCAGGCCGTGGTCGACGAAGACGCACGTGAGCTGGTCGCCGACGGCGCGCTGCACGAGGGCCGCGGCGACCGAGGAGTCGACACCGCCGGACAGTCCGCAGATGACCCGACCGTCGCCGATCTGCGCGCGGATCGCCTCGACCTGCTCGGCCACGACGTTGCCGGGGGTCCAGTCGGGGCTCAGCCCGGCCCCCTCGTAGAGGAAGTTCTCGAGTGCCCGCTGGCCGAGCGGCGTGTGCCGGACCTCGGGGTGCCACTGCACGCCGTAGAGGCGGCGCGAGCGGTCCTCGAAGGCCGCGACGGGCGCACCGGGCGAGCTCGCGAGGACCTCGAAGCCCGCGGGCGGCTCGGTGACCGCGACGCCGTGGCTCATCCACACGCTCTGCTCGGGGGTCGAGCCCGCGAGGAGCTCGCCGTGGTTCGGGACCTCGACCGTGGTGTGGCCGTACTCGCCGAGCGCGGCCTTGTCGACCGTCGCGCCGAGCGCGTGGGCCATGGCCTGGAAGCCGTAGCAGATGCCGAGCACCGGGACGCCCGCCTCGAAGAGCGCGGCGTCGACGGCAGGGGCTCCGGGCTCGTAGACGCTCGCGGGGCCGCCCGAGAGGATCACCGCAGCGGGGTCCTTCTCGAGCATCTTCTCGACCGACCAGGAGTGCGGGACGATCTCGGAGTAGACGCCGGCCTCGCGCACGCGGCGCGCGATGAGCTGGGCGTACTGCGCGCCGAAGTCGACGACGAGGACGGGGCGGTGCGCGGGCGGAGTTGTCACGCCCCCAGGGTAGTCGGGACGCCGGGGCGCTCCGAGCCGGCGACTACGCTGCGGGACCGCTCGCGAGGCGCGCGGAGACCTCGCGGTGGACCTTCGCCTCGACGACGAAGGACAGCACGGGGACGACGCCTGCGAAGACGAGCGCGGCGAGGCGGCCGAAGCCCCAGCGGACCTTGCCCCACAGGTCGACGACGGTCACGAGGTACAGGACGTAGATCCAGCCGTGCGCGTAGGGGATCCACTCGATCCAGCGCATGACGTCGTCACCAGGCTGCACGGCGTACTTGAGCAGCATCTCGACGCAGAGGACCAGCAGGAAGACTCCTGTGACCCAGGCCATGACGCGGTAGCGCTTGAGGGACGCGGCCGTCTTCTGCGTCGTCGTCGTTCCCGCCACCGTTCCTCCTTCTCGCCTGGACCCGATCCGCGACTCTACCCCCGACCTTGCGGCGGACTTCTGGGGGTGTGCGCAGCGTCACGCGCGGCCGAGCCTCGCAGGCACAAAAACGTTTCGAACCTGTCAGTACCCCGGTCTACCGTTGAGTCTCGTGCTCCCCCTTCCTGTCGCCGATCCCGGCACGCCTCCGCTCACCACTCCACGGGCCTTCCTGTGGTGGCAGGCGCGCCGTCAGAAGGCGATCCTCGCCGCCTCGCTCACCTTCGGCGTGATCAGCAACGTCGGAGGCGCCCTCATGCCCTGGGCCCTCGGTCGCGTGGTCGACTCGGGCCTCGAGTCCGGCTTGTCGCGCGAGCTCTTCGTGGGCTGCGCGCTCATCGCCGCGATCGGCATGGCCCAGGTGCTCTCGAACGTGTGGGGGCACCGCTTCGACGTGCAGAACTGGTTGCGCGCGGCCTTCAACTCGATCCAGCTCGTCGGGTACCACGCGACCCGCACCGGTGACGCCGTGACCGCGGAGATGCCCACGGGCGAGGTCGTCGCGACGGTCGCGTCGGACGCGCTGCGCGTGGGTGAGGTCTTCGCCGTCGTCGCGCGCTTCGTGGGCGGCATCATCGCCTACGGCGTCGTCGCGGTGCTCATGATGAGCATGTCCGTGCCGCTCGGCCTGCTCGTGCTGCTCGGCCTGCCCTTCGTCGTCGCGATCCTCGCCCTGCTCGTCAAGCCGCTGCAGAAGCGCCAGGCCGAGCAGCGCGAGGCCCAGGGCCGCCTCACGACGCTCGGTGCGGACACCGTCTCGGGACTGCGCATCCTTCGCGGCATCGGCGGCGAGGAGATCTTCGCGGGCCGCTACGCGACGCAGTCGCAGAAGGTCCGCGAGGCCGGCGTGCGCGTCGCGCAGACGCAGTCCTTGCTCGACGCGACCCAGACGCTCCTGCCGGGACTGTTCCTCACGGTCCTGGTGTGGGCGGGAGCGCGCATGGCGATCGCGGGCGAGATCTCGCCCGGCCAGCTCGTGATGTTCTACGGCTTCGCGGCCTTCCTCACCCAGCCGCTGTGGTCCGCCTCCGAGACGATGCGCGTGTTCGCGCGCGCGGTGGTCGGAGTGCGACGCATCATCAAGGTCCTCTCGGTGCCCACCGCGGACGAGCGCTCGGCCGCCTCGGTGGCCGGTCCCCCGCCGGGCACCGAGCTCGTCGACGAGGCGAGCGGGGTGCGCGTGCCGGCGAGCGGCACGATCGCGCTCGTGAGCGCGGACCCCGACGAGTCGGCGCGCATCGCGATGCGCCTCGGGCACTTCGTGAGCACCGAGGTGCTGCCGGACGAGGAGGAGGCCGCCGACGGCGAGAAGCCGGCAGCGCGCGGACTCGCACGGATCTTCGCGCGCACGATGAAGGAGTCCGACGACGAGAAGTGGTCGCGGCCCACCCGCTTCGCCGAGCCGCCGCTGTCCACCGTCCGCTGGGGCCGCCATCTGCTGCACGAGCTGAACCTCGTCGAGGTGCGCGAGCGCGTCGTCGTCGCCGAGCCCACGCCCACGCTGTTCTCGGGCCAGCTCGACTTCGAGCTCGACGTGCGCGGTCACGCGAGCCGCGAGGAGATGCTCGAGGCCATGCGGGTGGCCGACGCGGGCGACGTGCTCGACTCCGTCCCCGGCGGTCTCGAGGGTCGCGTCGAGGAGAAGGGCCGCTCGCTCTCGGGCGGTCAGCGCCAGCGCGTGGCCCTCGCTCGCGCCCTGCTCACGCAGGCCGAGGTGCTCGTGCTCATCGAGCCCACGAGCGCGGTCGACGCGCACACCGAGGCCCGCATCGCCGAGCGGCTCGCCGAGGCGCGCGCGGGGCGGGCCACGGTGATCGTGTCCTCGAGCCCGCTCGTTCTCGACCGCGTCGACGAGGTGGTCTTCCTCGAGCACGGCGAGGTCCTCGTCTCGGGCCCGCACCGCGAGCTGCTGCGTCGTGACGACGAGCACGGCGACGCCTACCGGCGCGTCGTCTCGCGCGCGGCGGCCGAGACCCCGGCGGAGACCCCCGCCGAGCCGAGCGAGGGCGTTCTCGTCGAGGACGAGCCCGCCGAGCCGGTCGATCCCCACCAGTCCCCCGTCCACGTCGCAGGAGGTGCCGCGTGAAGCTCCCCATCGCCGACTCGCGCATGCTCCGCGACGAGACGGTCTCGCTCCTGCGCCAGTACAAGGGCCCGCTCGCGCAGGTCGTGACGCTGCACGCCCTCGCCGCGACGGCCGGCCTCGCCGGCCCGTGGCTGCTGGGCCGCATGATCGACGCCGTCGTCGCCGGGACCGGCGCGAGCATCATCGACCAGACCGTGCTCATCCTCATCCTCGCGGTGCTCGGGCAGACCGTGCTCGTGCGCTTCGCCCAGCGCTCCGCGATGGTGCTCGGCGAGACGGTCTTCGCCCAGCTGCGCGAGGAGTTCCTCGAGCGCGTCACGCGCCTGCCGCTCTCGGTGGTGGAGCGCGCGGGCACCGGTGACCTCGTGGCCCGCACCACCACGGACATCGACCGCGTGCAGTACGCCGTGCGCTTCGGCGTGCCGCGCGTGCTCGTGACGAGCGCGACGATCGTGCTCACCGCGGCGGCCGCCGTCTTCACGAGCCCGCTCGTGGCGATCGGTCTGCTCGCGGGCGCGCCCCTGCTGGTCGCCGCCTCGCGCTGGTACCTCAAGCGGGCCACCGAGGGTTACCTGCGCGAGTCCGCGTCCTACGCGACGATCTTCGGCACCATCACCGAGACCGTCGAGGGCGCGCGGACCGTGGATGCGCTGAGCCTGGGTGCCCGCCGTCGTCGTCGCCTCGACGAGGACGTGAGGGAGGCCTTCGAGGCCGAGAAGTACACGCTGCGCCTGCGCTCCGTGCTCTTCCCGCTCATCGACACTTCCTTCCTCATGCCCGTGCTCGCGGTGCTGATCTGGGGCGCGTACCTCATCGCCACCGGCAACGTCACGGTGGGCGCCGTGACCACCGTCGCGATCTACGCCTCGCAGATCATCCACCCGATCGGCGAGCTCATCTTCTGGATGGACGAGATCCAGGTGGGCTCGGCCTCGCTCGCGCGGATCATCGGCGTCGCGGCCGTCGAGCCGGACCGCGTCACGAACGAGGACGCCGAGCCTGAGCACGAGCGCGTCGAGGCCCGCAAGGTCCGCTACGCCTACCGCGAGGGTCACGACGTGCTGCACGGGATCGACCTCGCGCTGCGGCCCGGCGAGCGGCTCGCCGTCGTCGGACCGTCCGGCGCGGGCAAGTCCACGCTCGGGCGCATGCTCGCGGGCATCCACCCGCCCACGGGTGGCTCGGTCACGGTGGGCGAGGTCCCTCTCGTGGAGCTGCCGCTCGAGGAGCTGCGCGGCGAGGTCGCCCTCGTGACGCAGGAGCACCACGTCTTCGTGGGCTCCCTCGCGGAGAACCTGCGACTCGCGAACCCCGAGGCCAGCGAGGAGGAGCTGCTGCGGGCGCTCGACGCCGTCGCCGCGAGGCGCTGGGCCGAGGCGCTGCCCGAGGGACTCGAGACGCTCGTGGGATCTGGTGGCGTGACGCTCACGCCCGCACAGGCCCAGCAGGTCGCGCTCGCGCGGCTCGTGCTGCTCGACCCGCACACCCTCGTGCTCGACGAGGCGACGAGCCTGCTCGACCCGCGCGCCGCGCGCGAGCTCGAGGCCTCGCTCTCGGCGGTGCTCGAGGGGCGCACGGTGGTCGCGATCGCGCACCGCCTGCACACCGCGCACGACGCCGACCGGGTCGCCGTCGTCGACGGGGGGCAGATCACGGAGATCGGACCGCACGAGGAGCTCGTGGACGCCGACGGCGACTACGCAAAGCTGTGGCACTCCTGGCAGTCGGACTGAGCGCCGACTGAACGCAGTTCCCTGGGCGGGGTGAGAGCTGGTGACGGCTCTCACCCCGCCCTCTCTTCTCCCCCGCGCGCGCTGCGTGATAGGAGTAGGAGTGGCCGCGCAGCCCCGTGCGGCCCCGGACGAGGGATCAGTACCCGGCACGACAAGACTGGCCAGAAGGGTCTGTCATGCCGTGGGTCATCCTCGTGCTGAGCGGAGCGCTCGAGGCCGTGTGGGCTACCGCGCTCGCTCGCTCGGACGGCTTGAAGAAGTGGCGCCCCACCGCGGTGTTCCTGCTCGCGATGACCGCCTCGATGGTGGGGCTCGGCTGGGCCATGCAGCTCATCCCCACGGGCACCGCCTACGCGGTGTGGGTGGGGATCGGTGCGGCGCTCACCGCCGTGTGGGCGATCGTCTCGGGGCGCGAGCGCGCCTCGGTGCTGCGCGTCGTGCTCATCGCGGGGCTCGTGGCCTGCGTCGTCGGGCTGAAGGTGCTCTCGTGAGCGCCCGGGGCGTGCACCGCGAGCCGACGAGCAACCAGGCCTGGGTCCTCCTGCTCGCCTCGGCGGTGCTCGAGGCGGTCTGGGCGACGGCCCTCGGCTCCGGCATCGGCCCCGGTCGAGCTCTCGCGACCCTCGTGTTCGCGGTGGCCCTCACCGGCAGCATGCTCGGGCTCGGGCAGGCCGCGCGGGTCATCCCCATCGGCACGGCCTACGCGGTGTGGACGGGCCTCGGCGCGGCGCTCACCGTGCTGTGGGCGATGGCGAGCGGCGCGCAAGAGCTGCACTGGGGGCAGCTGGCGTTCATCGCGGGGCTCGTGGGGTGCACCCTCGGGCTCAAGCTCGTCGAGGGGCAGGGCGAGGGCGCGGGCGTCGGCGCCGCGAGCGAGGGCGTCGAGGGTCCCTGACCTGCGGGAACGTCCTAGGTCCCGGGCGATGTCAGTGGCTCGTGGGAGGGTGGATTCGTCCCGGTTGGTCCGGGATTCTTCGGCTCTCGAGTCACGGTCAGGGGGTGCGTGTGCGCGGTTCGACGACGACGGCGGAGACCTCCACGCTGCGCCCTGGGCGGCTGGCGGAGGTCCCCGGGGAGAGGGCGCACCCCCGTCCCCCGAGACTCTCTGGCGATCCCCGGGGGACGCACCATGGGACCGCGGCAACCCCGCGAGAGGCTCGCGTCGCTCGAGTGCCGGTCGCCCTCCGCGAGGCTGCTCGGTTCCCGGTCGAGCCGGACCCTGCGGGCGATGCGGCGACCTGGGCCCGAGTGCTCTCGGTGGCAGTGAAGGAGATCGCGACGGCAGCGCGCGGGGCCTCGACGTGGTCGCCTGCAGCGCAGAGCGAGGTGCTCGGCGCCCTCGACGAGGCCGTCCGGCTCGCAGCCGTCGCCAAGGCCCCGGTGCTAGCGGCCCAGGAGGCTCGCGGGGCGTGGCGGCAGGCGGGCGTGCGCTCCTTCGAGGACTTCCGCGCTCGAGAGACCCGAGCGGGCCGCGCGGCTGCCCGGCGCGAGGTCGAGGCCGCCAGGACGCTCCGCGAGCTCGACGGCGGACTCGACGCGCTCGCGGCAGGCACCCTGACTCCTGTGCACGCCGAACGACTCGGCTCGATCGCGAGCAAGCTCGCCGAGCCGCAGAAGGCCGCCCTCCTCACCGGCCCCGGAGCGGAGCAGGTGAAGAAGCTCGCGGAGAGGCTCGACGCACCCAGGTTCGCCGCGAGGATCGAGGACCTCGCCGCCTCCCTCTCCCCTCTCGCCCTCGAGGACGCCCACCAGGACGCGCGTCGACGTCGGCACCTCGAGCTCAGCCCCACCGCGGACGGGATGACGCGCATCAGCGGCCTGCTCGACGCGGTCGCGGGGCACTCGCTCCGGCTCGCTCTCGACGCCGCGAGCCCGCGCCCCGCCGCCGACGACGAGCGCACCCAGGGCCAGCGGCAGGCCGATGCCCTGCAGTCTCTCGCCGCGGCGATGCTCTCGGAGGCCAAGGGGCCGGGCAGCGCTCGGCCCCACGTCCTGGTCACGATGTCGGCGGAGACCTTCCGGTCTGCGCGCGAGCATCTCGAGGTCGCCTCGCACGTTCGCCGGGGCGAGGCAGGTCTCGGAGGGCGCTCCGGTGCGAGCGGAGGAGGGCTCGAGGCTGACGGGGAGCGCACGAGCACCGACCTCGGGCCCGCCCCCGCGGTGAGGTGCCAGGACGGTCCGCTCCTCCCCCTCTCCGAGCTCGGCCGCACCCTGTGCGACTCCCAGGTAGGCCGGCTCGTCGTGAGCGCCGAGTCCGAGCCCCTCGATCTCGGGCGCAGCCAGCGCGTGTTCACGCCCGCGCAGCGTCGGGCCGTGGTGGTCCGAGACGGCGGGTGCGCGTGGGAGGGATGCTCGATGCCCTCGCGCTTCTGCGAGGTGCACCACCTCGACTGGTGGGACGAGGACCATGGCCACACTGACGTCGGCCGCGGCGTCCTCGTGTGCGTGTTCCACCACCACGAGCTGCACCGCCGCAATCTCGACCTCGAACGCACCTCGGCTCCGGACCCGCCACCCGGGGAAGCACTCCCCGGCGAGCCCGGCTTCTCAGGCGAGCCCGCCCTCGTGAGACCTCGCTACCGGGCTGTCCCACGCTCGCTGACGCGCGAGCGCCGCGAGGCGGCTCGGCGCGCGCGGCTCCTCGACGGGGTCAGAGCGGACGCCGCCTCGAGGGGGCACGCGCGCGAGTAGAGGTGCGCGAGTAGAGGTGCGCACGGAGAGGTGCGCAACAGAGGTGCGCACGGAGCGGTGCGCAACAGAGGTGCGCACGAGCTAGGTGTGCGAGGGAGCCTGCGCGCGCCTGAGGGCTACGGCATGGACTCGGTGGGGGCAGGCTCGGCGGAGCCCGAGCCGGTGGCGACAGGTCAGGCGGGGTCCTCGTCGATGGGGTCCCGGTCGATCGGGTGCTGGCCGGAGGGACCTTGCTCGGTGGGGTCAGGTCCGGCGGGGCCCGGCTCGCTGGCCTCGAGCGAGGCCTGGTCGCGGGCCTCGTCGCGCACCGACCGGACCCAGATCGCGAGCGCGAAGCCGCCGAAGATCCACCACTGGATCGCGTACATGAGGTTGCGCCACGCGAGCCCGCTGCCCGGCAGCGCGGGCGGGTCGAGCTGCACGAGCGGTGCCACGGCCGCGGGCTCGGTCTGCACGAGGTAGCCGGTGTAGATGGGCGTTCCCCAGGCCGCGGCGAGCTGGGCCATCGAGATCGCGTCGGTCTGCCCCTCGGGCAGCACCGTGCCGTCGGCAAGCCGGCCCGTGCCGGCGGCCTCGCCCACCTGCAGGTGGCCCGTGACCGAGGTGCGAGCGACGGGAAGCGCAGGAAGCTCGGTCGAGGCCTCGGGCACCCAGCCGCGCACGACGGCGAGCACCGGGGCCTCGGCCGCGCTCGCGAAGCTCGCACCCGCGCCGTCGTCGAGCACGCGCAGCTCGGCGAGCACGAGGAAGCCCACGTGCCCGTCCTGCGCGCGCCCCGCGACGAGCAGCTGCTCGCCCGTGAACTCGCCCTCAGCCTCGACGCGCCGCCCCACGAGCTCCCCGCGGAAGGTCGTACCGGGCGCGAGCAGCTCGCCCACCGGCACGGGTGGCGCTCCGAGGATCGCCTCGCGCGCCTCCTGAGCCGCCTTCGCCCCGCGCAGCTCGGCGCGGTCCAGCTGCCACGAGCCGAGCAGTCCGCACGCGACGGCCGCGGCGGTCAGCAGCACGAGGAGCGTCACCATCCGGCGGGTCCGCGCGACCGCCCAGAACTCGCGCGCGCTCACCCGGGGAGCCTCGGTCTCAGCCACGCCTCGACGCTACCCGGAGCACGCCCCGGGAAAGGCCGTACGCCGACGACGAGCGCCCTGCCCAGGCGCACGGCAGGCTGAACGTGGCGAACGCCACTCTCCCGGAGCCCCGCGCGCACGTCTCCACACGCAGGTCACCGGCCAGAGGTCCTAGCCCGAGGGGCACCGGCGGGCGAAGATACAGGCAGCGCCGGAGCCCGTCGGAGGAGCCTCGGTGCGTGTACGGAGGGAATCGAATGAGCACGCGCTCCATCTACGTGTCTGCGCCCGAGGGCGAGACGGGGAAGTCGACGGTGGCCCTCGGCCTCCTCGACCTGCTCACCCGTCGCGTGCAGCGCGTGGGCGTCTACCGGCCGATCGCCCGCAGCACCGAGCAGCGTGACTACGTGCTCGAGCTCCTGCTCGGGCACGACGGCGTCGACCTGCCCTACGAGGACTGCGTCGGCGTCACCTACGAGGACGTCCACGAGGACCAGGAGGCGGCCCTCGCGACGATCGTCTCGAGGTACCACGCGATGGCCCGCCAGTGCGACGCCGTCGTCATCGTCGGCTCGGACTACACCGACGTGGCCGGCGCGACCGAGCTCGCCTTCAACGCGCGCATCGCGGCGAACCTCGGCTCCCCCGTGCTGCTCGTGGTCTCGGGCAAGGAGCGCTCTGCCCAGGAGGTCCGCCACGTCGTCGACGTCGCCCTCAGCGAGCTCGACGCCCACCACGCCCAGACGATCGGCGTGATCGCCAACCGCTGCACCGCCGACCAGATCGAGGTGGGCCGCGCGCTGCTCGGCGAGGCTCCTGCCTGGGCCCTGCCGGAGGAGCCCTTCCTCGTGGCGCCCACCGTCTCCGCGCTCATGGAGGCCGTGGGCGGTCGCCTCGCGATGGGCGACCCTGAGCTGCTCTCGCGCGAGGTCCTCGAGGTGCTCATCGGGGCGATGTCCGTCGAGCACCTGCTGCCGCGCCTGAGCGACGGCGCCGTCGTCATCGTCCCGGGAGACCGCAGCGACGTGCTGCTCGGCCTCGTCGTCGCGCACGCCGCCCCCGGCTCGCCCTCCCTCGCGGGCATCGTGCTCAATGGCGGCTTCTACCCGCCGCCCGCCGTCGCGCGGCTCGTCGAGGGCCTCGGCCAGCGTCTGCCGATCATCCGCACGGACCTCGGCACCTTCCGCTCCGCGAGCGCCGCGGCCCAGGCCCGCGGCCGACTCACGGCGGACTCGCAGCGCAAGGTGGACACGGCCCTCGCGCTCTTCGAGAAGCACGTCGACGGCGAGGCGCTGCTCGCGGCCCTCGACGTCCCCCGCGTCGAGGTCGTCACCCCGCTCATGTTCGAGTACGGGCTGCTCGACCGCGCCCGCTCGGACCGCAAGCACGTCGTGCTCCCCGAGGGCAAGGACGACCGCATCCTGCGCGCGGCCTTCACCCTCCTGCAGCGCGAGGTCGCAGACCTGACGATCCTCGGCGAGGAGGACCAGATCCGCGCCCGCGCGACCGAGCTGGGCCTCGACCTCTCGGCCGCGAAGGTCATCGACCCCAAGGCCTCGACCGAGCTGTCCGAGCACTTCGCCCAGGAGTACGCCCGGCTGCGCGCGCACAAGGGCATGACGGTGGACCGCGCGCGAGAGATCGTCTCCTCGGTCTCCTACTTCGGCACGATGATGGTCGAGCTCGGCCTCGCCGACGGCATGGTCTCCGGCGCGATGCACACCACCGCGCACACCATCAAGCCGGCCTTCGAGATCATCAAGACGCGCCCCGAGGTCTCGGTCGTGTCCTCGGTGTTCCTCATGTGCCTCGAGGACCGCGTGCTCGTCTACGGCGACTGCGCCGTGATCCCCGACCCCACCGCCGAGCAGCTCGCGGACATCGCGATCTCCTCGGCGGAGACGGCCCAGCAGTTCGGCATCGAGCCGCGCATCGCGATGCTCTCCTACTCGACCGGGGACTCCGGCTCGGGCGCCGACGTCGACAAGGTCCGCCAGGCCACCGCGCTCGTCAAGGAGCGCCGCCCCGACCTCGTCGTCGACGGCCCGATGCAGTACGACGCCGCGGTGGACCCCGCCGTCGGCGCCGCGAAGGCCCCCGACTCCCCCGTGGCGGGCCGGGCGACCGTGCTCGTCTTCCCCGACCTCAACACGGGCAACAACACCTACAAGGCCGTGCAGCGCTCCGCCGGGGCCGTCGCGATCGGCCCCGTGCTGCAGGGCCTGCGCAAGCCGGTCAACGACCTGAGCCGCGGCGCGCTCGTGCAGGACATCGTCAACACCGTGGCCATCACCGCGATCCAGGCCCAGGGCCTCGACGCGGCCGCAGAAGGAGAGCAGTGATGGGACAGCCCGAGCGCGTCCTCGTCGTCAACTCGGGATCGAGCTCGCTGAAGTACCAGCTGCTCGAGCCTGAGACGGGGACCTCGATCACCTCCGGGATCGTCGAGCGCATCGGCGAGCCGGGCGGCGTGGCCGACCACGGCGCGGCGCTGCGCATGGCTCTCTCGGCCCGCGGGCCGCTCAGCGAGGCGGGCATCACCGCCGTCGGGCACCGCGTGGTGCATGGCGGGCCGCGCCACTCGTGCCCCGTCGTGGTCGACGACGCCGTGATCGACGAGCTGCACGAGCTCGTCCCTCTCGCCCCGCTGCACAACGCGGCGAACGTCAAGGGCATCGAGGTGGGCCGCAAGCTCCTCCCCGACGTCCCCCACGTGGTCGTCTTCGACACGGCCTTCTTCCACTCGCTCCCCGAGGCCGCGCGCACCTACGCGATCGACTCCGAGGTGGCCGCCAAGCACGGGCTGCGCCGCTACGGCTTCCACGGCACCTCGCACCAGTACGTCTCGGGGGTCGTGGCCGAGCTCCTGGGACGGCCGCTCGAGGAGCTCGACCAGATCGTGTGCCACCTCGGCAACGGCGCCTCGATCTCCGCGATCCACGGCGGCCAGGCTGTCGAGGTCTCGATGGGTCTGACCCCGCTCGAGGGCCTCGTCATGGGCACGCGCTCGGGAGACGTGGACCCCGGCGTGATCTTCCACCTCGCGCGCACCGCAGGAATGTCGATCGACGAGATCGACGAGCTGCTCAACCGCCGCTCGGGCGTCAAGGGCCTCGCGGGCGTCAACGACTTCCGCGAGCTGCACCGGCTCATCGCCGAGGGCTCCGGACAGGCCCAGCTGGCCCTCGACGTGTACCTGCACCGGCTGCGCAAGTACATCGGCGCCTACCTCGCGGTGCTCGGCGGGGTGGACGTCATCACCTTCACCGCGGGCGTCGGGGAGAACGACGAGGTCGTGCGGGCCGGGGCGCTCGCGGGCCTCGAGAAGCTCGGCATCGCGGTCGACCCCGAGCGCAACGCGGGGCGCTTCAAGCAGCCGAGGATCATCTCGCCCGAGGGCTCCCCCGTGACGGTGTGCGTGGTGCCCACGAACGAGGAGCTCGCGATCGCGCGCCAGACCGTCGCCCTGGTGCGCTGAGCGACTCCTCGCCCGAGGTCCGCTCCCAGGACCACCGCGGCGGACCACCCCGGTCCTTCTTCCCTCCGACGACGACGGATCGGGGTGGTTCGCCCGGGTTCGGGAGGACTACGGTCGACCCATGGCGAAGGACCCCACCGAACCCGTCCGCATCCCCCAGCTGCTCCTGGGCCTCGTGCTGCTCGGCCTCGGCGTCGCGCTGCTGCTGAGCCGCCTCGAGATCGTCGAGGTCTCCTTCTGGTCCCTGATCGGGACCTGGTGGCCGCTCGCGATCGTGGGTCTGGGTCTCGCGGCCCTCTTCACGGTGCCGCGAGCCTGGCCCGGTCCCCTGCTCGTCATCCTCCTCGGCGTGATCCTGCAGCTCGCGAGGCTCGAGCTCTTCGACGTCCCGCTCGCCTCGCTGCTGTGGCCGATCGCGCTCATCGTCGTCGGCCTCACTCTCCTGCTGCGCTTCGGGCGCCCGCCGCGCGACGACGCGGACCGCATCACCTCGACGGTGCTCTGGTGGGGCTCCAACCCTCGCTCGCGCTCGCAGAGCTTCCGCAGCGCCTCGCTCACGGCGGTCATGGGCGGCATCGAGCTCGACCTGCGCGAGGCAGACGTCCAGGGGCGCGCAGACATCTCGATCTTCGCCCTGTGGGCCGGGGTCGAGGTCAAGGTGCCGCCCAGCTGGCGCGTGCGCGTGCGTGGGCTGCCCGTGCTCGGCGGCTGGGAGGACAAGACGGTCGACCCGGCGGACCCGAACGCCCCTGAGCTCGTCGTGCACGTCACGACCATCATGGGCGGGGCCGAGATCAAGAACGCCCTGCCCAAGGTCCCCCAGGCCTAGAGCCCGAGCGCCTCACGCACCTCGGGGCTCACGAGGGCGAGCGCCGCCGCGCGCGCCTGCTCGGCGTCGTTCGCCGAGCGCGCGGCCTCGGCCACGAGCCGGCACTGGTCGGCTGAGTGCTGGCGCAGGGCGAAGCGCACGAGCGGGGTCGCCGAGACCGACATCGACAGGCTCGTCACCCCGAGCCCGTGCAGCACGAGCGCCATGACCGGGTCCGCCGCGGACTCCCCGCACACGCCGACGGGCTTGCCTGCCTCGAGGCCGGCGATCGCGGTCGCCGCGACGAGGTCGAGCACCGCGGGCTGCCAGATGTCGAGCAGGTCGGAGAGCTCTCCCCGCAAACGGTCCGTGGCCATCGTGTACTGCGTGAGGTCGTTCGTGCCGATCGAGACGAAGTCGACCTCCGCGAGGATCTCGCGCGCGCGCAGCGCCGCGGCCGGGATCTCGATCATGACCCCGACGGTCTCGACGCCGTGCCCGCGCGCCCGCCGGGCGAAGGCTCGAGCCTCGGCGGGAGTGGCGATCATCGGCGCCATGACCCAGGGCGACACGCCCGAGCGCCGACCTGCCTCGGCGAGCGCGGCGAGCTGCGTGTCGAGCAGCCCCTCGTCGATCCGCACGAGCCGGTAGCCGCGCACCCCGAGCGCGGGGTTGTCCTCCTCGGGCTGCCTCGTGAAGGCGAGGGGCTTGTCGGCGCCCGCGTCGAGGGTACGGATCACGACCTTGCGCCCGCCGAAGGTCTTGAGCACCTCGGCGTAGACCTCGGCCTGCTCCTCGAGGCTCGGCGCGCTCGAGCGGTCGAGGAAGAGCACCTCGGTGCGGAACAGACCGACGCCCTCGACGGGAGCGGGGGCCGCGCGAGCCGCGTCCTCGGCGGTGCCGATGTTCGCGAGCAGCTGGACGGGCTCGCCGTCGGCGGTCGCGGCGGGCTCCTCGTCCGCCGCGAGCTCGGCGATCATCGCGACGCGCCGCTCGATCTGCTCGCGCAGCTCGGGCGAGGGGTCCTTCGTGACGGTGCCGTGCGCGGCGTCGACCGCCACGACCTCGCCGTCGACGAGGGAGCCCACGCCCTCGGCCCGCACGACGCACGGGATCCCGAGCTGGGCGGCGATGATCGCGGTGTGCGAGGTGGGCCCGCCGAGCCTCGTGACGATCGCCGCGGTGTTCTCGAGGTCGAGCGTCGCGGTGTCCGCGGGAGAGAAGTCCTCGGCGACCACGACCGAGGGCTCGGTCAGCGCGGGCACCCCCGGCTCGGCGACCCCGAGCACGCGCGCGACGACGCGGTCGCGCACCGAGCGCAGGTCCGTGACGCGCTCGGCGAGGTAGCCGCCCGCGGACAGGAACATCTGGGCGAACTGGTCCACGACCTGCTCGACGGCGTTCGCGGGCCCCGTGCCGGAGTCGATGAGCGCGTCGACCTCCTCGCGCAGCGCGGGGTCCTCGGCCATCTGGGCGGTCGCGCGCAGCACGTCCGCGAGGGTCTGCACGCCCGCCTCGGCCGCGGCGTCGGCCTTCGCCCGCAAGGAGGAGGCGACGTCCGCGAAGCCGCGCGCGACCTTGGCCTTCGCCGCCTCGGGATCGGCCGGGCTCGGCTCCCCCGCGGGCACGCGCGGTGCCGCGTGGGCGAGCACGACGGGTCCGACGGCGCCCCCGCGACCGACGCCGATCCCCGTGAAGACCCGGCCGCTCACCTCAGGCCTCCGGCTCCGCGTCGAGGTCGCGAGAGAGCAGCTCGACGAGCTCGTCGAGCACGCGCTCGGCGTCCGGGCCCTCGGCCTCGAGCGTGACTTCCTCGCCGTGCTTGACCCCGAGAGCCATGACGCGCAGCATGCTCGCGGCGTCCACGGCCTTGCCCTCGCCCTTGGCGATGGTCACGGCCACGCCGCTCGCGGCGACGGCCTGGGTGAAGAGCGAGGCGGGACGGGCGTGCAGGCCGACGGCGGAGGCGACGGCGACAGTTCTCGTGGGCATGGGGTCCTCCTTGACCGGGTGGGTGCGCAGCTGCGGTGGGCTAGGGCTCGATCGTGACCTTGATGGCCTCGCCGCGCTGGACGATGCCGATCGCGTCGAGCACCTCGTCGAGGCCGAGCCGGTGCGTGATGAGATCCGCGACAGGCACCGCGCCCGAGGCGATGAGGCCGAGCGCCTCCTTGTTGTGCTGGGGGCTCGAGCCGTTAGCGCCCACGATCGTGAGCTCTTGGTAGTGCACGAGGTTGGAGTCGAGGGTGATCGTCGGCTGGTCCTTGGGCAGGCCCCCGAAGAAGGAGACCCGGCCCTGGCGAGCGATCATCGCGAAGGCCTGCTCCTGGGCCGCACCCGAGGCGGCGGCCGTGATCACGACGTCGGCACCGCGGCCGCCCGTGAGCTCCCGGACCCGCGCGACGGCGTCCTCCTCGCTCGAGGCGATCGCCGCGTCCGGCTGGACGATCGAGGCGGCCATGTCGAGGCGCTCGCGCGAGAGCTCGACGAGGAAGACCTTCGAGGCCCCCCGGGCGCGGGCGAGTCGCACGTGCAGGCAGCCGATGGGCCCCGAGCCGATCACGACGACGACGTCCCCCTCACCGACGCGAGCGAGGTTCTGGGCGTTGATCGCGCACGCGAAGGGCTCGGCGACCGAGGCCTCCGCAAAGCTCACTCCCTCGGGGATGCGGTTGAGCCCGTCGACCGCGAGGACCTGGCGCGGCACGATCATGTGCTCGGCGAAGCCGCCGTCGAAGTGGTAGCCCATCGAGACCTGGTTCGGGCAGATCGTCATCGAGCCGCGCGCGCAGAACTCGCACTGCCCGCACGGGATCGCCGCGATCACCTGGACGCGGTCCCCCGGGGACCAGCCCTCGACCCCCTCGCCGAGCTCGGTGACCTCGCCGGCGATCTCGTGACCCATGACGCGCGGCGGGTCGATGTGGTGGTGGCCGAAGCGGGAGATCTTGACGTCCGTGCCGCACGTCGAGCACGCGCGCACCCTGATCTTGACCTCGCCGGGTCCCGGCGCGGGCTCGGGCATGTCCTCGAGCCGGATGTCGCCCGGCGCGTAGAACCGTGCAACTCGCATGGTGTCCTCAACTCTCTGTGTGGGTGGCCGCAGGGCGGCCGTGGTGCGGACCTGAGGGTCCGCGCGCGGGGGTCAGTCCTCGTCCTCGTGCTCGTCGTCGGCGGCGAGGAGAGCGCGCAGCGCGTCGAGGGACTCGACCTCGCGCAGCGCGGCGGCGGTGTCCTCGTCGAGCAGGAGCTCGGCGAGGCGCGCGAGGAGCTCGACGTGCCCCTCGCCCTTCGCGGCGATGCCGATCGCGACGACGGCGCGCTGGCCGCCCCAGTCGACGCCCTCGGGGAAACGCACGAAGCTCAGCGCGTCGCGGTGCACGAGCTCCTTGCCCGCGAGGGTGCCGTGCGGGATCGCGACGCCCTCGCCGATGTAGGTGGGCACCGAGCGCTCGCGCTCGAGCATGGTCGCGATGTAGCCGGGGTCGACGGCGCCCGCCGAGACGAGGGCCTCGCCGGCCAGGACGATGGCCTCGTCCCGGCCGGCGGCCCGCGCGTCGAAGCGCACCGAGCGCTCGTCGAGAAGGGTCGCGAGCTCAGACATCGATGCTCGCCCCGTCCTGGATCGCCTTGACGAGCTGGGTCACGGCGGGGTCGCCCAGGAAGAGGTTGAAGGGCACCACCGGCACCTCGCCGACGACCCCACGAGCGCGCTCCGCGAGCCCCGCGTGGGTCACGACGACGTCGGCGTCCTGCGGGATCTCGGCGACGGGCGAGTGGACGACCTCGACCCCGGACTTCTTGAGCTGCTTCTTGAGGGTGCCCGCGAGCATCACGCTCGAGCCCATGCCCGCGTCGCACGCGACGACGAGCTTGTGGACGGAACCTCCGTCGATCGTGGTCATGCCGTCTCCTTCGACTGGCTGGTGGTTCCCGTCGAGCCGGTCGTGCTCGAGGGGCGGCTGGCTGCGTCGAGCTCGGCCTCGCTGAGCGCTCCCTCGAACTCCCTCTCCCCGCGGCCGAAGCCGAGGAGCACGGCGGCGACGAAGAAGGACACGAGGGCCGCGACGACGATCGACAGCAGCACGAGCAGGTGGTCGCCTCGAGGAGTCATCGCCATGTAGGCGAAGATGCTGCCCGGGGCCGGCGAGGCCACGAGGCCGTTGCCGAGGATGACGTTGGTCAGGACGCCCATGCCGCCGCCGAGGATCGCGGCAAGGATGAGTCGCGGCTTCATGAGGATGTACGGGAAGTAGATCTCGTGGATGCCGCCGAGGAAGTGGATCACCATCGCCGCGGGGGCCGAGGCGCGCAGCGCGACGGGGCCGAACAGCATGAACGCGACGAGGATCCCCAGGCCCGGCCCGGGGTTCGTCTCGATCATGAACAGGATCGACTTGCCCTGGTCGGCCGACTGCGCCGCGCCGAGCGGGGTGAACACCCCGTGGTTGATCGCGTTGTTGAGGAAGAGCACCTTGCCGGGCTCGACGACGATCGACGCGAGCGGCAGGAGCCTCGAGTCGACGAGGAAGCTCACGCCCGACTCTGCCCACTGCATGAGCGTGCGGATGACCGGGCCGATCGAGTAGAAACCGCCCACGGCCATCGCCGCACCGAGGATGCCCGAGGAGAAGTTGTCGATGAGCATCTCGAAGCCCGAGGCGACCCGCCCCTCGATCGCCTCGTCGAACTTCTTGAGCAGCCACGCGGTGAGCGGGGCGATGATCATGGCCCCGAGGAACATCGGGGTGCCCTCGGCGCCGACGATCACGCCGACGGTCGCGATCGCACCGACGACGCCGCCGCGCGTGCCGTGCACCATGCGCCCGCCGGTGTAACCGATGAGGAGGGGCAGCAGGTAGGTGATCATCGGTCCGACGAGGCCCGTGTGCCCGTCGAAGCCGCCGAGCTGGGCGACCGGCCACCAACCGACGTCGATGAAGAGGGCTGTGATGAGGCCCCACGCGATGAACGCGCCGATGTTGGGCATGATCATCCCGGCGAGGAAGCCGCCGAAACGCTGCACGGCGGCCTTGGTGCCGGTGCCGGTGACCTTCGGTGTGTACTCACTCATGGCTGGACTCCTTCGTCCTGTCACGCCCGGTGAGGGCCGGGCTAGCTCGCGGGGGCGAGCGGGTGCTGGAGGTCTGGTGCGGTGAGGATCTCGGCCGCGGACAGGTCGATGTCCGTGGGGGTGGGCATGACGCTGCCGGGCAGCCGCACGGCGGCAGCCCCCCAGGCGAGCGCGGTGCGCAGCGCGAGTGCGCGCCCGTCGGCCCCGGGTGACGGGTCGGCGGGAGTCGAGAGGGCGGACAGGTAGCCCGCGAGGAAGGCGTCGCCCGCGCCGACGGTCGAGCGCGGGTCGGCGACGAAGGAGGTGCCCACGAGGTCCGGCCCCTCGCCGGGTCCCACGAGAGCGGCGCCGTCGGCACCGAGGCTCACGAGGACGTGCTCGACCCCTCGCTCGTGGATCTCGTGCGCCGCGGCGAGGACGTCCGCGAGGCACGAGAGCTCGCGACCGACGACCTCCGTGAGCTCCTCGCGGTTCGGCTTGACCAGCTCGGGCCTCGCCTCGACCGCGTGCCGCAGGGCGGGGCCCGAGGTGTCGACCGCGACGCGCCGCCCGCTGCCGCGCAGGAGGCGCGTCATCGCGGCGTACTCGCCCTCGTCGACCCCGGGCGGCAGGCTCCCGCACAGCACGACCCAGTCCCCCGGGGCGGAGAGCTCGAGCACGAGGCCCGTGAGGGTCTCGAGCTCTGCCGGGGTGAGGCTCGCGCCGGGCTCGTTGAGCTTCGTGACCGAGCCGTCGGGCTCGGCGACCGTGACGTTGGAGCGCGTGTGCCCTGCGACAGGGACGGAGGAGACCAGGACGCGCTCGGCCTCGAGCAGCGCGAGCAGCTGGGCGCCGTCAGGACCGCCGAGGGGGACGACGGCGCGAGAGTCGTGGCCGTTGGCGAGCAGGGCCCGCGTGACGTTCACGCCCTTGCCCCCGGGGTCGAGCCGCGTGCGCAGCGCGCGGTTCACGGCCCCGGGCTCGAGCGAGGCGACCTCGATCGTCCGGTCGAGGCTCGGGTTGAGCGTCACGGTCAGGATCACGCGCGCACCACCCGCGGTCCTGCGGTCTCGATCTCGTCGGCGAGGACGGGCTCGAGCCCCGAGTCGGTGATCACGGTGTCGATCGCCTCGACAGGGGCGACCTGGGCGAAGTCGGAACGCCCGAACTTGGTGTGGTCGGCCATGACGACGGTGCGGCGCGCCGCCGCCACGAGGGCCCGCTTGACGCCGGCCTCCCCGAGGTCCGGGGTGGTCAGGCCGCGCTCGACCGTGATGCCGTTCGTGCCGAGGAAGGCGACGTCGGCGTAGATGTCGCGCAGCTCGCGCGTGGTCCACGCCCCGACGGCCGCGAGGGTCCGGCCGCGCACCGTGCCGCCGAGCAGGTGGAGGGTCACGTGGGGGCGCGTCGCGAGGAGGGTCGCGATGGGCAGCGAGTGGGTCACGACGGTGAGCTCCCGGTCGCTCGGGAGCATCTCGGCGAGGCGGATCGTCGTCGTGCCCGCGTCGAGGATCACCGCCCCGCCCTCGGGGAGCTCGGCGAGAGCGGCCTTCGCGATGCGCTCCTTCTCCCCCGACATGCGCCCCTCGCGATCGGCGACCGCGGGCTCGATGCCGAGGCGCTCGACGGGGATGGCCCCGCCGTGCATGCGGCGCACGAGGCCCCGGCGCTCGAGGAGGGTGAGGTCTCGACGCACGGTCTCCGGGGTGACGTCGAGGGCCTCGGCGAGCTCTCGGACCTCGACGCGCCCGTGCTGGCGGGCTCGAGCGAGGATCTCCTGCTGCCGCTCCGTCGCGTACACGCGCTCTCCGTCCGATCAGGGCCGCTCTGCCCGTTCAAATGTTGCTTTCTCTTTGTCTAGTTCTGTTTCTGTTGGCTGTCAACCCCTTTGCCCTCTTCTGCGCGGTCTGGGACTCGTGACCTCGACCGCGGTCCCCGCGAGCGCTCCGGCCGCGCCGCCCTCGAGCGCGAACTAGGGTGGCCGCATGGTCGCTCGCGCTACTCGACTCGCTGGTTCTGCTCGAGGGGCCGACGGCCTCGACGCCGCCTTCGCCGCGATCCGAGCCGAGCACGAGGTGCCCGAGGAGTTCCCTGCCGAGGTGCTCGAGGCCGCCGAGCGCGCCGCGAGGGACCCGCGCCTGCCCGAGACGGACGCGAGGCACCTCGAGCTCGTCACGATCGACCCGCCCGGCGCGATGGACCTCGACCAGGCCATGCAGCTCGAGCGCACCACGCAGGGGTATCGCGTGCACTACGCGATCGCCGACCTGACCGCCTTCGTCGCTCCCGGCGACCCGATCGACCTCGAGGCGCACCGCCGCGGCCAGACCATCTACTGCCCCGACTCGCGCGTGCCCCTGCACCCGCCGGCGCTGAGCGAAGGCGCCGCGAGCCTCTTACCGGGCGAGGACCGACCCGCCTACGTGTGGGAGATCGAGCTCGACGCCGAGGGCGCGCGCCGCTCGGCCCGGGTGTACCGCGCGATGGTGCGCTCGCGCGCTCGCTTCACCTACGAAGAGGCCCAGGAGGGGATCGACTCGGCCGACGAGCGCTTCGCCCTGCTCGCCGAGATCGGTCTCCTGCGGATCGAGCGGGAGTCGGCGCGCGGCGGCGCGAGCCTGCCCATGCCCGAGCAGGAGGTGCACGCCGACGAGGAGGGTCGCTACTCCCTGCGGCTGCGCCCGCTGCTCGCCGCCGAGGAGCTCAACGCGCAGATCTCCCTGCTCACCGGCATCGCCGCGGCCCAGATCATGATCGAGGGCGGGCTCGGGATCCTGCGCACGATGCCGCCCGCCGACCCCGAGGACCTCGCCCGCTTCCGCCGCGAGGCTCGCGCCCTCGGTGCCGAGTGGCCCGAGGGACTGCCCTACGGAGACTTCTTGCGCGGCCTCGACCGCGAGGACCCGCACCACCTCGCGGTCATCTACGAGGCGACCTCGCTCTTCCGCGGCTCGGGCTACACCGTGCTCGACACCGAGGATCCCGCCTTCCCCGTCCCCGAGAACCCCGTCCAGGCCGCGATCGCCGCGCCCTACGCGCACACCACGGCTCCCCTGCGGCGGCTCGTGGACCGCTTCTCCCTCGCGGTGTGCGAGGCGCTCTGCTCGGGCAGCGAGGTCCCCGCGTGGGTGCGCGAGGGCCTCGAGCCCCTCCCCGCGACCATGGCCGAGTCGGGCCGGCGCGCGGGCGCCGTCGAGCGCGCGTGCCTCGACGCGGTCGAGGCCGCCGTGCTCGCGCACCGCGTGGGCGAGGTCTTCGATGCCGTCGTGGTCGACGCGGGGCGCTCGGGGCTCGAGCTCCAGCTCACCGACCCGGCCGTCACGGCGCGCGCCGAGGGCGAGGCGGAGCCCGGGGACCGCGTGCGGGCCGAGCTCGTGACCGCCGACCTCGCGGAGCGCTCGGTGCGCTTCCGCGTGCTCAGCAGCTAGTCGGCCCCAGCACCCTCAGGAGGCCGCGGACTTCCGCGCGGGCTTGTCCTCGGACTTCGCGGACTTCTTCGCCGTCGACTTCTTCGCGGCAGCCTTCTTCGCGGGGGCCTTCTTCGCCGCCGTCTTCTTCGCAGGCTTCTCGTCCGAGGACGCCGAACCACCGCCACCGCGCTTCTTCTCGACCGAGCGCCGCAAGGCCTCCATGAGGTCGAGCACCTCGGCTCCCTCGCCGTCCTCCTCGGGCACGACGGTCTCGATCGCGTCGCCCTTCTCGAGCTTCGCGTCGATGAGCTCGCGCAGCTGGGCCTGGTACTCGTCGACGTACTCGGCGGGCGTGAAGTCGTCCTCGAGCTGGGCGACCACGGCCTTGGCGAGCTCGAGCTCCTTCGCGGAGACCTTGGGCGTCTCGGCGAGGGTGTCGAACTCGGCGGCGCGGACCTCGTCGTCCCAGAGCAGGCCCTGGAGCAGGAGCGTGTCCTCGTGCACGCGCAGGGCCCCGAGCCGGGTGCGCTGGCGCAGGGCGAAGCGCACGATCGCGGTGCGGTCGGTCGACTCGAGGGTCTTGCGCAGCAGCACGTAGGCCTTGACCGAGCGCGGGTCGGGCTCGAGGAAGTAGCTCTTGTCGAAGCGGATCGGGTCGACCTGCTCGCTCGGCACGAACTCGAGCACCTCGATCTCGCGGTTGCGCTCGGCGGGCAGGCTCGCGAAGTCCTCGTCGCTCAGCACGACGGTGTTGGTGCCGTCGTCGTAGGCGCGGTCGATGTTCTCGAAGGGGACGACCTTGCCGCACTTCTCGCAGGTGCGCTTGTAGCGGATGCGTCCGCCGTCGGCGTCGTGCACCTGGTGCAGGTCGACGTCGTGGCTCGCCGTGGCCGAGTACAGCTTCACGGGCACGTTGACCAGACCGAAGGCTACGGAGCCCGTCCAGATCGCTCTCATCTGCACAGTCTCCCGCTGGCGAGGCGAGTTGTCCTGTGGTGGCCTTGCGCCATGGCCCAGGGGACGGACGTCGTCGTCGAGGGCCGCCGCCTGCGCCTGAGCAGCCTCGACAAGGTTCTCTACCCCCGCACCGGGACCACCAAGGCGGACGTGATCCGGTACTACGCCGAGGTCGCCGAGGTCATGCTCCCGCACCTGCGCGGGCGGCCCGTGACCCGCAAGCGCTGGGTGGACGGCGTCGAGGGCGAGGAGTTCTTCGCCAAGCAGCTCGAGCCGCACGCGCCCGAGTGGCTCGCGCGGCAGGGCATCCGGCACTCGAGCCGCGTGACTGAGTACCCGGTCGTCACCGAGCCCGCGACCCTCGTGTGGTTCGCCCAGATGGCAGCCCTCGAGCTGCACGTGCCGCAGTGGCGCTTCGGCCCGGACAGCAAGCCCGCGAACCCCGATCGCCTCGTGGTCGACCTCGACCCGGGGCCAGGCGCAGGGCTGCCCGAGTGCGTGCAGGTGGCGCTGTGGGCGCGCGAGATCCTCGACGGCATGGGTCTGCCGAGCGTGCCCGTGACGAGCGGCTCGAAGGGCATCCACCTCTACGCGGGCCTCGACCAGAGTGCGACGAGCGATCAGGTCTCCTCCGTGGCCAAGGAGCTCGCGCGCGCTCTCGAGGCGGACCACCCGAAGCTCGTGGTCTCCGAGCAGCGCAAGTCCCTGCGCGCCGGCAAGGTGCTCGTCGACTGGTCGCAGAACTCCGCCGCGAAGACGACGATCGCCCCCTACTCCTTGCGTGGCCGCGCGCGCCCCTGGGTGGCTGCCCCGCGCACCTGGGCGGAGATCGAGGCCCCGGGGCTCGCCCAGCTCGAGATGGACGAGGTGCTCGAGGCCCTGCACCGGCGCGGCGACCCCCTCGCGGCCCTCGCCTCCCCCGCGGAGGACCGCCTCGCGACCTACCGCTCGATGCGCGACCCGAGGAAGACGAGCGAGCCCGTGCCCGAGGCGGCCCCCGTCCCCCGGCCCGGCGGGCGCTCCTTCGTGATCCAGGAGCACGACGCGCGCCGGAAGCACTTCGACTTCCGCCTCGAGCACGGCGGCGTGCTCGTGAGCTGGGCCCTGCCCAAGGGCGAGCCCACCGACCCGAGGCGCAACCACCTCGCGGTGCACACCGAGGACCACCCGCTCGAGTACGGCAGCTTCGAGGGCGAGATCCCGAAGGGCGAGTACGGCGCGGGGACCGTGCGGATCTGGGACTCGGGCACCTACGAGCTCGAGAAGTGGCGCGAGGACGAGGTCATCGTGACCCTCGAGGGCCGGCGCGGCCGACGGCGAATCGCGCTCATCCGCACCGACGGGGACCAGTGGCTCGCGCACCTCATGGCGCCACGGGGGAGGCCCGCGGGCCAGGCCGCCGACGGCGAAGCCCCTGGCGAGGGCGCGACCTCCGCCCCTGGCACGCGCGGCCCCCGGCGCTCGCCGTCGGCGGAGCTCCCCGTCGCCGCCCCGGGCGAGGCGATCGCGCCGATGCTCGCGACGAGCGGGACGCGCTCGGACGTCGTGCACTCGGACGAGGAGTGGCTCGTCGAGATGAAGTGGGACGGCATCCGGGCGATCGTCACGATCGCGGGCGGCGCCGTCCGGGTCGCGAGCCGATCGGGGCGGGACATCACGGGTGAGTACCCTGAGCTCTCCGTGCTCGCCGAACGCGTGCCCACGGACGCGGTGCTCGACGGGGAGATCGTCGCCCTCGACGCCCAGGGGCGCCCCGACTTCGGGCTGCTCCAGCAGCGCATGAACCTCACCGAGCCGCGCGAGGTCGAGGCCGCGATGCGCTCCGTGCCCGTGCGCATCCTGCTCTTCGACCTGCTCGCGGCGGACGGCCGCTCGTGGCTCGGCGAGCCCCTCTCCCGGCGTCGCGAGGCGCTCGAGACGCTCGTCGAGACGGGCGGGACCGTGGACGTGCCTCCCGCCTTCGAGGGCGACTTCGACGAGGCCTTCGCGACGAGCCTACGCCTGGGCCTCGAGGGCGTCGTCGCCAAGCGCGCCGACTCGCCCTACCTGCCCGGCCGGCGCAGCTCGGGCTGGGTCAAGGTCAAGCACTCGCTCACGCAGGAGGTCGTCGTCGTGGGCTGGCGGCCGGGGAAGCGGAGGATCGCCTCGCTCTTGCTCGCCGTCCCGGACGCCGACGGCGCGCTGCGCTACGCGGGGCGCGTGGGCTCGGGCTTCAGCGACCGTCAGCTCACGGAGATCGAGAAGCGGCTCGCGCCCCTCGAGCGCGAGGACTCCCCCGCGAGCGAGGTGCCCTCGCTCGACGCGCGCGACGCCCGCTGGGTCGAGCCCCGACACGTGGGAGAGGTCGAGCACGCCCAGTGGACCGCCGACGGGCGCCTGCGCCACGCACGCTGGCGCGGCTGGCGCGAGGACAAGAAGCCC
>ENA-UOVV01001019-UOVV01001019.1-compost-metagenome-genome-assembly--contig:-NODE-1019-length-25265-cov-7.083340_pt1 | contig 25265 bp, 20 predicted proteins | sample MGYA00238155_ERZ761577 | MGnify/ENA primary metagenome ERZ761577 (study PRJEB28898, sample SAMN06268775) | compost metagenome | isolation source: Emeryville, CA | place: USA:Emeryville, CA | collected...
GTCTGGGCACAGAAGAACGATTCCCGGGTTACGCGTGTTGGGGCTTTTATTCGCAATACCCGCCTCGATGAACTTCCCCAGCTCTACAACGTCTTTTCCGGCTCCATGAGCTTTGTGGGCCCAAGACCCGAAAGACCGGAGTTTGTGGTGGATCTGGCCAAGCAGATTCCCTTTTATGATACTCGCCACAAGGTCAAACCCGGCCTGATGGGATGGGCTCAACTGAAGTACCCCTACGGGGCCTCGGTTGAGGACGCCAAAAACAAGTTGCAATACGACCTCTATTACACCAAGAATCACAGCATGCTTATGGATCTGCTGATCATGATCCAGACAGTTGAGATAGTGCTCTTGGGCAAAGGGGTTCACTAATCCGCCCCAGGGCATCACGGTTAAACCTGATAAAAAGAGGAAAAGGGTGTGAAAAAACTATTCTGGACTGGCCTGTGTCTGGTGTTTTCCGTCTTGCTGGCAGCCTGTAGCAGCTCTTCAAAAGTGGCTTCTCCCGAGCGTATGGACTCAGGGCTACTGGAGGAATACCGCATAGGTGTAGGTGATGAGCTCCAGGTTAACGTCTGGCGCAACCCCGAACTCTCGGTGTCCGTACCTGTCCGCCCGGACGGCAAGATCTCCATGCCGCTGGTGGGCGATATAGTGGCTGCCCAGCTGACCGCCACCGAACTGGCGAGCAATATCTCCGCCGCCCTCACCGAATATGTGCGCAATCCCCAGGTGACGGTCATAGTTGCCAACCCCAGCAGCTCCGACTTTCAGCGCCGGGTGCGTATCACCGGGGCCGTCAACAATCCCCAGTCGATTCCCTATCGCGAAGGTATGACGGTGCTGGACTTGGTATTGCTGGCAGGGGGCACCAACGAGTTTGCTGCGCCCAACCGCACCAAGCTCTATCGCAAGATCAATGGAGAGCTCAAGGTATATCCGGTCTATCTCAACGACCTGATCAATAAAGGCAAGGTCTCCACCAACTATCCACTGCAACCCTCAGACATAGTCACTGTCCCTGAGCGCAGCTTTTAATCACGAGAGGTTTCATGGATAAGGTCTATATCAAAGACATGCTCTATTCGCTGAAAGCGGAACTGATCCGCTTTCGCGTCTGGTGTGTACTGCTGTTTATATTGACGAGCTTTGCCGTGCTGGGTGTGGGCATGATCGTACCCAAGAAGTACAGCGCCGGGGCTCTGCTGGTGGCCGACGCCACCAATATCATCGAGCCTCTGCTCAAGGGGCGGGCTGAGGTCACCAAGGTGGACCGTACCGAGCAGGCGAAAGAGGTGATTTACACCCGTGGTCTGCTGGAACAAGTGGCCCGACAGGCGGGTATGGTGGGTGAAAACGCCGACCCCAACGAGCTGGCCAGAGCAGTGCGAACATTGCGTTCCAATCTGGTGATCAAGGGAGAGAAAAATAATTTCTTCCGCGTTAGTTACTCCGCTTCCGATCCGGACGCTGCCTTCGAGGTGGTCAACAACGTTATCAACATCTTTATCGAAGACTCTGCCCGCAAAAAGCGCGAGGAAAGTCTGGCGGCCTACAATTTTATCGACACTCAGGTACAGGCCTACCGTCGCCAGCTGGAACTGGCTGAACAGCGACTCAAGGATTTCAAAGGTCAGAATCTGGACGGTACCGAGGCCACAGTAACTGCGCGTATCGTGCAGCTGCGCAACGAAATAGAAGCACTGAAAATCAGTATTGAAGAAACCCAGGCGCGCATTACAACTATCCAGCAACAGCTGAGCAGCGAAGGCCAATACCTGCAGGTCAAAAGTCAGGTGGATGATATGCGCCAGCGCAAGCAAACGCTCTCCAGCCAGCTGGAGCAGCTATTGCTCAGCTATCAGGAAAACTATCCGGATGTGATTTCTCTGCGCAGTCAGATTGCAGATCTGGACGCGGCTATTGAGCAAATTCAGTCTTCAGGAGAGGTTTACGGCAATGCGTCGCGTGTAGAAAACCCCCTCTATGAAGAATTGCGCAAACAACTGCAGGCAGCTGATGTGGATCTGCGTGGGCAAAAACGCCGCATGCAGTCTCTGATTCACCTGCAGGAGCAGGAGTACGAACGCGCCCAGAGGATCGCCGCAAATCAGGCGGAGCTGTCTGAACTCACTCGTGACTATAACGTCACCCAGAGCGTTTATGACGAAATGCTTCAGCGCAAGGAAAACGCACGCCTGTCGATGAGCCTGGATATGGAAGGGCAGGGTATCAACTACCGCATTCAAGAGCCGGCAACCTTCCCTCTGTATCCGATCGGGCTTCGTTTTCTTCACTTTGTTATTGCGGGCCCATTTCTGGGATTACTTTTACCGCTGGGATTGCTGGTGCTCTATGTGTTGATGGATCCGCATTTGCGTTCGGCTCGTACGCTCCAACAACAATTGCCATCGGATGTGGAACTACTGGGTGTCATTCCTCACTACCACTCTCCACTGGGTGAGCGGCTGTTGCGTAAGGACATGCTCTTGCTGTTACTGCTCTGCATACTCGCCATGGGCGCCTACTTTGGATTGGCTGTCTACTGGCATTCGCTGCGAGGTTAATAAGGTGAAAGATCAAGATAAACAACCTCCTGTCAAAGACGAGCTGGACGAAATGGTGGAAACCAGTATTCCACTGGTGAAAACAGCCGTTGCCGAACATCGCAAGCGTGAGCAGATCAAAAACATGGCCATGCCCGCGCTTTGGACACAGGAAGAACTTTACGAGAAAAAGGTGGTATTCGCTGGCATGCGTCAGCGCGAGCTGCTCAACGCCTTTCGTGAAGTGCGTATTCGCCTGCTGAAAAAAAGCAAGGCAGACAACATAGTGGTGTTGGTTTCTTCTGTAAGTAAACACGGTGGTTCCAGCTTCTTTGCTTTCAACCTGGCAGCGGCTTTTGCTTTGGATCAGCACAAGACAGCGCTCTATGTAGATTGCAATCCCTACTCCTCTGCCGCCGAGCGCTACATAGTGACGCCAGTGGATGTGGGATTGACGCACTATCTTTCGGATTACAGTGTGCCGCTCAAGCGCATTATCTATCCCAGTGGTATTGAGCGTTTGCGCGTAATTCCTTCAGGTGGCTCCAGTGAATCAGCAGCAGAATTTTTCAATTCAAAGCGAATGGAAGTGCTGGTGAGCGAAATCAGAAGCCGTTATCCCGATCGTTTTATCGTTCTTGATGCGCCTTCAGTTCAGCAATCGACTGAAGCACGCATTCTCTCCCAATACTGTGATCATGCTCTTCTGGTAGTTCCCTTTGGCAAGGCCGTGACCGATGAAGTTTTGGCGGCAATTGATGCAGTGGGTAAAGAGCGCTTTGCAGGCTTGGTTTTTAATAATTAACCATCGCAACCAAGGTATGCATGGAGATGCAAATGAAAAACCGCGCCTTTGCCGTTCCTGTAAAACTACTAGCGCTACTGATAGCCGGAGTCAGCTCTGGTATCAGCGCCAACGAATTCGCTGCTCGTCTTGAAGCATCCAGCCGCTATTCGGACAATGCCACCAAAGCCAGCGAAGAACAAAACACTATTGAGGAGCGGCAGGACAGATACCAGCTGGAGCTTAGTGGTCTTTACGAAAACGCGCTTGTGGAATTGGGCGCGAACTATGTGGCATCGGCCAATATTTTCCAAAAGGAATCTCAGGACGATCGCAATCTGCTGGAGGGTGATTCTCACCTGCGTCTCGGCAAGCCCACACAACTCTTTGACTTGCTGCTGACGCACTCGCGCCGCAGTCTGCGTACCAGTGCAGAAGATCTGGATTTGCTTGCCAATCGCGATGAGCGACAAATGCTTTCGGTGATTCCCAGTTTTCATTTGGGCGCTACTTCGGCGGACAGGTTTCTGGTTATCGGCAATTACACCAAGGTCGATTATCGGTTTAATGAGAATCGCAACTCCGAATATACGGGGGCCAATCTTGTCTGGCAGCACGATTTTAGCCGTGCCCACGGCATAGAGCTGAGCGGCCAGCACACAGAAGTGGACTTTGAGTATTTCCCTGCAGTGGATTATCAATATCAGGCTGCGATGTTTTCCTATCACACCAGTCTGCGCAATCTCAGCTATACACTGGCGGCTGGTTACAACCAGAGTAAAAGAGATCTGGATGATGTGGAAAATTCCGCACCCAGCTTCAGAGTGGAGGTGGGTTACGATACCGGCGTACATCAACTCAGTGTTTATGCCGAGCAGCGCATTACTGACTCAAGTGTAGGCGATGGTAACCGCGGTGAACTGGGTATGCCACGACCCGGTGACGTTAGTGCTGGTACCCTTGATCAAATCAAGCGCCGCAGTTTGGAAGTGTCATGGAACACGCAAGCGCTATGCGATCGCTGTGAAATGGGCATTTACGCCAATGCGCGCAAGGATGAATTTCTCAGCTCACCGCAAAATAATGATGAAGTAGGTGGTGGAGCAAGCTTCAGCTACAGACTCAGTCCGGCGGCTCGCATCAGTGCAACCTGGAATCGTCGTGATCGCGATTTTGTTATCAGCAACGAAAACGTAAAGCTGGATCGCAGCGCTATCGAATACCGCTATGAGTTCAGGAGCGGAATTGGTCTGGCCGTCTTTGCTGAACACGAAAAAAGCAAATCCAACTCAGGTCAGCAGGACTACGAAGAAACGATAGGTGGTCTGTCTCTTTCGTATCAATATTAATTGCCAGGCTATGCTATCGACTGTCGCGTAATACAAGGTTAATAACTATGAGAGCCATTACCCGATTTATTCCCCTAATCTTTATCCTTGCGCTTACAGCTTGTGGTGACAAACAACAGGACAGGGCCAGGGAAGCGGAGCGTCACGAGAAAACCGCTGCTGCTTATCAATCACAGGGCCAATTTCGTGCTGCCATGATCGAGGCGCGCAACGCCATCCAGAATCAGCCGGACAAGTCATCGGGATACCTGTTATTGGCTCACATCTACAATCAGGTGGGTGCCTATTCATCCACTCAGTCACTGCTGGAAAGCTTGCAGGAAAAAATGCCCGATACCCGTCTGGTGCTGGCCGAGGCCTATGTCTATGGCAAAAAACATCGCTCTGCGCTCAACCTGCTCAACGATTATGCTCCTGCTGAGGGTGAGGATTTACAGCGTCTGACACTGATGGCTTATGCCCATATCGCCTTGGGTGATACTCAATCTGCAGAGAAAGCACTGCAACAAATGGCAGCACTGCCCGATGCAGAAGCAGCCGAGCAGGTACAGTATTTGCGCGCTGCCATGGCGCTGTCTCAGGGCAAGCAGGAGACTGCGGCGCAAATTCTGTCGCAACTTCTGTCGAAAAATCCGGAGCACCTCAAGGCTCTGACCATGGCCGGTGAAATAGCGCTTTATAACAATAAGCTGGAAGTAGCTGAAGAGCATCTGACCAAGGCGCTGACACTGGCCAAGACCAGCGACATCATGACTATTGATCGTGTGATGATTCTCAGCCATCTCACACAAGTGCTGATTCAACAGGGCCGTACTTCCGAGGCCTACGCCTACCAAAAGCTGCTGGCGGATGCCAACCCCGAAGGTCAGGCAGTGCAGCAAAAATTTGCCGATGCAGTTGAGTTTTATCAGCAGGGTAAGTTGCAGGAAGCCAAACAACTACTCAGTGAAATTCACGAACAACATCCCAGCGACAAAAACGCCGGTACGCTACTCGGCCTGGTGCAGTATCAGCAGGGCCAGAATGAAGAAGCTCTGGAACTTTTTAATCAATATATAGATACAGAAACCGCCAACCCTTCAGTTATTCAGGCGGCAGCCGTTGCCAAGTATCGCACCAATCGCGCTGATGAGGCTTTGAGCCTGCTGCAATCGGCAGTGGAAAACCAGCCCAATGATCCAACCCTGCTGGCCACTTACGGGCTGGCGTTGCTCGATCAGGATGGCACCAGTTCCCAAGGCGCTCTGGCGATTGAAAAGAGCCTGGCGATAAATCCTGCGCAACAGCGGTTGCGCATTGCCCTGGCCAAACGCCATCTCAATCTCGATCAGCCGGAACAGGCGCTGGCGCAACTGCAAAAAGCCTACAGTGAACTGCCCCAGGATGTACTTATCGAACAGACCTACTTCGATGCCCTGTTAAAACTGGGCAAGGCATCTGATGCAGAAGCGCTGGTAAAACAACTGCGCACAGCAGATGCAAACAATCCGCGCGGACACTTCCTCGAAGGCTGGTTGCAGCTGCATCAAAAAGCCTATCGCAAGGCACAGGCTTCCTTCAGTAAGGCGTTGGAAAATACCAGTGGTACCGACAGAGCCATGGCCTACAGCGGTTTGGCTCAGGCACATGAGCAGGCCGGTCAGTTACAGGAAGCGGCAAATGTCTGGCAAACAGCCTTGAAAGAAGATCCCGCCATGATCGCCGCCTACTCCCGCTGGCTGGCACTTATGGAAAAGCTCAACAAGGGTGATCAGGCGCTGGCCTATCTGACCGAACTGGAATCCCAGAAAAAATACTGGCAACCCTCCGTAGTGTTGGCGCAACTTTATTACAATCAGCGTCAGATAGATTCCGCCATCCAGCACATAGAAACTGCACTGACCCGCAGTCAACAGGAAGGACTGGTCAAGCGGGTAGCTGCCAACCTCTATAGTCAGAAGGGGATGGAGCTCAAGCAGCAAAGAGCGTTTGCAGATGCGCGCATTAACCTGATGAAAGCGCATGAATTGAACCCCGATAACATCCTGTACCTTGCCAATCTGATTGATTTGGAACTGGTCGCTGGCCGCATAGCCGAAGCGCAGAAATTACTCGATCAGTATCCAAGATCAGATGAAAATCTGGCTGCTTATTTGTTCCTGCAGGGTGCTATTCATCGCGCCGATAAAAAACCGGATGCGGCACTCAAGTTCTATCAGCAGTCCTGGGCGGAAAAGCCCAGTGACAATGCTGGCGAAGCCATTTACACCCATTATCAGCAGGCTGGTGAACAGGCAGAAGCCCAGTCCATGCTGGAGAAATGGATAAGCGCCATGCCGCAAAGCCCACGTCCAACGCTGATCAAGGCGCTCAATGCACATCAGCGTAATGATATTCAGGAAGCGGTTATTTGGTACGAGGCGACGCTGGAGCTGGCACCGGATCTGGTGGCGGCTATCAACAACCTGGCGTGGATCTACAACGAACAAAAAGATCCACGTGCCTTGGAAACGGCGCGCAAGGCTTATGAGATGGCACCAAAGAGCCCTGATATCCTCGATACCTACGGCTGGATTCTGGTGGAGCAGGGCCAGGTGGCAGAAGGTATCAAGCATCTGGAAGAGGCTTCCCGCATAGCGCCGGACAACAAGGAAATTCTCGAGCATCTCAGTCAGGCCAAGGCCAGGCTTAAATAGTGAGACTCCATGAGTGACACACACACCAAAGCGCTATCCACGGAATCATCACCGTTTCGCACCCAGGCATGGGTGCAAGCCTGGATAGACACCTGGGGTAAAGACCCGCGCATCAGCCTGATTGATCTGGGTGGGCGCGGGCACCCGCTGGAACAGGTTTATCTCACTCATACCCGCATCAAGAAAATTCTGCCTATAAAGCTTCTCTGTTTGCCCGGTAATGGTTGCGGGCCGCTCAGCACTCCCAGAGCGGAATACAACAATCTGGATTCGCTAATTCAGATGGCTGGTAGTGTTGCGGATTTATCGCGAGAGCTGCGCAAACTTGGCTGGCAGCAAATGCGTATTACTGATGTAGAAAGCGCATCGGCTCTGCAGGAAATTCAGGAGCTGGCTAGCAGTATGAATCGTGCGATTCATACGGAATCGGTGGATATCAGCTATTCGGTCAAGCCGGTAGAATTTCAAACCTGGCTTAATCATTTGGGGTCTAACACTCGCCTGGCCTATTACAACCGCCGTCAGCGACTCGAACAGCAGGGCGAAATTACCTTTGTCGACTACGCTTGGCACGAAGCGCCGATATTCTTCAAATTGCTCAACGAGTTTCACGTGGCGCGCTGGGGCAGCCCTTGCTACTCACCAGAGTCACAGCGCTTTTTACAAAATTTCTGTGAACGACTGACTGTCGAAGGTGGCAAGGCCGTGATGCAGGCCATGAGAGTCAATGGCGAAACAGTATCTGTTCTGTTTGATTTTATATGGCAGTCGCGGCGCTACAACCTGCAATCCGGCTACTACGAAAATCACTTTCCAAAAATTGCTTTGGGCGCACTTCATTTTGGCTACGCCATCGAGGCCGCCCTGGAGCAAGGCCAAGCCTACGACTTTATGGCGGGCATGGGCAAAAACGCTAACTATAAAGAGCGCATCGCCAACCACCAAACCAGCATGACCAGCTTCAGCCTGGAAACCAAACCGCTGAGCTGGTTGCGCCGGTGTGCTCGAATGATAAAACCCAAGGAAGTTGCCGCGTGACGAGCAAAGCCAAACTCCTCGCGCGCAGCTCGGCGCTGCGTATTGCCCAAACATTGGTCGGTATCCTCATTGGCTTTTTGATGATGCCGTTTTTAATTCGTACCCTGGGAGAAGACCTTTACGGCTTGTGGATTGTTATTGCCAGTTTGGTGGGTACTTACTATTTATTGGATATGGGGTTTTCCCAGGCCATAACCCGCTACGTCGCCAAGTACATTCACCAACAAAATCCCCAGGCCGCCAGCCGCGTTATCAATACGGCGTTAGTGATCTACTCCAGCCTGGGCTTGGTGGTGTTTTTTGCGTCTATTGTGGCAGCCCAGTTTGGTGCAGAGCGCTTAATGAAGGGTTCCGAAAATCTCGGGCTGGCGCAGGTGCTACTGGTAATCATGGGCCTTAGCCTGGCGATAGAGTTTCCGGCCAAATCCTTCCCCGGCATTATCAGCGCCTACTTGCGCTATGACGTTATCGCCATCGTCAGGCTCGCCAAAAGTGTTCTGGATGCGCTACTGATTTATGGGTTTTTAACCAAGGGCTACGGCCTGATCGCCATGGCCCTGATCACCCTGACTACCGGCCTGCTCAGCACCGCATTTTACGTGTACTACGCCAACCGGCTATTTACCCACATTGAATACAAACGATCGCTGATTGATCTCAGCACCTTTAAAGAGGTGTTTCACTTTAGCAAGTGGGTGTTTGTGTTTGAGGTGAACTCTACCGTTCGCGACAAAATGGATATCTGGTTTATCGCCTTTTACCAAAGCAGCGCTGTGCTCACGGTCTACTATGTGGCGGTGCGTTTAACCGAATATGCCATTCAATTTTTGGCCCAGGCCACCGGCTTTACCAACCCCATCTTTACCGAATACTACGCCAAGGGCGAAACCGAAAAACTGCAACGGGCAGTGCGCGCCTTTATTAAAATCAACCTGATGCTGGGCAGTGTGTTCTTGGTGGGCTTTGCGCTGGTGGGTGAAAGTTTTGTTCGGCTGTGGATGGGCAGCGCATTCGCGTACCACCAGGCCTGGCAGTGTTTGGTGATTCTGTCCTTGGGGCGTTTTGCGGTACACTTCAGTGCGCCCCTACAAAGCCTATTGCTTACTGTTAATCGTCACAAAATTGGGGCTTGGGTATCGATGGTTGAAACAGTGGCTTCCGCTATTCTTTTGTGGCTGCTGGTGCCCGAGCACGGTATTCAAGGCGCCGCTCTTGCAATAGCATTACCTATTACTATTGGCAGGCTGGTAGTCATTCCCCTATTGGTGGCGCCCATTATCACACTGGGGTTTGCCAGCCTTGCGGTTCGTACACTAGTCTTTGCAGTGGTGACTTTTGCAGCTGTGGAGCTATTGGTGTGGACACTGCCCCATCTCAAGCAGCTATCCTTGGTGCAGCTGCTGTTGGTATCGCCGGTTATTGCCCTGGTGCAACTGCTTATTGGGCTTATTTTGTTTAATCAGGCAGAGCGCCAATGGATAATTGATCAATTACAGCGTCGATGGAGGAAGCGCACCTCCACGGCATGATTGAGGAAAGCCCCATGCCCAAAGCCAGCATTGTGATACCTGCCTATAACGCGGGTGCCTACATTATTAAAACCTTGGACTCCATCGTCAGCCAGAGCCTGGACGACTTTGAGTGCCTGGTGATTGATGACGGCTCCACCGATAACACCGCTGAACTGGTTGCTGCCTATCATGACGCGCGTATTCGATTAATTCGCCAAGCCAACTCCGGCGGTCCTGCCTCACCACGCAATCAGGGAGTAAACCAAGCGAAAGGTGAGTACATTTTTATGTTTGACAGCGACGATATTATGCTGCCGGACAAACTCCGGGTAACTGTCGGCGCGCTGGATGCGCACCCGGACGTGGATATGGTGTTTACCAACTTTCAATCGATTAACGACGCAGGTGAATTGCTCAACGCCAACTACCTGCAAGAGTACGATACCCTCTGGACGCTTTTGCCAGCACCTGCCAGTGAAATTAACCTGCTGCAATCCACAGCGCTGTTTAATGCACTGGTTCGCGTTAACTTTATAGGTACCTCCAGCGTAGCGCTCAGACGCAGCGCACTGGGGCCAGAAGATATTTTTAACGAGAGCATGAAAAATTCAGAAGATCGGCTGTTTTGGACAAGGTTTGTCAAAACCCACAAAGCCCTTTTTTTAAACCGAGTGCTACATCAATACCGCATACTGGATACCGGCATATCACGCCAAAGTTTTACCAAACGCGCTCCGGCAAAAATCCAAGGTCTTAAGTACATTCGCGAGCTCTGCGAAACTCCCGAGCAACAAAAATTCGTAAAGCACCAAATAGCCAGCGACTATGCTGCGCTCTCTTACGCTTACCGTCGACAGGGTGAACACCTTAAGGCCATTAAAACAGCCATACAGGCGTTGGGGTGGGGCATTGACAAGACTACTCTGAGGGCCTTGATCACCAGCCTGGTGGCGCCGATCATCCGGAAAACTAAATAGCCGGTGGCTTGGGGCAAGCCGCACAATTAATTTTTATTCCTTGTGCGTGGGTATTCCCCTGGGCATCGAATACATAGATGTAACTGCTGCTGCCCAACCTCAGTGGCCCTGAATGAGCGGCCACGCGAATTTGGTTATTGTTCCAGCTCACGACTGGCAATAGTTGCCGCTTGGCGGTGGGTGACCAAGTAGCCGCCTCGGAGATTTCGACGCGCGCCGGGCTGGCGCCAACTTGGAGCCGCCTTCGGCGCGTGGGCTCATACCCGGCTTGTACCACCAGGACACATAAGTTTTGTGCACCAAACTGGGCACCTTAGGGTGATTGGGCGAGCCCAAATAATTTTGATGACCGCTGCCCGCATAATAGGCGCCGGGTTTGCCGGTTAAGGTTTCGGCATTCTGTGCGTAGGTAAAGCGGCTACCCCAGGTGCGCGAGTCTGCGGCCCAACGGCAACGTAGAGGTTATCGTAAAGGCCATCAAATTGACTGTTATCGCCATTGCCCCACCAGCCGGGAATATTAATGCGGTCAAAGGCAAATACCTGGCTGTTTAACTTGGAGGGGTCTACAGAGCCGCTTTTTTTAATCTGGTTGCGATGGCTAATGCTGGACCAATCAAAGGTTATTGGTTGTGTACTGGGCGCGTTGGGGTCAAGGCGAATGTGCATGGCCATATGATTAAAGTTATCCCAATCCCACCACTGGCTGCCTTGCTCAAACCAGGTGATAGTGCCATCGTTGCCGCCTATGGCAAAGTTGCCATTGCCTACGTGCGTGGGAATACACACATCAAAGCCCTTGCCGGGGCCAAAGCCATCGCTGCCGTGCATTAGCCAGGTGAACTTCCAGGAGCTGGGGTCGGGAAAAGTTTTAGGGGTAGAGGCGCCCGCAAAGGTAGTGCCCTCGGGTACTTTTACCGAAAAAGCCACAAATGCCTCGGTGTAGTTAGCGCGAAAGTTAATGGCGAGCTGCGCCATTCCCTTAGCCCCACTTTGTGATACGACTGGGTCTTTGGCACGGTGAGTATGGTTGCCGCCAGGTTCCCGATAAACAACGGACTGGCTATGCCACGCACTGCTGATGTTTGAAAGCTGATTAGAAAAAAGTGGGCCGTGCTCGAAATTGTCAAAAAGCACTACTTTGGGGCCTGAGCCGAAGCCATTGCCATGGATTTCCAGATTACCCAGGGTTGAGTAGTTGATTTGTTGGATGGATGGAGCGGCCCAAGCGGTATGCCAAGCAATGAGTGGCGCAATAATCAACATTGGTTTCAGGAGAAAGCGGATCATAGTGTGAGCCTTCACTGCAAATATTATTCGTTCTTCCTAGCAAAGCATGTTGAGCTCTGCGACTGAAAATATACCGCCAAAAAGCCCCGAAATGGGTGGGATTTTTATTAAACTGTGACCCCTAACCGCTCGTGTGCCAAAAAACCAAAAAGCGTAATCAATAGCGATTAGCCTGTAAGCGCTCAAATGGCTCGGCAACCCGCAATTACTCGACTATCAGATAAACGAAAAATATGGAAAAAGCTCATACGGGGAATGAAAAAACACGTCTGCTGGCAATAGATGGGTTACGAGGTGTTGCTGCTATGGCAGTTGTACTTTTTCACTTGTCTGGGAATCTGGCACAAGATCTACCTTCGGTGTTGCCGAGTTGGATAATAGCCATCTTTCAGTACGGCTTTATTGGTGTGCCCATCTTTTTTGTGCTGAGTGGCTTTGTCATATCAGCCAGTGTAAAAACCTCAGGGGTTAATCTTGGCTACTTAGGTAGATTTGCACTGCGCAGATCCCTGCGCCTAGACCCTGCTTACTGGTGCGCAATCCTGCTTGCCATTGTCATGCTTGTGGTAAAAGAAACCATCCTCGGGTATAGCGTTGAGTACCCAAGCGCAAAAGATGTTTTCATTCATACGTTGTACTTACAAGATATTTTCTCGTTGAATTATCAACTGTCATCGGTGTTTTGGACTCTTTGTTTGGAGATACAGTTTTATCTCTTTTACGTTTTTAGCTTGTATTTGATGTGCCGCCTCAAAATAGGAAAAGTTCTAGACCTCCACTCCTGGCTAATGCTGGTTACTGGTGTTTTATCGATCTTGATCTATTCCAAAGTATTAAATATCTATGTTCCTGGTTGGTTCGTGCCTTACTGGCACTTTTTTGTATTGGGGTGCTTTGCTCAGCGAGCTATCCAGCACGCTGGGGTACATAAATCCCTATTTTTTGTGTTTCTTGTTTTTGATGCCTCGTCTCTGCTAGTCGGCGCTAATCTTCCTTACGTGGCTGCCGCGTTGACTTCTACCGCATTTATATTCTGGCTAGGTATGGTGGGACAGTTAAAAGCGGCGCTCAATTATGGATGGTTGCAGTTCTTGGGAAAAATATCCTATAGCCTATACCTTCTGCACCCGGAAGTTGGATGGAAGACCATATCGATATTGCAGTCAGTTCAAAAATTTAAGAACCTGCCCTATTCCCCAGTGTTTGCTTTATTGGCTGGAGTTCTGGCGAGAGTAATTTCCGCCTATATTTTCTACCGAATAGTTGAAAAGCCCAGTATGGACTTATCAAAAAAAATTACTTATAGATGAAATTGGACAAGAATATTATGAAAGTTTTGGTTGTAGTGAGATGGCCAGTTGGAGGAATTAGAACGTTTATAAAATACGTTTATTCAAACTGGGCCGATAAAAATATTGAATTACATTTTCTTACTCCAAATTTACCTGAGGTTATTGTTCTAAAGGAGCAGCTCGGTGCGCTGAACACCAAGTGGCATTTAACAAAAACGGATGGGCCAAGCGTGCTTGACATTTTAAAATTGGGCTATTCAATTCTTAGGGAAGGAAATTTCGATATTGTTCATGCTCATGGCTTTACCTCAGCAATTGCTCTAAGTCCACTGATTTTCATGTTCAGAGTTAAATCCGTTTTTACTTCACACGATGCATTACTTGAAAAGCAATTTATCGGATTTAAGGGAAAAATAAAGAAGGCTATTATCACTTTGGCGCTAAACCGATATACAAAGCTTCATTCAGTTTCTCATGATTCTGCAGATAATCTCGTTAAATCACTTCCTTCGCTTAACAAAAGCAAAATGGTTGTTATAGTGAGTGGAGTTGATACAAACAGGTTTTATACGGCTGATTCCATTGATCTGAAAAGCTTATTGGATGTTTCTGGAGGGGTGACATTAATTGGATTTTTCGGGAGATTTATGTCGCCTAAGGGGTTTAAATATCTAATAGATGCTATGAGCCTCTTAGAAAAAGAACAGCCAGGAAAATTTAAGGTGGTTTGTTTTGGGGCCGGAGCTTTTATCAGAGAGGAGCAGCAATACATTTCAAGTCTAGGGTTGATGGACCGCTTTTATTTTCACGATTTTATTCCAGATATTGCACCTTATCTTAAGGGGTGCGATATCGTGGCAATGCCTTCGCTATGGGAGGCATGCGGATTGCTTGCCATGGAGTCTTTGGCTGCCGGAGTGCCTTTGGTTGCTTCCTCGTGTATGGGATTGCGCGAAGTTTGTAACGGGTCGCCTGCGATAATGGTTGATCCCGCTAACGCTGACGCATTGGCTTTGGGAATAGTAGATGCATCAAAAGCAGATAGAACTCTCTTTGAGGGTTATGCATCTATCGCAAAAGAGAAGTTTTCTGTGAAGATGACTCAAGAGAAAATCTATAGTCTCTATGAAAGCCTGGTGAGTAAAGATGCAATCAACTAGTTTGGAAAAAGATCTAAAAGCCACCAGCTTTGCCTTCGGCTTGTTTATGTTGTACATGGCCAGCTTTTTCTTGCGAATTCCGGCGCGACTACCTGTTTTGGGCGCCATGAGAATGGATTTGCTTTTGGTGTTGGTGATTTTTGGACTAATTTTAATGGCAAAAACCAGCACAAAATCCGAATCACCAATATCCAAATACGTGTTGTTCTTGCTTATATACTCGATAGTAGCGCTTCCATTGGTTACATGGCCTGGATCAGTTTTAGGTAAAGGTCTGCCCAATTTAATCAAAGCAGCTACCTTTTTCTATTTTACTTATAAGTTGGTTCTCGATGAAAAAAGACTCAAGATAATTGTGTATCTTTTTCTGTTGGTGAATACCTTTCGTGTAATAGAGCCACTTTACCTAAACATCACGCAAGGATATTGGGGGAGCACAACGTCTTTCGGCTGGGATAGTGTAAATCGTCTACAGGGGGGGCCTTACGATGTGGTAAATGGTAATGGTTTGGCTTTTGTTATAGCGAGTATCTTACCCTTCTATCACTACCTGTTTGGCGCAAGAGGTTTTTTGCGGAAGCTCATTTATTGGGCCCTTCTTCCTGTATTGCTGTATACCATGTCCTTAACTTTATCTCGGTCTGGTTTGCTGGCGGTTGCAATTATTTATGCGGTTGTTTTTCTAAAAAGTAATCAGAAATTTATACTTGGTCTTTTAGGGGTAATTGGGATAGTGATTTTCTTCGGATCTTTAAACGAGATTCAGCGTGATAGGTACTTATCGATATTTAGCAAGGACACTCAAAGTTCCGGTTCTGCAGAGGGGCGTATATCTGGCTTAAAAAATGATTTTGCAGTTGCAATGGTAAAGCCAATAGTGGGGCATGGTCTAGGGACTTCTCAAGAGGCTAACTGGAACTTTGGAGGTTATGCTCAGCCCTCACACAATTTATGGTTAGAGGTTTGGCAGGAGCTAGGCCTTATAGGCTTAATTATTTTTATCCTATACGTAAAGGAAATTTACAAAGGCTTCGTGGTTACAAATAAAGCCATGGCGAACAGTTCTATATCATCAGAGTTTTTGCGAAGTTGTTTGCCAGCCATGCAAGTATGGCTGGCAATGAACTTTCTTTTTAGTTTCGCGAGTTATGGTTTAACAAGTTATGAGTGGTATCTATTTGGTGGATTCTCTGCAGCGATGACAAGGTTGGCTAAGTACTCGACCTCCGCCCAAGAGCAATCCTAAATGACGATTTTATGGTGTTAACTTCGGGCATTGTTGGCAATCAACTCGAATTCCTTGTGAATTAACTCTGCCTTGGTCATCTATTACGTAAAGATACATTTCATTGGATAGCTTGATTTTTCCGTAGATTGGTAAAACCACGATTTTTGAGTTAGACCAACTAGAAATCGGAAGAACTTCCTTAACCATCTTTGTTGACCACTTCGAATCTGAAGATATTTCTACTCTAGCTTGACTGCTAGCAATATAGATGTCATCAATTGCTGTGGTCATAGTTTTATAAGAGCTTGATCCATGGTCGAACCCGATTAGTCCCACATACAGAGGGACATTTTGATGCGCTGAGCTCTTGTTACAGTCTCCATCGTGAATGAGATTTCCATTCACCCAAGTTCGTACGTTGTTGTTGTTAAGGTTCACATGGATTGCGTGATGGTTCCATTCATTGGTGCGGCCGTTCCAGTCACCCCAGGTTGTAGAGTTTCCACAAGTTAAATGCATCTGAGTCCAAGAAATCCGAGTGCCTTCACCATTTGGATCATCCCATATACGTATAAATTTATTTGAGCCGCCCTCGGAAGAAGGGCTTTTAGAAGGTTTGTACCACCAAGAAACGAATATCTCATTTCTAATGCGATCTGGCTTGCTATGGTTAGGTGCCCCTAAAAAGTTCTTGTGTCCAGTTCCGAAATAAAAGGGCTCGGACTTCCCAGTTCTTGTGTCATTTGAAACGCTAAACGTAAATGGTGTGCCCCACTGATTTGTGTTCTCCCTCCAAACATCCGATGAAGATGTGCGAACAACGTCTCCACTTTTAGCACCTTGAGAGCTAAAGGTATCGCTAACGTTATCCCAAAGTAACATGGGATTCTGAGAGCCAAAGCCGGTGCCGAGAATTTCAATCCCATTCTCGTTCAATGTGGCCTTACTAATAGATGGGTTGGCTAAGGTGCCTTGAGCTGACAAAAATAATAAGAAAAGTGCAGTAAACCGGTACATAGATATATCCCCCCTGGTTTGGTAGGGTGAAGTATAGGCACAATTTTAAAGTTCGTAAGATTGGAAATAATAATTTTTGAGTAATGTGAACTTTTGCTATATAGAACATCGCTGAAAATAACTAAATCATCAAATTCCCTTGTTTGATGTTCTATAGGGCTCGTTTTTTGTGACGTCCTTCAATATCAGCTATCTGCTTTTGGACTTCTTTGAACTGGTCATTCCAAGTTTCTATCAGGGTTGCTTTAAGCGCCACCACTCCATCTCTCAAGGAAGACAATTGGTTGCCTGCGGCTTCTATCTTTTCTGCGAGATCACTTGGAAGGCTGCTAGTGTAAAGCGCGCCACTAAAAAAATATTCCCTGATTGTCTGGGTGTCTCCTAATATCATAGGCTTTTCTAGGCTAACCGCTTCGTATGCTCCACATGTAAGTGTATATTCTTGCGTGGTTATAACAATAACTACGTCTGCGGAATGCAGTAGATCTTGATAATCCTCCTCAGATAAAAATCCTGTAAGAGTTACATTGCTTGGCAGGTTGGAGGTGATTTTATCAATATCTCTATACTTCTTGTGATTTCCTGTGATGTAAATATTCTTAGAGTTTTCAATCATTTTTGCCGCTGCCAGCAATTCATGTATTGGTTCGTCTTCGCTAAATGTAGAAACAAAGACATAGTTAACTCTACCTAAAAGTTTTTGAGGATTCGCGCTTTTTAGTGAAGGAAGCTTGTCTGGCAGTATCTCACTTTTTCCTCCGCAAGATTCTATATATGACTTCAAAAATTGATTCGTCACGATAGTTAAGTCAGCCCTTCGTAGGCTTAGCTTACTTAACCAATGAAAAATTATCCACTTTGGGTTCATTGATTTAGAAGTGTGAAATTTAAAGTTTGAATGCCTATCTACTATCAATGAATACTTAAAAAATATCTTTAGTATACAGAGTAATGAAGTCAATACAATGGAGGGGTTTTGGCAAAAGACAAGTGAAGGCTTTTCGCTTAGTAATAGCTTAAATGTTTTAGCACCAAGAACTGGATATCGAATTATTCTTGACCTGTTGCAAGACAAAAAAACGTACTTAGCTGAAAAAGCTGTAGATAGCTCTCGGGATCTTCGGTGATCTTCCCAAGTAATCCAAATTTTATGACTCATAATGATCTCTTTGTTCAGTTCTTAATCCACCCGCTTAATAACTCGTAGCTTTCCAGATGGCTCTCTAGGAATTTCTTCAGTTTTATTAAACGTTATTGGTATTTTCCTTGAGAATCGCTCCTTTAGCTTATTCTCAATGTAGGATTTTGCTTGATCGAAAAATGGATTTGTTGCAACTAAATTAATTTTAAGTTGACCGCTCTCAAGTACGAATTGCACTCCATCCACTCTAATTCCTATAGATTTAGCTTCTTCGACAATGTACAGAAAAAATTCCCCATGAAATTTTTCTCCGTTTTCATTTTCAATGAAGTCGTATGCTCTTCCCTTGACGCTATTTAGTACCTTTAGTGTCCTTCCGCACGGGCATGGCTTTGATGACAAAGAGCCATAGTCGCATATTCTGTATCTAATAATTGGCATGAATGAGTTGTTTAGGTCGGTAACTACTATCTCGCCTTCTTGATCATCCGGTAACACATCCCCTTTCTCGTTAACGATTTCAACCAATATGTTTTCCATATTAATATGCATACTTCCTTTCTCGCACTCGTGAGCGATGGTGCCCACTTCTCCGCAGCCATATTCGTTATAAACTTTGCATTGAAATACATCCTGAATTTTCCTTCTATCTTCTTCGTTCAATACCTCAGATGTGGTTATAATTGATTTTGGTTTGATAGTGTGTCCTGGATGGAATTCTGCCAAGTAATTTGCCAGTTCCTTTACCATAGAAACATATCCATAAAAGTAGTCTGCGTGCGCTCTTTCAAGCTTTCTGGTATATGTGGCTAGGTCATTTTTTGAAAATTGAAATGCAGAAAATCGAATGCGGTGTGCCACGAAGTCTATTGCTCTGGCGCGGAGAGCAAGAGATTTTGTCATCGGAACCCCCCAAAATCTTGCTTGCAAATCCCCAATCTGAATATTCGCCCACGAGTAGCCTCGCCATGCCGCAGCTAGCTCTTGGGCCATGGCATTGGCTGGCTTCTTGATTGTTACTGGTGCGCCCGTTGATCCCCCAGACGTTTTAGTGGTAAAAAAAAGTGGCTTTTCTCTCGTTTGTAGATCACTTGAGAATGTTCGTAGATCTTCTTTGGTTAGGAATCTAATGTTTTGTATCTCTATTAGCGACCTAATCTGGTTCGGAAGTTTATGGGAGTGGTAGTATTTACTAGTACTAGCCTTGCTTAAAATTGCATTAACTTTTTTTAATTGAAGTTCTTCCATGGCTTGGCTAGGCAGCCTCTCTGATTGTTTAAGAAGCCTAAGGGGTTTCCAAATCCACTCACCTCGAATTAAAACCGCCGGATAATATACTAAATACTTGAAAAAAAATTGCCTTAGCTTTTGCATTGAATATGTCCCGTACTCTGCTTAGGAAAGTATTTAAAATACAGTTTTTGGTATTCGAGAGAAGAAATTTCCGCAGTTAGATTATTTTTGAAGTGAGTTAACGAAATTTTATCTGGCTTGGAAGATTGCATTTGTATGCTGATAATAGAGGTAGAGATATCTTCCTTGTCATGCTTAACCAGCATCATTGCTGTGCTCAGATTTTCTATTAAGTAACGATTCGCTGGTATATCAGCGGCAATAGTTGGACACCCTTCACGCATTGCTTCCAATAAGGTAATAGGCATGCCTTCTGTTAGGGAGCAATTCACAAACACGTCAGCATGACGATAGACCCTGCTGGGCTCATCAATATAGCCAGGTAAAAAGGCCTTTTCTTCTAGCTTAAGATCAGCAATTAAGCTTTCCAATGATGCCCGCTCTGGGCCTTCTCCAAAGATCACTAATTTTGCATTTGGAATTTTTTCCAAAATCAGCGGCATGGCATTGATCAACAGCTGAAAATTCTTTTCGTAAGAAAGTCTGCCAATCGCAGCAATCTTAAAATCACTGTCCTGAAAATAAGGAATGGGTTCATTGGCAGCCTCTGGAATTTCTTCGGGTATGCCATTGGGGATTACGTGCAATTTATTTCCCAGGCTGGTTTCGTTTACCTGGTGCCGCATGCCTTCGCTGACCAATACAACAGCATCCAATCGCTTTAAGCAAAGTCGATCTAGCCACTGGTACACGGCAAGCTTTGAAAATCCCTTTTGTCGTGTATACCCGTGTACTGTGGTGATAACCGGTAGCCCGCGCCAGCGCTTGGGAATAAGTCCCAGCAGAATGTTGCCCTTATAGCCGTGCGAGTGAATTACATCTGCACCTGTCTCGCGACAGTAGGCGAGTATCTTTAATGATTGGCGTAAATCCGGTAGCGCCATCATCCTCCAGGGCTTACAGGGTATATCGTTTTCGCGCAGCTTGGCTTCAAGAGGCTTTTCGTAGTTGCCCGGTGTGCCTATGCTGATAACTTCAACATTTAGCCCTAGCTTTTTTTGTGCGTTGCATAGGTGCACTAGCATGACTTCTGCGCCGTAATAGCCCCCGCTGTCGATAAGGTGAACAACCCTCACTTATATTCTCCGGCACGGTTGTCGTTGCGACTAAGGCCGCTCAGTATCACTTTAAGTCTTTCCAGGCTATTAGGCGCTGCCCAGCGGCCTATATGAAACATACGATCCGCCTTTATGGCGGCTGGGTAGGCCACCAGGCCATAGCGATAAAAGTCGGCCCCCACTTTTTCCACTAGCGGTGAAATATCTTTGGCCATGCCATTGGGGTAACAAATACCTAAAGGCGATTTACCTAATTCACTTTTAATGTGAGCGCTGGAGGCGCGTAGCTCTTCTTCAAGTTGCGCGGGTGTCAGCGCACTGAGTATGGGATGGCTCAGTGTATGGCTGCCCACCTCCAAACCCTGGCTTTGCATTTCGCGCAGTTGATCCCAGGTTACGGAGTGAAAAGGCGGCTTGGCGTTTTCTCCTGGCGCAATACCTAATTGTTCGGCGAGTTGCGCTAACAATTGCCAACGTTCTTCCGCTGTCAGCGTTAAGCAGTAATCACCCAGCGAGTTCCAGGTTTGTAACAGTGTGTCTTGTGTAAGGGGCAGCTCTCCCAGTGCTTGAGTCGTAACGCTGGTTTTTTGCGTTTTAATCAGCAGGTAACGCAGTAGATCTGGCCAAAGCCAACATTTTTGGTCGACAAATCCCGTAGTCACGTAGAGCGCGGCGGGTAAATTGTATTTGCGCAGTAGCGGCCAGGCATGGGTGTAAAAGTCGCCGTGGCCATCATCAAAAGTAATGGCGATTGAATAGGGCTTAACTTGGTTGTTGCGAATATCTTCGGCAAGTTGCGCCATAGGCATAACATTAAATTTTGCTTTTAGGTAAGCGAGTTGTTGCTCGAATAGGTCCGGGTCTATGCCCGGCAACAGGGGTTCCCGCACGATGCGGTGATACATAAGCACTATTGGCTGATGCCTGTTGCGAAAACGGCTCAACCAGAGCAGGCCGAGTGCTTCTGCAAATTTAAGAACGAGTCGTTTGGCCATTGTTGTTATTCTTCCTGTGTCTGCCGAGTATCCACTTGATCAGCGAGCGCCACCCATGCCAATAGCCCGGCGCCATTGTTAGCCCCTTGATATAGCCCTTAAGTACTTCGCCGGGTTTGCTTTCATGCCGGGCAATAGCATTGGCTTGGTTAATATAAATATCGGCCCAAGCGAGTTTTAGCTGTTTTGGGTCGAGTTTATCGCCATGATGTTTAACAAAGTTGTTAAGGATGCGAATAGCGTGTTCGTACCTGCCTCGGTAGTTAGTCGACATCTGCCCAGACCACACGCGATAGATGTAAGTGCGTTCGCGGGTGTAGGCAAACTCCCAGTCCAGTGAGTAGCGCAGCCATAAATCCCAGTCGATGCCCATGCGAAACTGTTCATTAAATATGCCGTTTTGTTCAATGCAGGCGCGACGAATCACAGCAGTACCAAAAGGGATAAAGTTACGCATCAGCAGGTATTCAGTTACCTTGCCATCGTGCAGCTCAAAGGCAGTGGGCAATTCGTAGCGCTTGTCGTGTTCGTCAATATTACTCACTTCGCTATACACCACACCCACCTTGGGGTTGCTGAACAAGGGCATTTGCGCGTTGAGTTTGTTGGGCTCCCACAGGTCGTCGGCATCGCAAAACGCAATAAACTCGCCTTTAGTGGCGTTTATGCCGGTGTTTTTGGCTTTGGGTTGGCCCTGGTTGGGTGTACGTATGTAGTTCACCAAGGGATTACCGGCGTACTGCGCCATCATCTCGGGTGTGTTATCGGTAGAGCCATCATCCACCACGATCACTTCAACCGGGCGCCAGTGTTGGGCGAGCACTGAGTCCACCGCTTGGCCGAGGTATTGGCCCATGTTGTAGCTGGCGATAACCACACTCACCAGCGGTTGGCTGGTGTTTAGATCTTGCATATCGAGAACCTGTATTTTCCGGATTTTTCCTGGGGTATTTTTTCGACGTCTTTTATCAGTAGACGTACCTGGTCGCCAAATACCTGGCGGAATTCTTCTTCAAGTGCCGCGTCTGTGGCCGGTTGGTATTCCGGGCCTTTGACGCGGTTAATAATGAGTTCGTCCAGGGATTCCTGCACCAGTTGCATTTGCTGAATGCCGGGGATTTTGGTGAGCGTGCGCTCTACCAGCGAAACGCCCGCCACTTGTCCGCCGTCGGCTTTCTTTAAAAAGTCGGCCACTCGGCCTTCGAGCCTTTGCAGCAGGGGCAGTTGCCTGCCGCAGCTGCATGGGCTTGGGCTGAGCACGCCCACATCTTCCACGCGATAGCGTATCAGTGGCATGCCGTAGTTATTAAGATCGGTAATGACCAGTTTGCCCGATTCGCCGGGTGCGCAGGGCTGATCATTGCCGTCCAGACATTCAAGAATAATGTGTGGGCTGTTGATGTGCATGCCCTGATGCTTTTCGCATTCAACGGCAATCAATCCGACTTCTTCACAGCCGTAGCGATTGGTGACTGGACAGGCAAAAGCCTGTTCAATGATTTTGCGCTCCTGATCAAGCAGCATCATTGAGGTGGTAACTATTCCTTTGGGGCGCAGGTCATTAATGCCCTTGTCCACCAGAAATTGGGCAAAGATATAGATGGAGTGAGAGTGGCCAAAGACTACTTCCGGTTGGTAGCTGCGCCAGCTCTGGACAAAATCGCTCATGGATTTGGGGTTGAGATCCATGGTGTCCAGATAGATGGTACGTTCAAGCAGCCACCAGCGAATTTTTTCCTTCAGTGTTTCGGCAACCGGCGGGTTGCCCCAGACAGCGGCAACACGGCTGCCGGTTTCCCATCCTGCCAAACCATCGGCAAACATTTGCGCGGCATTGCGATATTGCTGGCAGCGTTCGTCAAAAAACAGATTGAGCGAGACGCCTGTGGAGCCGCCGGTTTTGGCTTTGTTGAGCGAATCCTTGTTGTACTGGCTGCTGATGAATTCGTCGGTGCTTTCGCGGATATTTGCCTTGGTGGTAATCGGAAAGCGGCGAAAATCCGTCAGGCTGATTGTTTGCTTGCCTGGGTCTATACCCAGCTGCTGCATCTGGCGGCGATACCAGGGGCTGGTGGCCTGGGCGTGCTTGAGCAGCTGGTTGAGCTTGTGTATCTGCAGCGCTTTGAGTCTTTCAGGAGCCCAATAAGCCTGCTCCTGCAGGCGCCGATGTTCGGCCAGGCGATTGCCGCCTTCCTTCTTTTCCCACAAGAAGTAGGCGAGTTTGCCTATCTGTTTATCGACCTGATTCATCATGATTGATACAGGACCTCGTGTTGTGCCACCAGCGCTTTCAATGAGAATTCGCGCTCAATGCGCTCCTTGCCCTGATCGCCGTAACGGCAAATCAGCTCCGGCTGGTTGCTGAGGGTAAAAATGGCATCGGCAAGCTGTTGTACCTTACCTCGTTCGATGAGTAAACCATTTTGCTCGTGACCTACCAATTCCGGGTTGCCACCCACGGCAGTGGCTATTACTGGTAGCCCGGCCTGCATATATTCCATGATGGTGTTGGAGAGGCCTTCGGAATCGGAGACCAACAGGCCAATCTGTGCCTGTTTGAGTAGCCGGCGAGGTTCGGCAACCTGGCCGAGCCAGTGGACATTATCCTGCAGCTTGTGAGTCTCTATGTAGTCCTTGATCTGTTGCACATACTCCTTGTCCTGCGGTTCTCCCGCCAGCGCCAGTTCTATGGGATAGCGTGCCGCCTTGAGCATTTGTACTGCCATTACCGCATCCAGTGTACGTTTTACCGGTTTGATATTGGCTACCAGGATTACTTTGATACTGTCCGGGTGCTTATAAATGGGTTCGGCAGAGACGGAAAAATCAAAGTCCTCAATGCCGTTGTAAATCACTGCAGTTTTACCGGCAGGCAATCGTTCCCAGAGGCTGACATGGTCGGCCACCGCCTGGGAGTTGGCGACTATCTTGTCGGTGCGGCCCTTGAGCAAGCTGTAGATCCAGGCGGGCTTGCCCTGATAGATAAGCCCCATGTCGCGCCGCGAAGTGATAATGCGCAGCTGAGGGCATTTGAGCGTCAGCGGTGCCAGTAAACAGGCATCGGGGAAATAGGCGTGAACCACGCTGAAACCTTCGGCCACCAACTGCTTGCGCAGTGCAGCCATACGTTTGAGTGCATTTAGACTGGCGATACTGCCGATATCCAGGCTGCTGACAGGGCATGGGAAATCTGTCAGCCCACGGGTAAAAGGTGTGTGGCGCAACAGATAAAGATGCAGCTGATGGCCTGCCTGGGTCAGGCCTTCTGCGAGTTTGAAAATTTGTCGTTCGCTACCGGCAGCAACGCTGTGGAGTGAATCAATCAACAGGGCAATTTTCACGGGTTTTCCTTACTCTCTGGTTTGGCATCCTAGCCAACTCTGGGCTTCCACATAACAATTTTTTCGCCGCGCAGGAACTTGAAAAAGGCTTTGGCGGCGGCGAGGTTTATCAAACAAAAATAGTGCGCAAGTCCGAGCCAGCGGTTGTTGCTGCTATCGCTCAGGGCTGCCACTGTGGCCGCGCCATAAAAGCCCAGCTGGATCAGGAAAGTGAGTACGTAAAAGCTGCTGTAGCCGGTAATCAGTGCATTGCTGATAAAGGCGATAACCAGAGGAATAAAAGCCAGGTAGCGCAGCAGCTTGTGTGAAATCAGTTGCAGGGCAAAAAGACCATAGCGTGCCGGGTTGAACAGGTGGCGCATATCGCTCATGGCCCAGTAGGCGCGCAGGGAAACTCTCACGCGCATGCGAAATTCCTTGTCGGAACTGTTAAGCGCTTCCTCGTTGAGCA